>Ga0210385_10000320_pt1 | contig 39273 bp, 29 predicted proteins | sample IncBWH26OmetaG_FD_160107 | JGI IMG/M metagenome (GOLD analysis project Ga0210385, IMG submission 160107) | Forest soil microbial communities from Barre Woods Harvard Forest LTER site, Petersham, Massachusetts, United States - Inc-BW-H-26-O ...
AGCGACGAGCCGTACCGCGCTACGCGCCCAACTGCGGCACAACAGGTCGAATGCTCGGCGATAGGGGTAGCGTTGAACGAAGCGAAAATTGCAGCTTTTAGAGCCAGCTTGCGCGGAGGTCTGATCGAGCCAGGAGATCCAGGTTACGAAGCGGCTCGCAAAGTATACAACGGGATGATCGATCGGCATCCTCGACTGATTGCCGGCTGCACCGATGTGGCCGACGTCATGGCGGCGGTGAAGTTCGGGCGCGAGCAGAAACTGCTGGTGGCTGTCCGCGGTGGCGGGCATAACGCGGGCGGGCTGGGAGTGTGCGATGGCGGATTGGTAATAGATCTTTCGCCCATGAACTATGTTCGCGTGGACCCCAAGAAGCGGATCGTGCAGGTCGGTGGAGGTGCGCTCTGGCGCGACGTAGATCATGCCACACACGCGTTCGGTCTCGCGGTTCCTGCGGGAATCATTTCGACGACCGGCGTAGCGGGGTTGACCTTGGGCGGAGGGATCGGTTATTTGACGCGCCGCTATGGCCTCACTATCGACAATCTGCTGGCCGTCGAAATGGTGTTGGCCGACGGGCGGTTCGTCACCGCCAGCGCCAGGGAGAATTCTGACCTTTTCTGGGCGGTGCGTGGCGGGGGAGGCAACTTCGGCGTCGTGACGTCATTTCTGTTCCAGGGGCAACCCGTGCACACCGTTTACGGCGGCCCGATGTTGTGGCCGATGGAAGACGCAGCCGAGATAATGCGCTGGTACCGTAAATTCATCGCGAAGGCGCCCGATGACCTCTATGGCTTCTTTGCCTTCCTCACCGTGCCGCCCGCGGCTCCTTTCCCCGAGCATCTGCACAATAAGAAGATGTGCGGCATCGTGTGGTGCTACACCGGACCGATCAAGAAAGCGGAGAAAATTTTCAAGCCGATCCGGAGTTTCAAGGCCCCAGCGCTCGACATGGTAGGCCCAATTCCGCATCCCGTACTCCAAAGTATGCACGATGGTCTTTATCCACCGGGCCACCAATGGTATTGGAAAGCCGATTTCGTTCGCACGCTGCCGGACGAAGCCATCGCGATTCATGTGAAATACGCGGCGACCTTGCCGTCGATGCAGTCGACCATGCACTTGTATCCAATCAACGGCGCCGCCGGCCGTGTCAAAAACAGCGCCACGCCGTGGGTCTACCGCGACGCGACGTGGAGTTCTGTGATTGTAGGCGTCGATCCTGATCCGGCTAACAAGGAAAAAATCTCTACCTGGGCGAAGGAGTATTGGAGCGCGCTTCATCCCTATTCCGCCGGCGGCGCCTACGTCAACTTCATGATGGAGGAAGGCGAGGATCGCATCCGCGCGACGTACGGCAAGAATTACGACCGTCTGGCGAAGATCAAGAAGCGATACGATCCGGAGAACCTGTTCCGCGTAAATCAGAACATCAAGCCGAAATGAAAACTGAATTTCTCGCCGCGGAACTTTGGGTCGTGTGCGCTTAGACCGTCTCTACTGCTTCCATTTGTTCTCAATCCTCGGCGGATGCTCCAAGGTTTGCATCACCACGCAATATTGCTCTGTTTTCGAATGTAACGCGCTTAACTGCTCTGCCGTCGCCTGCGGCGCGCTGACGTCGAAAGTGACTCGGATGCTCTCGAATCCGACGGGTGCTTCTTTCGAGATTCCCAGGGTTCCCTGCAGATCGAGATCGCCCTCGACGGTGACATCGATGCGCTCCGTGGGTATTCCCATAGCCGCAGCTACCATTTGGCAAGTGATCTGCGCGCATGCAGCCAACGCGCCCAAGAGCAGGTCTCCGGAGCAAGCTCCGGTACCGGCGCCACCGACTCCTTTGTGCGCTTGTGCCTCATAGATGGCACGCCCCAAGTCCACAGAACAAGCGATCGGTGCGCCAGCCTGAGTACCGTGCGCTGTCAGCGTGATTCGGGAACTGGTTGGGTCTTGCCGGTACCCGTCTTTTAGTGGCCGCTGCAACGTTCGAATATCCATAACCCCTTCCGAAATCTGGGATATTATAACCGCACCCGGGGGCGCTGCCTTGGGTCTATCGTGGGCAGCGACCTGAAATCCAACCGGAATGGCGCAGGGGCAAGCAATCCTCTTAGCGTGACTGGAGTTGCGCCAGCAGGGTCCATGAACTCACCTCCCATGTCAGGTTCGTTGTCATCCACCCTCTCGCCGGGTATGCGCTTGGGCAGTTACGAGATTCTTCAGCGACTTGGCGCCGGCGGCATGGGAGAGGTCTATCGCGCCAAGGACGACCGCCTCGATCGTGAGGTCGCAATCAAGACCCTTGCCTTCGACCACAGTTCACATCCCGAAGCCTTATCGCGTTTCGAGCAGGAGGCACGTTCTGCCAGTTCGCTAAATCACCCCAACATCGTGACGATTTATGAACTCGGGCACGCCAACGGCACCCACTATATCGCCATGGAGTTAGTGGATGGAGAAACGGTGCGTTCGCTGCTCGCCTCCGGCCCGATTCCATTTCGCAAATTGGTAGCAATCGCTGCGCAAATTGCTGACGGCCTCGCCAAAGCCCACGAGACTGGCCTCATCCATCGCGACCTGAAACCTGAGAATCTGATGGTTTCTTCCGACGGTACGGCCAAGGTGCTGGACTTCGGTCTGGCGAAACTTCTTAAGCCCGATCGCGGCAGTTCGAATTCGACCACTACTATCACCGAGCATGGGACGGTGCTGGGCACTGTCGGCTATATGTCGCCGGAGCAAACGACCGGCGAGGAGTTGGATTTTCATTCCGACCAATTTTCGTTTGGATCGGTTCTCTACGAAATGGCTACTGGAATCCCCGCATTCCAAAAAAATACCCATGCGGAAACGACGGCAGCAATCCTTCGCGACGAACCCGAACGCCTCGGCGCGAAAACGCTGCTGGCACCCGCTCCCTTCGTTTGGATCGTCGAGCGTTGCCTTGCCAAGGATCCGAAGCAGCGTTACGCCTCTACCCGCGATTTGGCTCGCGACCTTGCTGCCGTCCGCGACCGCCTGGCCGATATGCCTGCCAGGGAATCGGCACTTCGCCGCGACAACTTGCCGGTGCAACGCACCGCGTTCATTGGGCGGGAACGCGAAACGGCTGATCTCCGCCAGCTTTTAAGCCGCTCTGGCATTCGCCTCGTCACTCTCACTGGTCCGGGTGGCATCGGAAAGACTCGGCTGGCGTTGCAGGCGGCGAGCGACATGGCCGACCAGTTTCCCGGCGGTGTCTGTTTCGTCGCACTGTCCGCGATTGGCGAACGTGCCCTGATAGGTTCCGCGATCGCGCAGGCCCTCGGCGTACATGAGACCGGAAATACTTCGCCGCAAGAAATCTTGATGGAGCATCTCCGTGGGCTGATGCAGCCGATGCTCCTCGTGCTCGACAACTTCGAGCATCTCGTATCTGCCGCGCCAGTCGTAGCGCAAATGCTCACCGCCAATCCCAAACTCAAAGTGGTAGTCACCAGCCAGGCGCCACTTCATATCTACGGCGAACACGAATTTCCAGTGCCACCGCTGGCGCTGCCCGATCCTAAATCCATCCCCTCTCTCGAAGTGCTCTCCCGTCTTCCTGCGATCGAACTGTTTGTGGAACGTGCCCAGGCGGTCAAGCACCAGTTCGCGCTAACAAAGGATAATGCGCCCACCGTGGCGGCCATCTGCTCTCGCCTCGATGGCCTGCCCCTTGCCATTGAGCTGGCCGCCGCGCGCATCAAGTTGCTTTCGCCCTCCGCCATGCTCACACGTCTCGAAAGTCGTTTGAACCTGTTGACTGGCGGCGCTCGCGACCTCCCGACTCGGCAACAAACTCTTCGCAACACCGTGGAGTGGAGTTACGGCCTCCTCAATGACGCGGAGCAAACCCTCTTGCGGAGGTTCTCGGTGTTTGTCGGCGGCTGCACGCTCGAAGCCTTGGAAGCCGTGTGCGACACCAAAGGCGACTTGGGGCTGGACGTCCTCGACGGGATGGCTTCACTGGTCGATAAAAGCTTGGCCCAACAGGTCGATCACGTTGATCAGGAAACGCGCTTCGTTATGCTTTCCGCCATCCGCGAGTATGCTCTCGAACGTCTCGCTGAAAGCAATGACGAGCCCGCGACTCGCCGGGCCCACGCGGCGTATTATCTGGTGCTTGCCGAAGAAGGCGCCGCGGACATTGCTGCTCAATCCGAATGGCTTAACCGTTATGAGTTAGAGCATGAAAACTTCCGCCTGGCCATTGACCATCTAATCAAAACGCGCGATGCCGAATGGGGCCTGCGCCTTGGCGCCGCTCTGTTCCGCTTTTGGGAGACCCGCGAGCATCTCGCGGAGGGCCGTCATGCCATCGCCCGGCTCCTGGCACTGGAAGAAGCTGGTACGCGTCCGAATCTGCGCGCCCGCCTGCTGTTCGCTGCCGGAGTCCTCGCGGCGGCACAGTGCGATTACGTCTCCGCCCAACCACTCTTCGCAGCTAGCCTGGACGCCTGTGTCAAGCTAAACGATAACCGCGGGGTCGCCGTCGCACTCAATGCGTTGGGTGTCAATGCTCGCGATCGTGGCGAACTCACTGACGCGTCTTCACTCTTCGAGCGCTGTCTCGCCATATGGAAGGATTTTGGCGATCCCTCTGACATCGCCCGGGCCCTCAGCAATCTCGCCAGCGTGATGAAGTTGCAGGGCAATTATGAACGCGCGTCCGAGCTTTATGACGAGTGTCTTACCATTTTCCGTCAGATTGGAGACGGCGCCGGCGCCGCCTGGACCTTGAACTATCTGGGTGACGTCGCTCGGGAAAAAGCCGACGTGGTTGCCGCGCTTTCCTATTGTGAAAAGAGCCTGTCGGAGTTCCGGCGACTGCAGGATAGCTGGGGAATCGCCAGCGCGCTTTCCGATCTGGCAAGTCTGAGCTGCGATCAGGGCAATAACTCCGAGGCGCGTCGCCTTTACGGGGAAAGCATCAAGGTGTTTCAGGTTCTGGGTCACAAACGCGGCATCGCGAGAGCCCTCGAATGTCTGGCAGTGAGCGCCGCCGCACAATCGAAAGCTGAGCAATCGCTGCACTGGGCGGGAGCCGCAGCCGCTCTTCGCCAACAGTTGGGCGTTCCGCTCGTGCCAGCCGAACAGCGCAGGCTGGAGAAGGCTTTGGAATTTGCACGCCGAACGCTCGGCAATGCTGTAGGCCTTACGGCGTGGATGGAAGGTTGGGCGATGCCGCTCGATCAAGCCATTCAGGAGGCGCTGATTTCAGACGAGGAATCAGGTTGTCAGACCCCAAACCCTGCTTGAGTCAGTTCGCGGTGCCGGGATCGATCATGCGGCGCACTGCCGAGATGCGATTCGCCGGGAAACCTCCGCGGCGTGCGTGTTCGCGGATCGTTTCCTCGTCTGGCGCCAGATACACACAATAGACTTTATCGCCGGTGACGTAGGAGTGGAGCCACTTGATGTCCGGTCCCAATTCCTTCAGCACGCCCACCGACTTTTTCGCGACTGCCTGCAGTTCCGCGTCAGACAAATTGCCTGCGCCTGGAATTTCCCGTTCGATTACGTATTGGGGCATGATTGCCTCACCGAACAGTGATGGTAGCAGGTTTTTCACGCGAAGGTGCACCCCACGGTGCGGATGCAAAACGCCGCAAATGGGTCTTCGCAAGAGGATGGCGCACCGGACGAGCTGGAACGCCAACGAGTCTCTCGCATGACTGCCCGTTCCTGGGGGGATGACGGCAGCCCGGAAGTTATGCCGGGCCCATCGGTCTGTAAGCGGACAAATGAAATCTCGCTGACTCCCCAGAAGTAGGACATCCCGCCTTCCCCCCTAGCAACACCGCGTGCCATTTCTTCCCTAGCGCTGCAAAATACTGCTCGACGGAAACTGTCGACGGATCATTAAGTTGGAAGGAATAGTTGGTAGATCATCGCTCCTAAATCATGCTTGGAAGACGGGGTTGGAATGTGTATGATGGTCGTTCTTGGAAAGCCCGCTTCATGTGGGCCGCACTGAGCCACCTGGACGTTGACCTGTAGCCCAAAGGGCTGACAGTCCGCTCTGGAAGTACCGACGAGGCAGCGCCGCTCAACACCCGTCCCGACGGAAAAGACCCCTATGAAGCGCCTCAACGCCATCTGCCTGATCCAACTCTTGACCGCAACATTCCTGTTGTCCCAGCCAAACGCTGATCCTCGGATCAATCAAAGCGCGAAAGTTATACCTCCGGCTACGAGACCTCAAGACGACCCCAAAGCTCAAGCCATGATTCTCGATAGGTACAGCAAGCTGCCGCTGAACTTCGAGGCCAATCACGGACAAGCAGACGGGCAAGTGAAGTTTCTGTCCCGTAACAGCGCCTACTCGCTTTTTCTCACCGCGAATGAAGCGGTGATCGCATTGCGGAAAACAAACGCAAGAGCGCCGAAGCAGACGGCCGAACCCGCGACTGCTGCCGTCCTGCGAATGAAAATGCGCCATGCCAATCCTGCGGCCAGAATTATCGGCATGGACGAACTAGCAGGAAGGACCAATTACTTCATCGGTAATGATCCGTCAAAATGGCGAACGAATGTTCCGACTTACTCGAGAGTTAAGTATCAGGAAATTTATTCCGGCATCGACCTGGTTTACTACGGTAACCAGAGGCAACTGGAATATGACTTTATCGTATCCCCAGGAGCGGATCCCCACCTCATTGCGCTCGACATCGTCGGCGCGAAACGCATTCGCCAGGATGCGCATGGCGACCTGGTTTTCGAGATGGAGTTGGGCCCGGCGACGGCCCGGACGAAGGACGCCAAAATGAAGGCGAGCGACAGTGAGATTCGCTGGCACAGTCCGGTCGTGTATCAGGAAAAAAATGGCGCGAGGCAGCAAATAGCGGCCCACTATTCGATCACCCCTACTAATCGAGTGGCATTCGAACTGGCGAAATACGATTCAAGCCGGCCGCTCTACATCGACCCGCTGATTTACTCGACATATCTGGGCGGCAGCTCATTGGATAATGGTTCAAGCATCGCTGTCGACAGTTCAGGCAGCGCTTATGTCACCGGTACGACCTACTCCCCGAATTTTCCCACCACATCCGGGGCCTCAGAGACGACCTGCCAAGGCTGTAGCTCGGGTGAGGGTGACGCCTTTGTGACTAAGTTCAGTCCCAAAGGGTCGACGTTGGTTTACTCCACCTATCTCGGTGGCAAGAAGGACGACTACGGTATCAGCATAGCGGTCGACAACGAAGGCAATGCTTACGTCACTGGCGAGACCGCCTCCACTAATTTCCCAACCATAAATCCTCTCCAGCGGGTTTATGGTGGTGGCACTTATGACGCCTTCGTCTCCAAAATCGACCCCTCTGGATCGGCCCTGGTCTACTCCACTTACTTAGGTGGCTCCGCCGAGGACCTCGGCCAAGGAATAGCCACAGACAGCGCAGGGAACGCTTATGTCACAGGTCAAACCAACTCCACCAATTTTCCAACGATCAATCCGTTGCAGGTGAATAACGCCGGCGGCGGCGACGTGTTCGTGGCCGAGATTAACTCCGCCGGATCACAGTTGGTTTACTCCACTTATCTTGGTGGCAGCAACCTCGACTATGGCGATGCCATTGCCGTAGACAACACCGGCAGCGCCTATGTCACCGGCACAACCTACTCCACCAACTTCCCTACAAAGAATCCGTTCCAGCCCGCTCTGGCCGCCAACTGGGACGCCTTCGTGGCCAAAATCAGTCCGTTGGGATCTGATTTGGCTTACTCCACTTATCTGGGTGGAAGCGGGAGCAGCGGCGTGGGAGGCTCGGGCTATGGCATTGCCGTTGACGATGCGGGCGACGCTTACGTCGCCGGCTATTCCGCTTCAGCTAATTTTCCAACCACGCCGGGCGCTTTCCAGACAACCTACGCTGGCAATTGGGACGCAGTCGTCTCCAAGATCAACTCCGCAGGATCGAAGTTGATTTACTCCACCTATCTCGGGGGTACCGGCGAGGACAATGCGTGGTCCATTGCGGTGGATAGCGCGGGCGATGCTTATGTCAGCGGTAGCACCAGTTCAAGAAACTTTCCCACTGAGAATCCCTTTCAGAGAAATCTCAAAGGCGGCGGCGATGCGTTCGTATCGAAGCTCAATCCCGCGGGGTCGGCATTGCTCTACTCCACCTATCTCGGTGGCACCGGGGCGCAGGACGGTTTTGGCGTCGCCGTCGACAGCGCGGGCAACGCTTATGTCACCGGCGACACTACAGCGACAAAATTCCCAACCATGAACCCGGTACAGCCAGTTATGGGAGGTGGCGAATATGACGCCTTCGTGGCCGAGATCGATGTACGCTTAAATACGACGACTATCATCACGTCTTCCCCGAATCCGTCCCGCTATGGACAGGCTGTGACTCTAACCGCAACCGTATCTTCCAACGCCGGCGCTCCACCTGATGGAGAAACGATTTCGTTTATGAAAGGCAAGACGCTATTGGGAACGGGATCATTGCACGGCGGCTCTGCCAGCTTTAAGACCTCGACCCTCGAGGTAGGTACCAGATCGATTAAGGCACTGTACGGTGGAGACTCGAACTTCCTCGCCAGCAAGTCGCAACCCGTAAAGCAAGTCGTGGAGTAAGCTGTCTGCGATTACAAAACTCCGCTTCAAGCAGGTTCCGGGAAGGGTATAGTTTCAATCGTGTCCCAGAGAGGAGCGGCGCGCTCACCCGGACACTCGTGGCTCCCATTCATATATCGGGGCAGTCAGCTGAACGGTTCTTGAAGGATCCCAGCAAGACGCAATTGATCGAGGCAGCGACTTCAGGTCTCATTCGTTCTCATCGTTTCCGTGGATATGGGTGCAACCGCGTTGCCTTCTTCAAATGCTCGATCGCAAGACCGCTCTTCCCATTACTGCCTCTGCGCAGGCGATGTTGTACCACGATGCCAAGCGGTCAGAGATCGCACTATTCTCTGCCCATGCACTCACGGCAAATTAACCACCATCGAAATTTGCCGCTCATTTGCGTCATTCATAATCGCCCGTTTGCCATCGGCACTAGCTCCCACCCAGAATGGAGCGCTGCGTAGCGAAACCAAATCGCGGACCTGCCGCTTGGCCGGATCATAGAGGCTCAGAGTCGGTCGCCCATCCGGCAAGTCCTCGGCGAACACGATCCCCTCTCGCGTCACCGCCCAACTTGCCCAGGTCCGGGGCCGCGGGTGCTGCAGTATGCAAGCCTCCGTCCCGCCTTTGACAGGCACACGGCAGATTTCAGGCTGCGGATATCGCGACTTCGAATAGTAGACATAACCATCCGCGGACTCGAGTGCGGCGAACCCACCATCACTCGTGATCTGGACTTCGCGACCTCCACCTGCCGGCGCCTTCCATACCTGCCAGTCTCCCGTTTGATCTGAGGCAAAGTAGATCCACTTCCCGTCGCGCGAAAAACTCGGTACCAACCCCTTCACGATCGGACGCGGCTGCTCGTTGCCATCTACCTTAATAACGAAGATCCACGTCTGCCCATCATGGGGAGCGTCAAAGGCGATGCTCCGTCCATCCGGCGACCACCGCGGAGTTCCAGCACTCTCCGTGAAACTCACCTGCCGCGGATTCGACCCGTTCGTATTGCTTACCCAGATTTGCCATGAGCCCGCCCGCGTCGACATATAAGCGATTCGCTTGCCATCAGGTGAGAACTGCGGACCTGCGTTCCCGCTATTGTCAGCAACCACCGTGCGCAGCATGGGGCTGGCCGGCTCCTTGTCGGAAGTCGTTAATGTGCGCAGAATCTCAGTCCCTCGTCGCAGCTCGCCATTCCCAGCGTTCTCATCCGCTCTAGCAATCTTGCCTTCGCCGCCCCGCCTGCGGCGTGCCAGAACTCCCGCCTCCTCGCTCTTCTTGTCGTCGGGAATGATCGCATCCCCGGCCTTCGACCGGTACGCATCTGGCCGTTCTTGTGAATTCTTAGCGGCGGAGGCCAGGTTCTCCACCACGTACTTCAGAAACGGCCGCAACATATTTTCAGCCACCTCCTGATTCCCGCTAAGAAATGTGCTCACTGTAACTCCAAGCAGGAGCATCGCCACGCTCGCGACGATCGCCCAGCGCTCGGCCCTGCTCCGCCGTGGCGCAATCGCAGGCGAGGCAACCGTAATGTGTTGGGACCAATCTCGCGCGGGCAATTCTTCCACCTCGCGAAGGGATGGAATTGGAATGACAGCCGCAGCCCGAATGACGGCTGGTTGCATCGGTTGCGGTAATTCAGATTGGATCGTCCCGATAAACCTGTACCCGCGCCGCGGAAGTGTTTCAATATACTTCGGCTCCTCCGCCGAGTCGCTCAACGCGTCCCGCAGTTTATTCACAGCCGCGTTCAGCCCGTGATTGGAATCAACGCAGACATCGTCGCTCCAAAGTTGCTTCTGGAGTTCCTCGCGAGTCACCAACTCTCGAGGACGCGCAAGCAGCATCTCCAGAATTTGTAGAGGCTGGCCCGAAAGCTTGAGCTTTATCCCGTGCTTTCGGAGCTCCTGAGTGTGAAAGTCAGCTTCGTAAGCTCCGAACCGAACGCAGCGCGGCAGGTCATTCGGCCTCATGTCCAGATTCCCCTCGATCTTCGGTGGTCGCTTGCCCTCGACAATGCATCGCGCAAGGGTACTCGTGTCTCCGCGTCCCCAACGGTGTTGCCGGGCACCGGCCTACCACTTCCGGGCTTCCGGCTCAATTTGTAAGTACGCGTTATGCGAGACAGAGGTTCCCCGCTTCCAAAATCATATAGACGCCCCATTCTCTCCAATCGTGAGCAACGACAAGGGCTACTTCTGCCCGAGAAGACTGTCCCAGCTACTTGACCAACCTCATCGGAGTTGCTGCCAACCGCTATCATGCCGGTAAGCTCTTTCTCACCATGCATTTGTCCGATGACCTCCGTGCTCCCGAGAAATTATCTCGTGTGCATTGAGGTATCTGAAGCCAAGCGAAAAACTCGACCTCACATTCTCGCCGATTTCAATCTCGGCCCGAGATGGAGGTCCTATGAAAAACAAATCTGCGCTCGTGGTAATCGTCGCCTTACTGACGCTTGGGGTCAGGCAAGCTCCAGCCCAGAAGCTCTCCAAAGAGCAATGCAGCCTGGCTGTCGTATCCCGGCTCGTCAGCAGCCAACAACCGGTGTGCAGTTCGAAGGTAGTTCAACAGATGGCCTTACAGGGGCACGTCTTCGAACAGAACCAGCTCGGAATGGCTTCCATGCTAGTAATCGGACCAGACTACAGCGAGCTCGAAGCCTTGAAATGGTTCGAGCGAGCCGCTCAACGCGGATACGCGCCTGCCCAGGTCAACCTGGCAGTGATGTACATGAACGGCTGGGGAACTCCCGTAAACTATGCTGCGGCATTGCACTGGCTCGATGTCGCCGCCGATCAAGGCTTTCCCCGCGCCTACTACAACTTGGGAATCCTGTTCCTCAACGGACAGGGCGTCCACCAGGATTATGCCGAGGCCTTTCGCTGGTTTCAGAAGGGAGCCAAAGCGAACGATTCCGATGCGCAGACCAATCTCGGCTATTTGTATGACCAAGGTTTAGGCTGCCAACACAGCGCCGAGACCGCTGTGGCGTGGTATCGCAAAGCCGCCGACGCCGGGAATGCGCTTGGGCAAAACAATCTCGCCGATATGTATCTGCGCGGTGAGGGCGTTGCTCAGAACAACGACGAAGCATTTCGCCTGTTTCAGAAAGCAGCCATACAGGGATCGACTGGCGCGCGCATCAAACTCGGCTACATGTATGCCAACGGTCTCGGCGTAAAAAAAGACCTCGGGACCGCGTACGCATGGATTTCGGCTGCGTCGATGGCCGGTGACCGTCGCGGGGACTACCTCATTCCAGCGCTGAAAGAATTGCTAACCGCGCAACAGATCTCGGCTGCCAGTCAAGAAGCCCACGAAGCGCCCTTCAAACCTAATCAGCAACCGCCGATAAATTCTTTTGCGCCGTAGATGCCATCGCGACCTCGTGTGGACTATTTCCAACCCTCCCGCTGGATCATTCGGCATCAACCGACTTGGTCCGGTTCGCTTCCTGGGCGTGAATTCGCTCCGCAATCGCATTTGGATGTGAGCGGCAAATTTCGAAACGCCCAAACTTCGGAGCAATCCAATGAAACGAGTTGATTTTCCTCTCGGAAGGGGTAAGATTTAGCACCGTCTCGCGCGCCCTCGACCCATCGGTCAAATTCGATCATCGGAAGTTGAGCCCTGAGCCGGCACTTAGAACCAAAGCTGATTCAAACGAGGGAAGTTATGTCCAAACCCGCTCCCTGTTTAGCTTGTGTGTTCGTCGTACTCGCCATAGCCATGGCGCAAGCCACCAGCAAAGAAAAGGTACTGTACAACTTCTGTTCCCAGCCTTCATGCGACGATGGCGCGAATCCAGTCGCCGACCTGGCCTTGGACGCAACCGGGAACGTTTGGGGCACGGCGAAAAACGGCGGTCAGGACGGACTCGGAACGGTCTTCGAATTAACCGCGAGCTCCGGTTTCACCGCGCTGGGGCAGGTCTACAGTTTCCAGGGGGGCGCGACCGATGGCGCCAATCCCGAGGCGGGATTGGTGTTTGATACTTTCGGCAATCTTTACGGTACGACGGCCAGTGGCGGAGGTTCGCCTGCTTGCAGTGGCGGTTGTGGCACCGTCTTTGCTCTGACCCCGGGCAGCAGCAGCGACCAGATCTTGCATAGCTTTTCCGGTTCTCCCAGCGACGGCGCGAACCCCACGGACCAGTTGCTCTTTGATAGTTCCGGCAACTTATACGGCACGACCGTCAATGGCGGGACTTTCGGCAAAGGCACGGTATTCATGTTGACCCCGCCGGCTTGGACCGAAACTATCCTTTATAACTTCCGGGGTGCCCCCGATGGCGCCAACCCCGTTGCCGGCTTGATATTTGACGATCTCGGGAACCTTTGGGGGACAGCCGAGAGCGGTGGCACGCATGACCTGGGAACTGTCTTCGAGCTGACTGCCGTTTCCGGATTCACGTCGCTGGGTACAGTCCAGAGTTTCACGGGCAAGGATGGTGCCAACCCGGCCGCCGCACTGGTCTTCGACACAATCAACAGCAACTACCTTTACGGCACAACCAGCGCCGGTGGTTCGAAGAAATGCGCCGGTGGCTGCGGCACAGTCTTCGAACTGCCGCTCATGACCGGCGTTGTCAAAACTCTCCACAGCTTTACCGGCAAAGACGGGACTGCGCCGGTGGCTCGGCTCGCGCTTCAGACCGACAGTTCGAATAGAAACTACGGCAGTCTTTACGGCACGGCAATCACCGGTGGAACCATCAGTGGCTCCTGCGGATCCGCCGGCTGCGGGACCACGTTTGAAGTGTGTCCTCCGGCGGAAGTCTGCACGTGGAAAGCACAAACGCTGTTTCGCTTCAGTGGTCTCAATGGGCAAAATCCAGCCGCGGGATTGCTCTTATATGCTCCCCCGCCACTCGAGCACAACATCGTTTGGCCTCCTCCTCAGACAGGAAAAGGTACCTGCTCGCCAAGTTGCGTTGGATCGAGTGAGCAGGGGGGGAGTAATGGCGCTGGTACTGTCTACGAACTCACGAATTAAATCAAACTGCAGTCGGCGTCGGGTCCTTCACTTGAGGCGGGCAGATTCCCGTCGAGCTTGCGAAAAGACGGGGACTTCGCTGTCGGCATCTTGCCAAAGCACAATAAAATCCCGATAAGCCATTCGCGCCGCAGCCGGATCGAAACTGGCAGAAGCCCGGGCCAGTTGAAGATGAGCCAGCGCGGCTAATGGGAAGTTCCAAATCAAACCCTTGTGGTTGACGATCTTCTGGAACTCTGCCGCGGCTTCACGCCACTGCTTCATTCTAAGAAATGCCTGTCCGCGCAGGTAAACGGGATACATCGTCGCCCCATTCGTGAAGGGAAGAATACCGCCCCCTAACTCGTAAGGGGCGGCCGTTTGTAAGTCCTCTATGGCAGCCGCGGGATTCCCTCGGGCGATGGCAATTGCCGCACGGATACTCGGCAACCAGTAATCAACCAGAACAGTGTCGTTGGGGAAGCGCTTTTCTAGCCGGGCAGCGATTGCCTGCGCCCTTTCAATCTCGCCTGACCGCGCGAATGCCATCGCCGCGGCAACCTGAACGCTTCTCGTCGAGGCTAACGCCAGCGCGCCTGCAACGTGGCGTCGCGCTTCAGTCGCCAGCCCAAACTCGGCTTCCCGCAAAGCCGCCGTAACCTCCCATCCCGCTGCCGTCTCTTTGTCTCCGCCTGACAGAGCCGCGGCCACTGCCCGTCGCGAGAGCTGGCGGCCCTGAAGCAGGCGGCCATGAAAGGCTTCGGTGTCCGCCCGGATGGCGAGCATGCCAGACTCCTCCGCTGCATTGCTCTGCGGGGCTTTCAGACGCTCCATCTCCTCGATATTGTTGCGCAGAAAAGCTAATTCATAAAAATTCTGAAGCAGGGCCTGATCCAGTTTGTGAGCTCGCGCTTCATCGAGTACTGCTTGCGCCTCCTCTAGCCGGTTCAGGTTCATGTAATCGGAAGACAGGTTCTGATATACCGTCGAACTGTTCTTTGTCAGCGCGAAGCCTTCGAGATCATTCGCAAGCGCTGTCTCTTGGCGGCCAAGGTTCCCTGCGATCAGTCCCAGATTGATATAGGGCGCAACCATTCTCGGATACGCCTGTTTCCACTCCTCAGAGACCTGCGCTGCTTTCTCGAGATCGCCGGTGACATACATGTAGTAGTTGGAATCGACGGCAAACCTCTCTCGTTCGGTCACCCGGTCTCGAAGCTCGTACGCCTGGCGCATATAATCCGCGCACTGGGCGGCTTCGTTGAGATTACAATACGCTGACGCCAGACTGACGATCGCCCAGGCAAACTTCGGGTCCAACCCCAAAGCATGCTTGAGTTGCGGAATCGCCGCTGCTTCCCCTCGAGCCTGCCAGGTTTTCTGCGCCAGGCTGTAGGCTTGCAGCGCCTCGAGAGATGATGTCGTAGCCTGTTCCAGCGGCGTGTCCAGCTTTTGCACCGAAACTAACGATTCTCCCAGTTTGTTGCGCAGGTTCCGGGCAGCCTGATGAAGCTTCCCCAAAACCTGTTCCCGGCGATCGGCCTCCGCCTGTTCCAAATCCAGCAAATCCCCGTTCTCGCAGTTCACGGCCTTCAGAGTGATGGCGTAATGGCTACCAATATTTTCAATGGAGCCCAGCAACGTGGCGGCGCTTCCAGCACGCCGGCACACTTCACGCGCCACCTCGGGAGTCAACGCCGCGTCTTTCGCCCGGCCCATGTAGCGGAGTTGTTCGCCTACCCGATCCTCGGAAAGGATGTTCAGGAATGGCGATTGTCCCAGATCCGCCGCCAGGCCCTCTTTCAATGCATCGCTGAAAACCGGATCGCTGGTGGCATTCACAAAATCGCCCAGCACAACCGTGTCCTTCTCGGTCAGCTTTCGCGTCCCGCCCCAATGCCAGTAGGCGCCGGCGCCGAGCAACGCGACCAAGATTGTAAGCGCCAATCCCCAAAGGAGCCTTCGTTTCCATGACCGCGACGTCTCTGCCGCGACGTTCACAGCGACGAGCCCAGACTCGAGCTCCAGTTTCAATCCCCGTAGCTCATCGCGCATCGCCGAGGCGCGCTGATAACGCAGTTCACGATCTTTCTCCAGCGCGCGCAGGATGATCTGTTCCAGTTTTGGAGGCAGTTCGGATCTAATGTGAGTTGGTGGTTCCGGTCTGTCGTTCAGAACAGCATTGCTAATCGCAGAAAGGTTCTTCCCCTGAAAGGGGCGGAGCCCTGTCGCCATCTGATAGAGGACTACCCCAAAAGAAAAAATGTCAGTGCGGGAATCCAACTCTTCGCCGCTCAACTGTTCGGGCGACATGTAGGCCACGGTCCCTGCCATACTGCCTGGAGCGGTACGCAGTCCGTCGACCTCTTTTTGCAATGGACTCGCATGCAAGTTCGCGCCTTCGATCGGGCTCTGACGCGGTTGGACTCGGATCCACTTGGCGATACCAAAGTCGAGAATCTTTGCATGGCCACGCTGGGTGACAAAAATGTTGGCTGGCTTGATGTCACGATGGAAGATAGCGGCAGTGTGGGCGGCGTCGAGTCCGTCGGCGATTTCGATGGCTAAGCACAAGAGCGTATCGACGTCCACGGGTTCGTCGGCAATGCGCTGCTTCAGGGTCGTTCCCTCAAGGAACTCCATCGCAATGAAAGCCTGGCCATGATGGTTGCCGATCTCGTAGATGGTGCAGATGTTGGGATGGTTAAGCGCAGACGCCGCCTGCGCTTCACGCTGCAATCGAGCTTGCGCATTCGTGTCTCCCGCTACATCCGGGGGCAAAAACTTGAGCGCGACAAAGCGGTGCAACTGTGTGTCTTCGGCCTTGTAGACGACACCCATGCCGCCAGCCGCAAGAAACTCGACGATCGTATATTGCTCCGCTAGCACTTCACCCGGAGGGAAGTGGTCTGAATCGTGGCCTGGTTCGGGAGGCAGTAGGTCAGCTTGGAAGGTGCCCACTGCAGGGGTCGAGAGAAAGTCTTCCGCTTCGTGGTATTCCGAGAGCAGACGGCGGACTTCGGAGCGTACTTCGGGGTCGGAAGACTGTCTTTCGAGAAATGCCGGAAGCTCCGCGGGCAGTACGTCCTGCGCGGCCTCGAAGAGCGACTTAATGTTTTCCCATTTCTCCGGCTCCGCCGTCATACGCCTCTTTCAATTCCCCGTGCAGCCACGCTTTGGCCACGCTCCAGTCTCGCTTCACGGTTTTCGGTGAAATCTGAAGTATGTCCGCAACCTCTTCAACGTTCAGGCCGCCGAAAAATCGCAGCTCCACAATCTTTGCCTGGCGATGGTCGATGGCAGCCAGCCGGTCGAGCGCTTGATCGAGTTCGAGGAATGCGGCCGACCGTTCCGGGGAGAAAACTAACGCCTCATCCAGTGGAAGGCTTTGTTGCCCGCCGCCCCGTTTATCGCGCATATGCCCGCGCGCGTGGTCAAGCAATACCCGCCGCATCACTTGTGCGGCGATGCCAAAAAAATGCGATCGGCTCTGCCAATCGACAGAATGCTGCTCTACCAGCTTGAGATATGCCTCATGAACCAGGGCGGTAGTTTGTAGCGTGTGGTCTTCTCTCTCCCTCCTCATGTAACGCGCCGCCATCCGGCGCAGTTCGTCATACACCAAGAGGATCAGCTTTGACTCGGCCTCCTGGTTTCCCTTGGCGAGCCGGGACAGTAAAACAGTTACTTCAGCGGATGCAATATCCACGGTTCCGACCACTTCCTTCATTCTGGGGAGGAGCTTGCGAGTTGGACAAGCATTCTACAGCAGTTTCCAGAAAAGCAACCCCGAAATCGAATGATCCAAATTCCTCCCGCGATCTCCCCAGGCATCGGCCTGGCAGCTTTGCATCCGTTGAATACACCTGCAATAATCTCGCAGGGTAGCGGCCGCCATACGTGGTGCCCAGAGAACTTCTTACCCAACCTTCTTAACGGTTTTCCGGAGGAAGATGCATGGCTGAAAATGTCCTAATGCAATTTGCAAAGGCCCTCAGCAACCGGGAGATCCGAGTTATAGATCTGAGCCAGCCGTTGGATGCGGGCACACCTGTCATTCAGCTTCCTCCCGAGTTCGGGAAGCCCTGGTCATTTCGTTTGGAGGAGATTTCCAAATACGACGCGCGAGGTCCGGCATGGTATTGGAACAACTTCTCCTGCTGCGAACACACCGGCACTCATTTTGATGCGCCAATCCATTGGGTTACAGGTACCAAGTTTCCGCAAAACGCCACCGATACAATTCCGCCCGAAAGTTTCTTCGCGCCCGCATGCGTTATCGACGCTTCGCGCTGGGTGAGCAACAATCCCGATTTCCTTCTTACTCAGAAGCACGTCCAGACCTGGGAGAGCGAACATGGGCGAATCGAGGCGGGATCATGGGTTCTGATGCGCACGGATTGGTCGAAACGGCAAGAGGCCGCGGCCTTTCTGAACATAAAAGAAGATGGAGCACACGTGCCGGGCCCTCATCCAGATCTGGTTCCTTTTCTCGCGCGTGAGCGAGATGTGATCGGATGGGGTTCGGAAGGTGTTGGCACCGATGCGGGACAGGCGTTCCGGTTCGATCCGCCGTTTCCCTGCCACAGCATCATGCACGGAAACGGTAAATTCGGGCTGGCGAGCCTGACCAATCTCGACAAATTGCCCGCAAAAGGGGCGGTTCTAGTCACGCCGCCACTCAAAATTGTGAACGGATCAGGGAGTCCATGCCGGGTGCTGGCTCTGGTCGCGCAGCAGTAGAAAAATTGGGCAAACTCCTTTCCCGCCCGAGTAGATTGAGGTAGCAGCCATGGCAGAACGCGCGTTCAAAAACGAAGTACAGAAGCTGCTCGTTAAGCAGGGTGAAGAATTCCGCGGCGAAGGAATTCTCGCCGTGACCAAAGCGCTTTTGCAGTCGGGTGTTTCCTACGTCGCAGGCTATCAGGGAGCACCAATCTCCCATTTGATGGACGTGCTCTCCGACGCCAACGAGATCCTGGAACAACTTGGAGTGCACTTTGAGCACAGCGCGTCGGAAGCTACCGCGGCCGCGACGCTTGCTGCTTCGGTTAACTATCCCTTGCGCGGCGCTGTGACGTTCAAATCGACAGTCGGCACGAATGTGGCTTCCGATGCTTTGGCGAATCTCGCCTCGGGTGGCGTTACCGGAGGGGCGCTGATCATCGTTGGCGAGGATTACGGCGATGGGTCGAGCATCATGCAGGAGCGTTCCCATGCCTTCGCCATGAAATCACAGATGTGGCTGCTCGATCCGCGTCCCAACCTTCCCTCAATCGTCAACGCGGTTGAGTGCGGATTCGAGCTCTCCGAAGCCACCCATACGCCAGTGATGTTGGAACTGCGTATTCGTGCTTGCCACGTGCATGGACGTTTTATCGCCAAGAACAATGTACGGCCGAAGTTTGGCTTGAAAGACGCCATGGAGAATCCGCTGCGGGACGTGAGCAGAATCGTGCTTCCTCCCTCGAGTTTCTTGCATGAGAAAGAGAAAGTCGAGAAGCGTTGGCCCGCGGCGCAGAAGTTTATCCAGGAACATGCCTTGAACGAGTGCTTCGCGGACGGCAGCCAGGACTTCGGAATCATTCTGCAGGGTGGGATGTACAACTCAACCATTCGCGCCCTCGAACTGCTTGGTCTTGCCGACATTTTTGGGGAAAGCAAAGTTCCCCTTCTGGTGTTGAATGTCACTTATCCTCTGGTCGATGAGGAAATCAAACGTTTCTGCGCGAGCAAGCGCTCCGTGTTAATGGTCGAGGAGGGACAACCGGATTTCCTGGAGCAAAATCTGCAGACGATCCTGCGCCGTGCGGATCAGACCACCAAAGTGCATGGCAAGGATGTGCTGCCCATGGCCGGCGAGTACACCACGGCAACCATTCTGCGGGGGCTGCTGCAGTTTGTGGAGCGCTACGCGCCGCAACTCATTCATCATGATCGCCTGCCCGCCGCCGCCCGCCGCCCCGCTCCGCAGCCGCCAAGCGGCCAGTCGATGAAAGCAGAAGTACATCCCCGGCCCCCTTCATTTTGTACGGGTTGTCCGGAGCGTCCAATCTTCACCGCCCTGAAATTGGTTGAGCGCGAACTAGGCTCGCACCATGTGAGCTGCGATATTGGCTGCCACCTATTCTCAATTCTTCCGCCATTCAATCTGGGAGCCACCACCATGGGCTATGGCTTGGGGTGGGCTGGTGCCGCTGCATTTAATACCCACGACAGAAGTAAAAGGACAATCAGCATCATGGGCGACGGCGGCTTTTGGCATAATGGCCTGACCAGCGGCGTGGGAAATGCCGTCTTCAACCGCAACGACAGCGTTCTGGTGGTGATCGATAACAGCTACACGGCTGCTACCGGAGGCCAGGACATTCTGTCCTCGGCGGCGACCAATCCCATCCGCACTACCAAGCTCTCGATCGCCGACGCCGTGCGCGGTGTGGGAGTGAAGTGGGTGCGAACCGTTACCGACACTTTTCGCCTGGCCACGATGGTCGATGTGTTGAAGGAGGCGCTGACTACGGACGAGAGAGGTCCCAAAGTCATCGTCGCCCAGAGCGAATGCATGCTGAACAAACAGCGGCGAGTGAAGCCGTTGCAGCAAAAGCGCGAGAGAGACGGGAAACGCGTGGTGTCTGAGAAATTCGGGGTTGATGCCGAAACCTGCACCGGCGACCACTCCTGTATCAGGCTGTCAGGATGTCCATCCCTCACCATCAAGCCAAATCCAGATCCCTTGCGCATCGACCCGGTGGCAACCGTGTTGGAAAGCTGCGTCGGGTGTGGGCTCTGCGGCGAGGTGTCGCATGCCGCGAGGCTATGCCCATCGTTCTATCGCTCTGAGGTTATTTCGAACCCGAGTGCATGGGACAAATTCAAGTCACATCTAGGACGAACTGTGATCGAATTTCTGCAACGGCGAATCGATCGCCGGCTGGCGGGAATCGCAGCCTGAGGCATCCCACGATTTCAACCATGAGTACGGGCGCGATCTTCAAGAGTGAGACCCCGAGGGCCATCACAGTGGCGATTCTCGCCATGGGCGGGGAAGGCGGCGGGGTGCTTGCCGATTGGATCGTCGATCTCGCCGAACATAGTGGATACCTCGCGCAAACCACCTCGGTCCCGGGCGTGGCGCAACGAACCGGGTCGACCATCTATTACATTGAAATATTCCCGGAGGCCTCGGCACGGGCGGCGGAGAAGGAGCCGGTATTCGCTCTTATGCCCGTCCCCGGCGAAGTCGATGTTGTGATCGCGTCTGAATTGATGGAGGCAGGGCGAGCGGTGCAGCGTGGTTTAGTGACTCCCGACCGAACCACGTTAATTGCCTCAACCCATCGCGTCTATTCGATGACGGAAAAGACGGCCATAGCCGATGGGCAAGTCGATTCCGAAAAATTGCTTGACGACTGTAGCGGATCGGCGAAGAAGTTCGTGCAGGGCGACTTTTCCGCAATGGCGAGCGACGCGCGAAGTGTGATCAGCAGCGTGCTGTTCGGTGCGCTTGCGGCCACGCACGCTTTGCCATTTGCACGGGAACAATTCGAGGAAGCTGTCCGGAGAAGCGGGGTTGGAGTCGATTCGAGTCTCATCGCATTCAACGCGGGTTTCGGAGAAACGGCGCAACCCTCAGCCGTGAAAGTCAAGAATACCGAACAAGCGAAGAAGAAGCTCGGCATTCGACTTCGGGAACTTGAGAGCAGAATCGAGGCCAGCTTTCCGGCGGCGGCACACAATATTCTTAAGCTGGGGATTGAGCGGCTCTGTGATTATCAGGACGAGCGTTACGCCGTCGAGTACCTGAATCGCCTTGAGCCGGTGCGAGATGCGGAGGCTCGATATGGCAACGGCGATGGCTTGCTCCTACCCGAAGTTGCCCGATACCTCGCGTTGTGGATGTCCTATGAAGATGCGATCCGGGTGGCCGACTTGAAGACGCGCCATTCACGATTCGAGCGGGTGCGGAAAGAGTCGCGCCTCTCGGCAAAACAAGTATTGCGGATCAACGAATTCTTGTATCCGAGAGTTGAAGAAATAGCCGACATCATGCCCGCGCGACTTGGCGCCTGGGTCTTGAAAACTGGCTGGGCGAGTCGCACGATATCACGATTCGCGGGCAACGGCCGAATTCTGGAAACCACTTCCGTGCGAGGCTTTTTACAGCTATACATGATCGCGGCCTTGCGCCCATGGAGGCGCAAGACTTTGCGCTTTCTGAAAGAGCATAAGAAAATCGGAGAGTGGCTGGAACAGCTGATTTTGCTGGTGCCGGAAAATTATTCGCTGGCGATCGAGGTGGCTACGCTGCCACGAGTATTAAAAGGATACGGAGACACATACATTCGCGGCCACAGAAATTTCGATGCCATGATGGGTAAGATTCCATCACTGCTAGCGCATAATGACGGAGCGTATCGCCTCAAACAGCTGCGTGAAGCCGCACTTGCTGACGAGAGCGGCGAAACACTAGCCGCGACATTGCGCCAGGTGAACAGGTGGGAACGGACATAGGTAATGAACATGGGTAGACTTCCTCACGAACAGGTTTGGGACCTATCGCGGCCGACGGGGAGAAAGAGATGAGAATCGTTTGTCTGGGAGGCGGACCCGCGGGATTATATTTCTCCATTCTCGTGAAAAAGGCCCAACCTGACTGGGAAGTCACGGTGGTGGAACGCAATCGCGCCGACAGCACCTTTGGCTGGGGAGTTGTATTTTCCGATAAGACAATGACCGGCTTTCAGCAAGCGGACGCCGAAACGCACGCCCTCATCACTCAGGCTTTCCGGCACTGGGACGACATCGACGTATTTTTCAAAGGACAGAAGCTGACCTCATCGGGTCACGGATTTTGCGGCATTGCTCGTATGAAACTCCTGCAAATTCTGCAGCAGCGTGCGGCGGCGCTGGGCGTAAAGCTTATTTACCAGACTGAAGTTACCGATTCGGATGCTTACGCGGCGGAATACGATTTAGTGGTTGCATCGGACGGCGCATCTTCCGTTACACGACGAAAATGCGACAGCATTTTCAAACCCAATATTCAGGTGCGCAAGAATCGTTTCATTTGGCTGGGAACGAAGAAGAAGCTTGACGCCTTCACATTCGATTTTCGGGAAACCAGCGCCGGCTGGTTTAACCTGCACGCCTATCGCTTCGACGAGGACTGGTCGACCTTCATTGTCGAAACGCCAGAGGAAACCTGGTGCAAATCTGGACTCGACCAAATGGAGACCCTGCAATCCATCGCATTCTGCGAGCAGCTTTTCGCCGAACGCCTCGACGGTAATTCATTGGTGTCGAACGCCAAACATCTGAGCGGCCCCGCAGTCTGGCTCAAGTTTCAGCGCATCCTCTGCGAAAAATGGCACCATAACAACATCGTGCTGATTGGCGACGCAGCCCACACGGCGCACTTCGCCATAGGATCCGGGACCAAGCTCGCCATGGAAGATGCGATCGCTCTGGCGCGCGTGCTCGGTGAAGAAAATAGCGACATACCGACAGGATTGCGTCGTTATCAGCAGGAGCGCGAAATCGAAGCGCTCAAGCTGCAAAGCGCGGCCCGCAACCGCATGGAGTGGTTTGAGCAGGTGGCGCACTATGTGCACCTCGATCCAGTGCAGTTTACCTATAGCTTGCTGACTGGCAGCCAACGAATCGGGCATGCCAACCTCAAAGTCAGAGATGCGGATTACGTGGAACAAGTCGAGACCTGGTTCGCTTCCCGCTGCGGGATCGATCATGCGGTTCCTCCAATGTTCACGCCTTTCACCACTCGGGGCCTGACCCTCAAGAATCGGGTCATCGTGTCGCCGATGGCCACGTACATGGCGCAGGATGGCGTGCCCAACGACTTTCACCTCGTACATCTTGGGGCCCGCGCTATGGGTGGCGCGGCGATGGTCGTCGTGGAGATGACCTGCGTTTCGCCCGACGCCCGCATTACGCCATTCTGCACTGGCCTGTGGAACGACGAACAACAGAACGCGTGGAAACGCATCGTCAATTTCGTGCATACGCAAACCGATGCGAAGGTTGCATTGCAGTTAGGCCATTCCGGACGAAAAGGTTCTACACGGCGGGGGTGGGAGGGCATCGATTTGCCGCTGGCCTCGGGCAACTGGCCACTAATTTCCGCCTCGCCGATTCCTTATCTCGCGGGTATTTCACAAACACCGCGCGAAGCCACCCATGCCGACTTGGACCGCATCAAACGCGACTTTGTCGCGGCAGCCGAGCGCGGCCATGCCGCCGGCTTTGACTGGCTGGAACTCCACTGCGCTCACGGATATTTGCTCTCCAGTTTCATTTCGCCGCTCACCAACTGGCGCAGCGACGAGTACGGTGGATCATTGGAGAATCGCTGCCGTTATCCCGTTGAGGTGTTTAAGGCCATGCGCGAGATTTGGCCGAAAAATAAACCCATGAGCGTCCGCATCTCAGCCCACGATTGGGTGCCGGGAGGCCTTACGCCGGAAGACTCGGAAGAAGTTGCCCGTCTCTTTTGCGCCGCGGGCGCAGATGTGATTGATTGTTCCTCGGGACAGGTCAGTGCCGATCAGAAGCCGGTATATGGTCGCATGTTCCAGGTCCCTTTTTCGGATCGAATCCGCAACCGGGTTGGCATCGCTACCATTGCGGTAGGAAACATTTTTGAGGGCGACCATGCGAATACGATCATCGCCGCCGGACGCGCCGACTTATGCGCAATTGCCCGGCCGCACCTAGCCGATCCGGCATGGACGCTGCACGAAGCCGCGAAACAGGGCTTCGGCGAAATAAACTGGCCTCCACAATATCTGAACGGCAAGGACCAACTCGAGCGCAATATGGCGCGCGTAGCGCTGACGACGACCCAGGTATGAAAACCGCGGGAGCCGGAGACGTGTCGCGTTTCCTGGCGGGAAAGCACGCGTTAGTCACGGGCGGATCACGCGGCATTGGGATGGCGATCGTGCGGATTCTCTTAAGCCATGGTGCGCGCGTCACTATGCTTGCGCGCAGCGAAAAAACGCTGGAGGAAGCAGCTCGGCAGCTGACCGGCCGCGGCGAAGTTGGTTATGTTTCGGCCAATGTCTGCGACGCGGATGAGGTTTGCAACGCGTTCCAGAAAGCACAAAAGCGTTTCGACCGCATCGATATCCTGATCAATAATGCAGGCCATGCCAGTTCCGCGCCATTCCTGAAAACAGACTCCGAACTGTGGCGACAGATGCTGGCCGTGAATCTCGATGGGACATTCCACTGCACGCAAGCCGCATTGCCTGGAATGCTTGCAGCGGGTTGGGGACGTGTGGTCAACGTGGCCAGCACCGCCGGCCTTACAGGGTATGCTTATGTTTCCGCCTATTGCGCGGCAAAACATGCGGTCGTCGGACTGACGCGGGCGCTAGCCGTCGAGGTTGCGCCCAAAGGTATTACCGTCAACGCAGTTTGCCCCGGATACACTGACACAAACATGGTGAGCGAGAGTGTAAATAAGATCGTGGCGAAAACAGGCCGTTCTGCAGCAGACGTGCATTCGGAGTTAATTTCACGGAATCCTCAAAAACGTCTGGTGCAGCCCGAAGAAGTGGCAAATTCGGTTGCGTGGCTTTGCCTGCCGGGGAGTGAAGCGATCAACGGACAGGCGATTGCTATCGCTGGCGGCGAGGTCATGTGAATCACGACGTTGCTGCACTTGGTCTTTTCCTGCCACCTGGGAGAACGTAATGCGAGATTTGTCTGGAGAACCGCGCTATTTGCCGGCGCAGCGCCGCGCACTGGCCAACTACCAATCCCGGCATTTTAAGTACGAAGCCGTCGGGACAGTTGCGACGATCACTTTGAATCGCCCCGAGCGAAAAAATCCTTTGACCTTTGACGCTTATGGCGAGTTGCGCGACCTGTTCCGGGCAATGACGTATGCCGGTGATGTAAAGGTCATTGTCCTGACCGGCGCCGGACAGAATTTCTGCTCCGGCGGAGACGTGCACGAAATCATCGGTCCTCTCACGAACTTAGACATGCCGGCGCTTCTGGCTTTCACGCAGATGACCGGCGACTTGGTTAAGGCGATGCGCGTCTGCCCGCAACCTATTATTGCCGCAGTCGATGGCGTGTCAGCTGGCGCCGGAGCCATCCTGGCCATGGCATCCGATATCCGTATTGGGACCGCGCGTAGTAAGACTGCCTTTCTTTTTGTGCGTGTGGGTCTGGCGGGTTGTGACATGGGTGCATGCGCCTTACTGCCGCGTATCATCGGCCAAGGCCGCGCTACTGAACTGCTTTTTACTGGACGATCCATGAGTGGAGAAGAGGCGGAACGGTGGGGCTTCTTGAATCGTCTCTGTTCTCCCGATTTGCTTCTGACAGAAGCAGCGGCCCTGGCGCAGGAATTGTCTTCTGGACCCACTTTCGCGCACGCTATGACCAAAAAGATGCTCCATCAAGAATGGAGTATGGGAGTGGACGAAGCGATCGATGCTGAGGCTCAGGCGCAGGCTCTCTGCATGACGACCAACGACTTCCATCGCGCCTATCATGCGTTCGTTCAAAAACAGAAACCGCAGTTCAAGGGAGATTGAGACTGACGGGCCAAACCCATCTCGACTGGCCGTTCTTCGATCCGCGCCATCGAATCGTCGCCGACGAATTGGAGCAGTGGGCGAAGGTACACATCCGTCAAGCCCACGAGGAGGATGTGGACGCCGCATGCCGGGGATTGGTGCGCGTACTCGGAGAAGGGAATTGGCTCCGCCATGCAATCGCCGGCACTGGTTATGGAGCCGCTGCAGACGTCATCGACACGCGCGCGATCTGCATCATTCGCGAAATTCTGGCCCAACATTCGGGCCTCGCGGACTTTGCCTTCGCAATGCAAGGCCTGGGCTCCGGCGCAATTACTCTTTTTGGAGATGAAGCGCAGAAGCAAAAATATCTACCGCGGGTATGTCGAGGTTCGGCCATCGCCGCGTTTGCCCTGTCTGAGACGGAAGCCGGTTCCGATGTAGCCGCGCTCCAATGCGCCGCGCGTCTCGATGGGGATCGCTATGTTTTGAACGGAGAGAAGAACTGGATTTCGAATGGCGGCATCGCAGATTTCTATGTAGTCTTCGCGCGCACCGGCGAGGCGCCGGGCGCTCGCGGCATCACCGCGCTGGTGGTCGATTCCGGCTCGCCCGGTTTGGAGATCGCCCGTCGTATCGAAGTCATCGCTCCTCACCCGCTAGCTCTTCTTCGTTTCAACGACTGTCGGGTCCCCCTCTCACAACGTCTGGGCGAATCTGGCAAAGGCTTCAAGGTGGCCATGGCGACGCTCGATGTGTTTCGCACTTCCGTAGCCGCAGCCGCACTTGGGTTTGCCCGCAGAGCGATGGAAGAAGCGTTGAAGCGCTCAACCTCGCGCAAAATGTTTGGTCAGATGTTGGCTGACTTCCAAATCACCCAGGCCAAACTGGCCACGATGGCCACGGATATCGACGCGGCGGCACTTTTGACCTACCGCGCTGCGTGGCTGCGTGACATGGGCCATTCGGTGACGGTGGAGGCGGCCATGGCCAAAATGACAGCGACGGAAACAGCGCAGCAAGTCATCGATGCCGCGGTACAGATTCTGGGTGGACTGGGAGTCATGAAGCATACGATCGTCGAGAGTCTTTATCGTGAGATTCGCCCCTTGCGCATCTACGAGGGTGCCACTGAAGTGCAGCAGTTAATCGTTGCGCGCGGCATCATAAAACTTTTCCAGGAGCGCATTTCCCATGACTGAGGCACCGAAAGCCTCAACATCACGCGTCTACCGCAAGGATATCGTCGTGCGCTTCACCGATTGCGATCCAGCCGGGATCGTCTTCTATCCCCGGTATTTCGAGATGTTCAACGACATCGTGGAAAGCTGGTTGCGCGAGGAAATACATTTTTCTCTTAATGAAATCGTTACTCGTCGGGGCTGGGGTTTGCCGACGGTTCATCTTGAGGTCGATTTTGCCGCCCCGAGCGTTTTCGGGGACTCGCTCTCCGCTGCGCTCTCTGTGCGCAGTATGGGAACAAGTTCGATAGGCTTGGACATCTCCCTGCACAGCTCCGATGCTGTCGCACGCGTGGGCGGAAAAGTAGTGTTGGTCCTGGTGAACCGTCAACCCCTGCATGCGATTCCGATTCCGGACGAGGTTCGCGCGCGCATGGCTTTGTTTCAGGAAACCTGATCGCCCTTCGCCCGCATTCATCCGGGAAAATGAGAAAAGAGAAAAGAGAGCTACCCAATGAAAATTCTTCAACCTGCTGGTTGGCCTCGGCCAAAAGGTTATGCGAACGGTGTCAGCGCCAAGGGGCTTAGCGTCTTCGTCAGCGGCATGATTGCATGGGATCCGCACGGAAAGCTGGTGACATCGAATTTCGCGGGCCAGGTCCGGCAAACTTTGAGTAATGTCGTCGAAGTCCTCGCGGAGGCAAATGCAAAGCCCGAGCACATCGTGCGCATGACATGGTACGTGGTGAGCAAGACGGAATATGTCGCGGCGCAGAAAGAGATTGGGGCGGCGTACCGCGAGATCATGGGCCGACACTATCCGGCCATGACGGCAGTTGAAGTATCGAGCCTGATGGAAGATGGGGCACGCGTAGAGATCGAAGTAACTGCGCTAATTCCGGAGTGAACGAAGAAATGTTCACCGGTTCCGCTCAAATTTCTCCGCACATTCGGTTGATGTCGCGATTCTCAAGGACAGGTTGGGTGAAGCCTCGCATCGTCACGTTCAGCATGGCGCGGCCTATGCATTCGGTCGTTGTCACGTAGTTCGGAAAGAGAATCTTCCACAACGGATAGAAGGGTCTCATCACAGCGTAAGCCGCTCCATACCATCGGGTCTTCGTGCGAATTCCATGAAGCGGCTGAATGTACGCGGGGCGAAACAGGAACACAGCCTTGAACGGCATCTGCAGTAGCGCGTTTTCCGTTCTGCCCTTTACCCGCGCCCACATGCTTCGCCCGCGCTCTGTGCTATCGGTTCCGGCCCCAGACACGTAGATAAAGGTCATTGTCGGGTTGAGCCTAGCCAAAGTTTTAGCCACCGAGACCGTCAGTTCGTATGTCACGCGCCGATACGTCTCTTCCTGCATGCCTACTGACGAGACGCCGAGGCAGAAAAAACATGCGTCGTAACCCGTGAGCCTGTCCTCAATCGCCGCGAGATCGTACACATCTTGGTGTACGATTTCGCGCAGTTTGCCACTCGGCGGCAGGCTGGCATTGCGGACGACCGCGAGGACACTCTCGACCTCAGCGTCGATCAGACACTCGCGCAGGACCCCCTGCCCGACCATGCCCGTCGCACCGAACAGAACCACTTTCACTTGACCGTCTCCCATCTCTCACGAAGGCGTGTATTCGCTTTATAGCCGCACAATACTATACTGGTCAGATGAGCAAGCATCTCGACTCGCTGCACCAGAATCTTCTCAGCGGCAACCTTCCCCACAATCTGAGCTGGAGCGAAGCTGTCGAACTGATCAAACATCTGGGTGAGGTCCAACCGCACGGAGACGATGAATTTGTATTTCGCATCGGCGACCAACGCGTCTTTTTCAAGAAGCCGCATACCCACGATCTCGGCATGGAAGAAGTTTCGCGCCTGCGTAAGTTCTTGAAAGAAGCCGGACCATCTGTGCCTAAATCAGCTGCCCAGGTAGAACAACTCTCCCAGCCCGGCCGTATGATTGTGGTCATCGACCACCACGCCGCCCATGTTTACCGGGATTTCGGTGGAAGTCGCCCGGCAGACGAACGCAACGTGCGACCTTACGATCCTTTCCATTTCCATCATCATCTGATTCATCGCAAGGAAGCGCACTACCGTGGCGAGCGCGTACCCGAAGAGGATTCGTTTTATGAGGAGATCGCGAAAGATATCACTCCGGCGAATGAGATCGTCCTCATCGGTCACGCCACTGGAAAAAGCAATGCCGCCGACTTCTTGAAACAATACCTGAAGACCCATCATCCCGACATTTCTCGACGGGTCATCGCAACCGAAAACGCAGATCTCTCGGCGGTGACCGAGCCTGAAATTGAGGCTCTAGCAAAGCGGCACATGATCGCAGCCGCCTAACGAGCTTGAAACCCATTCCGTTCCCACCAGGCTATGGATATCGGTCTCCCTTTCCTGGAGATAGACCTACTTGTCCATGTCCGCCAATGCGAACTTGCCCAGCAAGAATGGATGCGATGTTTGCGGAGTAGTTTGAGCCCCCGCAGAGGGGTAAGGATCTTGCGTCATTGTGGGGAATCCCCAGACATTGCCGTTGCGAAGATCGACAACGACTTTACCCAGCACTTGGCGGCTCCCATCCGGAGCACGCAGCATGGCGGTGCCAGGCTCAACATAAACTGGGTAGCCCTCAGCAGATTGCGCTTTCACGACGGGCGGAGCCACGTAGGGGTGTACCGCGATCGCGCCCAGGAAAACAACGATTAGCAGCAAGAGAACCTTCACTAATCTATCAATTTTCATGCTCTTCTCCTTTGAACCTGGATCGTAAAGCGTCAACTGACGAGGACACTAGAGACATACGTGTCAATCGATCTCGCGGCCTGACGCACTTGGTGTTGTTCTTCCGGTGATAGGCTGCCTCCTGCATCTACCTTCCAGCCGTGACAGCTCACACCGAGCGGGACACCACATACGCCGTCAATCCCCAGAAACTCTCCACGCAGCAGTACTTGCCCATGAAGTGGTGTCGCATCGTCAGCCAGAGCAGCAGCCAGGAATCTGAGTGTGGAATTCGCGGTTGCGTTCGGCGTCGAGTGCATCGTGTGCCAAGTGATGAACGGCTGCACAAAAATTCTGGCGTCCGGGAGTGCTTGTCTCGTGGTGTCATAGGCTTCACTGACTTGCTTTGCTTCAATCAACTCCAACACTTTTGCCCTTAGTTTCATTACACGTTCCGCCAAGGGAAGAGCGGCGCTTTGTTCTTTCATTCGTGCGAGCTCATTAGGGAGCCGTTGGTCCATTGACTTCAATTGCACTGAACTCCAGACGGGAACCATCGCCTGGCCGTGTTCTCCCAGGACAGTAGCCACCACATATTGTCGACTGATGTCTAAATCGTGAGCTATCGCTCGGGCAAAACGCAATGAGTCCTGTTCTGCCCCCATCCCGATGACTCTCGCTCGCCCAAGTTTTTCAGCGAAAACCTTCACAGCGAGTTCCACGGGATTGCTGACGATGACGAACAGAGCATCTGGGACGCGCCGACAACACACTTCTGCGATCTGCTCGAACAACGCAAGATTGGTTTTTCCCCAGTCGCGGCGATCAATGAGATTTCCCGCTAGCGATACCCCCGCGCAAATGAGGACAATATCACCGTCGACATCTTCAATGTTTGCGACAACTTCGATCTCAACCCCCTCGTCATCAAACGCGTCCAGAAGATCGATCCTGTTGCTTAGGAGTTGGGCCAGGCCGGAAGCAATGCCATGACCGACCAGCTGCAGACGATCCGAACTTTTCAGCAGACCACCGCGAAGAAGGTGGACGGCAAGCATGCTGCCAACGGCACCCGAAGCTCCGATGATCGAAATACTGGTCGACATGCCCGAATTATCCGGAAGGTTCTACCTTATGTAAAGCGATATAAGTTGTGGATGAAGACTTGGCCGACTTCGGGACGGAGGAAAGTCCGCGAGTCCCGTCAAGCTGTGTCTGGATGCCTCCTGAGGTAACAAACCCGAGCACTCATGAAGTGCTTAGACCGGAAGTTACTCAACAGAACCGCGCTTCCTGATAAGCAGCCATGCGGTAATAGCGCTCAAAGCAGCGAGGCCTGTCGCTATCCAGATGACAGCACGGTAGCCCCTGACGAATGATTCAGTAATCGCACGCTGAACCATGAGATTGGGATTGTGAGCAGCGGCGAGCAGAGGTCGCGCAGCATCAATCTGCGCGCGAACGTCGGCGGTCAAAGCTAGTTGATTGAGGGACCGGTCGAGCGAGTGGTTGAAAACCGTGACCAGTACCGCACCGAAAACAGCCACTGCAAGCAGCGCAGCCAACCGGGAAACTGCGTTATTGATTCCAGAGGCAAGTCCTGACTCGGATTCAGGTACAGCGTTCATCACCGTCGTAGTCAAGGGAGCAACACTGATGGCCATGCCCAGGCCCATCACCACGACTGCCGGAAAGAAGGTGGCCCAGTAGATCCCAGCCTGTGGCACGATTGCGAAGAGTGCAATCCCGCATGCGGCAACAAGAGGCCCAAATGTGAGCGGGATTCGTGATCCATAGCGCGTAACCAGACCACCTGCCCAGCGTGATAGTCCAAACATGATGACGATAAGAGGGAGAAGCGCCGCGCCTGCCTGAGTAGCTGTGTAGTGTTGGATCTGGATCAGGTCCATCGGGAAAAAGAACATTAGTCCGCCGAGGGATGCATACAAAAACAGTGTCAGTAAATTCGCGCCTGCAAAATTTCGCGAGCGAAATAGCTTGAGCGAAACCATCGGCGTATGAGACCAATGCTCCACGGCAACGAATCCTGCCATAGCGACTATACCCAGAACGGCTGCAGCCGCAAGGAGGTAGCCGCCGTGGCGAGCACGAGCCGGCCACTCAATCAGCGCGTACGTGACGCCGCCAAGTCCCAGCGTCACCAGCATGGCGCCAAGCCAGTCAACATGATGTGATGCATTTTCGTTACGGCTCTCCGGCACCTTAGCGGAGAGCAGGATGACCGCCAAGGCAAGCGGCAGATTCAGGAAGAAGACCCAGCGCCAGCTGGAGTACTCGATCAGCCACCCGCCGATGACCGGGCCGATGGCCGCAGTAATCGCGGAAAATCCCGACCATGTGCCGATCGCCTGTCCTCTCGTTTCTTCGGGAAAGGAGGCCGTGATCAGTGCGAGACTTCCCGGTACCAACAAGGCTGCCCCGATGCCTTGAATGGATCGGGCCAGGATGAGCATATCAATATCTCGAGCCAGCCCACACCAGGCCGAGGCGGCTGCGAACACAACAACACCAGAAACGTACACCTTACGACGGCCGAAGATATCTCCAAGCGAGCCGCCTACAAGCAGCAGCGCCGCCAACATCAGAGCATAGGATTCAACCACCCACTGCACGTCGGCAATGGAGGCGTGCAAAGCGCTTTGCAGCGCGGGCAGAGCGACATTAACGACGGTTCCGTCAATGAACGCCATGCTCGACCCTAGGATGGTGGTCGCAAGCACGATACGTCCGCTTGCCTGCGGATTCGAACCGTCATTTCGCATGGCGAAGAAAGATCTGGCTTTTCGCGTCAGAATTTCCATTCGCCGCAAATGCTCTCGTCTTAGATCCTGACTAGCTTCGCTAAGGCGAAGCACCGCAGGCACTGCGGATTACGCTACGCTTTTGCATCGGCTACGGGGAATTTCCAACGACATTTATAATACTCGAGTCAATCGGAGATGAATTGAATCTTGAGCCAGACCCTGCTTAGGTGGGGATTCCTAAAAAACTGGATTCTTCGACGCGCAGGTTATGCCAATTAGCTTCCGCCAACCATTCCGATTCAGGCGAACCCGGGCTCCTGTGGATAAGAGAACCCAGCCTTCGGCTTGTCCGTCCCGGTGAATCTCGCGCACATGGTCGAGGTTTACTATCGCCGACCTGTGCAAGCGAATGAACTTTTTCGGATCCAATTTCATTTCAAGTGCACGAATACTCTCTCGCAACAAGTGCCGCTTGCCGCCTGCGTGCAGACACACATAGTAATCTGCGGCTTCAATCCACTCGATGTCACTCACCGACACGACTGAAGCGGTGTTCCCACTTTTAGTCAGGAATCGCTGCGGTCGCTCCGGGTAAGACGCTGCTTGCCGTAACGCTTCAACCGCGGAAGAGATTTGCTCACGCGCGACAAACGCTTCTTGCAACTGAACTCTTTCCTTGACTCGGGCCAATGTCTGCTCAAGCCGGTTTTTCTCAATCGGCTTTAACAGGTAGTCCAACGCATGCACTTCGAACGCGTTCACCGCATGCTCGTTGTGAGCGGTAACGAACACCGTGATCGGCATATTGACTGGCCCGATCTCTTCAATTACCTCGAAACCATTTCTACCAGGCATTTGAATATCGAGAAAAAGCAGGTCCGCTTTGGCTGTTTTCAGCGACTTCACGACTTCGCTGCCATTTCGGCACTCGGCAACAAGATCGATATCCGGACTCGCTGAAAGGAGCATCTTAAGGCGCTCGCGGGCCAGTGGTTCATCATCGGCGATCATTGTTCTCAGGGCGATTGTTCTCAGGGTCATTGTTCTCAATTCTCGGTTCTCAAGGTCACGAAGCTGCCTTCTCATACGGGATCGTGATCGAGACCTGAAACCCACCCGACTCAGGTTGGAACGCACGGAACTCGTAATCATTCTGATAGAAGTGGGCCAGCCGTTCCTTCGTGTTGCTGAGGCCGAGGCCAAAGCCGCTTGCAGACCTTCCAGTCATTCCCGGGCCGTTGTCACGCACTTGCAGGCGCATGCGAGTCCCCACTCGTTGGGCGGAAGTTTCGATCCACCCACTGTCTTCGCAATTCGCGATTCCGTGCCGAATCGCATTTTCGACAATGGGTTGCAATAGAAAACAGGGCACCAAACCATCGAGCGTGTTGGGATCGAGATTGATTTCCACGCGAAGGCGGTCGGCAAAGCGCACTTGCTCAATCGCTAGATAGCTCTCCAGAACCTCCAACTCTTGCGCCAGCGGAATCTTGCTCGGAGTGTTCCTCTTCATTACCAACTTCAGGACCGTATTCAGGTGTTCCAGGGTTTCGAGGGCTTGTTCTCTGCGGCCAAGTTCGACCAAAGCAGTCACCGCGTTGAGAGTGTTGAAGAGAAAGTGTGGCTCGAGCTGCATCTGCAGGGCTCGCAAGTGAGCGCTCGATAACTGTCGCTCTAATTCCAGAGACCGCATCGAATCGCGCTGAGCCGCCAATTGAGTATGCACCGCGGCACAAGCAAGCCAGCACAGGCCGTACAGGAGAAGTTCCATGCCGAAGCGCGGGAAGCAGAAGAAATCCAACCCGCCGTACTCAGCCTTCACCGCTTCAGGGCCAAGTCTCACGATCAACCGGGTCACCTCTTGCAGCAAGCCAAGGTGAAGCGTCACGACTCCTACCGCAATCACGGGATGCAGAGCCAAAGTCCGAAACGAAAACCTCAAAGCAGATGGCCAGCGATTGGTTGAACGCCACAGCACATAGACGACGAGCGCCCACCAAAACCAAAGAGCGCAGCCGTAAGCGAGCGAAAATCCCCACGACAGAAAGGACTGGATTCCTCTCGCTTGTGCATGGCATTCGATCGCGGTCGCCACAGCGAGGATCGCCGCCATGGTAAGGGGAATCATTCTTGCGCGCGGCAAGAGTCCACCCGAAGCCGTTTTGGCATGGACCATGCCTTTGGACAGCATGGCTCGGGACGGATTGTCGCAATCAGGCATCACGCACCCCTACCGGAATGCAGCCGCGTTAATCGTACATCCAGCACATTGTCTGCCATAGTAATCTTTACTTGCTTTTTCGGCGGCTGCGCGCATTTGCGTAGCCTGAGCGTGCGACCCCACCTCATCCAACACCCGTGAATACGCTAGTTCTGCGGTCAAGTACTTCGGATTCTTCTGCCCGAGCGCACGCTCCAGGATTGTGAGTCCGGTTTGCATATTAGCCAGCGCGCTCCCGAAATCCCCAGACTCCGCGTACGCTTTGCCCAGAAACATGTGTTCCCATCCGACGAGCCAATGTTGCTCGCCGCGCGATCGCTCCACCAGTTCCAATGCGTGTTGACACGCCGCTACGGCTGCGGGAGCATGGTGCTCAGCGATGGCTAGCCATCCCTGGCTTTCAAGGAAAAAAGCCCTATCGTCGTCACTGAAATCGGACGAGGCCTTCGCCTCATCAGATGCTTTTTGCAAGTACCAGCGTGCTTCGCGGACTCGATTTCGAGCCAGAGCTAGTTCTGCCAGGCGTGTTGAGGATAGCGCGGTTCCCGTGTGGTCCCCAATCCCTTGGCGCAGATGAAAAGCCTTTCGCCACATCGGAGCGGCAACGTCAAGTTGTCCCAGCTCGCTATAGAATTCGGCGTAGTTTTCCAGGGCCGAAGCATAGTCCTCCGGATGTTCGCGATCGTGCTCGAGAATCCGCACTGCATGCTCGAGCGCGGTTTGCGCGTTGCCGAAATCACCTGCTCCTTGGCAAGCAACTGCAAGAATGATGTACCCCCTGCCCAACTCACTGCCATGCAGCTGGCGAGAATCGATCGCGGCCTTCGCGATCTTGGCCGCAGTCTCGAAACTTCCTTGGTTCTCCAGCACCAAGGCATCGTGAAGAGCCGTGTGTGGATTGAGCTGTCCAAAGGTCGGCATGCACAGGAGCAATAGAGCAGGCAGAGTCCGGTACAGGTGTCCCATGCCAATACTCTGGCGATCGACTGGCGTTCAAGCCACTGAAAATCCGATAGCTCTGAGATTTCTGCAGGGAAGGCACGGTTCTGTGCGGCGATCCTGTGGCTCAAAGTGGTCACATTGCGTTCGCCAAACTTAGCGCTTGACTGCGTGGCTGGCGGCCAGTCTGAAAGTTCCCCGATCCACGATGCGGATGTCGCGATAGAGCGCTCTCGTGCGCCACACGAACGTAACTTTAAAGAGCGGCGCCATACATGCAAGAATCTCCAGCATTTAAGGATTTTTCGCAGAGGGTTGAGCAAACAGCAATACCGGGAGAGGACAAGATGAAGATCCGGGACATGCATGCGGCGAAAGCGCCGAAGATTGGGAGAAAAAGCGCGATTCTGGGAATCGGGTTAGTTCTCGCTCTGAGCTTTGGCGGCCTGCAAGCGCAAGGGCAGACCAAAAAGACCGAGACATACGAGCGGCCGCGAGAAACAGAATCGCGCCCGACTTATACCCCTCCGCCCACTCAGCCATCCCGGCCAGCTTATACACCTTCGGCCCCCTCTACACCTTCGTCTCCGGCGCATCCGACGTACGCGCCGGGTCAGCCATCGCATCCGACTTACGCGCCCAATAACACCTCTACGCCAGGACATCAGCCGCGCTCGACTTATACTCCGGCCCCCAGCCAATCGACGCATCCGGCCATGGTCTACACGCCCCATACTTCTGGGAACTCCGGGAATGGCTATAGCGGGAACTCGGCGACGGCCTCCAAGCCCTCGACATCGGGGCCGACCGTTTACACACCGCATGCCGGGTCGAGTGCCGTCTCCGCATCGGGCGGTACTGGTGCTGACAGCCCGTCGCACGTGAACGGTACCACGGTGTACACACCTCGCGGCAGGACTGCCGACGATGCGGCCTCCACTACCAAGGCAGTGACCACGACACGATCGGGCAGAACCGTTAGTGTCGCGTCTTCCGTAAGTACTGCCACGCCGATCCATGCCGCCTACTCGGTGCCGTCGGCGAGCAGCATTGCCTCCGAGACGCCTGGTCAAGCGAGCGTACTCACGCCGACAGGTTCGCAGCGTGTTGTCAGTCAGGTGAATACGACGCGAGCGACGTTCTCGGGAATCAACAAGCGCGCTTTGCCGGCAGGGCAGGTTACGGTGCAGCCGAGCGGACGGCTCGCGATTGCGGCCTCCGGCGGACGGCAGTACGGGTTGCGCTCCGATGGTACGCTGGCATCTTTCAGGAACACGCGAGGCACCAGCGCGAGGTTTGCCCCGAATGGACGATTCCGCTCGCTGCAGACTGCCAACATGAAAGTCCAGTACGGTCCACATGGCGGCCGGACCGTGGTGAAGCAGCTTTCGAATCACGAAACACTCGTGAGTTACGGACCACACAATGGATATGTCGATCGCACCATTGTGCACGGTCAAGCCACCCTGATGCAACGGACGTATGTCGTGCCGAGAGCTGATTATTTCACTCCCAACACTACTTATGTTCGGACCTACGGTTCGTACTCCTATCGCGGAGTCACGCTCGTCAGCTATACGCCGGGAGTCTATTACCCGCCGGCGTTTTATGGCTGGGCAAGCAACCCTTGGGCTACGCCCGTCGCCTACACGTGGGGATGGACGGGCGATCCATGGGTAGATTTCTATAGCGGCTATTTTGCGCCGTCGCCGATGTACCAAAGTCCAATGCAGTGGATGGCGGACTACATCCTAAGCTCAAGTCTCGCCACCGCCTATCGGGAACAGCAGGATTTCCAGCCCGAAGGGGATTCGGATGCCGCAGCCAATGACGCGGACGCGAATGAGACAACAGCCGGAGACGGTCAGTCCGACAACGAAGTTTATGCCCAGACTTCGACGCCGATTACGCCGCAGCTGAGGGCCGCGATAGCGGAAGAGGCGCGGCAAAATTTGGCGGCCGAGAACGCTGCAGCCAGCAACCAAGGCATTTCCGATTCGCCGCAATCAGAACCGCAGCCATTATCCGAGACCTTGCAACCCAACCACGTCTTTGTGGTCAGTACTCTGTTGAATGTTTACTCGGACCAGGGCAACTGCGCGCTGACTGCGGGCGACATCATCAGTCTGGTCAATGCGACGGGCTCCTATGCGGATACCCCTCTGCTAACCGTAGCCAGCGGCAAGCGCGGCGACTGTCCCGCCGGAGCGCAAGTCCAGGTCGTGCTACAAGACCTGCAGGAGATGGATAACAACCTGCGTGTGCAAATGGACAACGCCATTGCGAAACTGCATTCCGATCAGGGTCAGGGAGGCTTGCCGGCAGCCCCGCAGTCGGCGATTGCGACGCCTCCGCGGCAGGCAATCGACGGCGCGACAACCACCCCTGAGCCCGGAGTCAGCGCCATGCTTGATCAGGAACAACAGCAAGCCTCACTAGCGGAAACAGGAGTTGTGCAAGCGGCCTTTGCCAGCAACGGCGGCGGCGACAAAACGCAAGCGTCCAAGGGGCCAGCGCAATGAGGCATTGGCTAATCACAACATGCTTTGCGGCTCTGTCCGTGAGTGCCGCATTTGCACAGCAAAAAAGGCGGGGTATCCCACTTGGAATGTCAAAGCTGATTCCCCTGTCTTTGATGCGGTTGAGCTCTGAGCTGGCGGCGACAGCAAGACGGAACCATTTTAAGGAGGCAGCAATGACGAAACATTACTTGATGACAGTGTGCGTTGCAGTTCTGGGTGTGAGCACGGCATTCGCGCAGCAGCAGAAAAAGGCTGCGCCGTCGTCCAAACCTGCGGACCAGGGACCCAGCCTTGCAGTTACGATGAAGTTCATCCAGGAAAACGCCGCGGCAGGCAAGTTGAGTTATACAACTTTCGTTTCCGATTCCACGCAGCAAGGCATGGAGTGGAAGAACAGCACTAACGTGGAAATCACCAATCTGGTGGCTGACCCCAAGACCTGCGGTATCTCGTTCCACTGGCGGGCTGAGGTGAACGGGCGGGTGTCCGACGATGCCGACTACAGCCTCAACCTCAAAGACGTGCAGGACATCGTGGTGCTGCCGCAAGAGCAGAACCAGCAGAAGGCGAACGCCCGCAGCGGCCATCCCGAATGGACCCCGCGTGTCGAGCCCGCGCTGTTTACGCTGGTCGCGCGCCGTCCCAGGGGAGTGGAGAACGCCTTCCTGTTTTCCGAAGAGGAGATGGCAGGCCGCATAGCCAAGGCCATGGTTCATGCCGTTGAGTTGTGTGGCGGCGGCAACAAGGATCCGTTCTAAGGAGACAGAATGAT
>Ga0210385_10000322_pt1 | contig 39038 bp, 35 predicted proteins | sample IncBWH26OmetaG_FD_160107 | JGI IMG/M metagenome (GOLD analysis project Ga0210385, IMG submission 160107) | Forest soil microbial communities from Barre Woods Harvard Forest LTER site, Petersham, Massachusetts, United States - Inc-BW-H-26-O ...
CGTGGCCGCTCTGGTGGGCTTCTCCGTCGCCTCCATTTGCTGTGGCGCGAGTCGAACGTTGCCACAGTTCATCGCCGCGCGGGTGTTCCAAGGTGCCGCCGCGGCACTCATGACGCCCGTCGCGCGGATCATTCAGCTGCAGGCGACTCCCAAGGAGCACCTCGTTGCGGCAATGGCCATCAGCACCATTCCCATGCTGCTGGCGCCAACGCTCGGTCCGGCGGTCGGCGGCCTGATCACGACGTACCTGTCGTGGCGGTGGATCTTCTTTCTCAACGTTCCGTTTGGCGTCCTGGCCGTCGTGCTGGCCCGGCTTTTCCTCCCGGATGTGAGCGGGACATCGAGGCGTTCCTTCGATGCGCTGGGCTTCGCGCTGATCGCCATCGGCATCGTCGGTGTGCTGTCGGGGCTGGACTGGATCAGCGAAAGCCTGTCGCGGTGGGCGCCGGCCGCGCTATTGGTCATCGGGGGGCTCATCTTCAGCGCGCTGGCACTGCATCATCTGCGGCGCCACCCACACCCGATCGTCTCGTTGGAGTCGATCCGCATCAAAACCTACTATGTCACGGCGCTGGGCAGCGGCGTACTGATACGCGTCCCGGTGCGGGCCGCGGCCTTCGTTCTGCCGCTGCTCTTTCAATTTGAATTCGGTTACAGCGCGTTTCAAGCCGGAATCATGATGCTGGCGATGAATGGCGGCGATCTGGTCCTCAAATTCGTCACCACCCGGACGCTGCGGCGGTATGGCTTCCGCACCGTACTGTTGGGCTCTGCCATGGCGACGCTCCTGCTCGTTCCGGTCATCGCCTGGTTCTCTACAGCGACACCGTTCTGGCTGATGATCGGGGTGCTGGCGGCCTGCGGCATGGCCCGCTCCCTGCTCTTCACCGGCCTGAGCACGTTGTCCTTCGCTGATGTACCGGCACCGGAGATGGGGAGCGCGGCGGTACTGTGGAACATGGCGCAGCAGATCATCAACGCGCTCGCCATTTCGATCGCGGCACTGACGCTCAACATCGCCGCCGCGGTGGGTGGGGAGCCCGTCGGCTACGTCGGACGCGCCAACTGTCAGATTGCGCTTTTGGTGAGCGTGGCGCTGGGTGCTCTTTCTCTGCGGTCCTTGAGGTCGCTGCCAGCGGATGCCGGCGCGGCCGTCAGCGGCCATGGCGCGATACATTCTGAAGTTCAGCAGGAATAGATTCTGTGGTATGACACTTGATATCAGGAGGGATCCCGCATGACAGGTGTGACAGCAGGGGAGTTGATCGCTCCTACTTTGGCCAAGGCAGGTGTCAGTACCGTCTTCGCCCTCAACGGCGCACATGTGCAGGCCATCCTCGAGGGCTGTCTCGACCATGGCATCCGCCTGATCGATGTTCGCCACGAGGCGGCAGCCGGGCATGCCGCCGAGGGATACGCGAAGGCCACCAGGGGAGTGGGCGTGGCGGTGGTGACGGCCGGCCCTGGCTTTACCAATGTCCTGACCTCCCTGGCCAACGCGTTCATTGATCGCACCCCGGTGCTCTACATCGCGGGCGGCTGCCCGCTGGCCGCCGCGGAGAAGAACGTACTGCAGTCCGGCGTCGATCAGGTGGCCGTGGCGAAGCCGATCGCCAAGTGGGCGCATCGGGTGATGGTGCCGAGCGACATTGCGCGGCTCATTGCCTACGCGATCCAGGTGGCCAGATCGGAGCCAACGGGTCCTGTATTCCTGGAGATTCCGTGGGACATCATGCTGGCCCAGGTGGATAAGGACCAAATTCCCCTTGCCGAAAAGGCCGTGATCAACTCTGCACCCCCGGCGGCCGACAAAATCGACGCCGCACTTGCGCTGCTGCACGAAGCGGCCGCCCCCGTGGTCATCTCCGGTATCGACGTTTACCGGTCGGACGCCTGGGACGAGCTGCGCCGTTTTGCCGAAGCATCCGGGTGCCCCGTCTTCACCGAGTACGAGGCGCTGGGCACCCTCCCATCCGATCATCCTCTGTGGATGGGCACTAACTTTCAGCTCGCACGCCTGACCGCGCAGCAAGCGCCCGACGTGGTACTCGCGCTGGGGGTTCGCTTCGGGTGGAACACACCACGATTCGAGGCATTCAAGGGCAGGATCATTCACGTCAATTCCGATCCGTTGGAGATCGGACGGATCAACACCCCGGACGTAGGCATCGTCGCCAATTGCAAGGAGGCGATCGGCGCGCTGAATGAGCGCCTGAACCGTAGCCCCTTGCCGAACCGGTCCGCCTGGGTCGGTCGCTTGCGCAATGCCGTCGTCGAAATACGGGCAGAAGCCATCGCCGCCAAAGCCGACAGTACGGAGCTACGCCCGCATCCTTTCGCGGCCGCCGAAGTGCTCTGCGAGGCGGCCGCCACCGCCGTGCTCGTGGCCGATGGCGCCTTCACGAAGCACTGGCTGGAGGATGCGGTGCGCAGACAGCGTCCGGGCTGTTATTTCAGTCACGGGTCTTTCGGCGCCATGGGCATCGGCTTTGGGCTGGCCATCGGCATCAAGGCCGCTCGCCCCAGCGATCCGGTGCTGTGTGTCACGGGCGATGGTGCAGCGGGTTTCACGCTCGCCGAACTCGACACGATGGTTCGCCACAAGATCCCGATCGTCGTGGTCGTGATGAACAACCACAGCTGGGGAGCAATAGACCCCGCACAACATCCGGAAGGCGCCAATCGCCCCGCAGGGATTCGACTGGGTCAGGCGCGCTACGATGAGGTCGCCAGGGCCTTCGGGGCACGCGGCTGCCACGTCACGACACTTGAGGCATTGAAGGCGGCGATCGCGGAGGCGTTCGATAGCGGGCTACCGACCTGTATCAATGTCGAGGTGGGGATGGGAGGCTTGCCGCCCGCCTTCAAAGCCGCAACCCTGGGGATCGCGCTGCCCTATCGCGAGTAGTCGCGAGCGGCGCCATCGGAGCGAATCAATGGGTGGTCGAGTCGGGCGGTACTTTGGGCCGGCCGGGCGTCGGGCCGAACAACGCCTTCTTCGCCTGCGTGATGGCGATGCCGATCAAGATGCTCTTGAGCACGCCGAGCGAATCATCCCAGTGCCAACCCAGCTTGCTTCGAGCAGGCGCCGCCTCGAATTCGCGCCTGGAGTGCGCGGGGGGAGCCGACCTGCGGTGATTGGTTGCACTGCCAATCAACAGGCCGCCGCCCAAGGCTGCCGCCAGGAAGATCGTCGGGGATTTCTCGAATCGGGCGCGCCAGTCGATCGATTCCACTGCGCCTTGCAGGACTTCGTGCCGATCTGAGGCGGAGCCGACAAGCGCACTATGAATGCTCTTCATGGGGATACGTACTCCAAGGGTCTAATCCCGACTGGAGAACATTTTCGCCAGCAAGAAGCCGAGCGCCGCGGCGCCAATGAGCGCGGGCACCGGATTGTCCTTCACGACCTTCCTCACATCGCGCGACATGGCGGTCAGATTGCGTCGCCGAATGTAGTTTGCCGTTGAGTTGAGCTTATCCGCGGCGCCGTGCGCGACCTCTGCGACTCGCTCTCCACCCGGCAAATCGTCTGCTTTCTCGTGTAGGCTTTTCGCCGCCGACTTGATGCCCGCGGCGGCCGCGCGTCGACGGCGATCGATCTCATCGGCAGCGGCTTGGCCTAAATCAGCGGCCGATGATTTCACCTCTGAGAGGAGGTCGGCAGATTCCGGGGTGGTAGTTTTTGCACTCATGAGCATCTCCGCCAAAGAATTTTGGCGACAGCGCTGAGTATGGAAGCCGCCACTGAAATCGTCTGTAGGGATGGCGGCGGTTTGACGCCTCTTCGCGCCTACAGAGAGCGTGAACCGCGGGCGTCGTATCCGCGCTCACGCCAGCGGCACTGGCTCATCGAATCATTCGAATTAATGACAATAACTGATTGAATATCATAATAATAAAGCGGAATGAAGTTCATCAGGGAATGACCGAACCGGCGCCCGCGGTCAAAAGCTGTGCCTCTCGGAGTCGGGCGGCCCGCATCGTCTGGCGCAGGGGCAGCAGAAAGATCGGTGCGATCACGGCCGAGGCAGCGGCCGCCATGACCCCGATCCACAGCAGGGGTGCGTGGTCGGCAATCATGCCGCTGATCGGCGCCGAGACGGCGAAGGCGAGGCGTTCACATCCCGTCCCGAGCGTGCCCAGGCGCCCGATCCGGTCGATGGTCGCGGCAGTCCCCAGCAACAGCACATACACGTACATCGTGGTCACCCAGTAGAGCGCCGCGGCACCCGCGAACACCCACACGTTTCGGGTTGCCACCAGCAGCAGGCAGGCGATACCGGCGCCGATGAGGCCGATGGCCAGTGAGGTCACCCGATTGACCCGATTACACAGCACCGCCGCCAGACCCGTGCCGAGGAGTCCGGCAAAAACACTGCCGGAGAGTATGTAACCGACGGTTGCGCGCGATACGCCGGGGAGGGCGATGCCGGCACGCTCGGCGAAGCCCCACACGGCCCCGGTCCCAAATGACATCAGGCTCCAGATGACCAGCAGCGGCACGACTCCCGTCCACGGGGCGCAGTCGGCCACCGGCGCCGGCGCGGCACCCGCACGGGCGCGAAATCCGGCCAGTACCGGCATGCTCACGATGATCAGCAGCGCGATGGCGATGAAGGTGCCGCGTGAACCGAAGATGCTGATCGCCGTCGGCAGCACCGACAACATCGCGATCAGCAGCATCAGCGATCCCGAATTCCCCGCGGCGTAGACCCGGTCGGGGTCGGAGGAGGCCGCCGCGGCCGCGACGGCGGCGGTCAGCACCAGGCCGTAGCCGATGCCGATTCCCACCGCCAGCAGGCAGATCAGCGGCAGCGATCCGGGCAGCAGGAAAATGCACAGATTGCTGGCTGCGGCCACGATCATCCCGATCAGGCACACATGCAGGGGCCTGTAGCGGCGCGTGAGCGGGGAGAAAAAGATCATGCTCAGCGCCAGTGATCCGATCTGGAAAAACCCGACCAGGCCGGCGGCGGTAGCCGAGAATCCGTAGCCGTCGATCAGCGACCCGACCTGGAACGGCAGGGCGCTCGTGCACATGTGTGCAATCACGCTGCTGACGGCAAAGGCAAGAATGAGTTTGATCATTGCGCCAGGTGCTCCGCGGCATCTGCGATCCAGTTCCACAGGGCCTGTGCCAGTGGCGCATCCACGTACGCCTCGATGCCCTCGGCTCGGTGATCCAGCAGCACGGTGAAATCGGCACAGCGCGTGCGGGTACAACATCCGGGGCCGAAGGCCTGCGGCCGCAGGTCAAGGGGTGTACCCCGTGCCAGCAGGTCCCGCGCGGCTGCGCCGCGCAGACCGATGCCGACCAGACTGTGTGACAGATCAACGAGTCGGCACCAGCGGTTCTGCGCCGCCGCGGCAAATGTTTGACTGGCGGCGGTCGGCGATGGCGTCGCATCGATCAGCAGCCAGCCGTCCGGCCGCAGCCAGTTGGCCCGCCACGAACCGTGATCGCGGCTTCGCCCGGGTTGATCGGGCAGCTGGCGGAACGCCGGATCTTCCCGGAAGGCGAGTCCACCGCGCAGCTCAGTCAGCGTCGCCTGCGGGAGGGGTCGTACGGCAAGGGTCGGCAGCGAAATCGGCACACAAGCCGCCAGGGGCTGCGAGCGGCGAAGTCTATCCATTGAGCAGTGCTCCGGCAGGGTCATGGCGCAGGGGTTCGATGACCTCGACGGGGCGTGCCGCGCCGTCATGCCAGGCCAGCAGCCGTTCACCGACTCTGCTGCGGCCGCGTGCGAGCAACGCCAGCGCCAGCGGTTGCGCCAAGGTCGGACTCCAGGCGCTCGAGGTGACGTGGCCCGCGCCGCTCGTCCGGGGTGCGCCGGCCTTGAACAGCTGCGCACCCACCGCCAGCGGCCGCCCGCCATCCACGGGACGCAGCCCGATGAGCTGCAGCGCAGCCGACCGGTTTGCGCAGGCGAGGGCCAGCGTGCGCCGGCCGATGAAATCCGACTTCTTGTTGCGCACCATGGCGCCGTAGCCCACATCATCGGGCGTGGTCGTGCCATCGGTGTCGCCTCCGACATGAAGGAAACCCTTCTCCAGACGCAGCACGTCCAGCGCTTCGATGCCAACGGGCGTGAGCCCAAGGTCCCGCGAGCCTTCCATGAAGTGCTGCCACAGTGCCGGCGCAAAACCTGCCGGCACCGACACCTCGAAACTCACCTCGCCGGTGAAGCTCACGCGCGCGATCCGCGTTGGCACGCCTCCGAGGGTGCCGGTGCGGATCGTCATGTGCGGGAACGCCCGCGGCGCCAGATCGATATCGAGGTCGGTGCGTTCCAGCACGGCCCGGGCGCGCGGACCGGTCAGCAGCAGCACGGCCCACTGCGTCGTCACATCGCTGATCCAGACCTCAAGCTGTGGGCACTCCCGCTGGTGCCATTCGTCCATCACGGCGCGCAGGCGCGTCGCGGCATTGCTGGTGGTCCCCATCACCAGCAGGTCATCGGCGGGCCGCGTGATGACTCCGTCGTCAATGATCGTGCCCTCCTCGTCGAGGGTGAGGCTGTAGCGGGCCCGTCCCACTTTCAGGGTGGTGAGGTCACTGGCGATGATGCGATTCAGGAACTCCAGCGCATCGGCGCCCGCGATCTCGAGCTTACCCAGGGGGGAGTAATCCAGCAGGCCAACTGCGTTTCTTACCGCGTGTATCTCGCGGGCGATGGCCGCGGCCATGTCCTCACCGGCTTGCCGATAGTAGGCAGGCCGCAGCCAGGCGCCGTACTCCTGTAGCTCGGCCGCGCATTGTTGCTGCTGCACGTGCGTGGGCAGTGGCCGCGTCGGCCGAAACAGCGCGCCCGTGGCGCGGCCCGCGATCACGCCGAAACTCAAGGGCAGGTACGGGGGTCGAAAGGTCGTGGTGCCGACCTCGCCGGGGCTGCGGCCGGTGAGTTCGCCGAGAATCGCCAGACCGTTCACGTTCGAGGTCTTGCCCTGATCCGGCGCCATGCCGAGCGTCGTATAGCGCTTCAGATGCTCGACCGATTGCAGGTTCTCCTGGGCTGCCAGGGAGATGTCCCCATCGGTGACATCGTTGTGGAAGTCCACCCATTGCTTCGCGGCGCCGGCTAGCGAGGCCGGTATGCGCCACAGCGCTTCGATGTGGTCATCGAGATCAGCGGCCCTCCAGTTGCGCGCGGGTGGGGCCTCGAGCCCCAATTGTGCGAGCACCTTGGCACCGGCCGCGAAGCCGGACGTCAGACATTGCAGGAGACTTCCCGTACCGGCCGCCGCACCCGCCACAATCGTCCCCTGCCGTTCCTGCCCCGGCACGAACGCCGCGGCCTTGGGCGCAAAGGTAACTTTCCCGCCGGACTGACTGAACAGCTGTACCGCGGGATTCCAGCCTCCCGACATGGCCACCGTGTCGCAGGCGAGGGTCCAGGTCTGACGAGCGTCGAGTGTGCGCGCCGTGACCGCTCTGACGCGGTGGTGCCCACGTGTGGCAACAATCACCGCGCCCCGGTGCACCGGGACGCCGGGTGACTCGATCGCAGCATCGGCGCGCGAGTCGAAGACCGCCAGCACCTCGAGACCTGCCTCCTGCGCAACCCGCACGGTGCGGTAGCCGTCATCGTTGTTGGTGGCCAGCACGATGCGTCGTCCCGGCGCGACCCGATGGCGGCTGATGTAGTAGCGCACGGCGGAGGCCAATAAGATGCCCGGGCGATCGTTGTCCGGAAACACCAGGGGGCGCTCGGCGGCCCCGGTGGCCAGTACCACCTGCCGTGCCCGCAGTTGCCACAGTCTTTGCCGCCAGCGGCCTGCGCCGGGAGCCTGTTCAACCGCCAGCAGCAGATTGTGCTCGAGGTAACTGGTCACGGTGGTGCGCGACAGCAGCGTGACGTTGGGATAGCGCTGCAGTTCATGCAAGGTCTGCTGCAGCCAGACCCGGCCGTCTGCGCCGTCGATGGCCAGCGCTTCCCACAGCAGGGAGCCGCCGAAACGTGAGTTCTGCTCGGCGACGATGACGTCAAGGCCGGATGCGGCGGCCACCCGTGCGGCGCTTAAGCCGGCGGGGCCGCTGCCGACGATCAGCAGATCGCAATGGCGATGGGCCCGGTCGTAGCGATCGGGATCGCGCCCGACGGGGACGACAGTCAAACCCGCCGCGCGGCGGATCGGCGGCTCATACCAGCGCCAGTGGGGCCAGAAAAAGGTCTTATAGTAGAAGCCCGCGGGCAGGAACCGCGATAAGCGCCCGAGTACGGCACCGCTGTCCCAGCGCAGGGAAGGCCATGTATTGAGACTGTGCGCCTCAAGTCCCGCCGTGAGCTCGACGCACGTGGCGGTATCCGAGTATGCATGGGCACCACTGCCGAGGCCGACGATCGAGTTCGGATCCTCCGCAGCGGCGCCCAGGATGCCGCGGGGACGATGGTACTTGAAGCTGCGCGCCACCAGATGAATGCCGTTGGCCAGCAGCGACGCAGCAAGCGTGTCACCGCTGCGACCCGTCAGTGCCATCCCGTCGAAACTGAAGGCCAGAGCCGCACCGGTATGTCCCGGCAGTCGAAACGGTTCGCTCATGCGGGCCGCTCGATTTGCTGAGTCAGCGTGTGGCGGCGGACCACGAACAGCTGCTGGCAGCCATGGGTGTGCACCCAGTACTCGCTCTGCCAGCCGCGGACGTTGTTGCGGAAGTAGAGATACTGCACCCACTGCGCGTCGCTGGCAGCGTCCGGATCCGGCCGCACCACCACTTCGCCGCGATTCGAGAACTCAGACTCGTCGCGCAAACCGCAGTAGGGGCAGGGGATCAACAGCATGCCTCTGCCCTGGGACTCAGTGGGCAACGCCGGAAGCGGCGCCTTCATCGATCAAAGCGCTGCGCGCGAATCGATCGAAGCTGAAGGCCGTCGAGTGTTCATCGGGTCGGTCGCAGGCGAGCAAATGCGCCAGCGCGGGCCCGCGTGAAGGAATCGCCTTGAAGCCGCCGGTACCCCAGCCGGTGGACACGTAGAGCCCTTCAACGGGGGTGCGATCGATGATGGGGCTGCGATCCGGCGTGAGGTCCACGGTTCCCCCCCATTGCCGCATCAGTCGAACACGCGACAGGGAGGGGAACAGCTCCAACAATCCCACCGTGGTGCGTTCAATCAACGAAAAACTGCCCCGCTGTGTGTAGGAGGTGTAGGGATCGGAGTCCCCACCGATCACCAGCTCGCCCTTGTCGGACTGGCTGGCGTAGGTGTGGTGCAGGCCCGACATGACAATGGTGTCCAGCACGGGTTTGAGGGGTTCTGACACGAAGGCCTGCAGCGTGTGGCTGACCACCGGCAGCGCGACGCCCGCCATCGCCGCAACCAGCGAACTGCTGCCGGCGACGGCCATGGCCGTGCGGTGCGCGCCGATGGTTCCCGCCGCGGTTCTGACGCCCACGACCTTGCCCTGGCGCATCTCGAAGCCCTGCACCTCACAGCCCTGCAGGATGTCGACACCCAGCGCATCGGCCGCGCGGGCGTATCCCCAGGCCACCGCATCATGGCGCGCCGTACCGCCGCTTGCATGAAAATAGCCGCCCAGGCACGGGTGTCGGGCCTGGGGTGACAGATCGGCGAGGGGTAGCCGGCGCTGGATCTCAGCCCGGTCCACCATTTGAGCTTTGATGCCGTTCAGCTGCAGCGCGTTGACCTGACGCGCCATGGCATTGAGTTCGTGAGGCGAGTAGGCGAGGGACAGGATGCCGCGCTGGCTGAACATCACGTTGAAGTTCAACGTGTCCGAGAGTCCCTCGAAGAGATTCACGGAGCGCTGATAGAAACCGGCGCTGGCGGGATAGTAGTAGTTGGATCGGACCACCGTGGTGTTGCGGGCGACGTTGCCGCCGCCAAGCCAGCCCCTTTCCACCACGGCGACATCACGGATCCCCCAGTCGCGTGCCAGGTAGAAGGCGGCCGCCAGACCGTGACCCCCGGCGCCGATGATGACGACCTGGTAGGCGCGCTTGGGCTGCGGGGTGCGCCACAGCTGCGGCCAGCGCCAGCTGCGGTTCAGGCCGGCCCGCAGCAGCTGCGCGGCGGAAAAACGAACCGGGAAGGGGATTTTGGCCATGAACCATCTGGCGTCCGCTACTTGCCGGCGAAAGCATACGACAGTTCCGCGCCGATGGTTCGTGGCTGGTTGGTGGTGACCCGGTTGATGGACGGCACGAAGGTGAAGATCTCCTCCGGATCACCCAGATCGGCGTGCTTGTTGCCGACGTTGTCGGCGAACAGATAGACCGAGAGCCGTGTCTTGCTCGAGAGGCCGGCGCGCAGGTTGATGATGTCGCGCACCGGGATATGATCGACGCCATAGAAGTACGGCTCGGTCGACGTTCCGGTGTAGACATTCGAGGCCCGCAGCACCAGCTCATAATCGCCGCCGAGCTCATGGGTAAAGGCAATCGAAGTCGTGTTGGTCCAGTCCGGGACACTCTGCACCCGATCACCGACGGAAAATCCGGTCCCCGGCTCGATCGAGGCAATGGTCGCATGCGTGTAGGCCAGACCATTGGACAGCAGCAGGTCCTGCGTCATGGCCAGATTGGCCTCGACCTCGGCGCCGTAGACATGGGCCGTGCCGGCATTGGCGGTGTAGGTCGCACCGCAGGTTTCCGTGATCAGCTGCTGGATTCCCTTCCAGTTCTCGAAGTAGCCGGCGGAGTTGATGGTAAAGCGGTTGTCGGCCAGGCGCAGCTTCTCGCCAGCCTCGAAACTGTAGACATCATCGGGGCCATAGCTCAAGGGATTGTTCGGGCAGGTGATGGGCGGTGGCGTGTTGGCGCCGCCGGGCCGGAAGCCCTTCGCCGCCTGCGCATAGAGCGTCACATCCCGGTTCGGCTCATACGACAGATTGAGTTTCGGATTGGCACCTGAATTTCCAGTCGGCAGCGTGTAGGTCAAGGGCGGTGCCGGTCCGGAGATGAGGCCGCCACCCTCGACCTCATCCACTTTGCCGGAATACGAGTAATAGCGCGCGCCCGCCGTGAGTCTGAACGCGCCCAACTGATAGGAGACTTCGCCGAATCCAGCGTACTGATCCAGGGTATTTTTGAAATTGAGGAAGAAGTACGAGGGTACGCCGAAGATGCCGGCCACGATCGGGCCCGGGGTCGTGGTGCCGATATTGGTGAACGCCACATAATTTTCGTAGAACCCGCCGACCACCCACTGAAACGGCCCCTGGTAGGTGGAGGAGAGCCGGATTTCCTGGGAGTACTGGCTGGTGTGGTCGGACTCGAGGGCCGACATCGGCCCGGCATCCGCATACGAGACATCCGGAATGCCGATCAGCGCCACGAGGAAGTCCTGGCCGACCTCGGAGGAGTCCTGGCTCAACGCGCTATTGCGTTTGTAGTAGGCGCTGATCGAATTGATGTCGACGCCCGGCAGCGAGTACTTGATGGGCAAAGTGAACAGCTCGAAATTGTCCGTGTACGGCTCATTGACGTCGAATGGCTGGTAGTGCGCCTCGTAGTCGATGCCCGGCGGCACATCGACGTAGTTCGGACCGCCCTGGGTGATTCCCTGGTAGAACGCCGTGGGCGTGATGGTGAGATTTTCCGCCGGTGTCCACAAAAGCGAGGCCCGAATGCCCTCGAGCCGTTCCCAGTTGGCATCCTTGTGCACCGTCTCGACCGGCGCCGCCAGCACATTGCCGCGAGTGAAGCCGCCATCGCTCTCCTGGGGGAACGGATTCTCGACGATGCGATCGATCCAGCCGCCGGTGTAGCTGTAGGTGCCGACGATGCGCACCGCCACCGAGTCCGTGATCAGGGGCAGGTTGGCCATGAAGTTGGCGGCATAATTGCCGTCGCCGCCCTGGGTACCCGAGCCGCGCAGGTCGGCGCTGGCCGCGATGGAATTGAGCTGCGGCTGATTCGTGATCATGCGGATGGTGCCGCCCATCGAGCCGGAACCGTAGAGCGTTCCCTGGGGACCGCGCAGCACCTCCACGCGGTTCAGATCGTAGAGGCTCGGATCGATGACAACCTTGCCTTCCAGGCCTTCCGCGGGCGCTGTCAACGGGACATCATCGAGATAGAAGCCGACGGTGGGTGAGGTGCCACCGGAGGAGGAAATGCCCCGCATCTCATACTCCGTCTGGCCGGGACCGGAATTCTTCTCGGAGATGCCGGGGGTTTCGTAGCCGAGTTCGCCGATACCGGTGATGCCCTGGGCTTGCAGCTGGGCACCGGTATACGCCGTGATGCTCAGCGGCGCCGACTGGACGGTACTGGTGCGCCGCTCGGCCGTGACGACGACCTCCTGCAGATCGCCGGGGGCCGCGGGCGAGGTGGCGTTGGTACTCGCGCTGGTATCGGGGCTCGTCTGTGCCCACGCGCCGGCAGCCGAAAGTGTTCCCAGCAACACGCTCAACGCCTGACGGCCGATGAACTGCAGTTTCGTCCGGTGCATGGTCTGTCTCCCCCGTTCAGTTAATTTTGTTGCTCAGCGCCTACGACTACGTCAATGAATGGGCCCAGAGGCTTCCCCTTACCTCGCCGATCGCTTCAAGGATCGGTCCGCCGGGCTGCAAGCCGGCAATGAGCCCTTCGATCTTTGGCTGAATGAACTCGTCCATGTCATTCCACAACAGCGGGCGATCCGCACGCGGCGGCCCGAATGCCGCCGTGCGCGCGGCCTGATAAAGCTTGCGTGTCGCCGGGGACAGCACCGTGTTGGCATCGAAGCTGTCGGCGAATTGCTTGGCTCGCAGCTCAACAGCCTGCACGGCCGTGAACAGGGCCACCGCCAGGAAATGCGAAAACACCTCCAGCGTTTCCCGCGACAGGTTGGCGGCGTTCATGGCCTGGCTGTTGATGTTCTGATTGAACTGCTCGGCATGGGTCGGAAACCGGTCGACGATGGACTGGCCGTAGAACCCCATCAACGGCATCAGGCAATTGCCGGCCACCTGCAGCGACTTGAGTCCGACATTCAGTCCCAGCGCCTCATTGCCGACCAGTGACGGACTCAGACCATTGCTGAATTCCGGCGTCATGAGCAGGGCGATCTGCGCATCCAGATGCTTGGCGATGAGGCCCAGGTGATAGCGCAACTGGTCCATGGCCACGCCGGTGTACTGGGCCAGGAAGTTGCCGGTGTGCAGGATCTCGCCGGCATCCGGGTCAATCAGCGGATTGTCGTTGGCGCTGTTGGCCTCGACCTCGATCTGGCGTTTGATCAGCGTCAGACCATCAATCACCGGGCCGATGAACTGCGGCAGGCAGCGCAGCGAATAGCGGTCCTGGATCAGCTTGCCGGTACGATGCGCGCGATCGCCCGCCGACTCACTGCGGATGAGCGCCGACTTGGCGAGCAGGCTCGCCATCACCCGTGCCGTGAAGACCTGTCCGGGGTGGGGTTTGGTGGCGTGAATGAAAGGCGCGAAGCTCTGGTCGGTTGCCAGCAGCGCCTGGGCGAAGAGGGCATGGACGCCCAGTGCGAGCGCCATCAGATTGAAGGCCCGATCGACGGCATTGGCGGCAACACCGGTACAGGCGCCGGTCCCGTTGTTGAGCGCCAGTCCTTCCTTCGGTTCGAGTGCCAGCGGCGCCAGGTCCAGCCGCCCGAGCATGTCAAAGGCGTCGTAAGTCTGGCCCTGATGGTCGACCAGGAATGCCCGATCCAATCCCAGCACCGCGCCGGCGATGTAACTGAGTGGGACCAGATCGCCGCTGGCCCCGATGGAGCCACGCTGATAGACGTGCGGTGAGGCGCCGGCATTCAGAAAGGTGGCATAGCGCTCGATGATCTCCAGGCGAATGCCCGAGGCCCCCTTGAGCAGGGAGTTGGCCCGCAGCAGCATCGCCGCACGCACGTCGATATCCGGCAGACGCGGCCCGGTCGCGGATTTGTGCTGCCACAGCGCCAGCCGCTGCACTTCTACCAGCAGCTCCGGGCCGACGTGACGATCAGCCATGGCGCCAAACAAGGTCGTGACGCCGTAGATCTGTTCCTTGCGTGCAATCGCCGCGCGGATCACATCGCGCGAGCGGACCACGCGCGCCAGCACTTTAGGGTCCTGGGTGATCTCAACGCGCGCGCCACGCGACACCGCTGCGATGTCGGCGATCGAAAGGCCTTCACCCGAGATGATTACTGTCATTTGCCCCAGCCTCCCTTTAGGGGCAATATACCGCCGAATTTCGGTCATATTCCGCCTGAATGGGCTGTGTAGAGCCTACTGTGGGTCACATACGAGCATGAAGGTGGTACAGGGAGTACATAAAATGACTGACCTATCCGCGAGTGAATGGAAGATGCTGGGCATCGTGCAGGACGGTCATGTGAGCAACGTCGAGCTGGCCGACCGATTGGGCATGGCAGCCAGCCCCTGTCTGCGGCGCATGAAATCACTGCGGGACCGGGGCTACATCGAGCGGACGGTCAGCGTCCTGAATCGCAAGATGCTGGGGTTCGAGATCCTGGCCGAAGTGGAAATCAAGGTACTGCAGATCGCGAGCCGCTCGGTCGATGAGGAGTTCCGGCGCGCCGTCGCGCGCGAACCGGCGATCATCGGCTGTTACGTGATCGCCGGTCAGTACGACTTCCTGCTCAAGGTGGTCGCACCGTCCATCGACACCTATGCGGAGCTGGCGCGGACGGTGCTGCTGCGCCTGCCGGGAGTGCAGGACATGCGCTCCAGTTTCGTGCTGGACGTCGTGAAGGACTCGACGGCGCTGCCGCTGGAATCACTGCGCAGGCACGTGGGCAAAGTCGCCAAGCGCTAGTGTTCCCGAGCCGCCGCAGGAAGCTGCGGCCTAGAACCTCAGGTCTGCCCAGAGACCCACTTCGCGCAGCGACTGTTGGCCGACCCAGCCTGTGACGCCTGAAATCGCGCCGGCCGGCAGGAAGGGCACGACGCCCGGCGGAATGAACGCCGGGCCACCGAAGATCGTCAGCGGCTGATGCGTATTGGTCGGGTTGCGCGCGAACAGACTGACTGCGCGACCATGGGTACGCTCCCGCCCGGGGGGGACCCGGCCGTTACGGCCCCGGAGCGAATGTCTTTGCCTATTTCATCGCCCCGTTCGGCGCCGTGGTGGAGTTCTCGACGGCGGTGGAATAAGGTTCCGCCGGACTACCGGGTCGGCGCTCCGCAGGAGTGGACCTGGCCGCCCGGACGGATCGATCAATGGGGAATGTCCGACAAGGACATGGCGCAACTCGGGCCGGCCGAGCGTCGGTTCAGATTCAAACGTGAGTGGTCATGAAATACATCAGTTTTCGAAAGCCCGACGGCCGCACCGGTTTCGGCAGAACAGACGGCAATGAGGTCGTCGAGCTGGGCCGCGGGGGCGCCGTCACAGATCTGCGCTCAGCGCTGGAGCGCGGCGCTTTGCACGAGCTGCTGGCGGGCGACTCATTCAAGCTGTCCGAGCTCGTGCTGCTGCCGCCGATTCCGAATCCGGGCAAGATCCTGTGCGTCGGGCTGAACTATGAGAGCCATCGCATGGAAACGGGCCGCGCCGAGGCGGCCCATCCGGCGATCTTCACGCGCTTTGCCGACACCCTGGTCGCTCACGGCGAAGCACTGGTGCGGCCGAAAGTCTCAAGCGAATTCGACTACGAGGGCGAACTGGCCGTCGTCATCGGCAAGGGCGGCAGGGCCATCTGCAAGGACGCCGCGCTGTCACATGTCGCAGGGTACGCCTGCTTCAACGATGCCTCCGTGCGCGACTGGCAGCGACACAATATCCAGTTCACGCCGGGGAAGAACTTTCCCGGCACCGGGGGTTTCGGTCCGTGGATGACCACTCCCGATGAGGTGGGTGATCCGGCCGCGCGCTCGGTGGTCACCCGGCTCAACGGCCAGATCGTACAGAACCAGAGCGTGAGTGAAATGATCTGGCCGGTAGCCGAGATCATCGCCTACCTCTCGGCGTTCACTCCCCTGGCTCCCGGTGATGTCATCGCCACGGGCACCCCCGGCGGGGTCGGATCCAAGCGGGTGCCGCCGCTGTGGCTGAAAGCCGGAGATTCCGTTTCGGTGGCGATCGAAGGGGTGGGGTTGCTCGTCAATCACGTCATCGCTGAGGAGTAGGCCGATGAAGTTCACGAATCGATATGTATCAGCATGGCTCTGTACCGCCTTTGCGATCGCGAGCTGCCAGGCGGCCGCCGCGAACTGGGTTGCGACCTGGGCCAGCAGTCCGCTGGAAGGGAAGGTGGTGATTCCGGGTGTTCCACCGGACAAGATTCCGCCATCGCCCATCCTGCGGGGCACGGTGCGGTATCGATTGCCCCTGAGCCTCGGCGGTTCCCGCATGGTCCTGCGCCTCACGAATGAGGCGAACCGGCAGCCCCTGACAGTGGGTGCGGTATCGGTCGCGATCGCCGCAGCGGGACTCACGCTGCGTCCCGCAACCCTCCGACAGGTAACCTTTGGCGGTCAGTCGAGCGTGACGCTGCCCGCCGGGGCGCCGGCCATCAGCGATCCTGTTGATCTGCCCACCCAATCCGCTCAAGCCGTGATCGTCAGTATCTTTCTGCCGAACGATACCGAGTGTCCGCTGGGCACACGCGGGATTCAGGAGGTGATTCTGAGCGGGCGCGACGCCACCTCGGCCGTAACCCTGCAAGGCGCGAGTCCGACGACGGCGCGCACGCTCGTCAGCGCCGTCCTGGTCTCAAGTGCGTCGGGGGCAAGAACCGTCGTGGCATTGGGAGATTCCATCACGGATGGTGGCGTCACCGATTCGCCCGACGTGCGGGGCTGGCCGGGTCACCTGGCGCGGCGCCTTGATGGGCGGGGCGGACTGACTCGCTTTTCTGTTGCGAATGCAGGGATCGGCGGCAATCGGCTATTGAACGACTCCATAGGACTGAATGCCTTGGGGCGCTTTGACCGAGATGTATTGTCGCTGCCCAATGTCAGCCATCTCATCGTGCTGGAAGGCATCAATGACATCGGCTTCTCGAACCTGCCGGACAATGCCGCGCCCGGGCCCGCGATCGACGCTAAGGCACTGATCGCGGCCTACCGGCAGATCATTTCCCGCGCCCACCTGCATGGCATCCGCGTGATTGGCGGCACGCTGCTGCCCTTTGAAGGCGCGATGTACTATTCGAAAGCGGGGGAGCAGACCCGAGAGGCCGTCAACGAGTGGATTCGATCCAGTCAACTGTTCGACGCAGTGGCCGATTTCGATCGGGCGCTGCGTGACCCGGCAGATCCAGAGAAACTTGCGGCGGGGTATGACTCGGGTGATCACCTGCACCCATCCGATGCCGGATACCAGGCGATGGCAGGGGCAATCCCGATGAAAGTGTTTTCCGATTCAGGGTCTCGGCAGTGATTACCGGCGCAATGAGAAAATGGCGGAGTCCGCGAGGACCCCGCCATTCCTGCTCGAGCACCACACTCTGCAGACCAAGGTCATCTGCACAGCAACTGCATCGAAGCGTCCTTCCGTTGGACCCGGTCGCGCGCGTGGCGAAAGCCTGCGCGCATCCTCTTACGACCAACTGGCCGCTACGAGGTTCCGACTAACAATGGACCTCGTCGCTCTCCAGCAGGCCTAGAGTTGCGATCGAACCAACGTTTATATGTACCATTTGGATCACCTCCTTCAGTTGCCGTGGGCTCGTCTTTCGCGCGTGCCGCCCACCGAAGCCGCGCGCCTCACTTTGCTATAGCAAAATTACGCCATTAGTGAAGATTTTCAAGGGGTAAAGATCGGGAATCTGCGCCTTACGGCAACTGGTAGCGTGAACCCTCCTGGACCAAATGACCCGCCTTGACAAGCTCGTCGACTTGGCCCTCCGAAGGCTGGATATGCACGTGCTTGCCGCCTTCGAGCATGAAAACGTTCGTCCCGTCACCCTCCTTCATCACGTAGAGCCCGCGATGATGCTCGATGTACCGTCCCGTTTTTGCACCCAGCAGATCGAGCACTGCGGTCGTATGAAGATGCATGGTTCGAGGCTCCTTACGCGTCCGAAAATCGCCAGTGCCAGGGGAGAACGTTGGCATACTCCCAACCATGGAAGCAACCAAGAATATGGAAAAGGTCGTTGCCGCATGGGTGAGCCCGCTGGAGCTCGCGGTGCTGGGAGCGATCTGGGGCGCCTCTTTTCTCTTCATGCGGATCGCAGCGGTGGACTTCGGACCGTTCGCCCTGGTGGAAGTCCGCCTGGCGCTCGGGGCGGCAATCCTCACACCCTTTCTGTGGCGGGAGCGAGCGAGCTTTACTCGCAGGTCGGTCGTCCGATTGGCCGGCATCGGACTCATCAACTCGGCTATTCCCTTCGTGCTGTTCGCGTGGGGGGCGGAGCGGGCGCCGGCGGGTATCGGTGCGATCACGAATGCGATGACGGTCATGTTCGCCGCGCTGGTGGCCTTTCTCCTTTATCGAGAACCCATCGGGCGATGGCGGCTGGTCGGGCTGATCGTGGGCTTCATCGGGGTCATCGTCCTGGCCACGGATAGAACCTCCGGCGACGGCGTCTTATCCGCGGCGCTGGCCGGTACCAGCGCGGCAGCGTGCTACGGGCTCGCGATCAACCTGGTGCGCCGGTACCTCACCGGCGTCTCGGCCAGTGCCGTCGCCGCCGCAACCCTTCTCAGTGCCAGCCTTCTGATACTGCCGTTCGCGATTGCGACCTGGCCTTCTCATCCTCTCACGGGCAGAGTCTGGCTCAGTGCGATCCTGCTCGGCATTCTGTGCACCGGAGTGGCATTCGTTGTTTACTATCGCCTGATCAATCGAATCGGCGGACCTCGAGCCGCGACGGTCACGTACCTCGTCCCGCTCTTCAGCGTTTTATGGGCGTGGGTATTTCTCGGCGAAACGCTCACCGCCAGAATGGCCATTGCGGGCGGCCTGATCCTGGGTGGCGTGGCACTCAGCCAGCGGCAGCGGCGATGAGATCGTTCGGTAGTATCGGAATCTGCAGCCACGAGGCAGTCGCGCCACCGCTCCAGATCCGATGGATCCCCCGATTGACCGTGTCCTCGTGACGGGCGTAGAGCAGGGGCTTTGGCGCCTGGTAGATGTCTCGCCCTTTGATTCGCAGCCGCAGCCGCTCGCCGGCCCGAAAGTGCGTTCCCGATGGCCAGATCTCGATTTGTACTTCGATGATCTCGCCGGGAGATATCTTCGAATCCTGGGTATGGGCCAGGACTGGCAGGAAGTGCGTTGACTGCTGGGGATCCAGTGCGCGCCGCGAAACCCGCAGCCAGCCCAGCGCCGCGGGGCCGTCCTCGAAGATGGCATAGTGAGTGAAACCGACGCGCTGGCCGTCGGCGGCGAACTTTTCGATGGCGACGAACAGATCAAGGTCATCCGCCACCTCCGCCGACACGAACAGATTGAGGACCATGTGGCCTACGACATTTGCCGGTTCATCGAACCGGAAATCGAAGGCAGCCTCCGCGCTGTCGGACAGAGAATCGTAGGTAACGGCGGCCTGCTCAATGGGAGCGCTCGCCAGAAGGGAGGCTGTTTCTGCACTCAGATAGAGTCTGCGATAGGCAATGCCTGACAAAGGCCACGAAGCGGACTGGTGTCGATGAGCCACGTTGTGGCGCTCGCGTAGCTCCACTTCCACTCGTGGCCAGGTCGGGGCACGGCGCGATCCTTGCAGAAAATGATCGAAGAACTCGAGCTGCCGGGCGCGGCTGCCAGGGTCATAGTAGTGCGCCCATTTCTTGCGCCCATGCACTTCGAGCCACTTCTCCTGGGAGGCCATCCGGCGGAAGCCCTCGAGGGTGCCGCGGGTATGCAGCGCGTGATCGCTCCAGCTCGCCACAACGAACGCCGGCACCTGGATCTTCTCCAGCACCGCGGCTTTGGAAGCCCAGAATTCATCGAAGAACGGGTGCTCGAGGGTCTCGGCCCACAGATCCTCGATCAGGTGATCGGAGGCACCCCATCGAACCTGGATGTAGGGCCAGAATGAGGTGTCCGGTATACCACCGTGGCGAACCACCTCACGGTAGGTATCGCTCCAGCCCTCCCAGGGATTGATGGCGGCGAGGTGGGGTGGATTGAGTGCCGCGACGCGCCACTGCATGACCGTGAGATAGGACACCCCCGACAAGCCGACCCGCCCGTTGCTCCAGGTCTGCGTGCCGGCCCATTCGACCGCATCGTAGAAGGCCTCGGACTCCTCCGGCGAGATATACATGGCGGGTGATTGGGCGTACCACACTCCCGGGATGTCGATGGTTATCACGGCATAGCCCTTGCCGACCCAGAAGCGCGGATCGGGGGCTTCGAAGATCGTCAGATCCGAGAGCCAATCTTCATGCACGCCGCTGGCGGGGTAGATCTTCGCGAGCGGTGCCGGATCGTGCTTGCCATAGGGTGTCCAGGCGAGCAGCGGGGGAGCCTTGCGTGCCGTATCGACTGGCCTGAATACATCCGCATAGAGCGAATAGCCGAAGCGGGTCGGAATCTGAACGTCCCGTTCGATGATCATCGCCGGGGTGACTTCCCGTGAGTGCTGCCGGGGCCGCGCACCGCGAAACTCGGGTGTGTTGAGCGGATGTCGAAAACGGTAGTCCCGTCGTTGTGCCACGTCGATCCTAAACGTTTCCCAACATGCCTTCCGCGTTCGCCAGCAGACGATCCAGACTTGCCTTGAAGGTCGCAGGATCGATGCCATCGAGCAGACGGGTCTCACGCGCCGATGCCAGGGCGCGAACCTGCTCGAGCAGGGCGCGTCCCTTGGCAGAAAGATGCACGACAACCATCCGCGAATCCCTGCGATCATCCCCACGCGACACCAGACCGGTCGCCTCAAGATGACGCAGTGTACGGCTGACCCACGCCTTGTCGACACGTGCGCGTCTGGAAATCTCATTCACCGTCAGGCCTTTCGCACCATCCAGAAAATTCATCAGACGCAGATCCGTATTGCGCAGACCGAATTGCGTCTCGAAGGTCTGCTTGGCGGAGCGTGCGACGACCTCGGCAATACTCACGATGCGCACGGCGACCAGATCCTCGAGCGAGCGCCTGATCGCATCCGTCAGGGGATCCGCAACCCGCAGGCGTCGATTTCTTTGCATAGGTCGGGTTCGAGCTTAGGTGTCTAGACAACGTTGTGTTGACAACGAGTATCGGCCTATCGCAAGCTCGCGTCAAATGAGCGCAGAGGGGGTTTTCAGGATGCCGAGCACTTCAGCGTGGCCCAATTCACCCTGGTTCAGCGGGATCAACGCGCCCTGCCGGGTCGAGGCCGACATCAGCGATCTGGAGGTGATCGGAACGATCCCTGCGGAGATCGACGGCGCGTTCTATCGGGTCGCCGCCGACCATCAGTTTCCACCGCGTTTTGCCAATGACGTCCCCTTCAACGGCGATGGCATGGTATCGATGTTCCGGTTCCAGGACGGGCGGGTGCATCTTAAATCCCGCTACGTGCATACGGATCGGTTCAAGGCGGAGCGTGCGGCCGGCCGGGCGCTGTTCGGCCGTTATCGGAACAAATGGACTGACGATCCAAGCGTTGCCGGCATGAACCGCAACCTGGCGAACACGAACGTGATCATCCATCACGGCGTGCTCCTCGCGCTGCGCGAGGACAGCCCACCGGTGGCGATGGACCCGGTGACACTGAAAACCCTGGGCAATTGGAACTTCCAGGGAACGCTGCCGGGCCTCACCTGTTCCGCCCACTGCAAGATTGACCCCTATACGGGCAACCTGGTGGGGTTCGGATTCGGGGCCAAAGGCGATTTCAGCCGTGACGTGGTCTATTTCGAGGTCGATCCGCGCGGTCGCGTGATTCATGAGGCCTGGTTCCAGGCACCCTATTTTGCGGAGCTGCATGATTGCGCCATCACTCAGCACCACATCGTCATCCCGGTGGTCCCGATCATGGGCGCGGGGGAAGAGGGTCTTAAGGCGGGGCTCACCTACTACGGCTGGGACCCGAAGCGGGAAATCTACCTGGGGGTCCTGCCGCGTTTCGGCCGTGGCGATCAGATCCGCTGGTTCACGGCGCCCAACCAGTTCACGAGTCACGTCATGAACGCCTGGGAAGGGGGTAGCCGAATCCACTTCGATACCTGCGTCTCACCCGGCAATCTCTTTCCTTTCTTTCCGGAGTTCGGCAAGCCGTTTGACCCTTCCGGGATGGCGGTCAAGCTCACGCGCTGGACGGTGAATCTCGACTCGGACAGTCCGAACTTCGAGCGGGTGACGACGCTCACCGATTTCATCGGCGAGTTTCCGCGCTTCGACGACCGCTTTCAGGGCAAACCCTATCGCCATGGGTGGTTGCTCGGGTTTTCGGGCACAAGGAACAGCCTCGGTCACGTCGACCTGCAGGAGGAACGCACCCAGGTGTGGAGCGCCCCGCCGACCCACCCGGTGATGGAGCCGTGCTTCATCCCGCGGGCACTGGATGCGAAAGAGGGCGACGGTTGGATTGTCCAGGCGCTGACCAATGCCGAGTCCCGACTGACCGAACTCAACCTGTTTGAGGCCACTCAGATAGAGCGCGGTCCGCTGGCGACCGTGAAAATGCCACTGCGCCTCAGGCCCGCCTATCACGGCAGCTGGGCCGAGGCTGCCCGAATCAAGCCGGCGCGCGTCGCCGCGGAGTAAGTGCATGTTGAACTACCACGACTACGAAAACCTGTTCAACACCGGCGACGATGCGGCCCTGGTGGCCAAGTATTTCGACGATGACGTCATCTTCACCGGGGGCGCGCGCGAGTACCGCGGCAAGGCGCAACTGAAGGCGTTTCTGGACTGGGCACATGACGGGGTCCGGGAAGTCATGCGACCGCAGAATGTGCTGCAGCAGGGCGATCTGCTGTTCGCGGAAGTGGACATGGATTTCCATGCGAGCAAGGAGCGTCCGGAGTTTCCATTCGGGGCCCTGCGCGCCGGAGACCTCGTGACCGTGAAGTTCTTCGTCACCTACCGCCTGCGCGCCGGCAAGGTGGTGGAGCTCAAGTCGATGACCTGGCCTCCCAACAAGGGCGTGACCCAGCTGCCACGGCTCGGGGCGCACCCCACCCAGCTCGCGGCCTTTCGGGCCTACATGGCCGCATTCAGCGCCGGGGAGTTCGAGCGTTTTCCCAGGTTCTACACCGAGGATGTGCTGTTACAGCTCGGATCGGTGCCACCGATCAAGGGTCGGCAGGGCATCATCGATTTCTATCGCCCCATGTTCCAGCGGGTGCGTGAACAACTGACCGTCAATAGCGTGCACGCGACCGATTCCACGATCGAGCTGGATGCGATCACCCGCTTCACGGCAATTCAGGATGCGCCGGACTTTGTAGTGGGAGCCCTGAAAAAGGGTGACTACATCGAAGGACGCGTCATCGTCAATTATCAGTTGCGCGACGGTCTGATTGCGACGATTTCCGTGCGCCGCGGCGGCGAGATGGTCAAGCATACCGGCGGCGAGTCTTCGTGAGGCGCTTTGCGCCTACCATCGGCGAGTGTCTGGCGTCGCGGCCCGAATCACGAGCATTTTCCTGTCCATGTATGCTTGAAGAGGTGTGCGTACGCCTTGCTCACAGGAAGGATTTCGCTGCGGTCCTTCAACTTAAGTTCCAGGGTGCCCTGGAAGGAACGATAGATCGTATCGATCGCACCTACATTCACGATGATGCTGCGATGGATCCTCCAGAAGCTCGCGGGATCGAGACCATCCTGTATTTCCCTCAGTGGCATATTCAGCAGGAAGGTCGCGCTACGCGTGGCAACCGTCGTGTATTTGTTGTCCACCCGTAGGTAGTAGATTTCGGAAACCGCCAGGACACGCAATTCAGCGCCCTTGGGTACGGTGAGCCACCGAAGATATCGTGGCCCACTGTTGCCGCCGTTTTGCAGCAACTCGATCAGATTGCCCAGATCCGCCGGTCGCTCCTGGAGCCGCCCCTGCAGGCGAGCGACGGTGACTCCCATACGCTGGCCATCGACCGGCTTCAGGATATAGTCGATCGCTCCCTGTTCGAATGCCTGCAAGGCATATTGGTCGTAGGCAGTGATGAAGACCACGTGGGTTTTTCCACCTGCATGCCGCGCGACCTCCAGTCCGCTGGCCCCCGGCATCTGGATGTCGAGAAATGCAATGGTGGGCGCATAACGTTCCAGTGCCTGAATCGCCTGGATTCCGTCACCGACCTCGGCGCTGATCGTAAGCTGTGGCCAATGTCTGTTCAGCGCCTGACACACTTCCAGCCGCTGCAGCGGCTCATCTTCGGCGACGATGGCGGTCGGTGCGTTCATGCCTTGGTCGCCTCCGAGCCGCTACCGATGACCGCGCGAGCCAGTGCGCTGCGCAGTCGCTGGATGAGTTCATCAAGCTGCCGATCTGCGTCGGGCGCGTCAGATTGGACTTTGTCGCGGATGTTTGCCAGGTCCGCAAACAGGACCTGCGGATCCACCTGGGCCTGCGCGGCTGCGAGACGGGATTCGACCAGCTCAGACTCCTGGCGTACGCGTTGCGACTCGACTTGCCGCACTCTTTGCAGCATCCGCTCTGCGATACGGCGATTTAGGTAAACGATGAGCGCTAGGACACCCCATAAGCTCTGGTCAAGTCCGAATGCAATGACCGAATTCCATCGCATCGTCGCCGGAACCCACGCCGGCGACATCTGTGAGGGAAAATAATGTAGCGCAATGGCTGCCATGAGGAAGTTGCCCAGGACCAGAATCGACACCGCCAGCGCATTGACGTAGCGCACCGGCGCGCCCCGGCTGACGGCCTCGGCGGCTCCCAGAATGATCAGCAGGCAGGCAATTGCAGACAGTGCCAGGAGAGTCGCGCGCGCGGGAGAAAGTGGAGTGCCCTGCAAGAGCGCGACGATTGGCATTGCGAAGCTCAGAGCCAACACCGCTGTCAGCTGGCGCCAACTCAGTGCCGATAACATTGAACGGACAAAGCTCATGATCCGGCAGCCGTTGGAATCGAGACCGTAGCGACCATTCCGCGCGATGCCGCCGGGGCCAGGGAGAGGATGGCCTCATCGCCATAGAGGATGGATAACCGGCGGCGGATATTGGCCAGTCCTATGCCATGACCTTGTGTCACAGCCAAGCCCTGGCCCGTATCGGCGACCTTCAAAATCAGATCCGTGCGGCTGCGCGTGACGCTGACCCGGATTGATCCGCCCTCGATCATGGGGTGTATCCCATGCTTGAGGGCATTCTCGACCAGTGTCAGCAATAGCATCGTCGGGATCCGCGCGGTACTAAGGTCTTCGGATGCCAGCAGTTCGTAGGACAACCGCGGACCCATGCGAATCTGATGGATGCGAAGGTATGCCCCGACTAGTTGCAGTTCCTCGGAGAGTAATGACTCGTCCTGCCTCAACGTGGGCAGTGCTTCGGACAGGTAGCGCATCAGATTGTCCAGCATATCGATGGCGGCGGCCCGATCGAGGCGAACCAGCGTACGGACCGTGGCGAGCGTGTTGAACAGGAAGTGTGGCTCAATCTGCGCACGCAGCAATTGCAGCCGCGCGCGCTTGAGCTCAGCTTCGAGCACCGTACTGTCTGCCAGACGCTGCGCCAAAGCGTCGGTAGCAGTGCGTGCCGAAGTGCGAAAACACACCGCCGCAAACACCAGCGCCGCTTCGAAGGTGCACGGGAGATTGCCGGAACTCCACAATTGAAGCGTCGGCGAGCTGCCCATCAGGAGGCTCAGGGCGGCCCAATAGACCCACATCACTGCCATCACAGCCGCCAACCACCTATAGCGTTGAAAACCCGTGGCGGGCGTCCGGTTTGCAATGACGACAAAGAGCGGGACCATGGGCAGCGTGTCACCAAGAGCCTCAGCCGCGAACATGACGGTCCGGTGCACGGCGTCGCCGGCGGGCACCGCATGGAGTTGCACCAGTTGCTGCACGAAGAAGTAGAAACCGGTCACATAGGCGATCATCCAAACGAACACCATGGCCACCGCGAAGAAGGTCCCGTCCAGCAGGCCGCCGAGACGCACGGTGCCGGAATTGCTCTGTTGCACGGATGGACTTGGCGGGGCAGGCATGGATCGATCCTATGCCTCGGGAAGTTCAAAATCTCTGTGCGCCAGACCCAAAGTCCTGCGGCAGTGCCGCAATATGAGCCTGGCAGGCTCCCGCCGCCGGAGGGTTCGCGGCGGCGGGAGATGACATCGCCCGGCTATCGCCCGACTACGGGTCGATTCGCACGGCCGAGGAAGTGCCCGGAAACGGGCCCGCCATCACACTGTGGTCGAGATTGTAGAGGGTGGTCACGTTCGTTCCCGAGTACGAGTTGCCATCCTTCGACAGCGTGTCGGTCTCGGTTTCATTGAAATAGCCGTTGTTCTTTCCCGTGGAATCGAAAAGCCAGCCGAAGTGGTTGCGATAGAAAGTCCAGGGGCCGGTCGCGGTCCAGGAACCCATGCAGATATTCCCGGTAATGGTCGGATGGGTGATGTTTTCCCACTCGGTGCCGTCGCTGTGCCATTGAATGAACGCCTGGCCATTGCCCGGGTAGGTGACAAGCCAGGTTCCGACAATGCCCTCATGGGATCCGTAGACGCCATGATGCACCAGCGGTATTTGCACTTCGGGGCTGGGGCTCCGCGGATCAGAACAGTTCGCATAGGCAGGCAAGCCGAAGGTCGCGAGGGCGGCAACGACGGCGGTTCCAATGAGTAGTTTTTTCATGAAAGCATCCCCGTAGATTGGTTGGTTCGGTAACTGCACCGCTAACGGGCGGTGTTGGGTGCGGATGATCCGGCGAACCGACCACCAAGGCCCGCACTAACCGATGAAAGGCGGTTTCCGGGGTGCGAACGGGCGAAAATGCGGTGCCGATTGAAGCGACGCGGGGCTCGGGCCGGGCGAACTGGATCATTTCACTCCGGCATGGGTGATGTCACGTACCCCGCCAGCTTCAAAACATGGTGTTGGGATGAGGCAGCGAGTCCGGAATCGGTTGAATGACGTCCCAGTGCTCAACGATCTTGCCGGCCGCCAGTCGGAAGATATCAACCCCGGCCTCGCCATTGGGGGTCGGTCCGTCGAATGAACGCACATGCACCGCGACCATGTCGCCCTCGATGAAAACGCGCTTGATTTCGACCCGGAAATTGGGGAATTCCTTCTCCATGAAATCAAAGAACTCGCGAAATCCCTCCCGTCCATCCGCTACATTGGGATTGTGCTGGATGTAGTGTTCGCCGAGATGTCTGAAGGCCGCCGCATAGTCACGGCGATTGACGCCGGCCTCGTAGAAGTCCAGGACCACATCGCGGTTGGCCCGCTCCTGGTCGGTGTACTGCTCATCCGGACTTACGCATCGCGAAGCGGACATGACTGATTCTCCTTGAGTGAGCCTTGCGACTCAGAACATCGTGTTGGCGTTCTTGGCACTCGACGGCACATCCTGCAGCACATCCCAATGCTCCACGACCTTGCCGTTTTCAATGCGGAAGATGTCCACGACCGCCTTGGTGCCGGGACTGTTGCTGCCGCGGTTATGCATGAGCACGTAGTCGCCATCGGCAATGAGGCGAACGAAATCGACGTGCAGATCCGGAATGTTGACCTTCGCCCATTCCACGAAATTGCCTAAGCCTTCGGGTCCATCCGCCCCATAGGTGCTGTGCTGCCGGTAATACGGCCCCATGTAGGCACGCGCCGCGGCGAAGTCCTTCTGGTTGAGGGCGAGATCGTAGTAGCGCGTGATCAATTCCTTGTTGCGCTGGGCTTGTGCGGCGCGTTGGGCCTGCCGCGTCTTCGCATCAGTCATTTTCTGTACCTCGATTGGCGAGTTCAGGGCAATTCGAACGCCGTGACGCTGACCCCGGCCGCCGCCGGCGCCACCTCCGGCGCATACGAGCGGCTCGCGGCGCCCATCGGACTGCCGCTGCCGGCCACCACCGCCACGAACTGTCGACCGTGCACGGCGAAGGTCACCGGAAAGGACTCGGGAGAGGCGCTCAGGCGGCTGCGCCACAGCAGTTTGCCGCTGGACTGGTCGAAGGCGTTGAAGTAGCGGTCGATGTCACCGACGAAAATCAGGCCGCCGGCGGTGGCCAGGATGGAACTGGCAAAGGGCACCCGCTGGCGGTGAGTCCACAGCAGTTTCTTCGATTTCAGATCCAGCGCCGTGAGGCGGCCGAAATTGCCATCATGGTTCGGTGGCACGCGGGGGGCGAAGCGAATGTCCAGTCCACCTTGTGCAGTCTGCTCGGCACCGCGGGGCGCGTAGGTGTAATCCGCGCAGTTCTCCAGGATGGGCAGAAAGACCATCGCGGCATCCGGATTGACCGCCGAGGCCATCCAATTGCGGGCGCCGACGCTGTTCGGGCACATGAAGCGCGCCTTGCCCGGCACCGGCTCCAGTTCTGGGTTGATGCGCTTGGCGCCCGAGACCGGATCCACGGCCATGACAATGTTCTGGACCCCTGAATCGGATGCGAACACAAATTTGCCGCTGGCCGCGTCGACGGCGTCGAACAGTCCGGTTTTGCCGGCCGTCACCACCAGCTTCTCAGGGTGACCATTGATGGTGAGCGTGATCAAGGACTGCTCAAAAACCCAATCCAGATCCCACACGTCACGGTTCTGGTGCTGGAAATACCACACCAACGTACCCGTGGCCGGACGCAGCGCCACCGTGGAATCGGTATACAGCCCGTCGTTATTGCCAACCGACTTCATGCCCGGGCGTGGCTCGAGCAGGGTCGCGGCATCATAGGTGTTACCAATGCCGAAATAGACCAGATCAAGATCCGGATCGTAACTGCCGCCAGTCCAGACCCCGCCGCCGTATCGTTCCTGGACCGGTGCCCCATTCCAGCTGTCCGCGCCGGGCTGACCCGGCTGCGCGATCGTATGAAAGCGCCAGCGCTCGCGGCCCGTCAGCGCATCCAATCCCACGATGAAGCATCCCCCGGGATAGCTGGTGCCGAGGCTCGCCCCCAGGATCACCATCCCATGCACCACGATCGGGGCGCTGTTCAACGCAAGTCCGCCCGCAGCTGACACACCGAGTGCGGTTTTCGCCGTGGGCAGAACCTCCTGATCCCACAGCACCCGTCCGTCCGTGACACCGAGCGCCACGACATGGCCGTCCGCCGTGGGTGCGAACACGCGGTCTTCATACACCGCGAGGGATTTTCCGTGCGAGGCAGCAGCGGCGCTGAAGCCGCTCGGGGGTGTACGGACATACTGCCAGAGCAGCTCTCCCGAGGCCGCATCCAATGCCTGGATGGCGGCGCCGCTGTATATGAACATCACCCCGTCGTGCACCAGCGGCGTGATCTCGTTGGTGCTCGGCGGCAGAGTCCAACTCCAGGCCACCTTGAGCCGGCCCACGTTTGCGCGGTCGATCTGCCGCAGCGGGCTGTAGCCCAGGCCATCCAATCCCCGACGCCACGAGAGCCAGTCTGCGGCCGGGGGATGCTGCAACATCTCATCGCTTACCGAAGTGAGGCCCGCGAGGAGCTGTTTTCGTGACTGAATGCGCGCCAGATACTGCGGGTCGGTGTCGTTGGGTTTGAGCCGGCCCATCATCGAGGCGCCAGACTGTCCTTCCTTCGCTGCGCCGGCCGCCGCGGGACTGCCGCTGGACGCCGCCGCGCTTGCGCCCTGGCCGTTTGCCTCGCGTAGATAGACTTCGATCTGGGTGTAGTCATCGGAACTCACCGTACCGAGCCTGCCGGGCGGCATGGTGGTGCGGATTTTCTCATCCAGCGCTGCCGCAGGCTGGTTCTGCCAGTGCGACAGGTAGAGCGGGCCTTTGAGAGGGGGCCCGAACTGCGTGCCATCGAGAGTCGCGCCATGACAGGAAAAGCAGGCCTGACCATAGGCCGACTGGCCCGGCGCCGCGGCCGCCATGCCCAGCGGCGACAGTGCGAGACCGAGGATGCCGGCGCCGGCAGCACGGATGAGCAGAGCCACGCCCGCCACTGGAGCCCGCTCAGGGCTTCTGGTTCGGATCGTAGGAGGAGGCTGCGTCGAGCTTGCGACCGTCCGGAAAGACGATATCGCGCGCGCTGGCTCGCAGCGCCCCGTCGCGGGACTGATATGCATCGACAATAATGCGCGCGCCCGCCGTCACGGAGTCGCGATTCCAGCCGCGACGCAACAGCAGACTCGGTGCGCCGCCTTCGATCTTCCAGTGATCAATGGTGCCGTCCGGCTTCTTCACATCCATGTAGATCCAGGAGTGCGGGTTGACCCATGAAAACTGCACCACCGTCCCGTCCAGATGCACCACCTTGGAGGAGTCGAACTCTGCCGCGAATGAATGATGCGCCTGCACACCGATCGGGAGCCCCGCGGCCATGATCACTGCAGCTGCCATTCGAGTCTTGAACATGGGAACTCCGAAAGTGGATGGGAACAAGCTATTTCGCGGACGGTAACTCGAGGTCCTTGTAGAGGAGTTCCTCCACAAAGGGCACGCATTTGAAGTCCAACAGTTCCGCCTGACTTTCGACGTGCCTGTACAGCGGCATCCGAATCGTCCACGGCGTCGCGTAGGTCTGAGGATCCACCAGTGTCGCCTCGTAGCGAATGACCGTCGGGCTCTCGAGCGTGAATCGCTCAGTCACCCTGAGGGTCGGGCTGAAGTAGTTTCCCGCCCGGTCCAGATGCGCGCGCCCATTGAATCCGGAGGTCTCCACCACCAGCGTATCCTTCTCCCAGTGGCCGTTCGACAGCCCCATCCAGCTGTCCACGGGGGGCACCTTGTGATCGGACATGTGAATGGTGCGATTCGCCGTGGCGTAGGCGTAGGCCATGAGAATGTCGCGATCGCCCTGAATGATCTGGAACGGGTAGGGCAGGTAGGTGGCACGCGGAATCCCGGGCAGATCACATAGGGTTTCCGGGTCGGATTTCGGCCAGCCGGCCCGGTTATCGTCGCGCTGCTTCAGGGCCGCGGGAAGATAGGGGATATTTCCACCCACAACGACGCTCTTGCCCGCAGGAATCGCGAACAGGGCACCGAACGGCCAGGCGCCGTTGATCTTCTCGGCCGAATGCGCCTCCAAATTCCAGTCGGCAGTATTCATGGCCTGCCAAATACCATTGAGGTTGGGTTTGCCCAGCAGGCGCGGAACATCCGCCGCAGGCGCGTGCGCCCCGACGAACCATGAGGCGAGAACCATGAGTGCATTCAGGCACAGTTTCATATCGACTCGTTGATCCTGGTCGGAGGAAAGGAAGGAAACAGGCAGATGATCTGTCAATGTCTTGACAATGATATCAGCGTGGGCGAGCCTTCTCAAGCCAACCTCCGGCGCCGATCGCCAAAGAGATGCCTTATGACCGCACGAATCACACGCGCCACGATCTGGATCCCGGCACTGCTGCTGCCTGCACTTTGCCTCGCGGCCGCGCCGGGCACCTGGAAGATTGGCAAAACCCCCTGGGGCGATCCGGACCTGCAGGGAACCTGGCCGATTTCGCATCTGATGGCGGTGCCGCTGCAGCGACCGACGCAGTATGGCAATCGGCTGAATTTCACACCCGAGGAACTGGCCGCGCAGCGCAAGGCCGCGGCGGCACAGAACGATCGCTACCAGCAGGAGGAATCGAAGCATCAGCTGGGAATGGGCCACTGGGTCGAGTCCACCGATCTGCCCACACAGACCTCGCTGATCATCGATCCGGCGGATGGGCAGCTTCCGTCCCAAACGGCGGTTGGTAAGCAGCTCTCCAGCCAGATGGGCAGCGATTGGAACCGCGACGTCTTCGATAGCGTCGCCGACTTTGACTCCTGGGATCGCTGCATCACCCGCGGGCTTCCCGCCGGGATGTTTCCCAATCCGTACAACAACGGCATTCAGATCATCCAGTCGCCGGGCTATGTCGTGATCAATGTGGAAATGGTGCACGAGGCGCGAATCATTCCGCTCGGCAAAATGTCGGCGCTTGATCCCGCCGTGAAACAGTGGACCGGTTCCTCACGCGGCCACTGGGAAGGCAATGCCCTGGTGGTCGAAACCACGAACTTCAACGGCCTGACCAGCCAGACCAACTTTCCGACCCGCGGCTCGCCCAAGGACCCGCGGGCATCGAGCACCCAGATGAAGCTGGTGGAGCGGTTCGAGCGCACCGGCGAGAACAGCATGACCTACACCGTCACCGTCTCCGATCCGGTGACACAGACTGCTTCCTGGACCGCGCAGTTGCCGTGGAAACGCGACGACAGCTACACCATTTACGAGTATGCCTGTCACGAGGACAACGAGGCCGTGCGAAACTACATCGTCACGTCGCGCTACCGGCGCGCGCACGAGACGCCGAAGCCGGCGCCCGCAGCGGCCAACGACAAATAGCCGGAAGTCCGTCGGATGACGATCGTCGCGTTCAATCATTGGCTCGCCGCCACCACGTTCAGTCAGTTCATTCAAAGGACTCACGGCGCCATTGCCCTGATCCAGATCCTGCACATCATCTGCCTGGCGACACTGTTCGCCCTCGCGTTGAGTCTCGCGTTGCGCCTGAGCGGGCGCGGTCTCGCGAGCGAGACTCTTGCAAGTCTGGCGCGAAGATTCGTGCCCGCAATCTGGATCTGCCTGTCCCTGCTGTTGCTGACGGGCTCGCTGCTGATTGTGGCCGAGCCCTATCGGACTTTGAATAACCTCGCGTTCTACGTGAAGATGGTGCTGGTGATCGTGGCCAGCCTGCTGACCGTGCGGATCGGCGCTCTTGCCAGGAATCGAGCCGAAGTTGTGAGCCTGCCACGCACCGCGGTCGCGACCCTCTACATGCTGATCTGGTGCGGGATCATTATTGCCGGTCGGCTCATCGCCTACCGTTGAACGGGATTCTTGATGCTTGATCAGGATGTTTGAAATCATGCAGTGGCTGCAGGGAACCGCCCTGGCCGCAGCGGTCGCGGAGGTGTGGTTTCCGCGGGTGGAATGCCTGCACGTCATCGCCATGGCCATGCTTGCCGGAACCATCTTCATCGTCGATACCCGCTTACTCGGGCTCACCTCGCGCGAGCACTCCTTCCGCTATCTGTCGGAGCGGTTGCTGCCCTGGACCTGGGTCGCCTTTACGGTCTCGGTCCTCACGGGAAGTCTGATGTTCATGTCCAACGCGACGGGCTATTACGGCAATTCCGCCTTTCGCCTGAAGATGCTGCTGCTGGTCCTGGCAGGTTTGAACATGCTCTATTTTCAATTCGTGACTTTTCGGGGTGTTGCGGCCTGGGATCACGGTCATCCTCCCGTGCGGGCCCGGCTTGCCGGGCTGGCATCGGTCGGAATCTGGTGCACCGTCATTGCCTCCGGACGCTGGATCGGCTTCTCGCTTTAGAAACTGACTGAATTGACTCAAGCGGGCTCATCGTGGCACAACGAAAGAAAACGCGCGACAGAACCACCGGCGGCTCGCGGTTGGTGCTGCACGATCACATCGTCGCGCGAATCAACCGGCTGGCCGATGCGATGGTGCGGATGAGCGCCCGCAATATTCGGCGCCGCTGGAATCTGCGCGCGACCGATTTCCGGATCCTCAACATCCTCGACCACGGCGCCTCGCTATCCGTAAATGAAATCGGCCGGCGTGCGCTTTTGGATCAGGCCTGGATCAGTCGCACATTGCGCACGCTGGAGGCCGCCAAGCTGGTCGAGAAAAGCAACGATCCGCGAGACTCGCGGCTGACGCTCGTGAAGCTTTCGCGCAAGGGTCGTGAGATTCTGGATGAGTTTCGGCCCTACGCGCGGTGGAGCGAAAAACTCCTGCTGAAGGGCGTCAATGAGGGCGCCCTGAAACAACTGCTGGACCAGCTCGAGGTCAACACGTCGGCCTTGCTCGACACCTTCGAGAGCCTTCCGCAATCAAAACCCACCAAGCCCCGCACGAGGTAGCATCCATGCTGCGCAACGCAACCTTTCTCGCCGTTCTGGGGCTCGGTGCCGCAGCGACCTTTACCGGCGCTTCAGCTGCGCCTGCCGCGACGGCTCTCGTGCAGACGGCCGAAGGCGCCTTGCGAGGCGCATCCTCGACTTCCACGGGCGTGATCGTCTTCAAGGGGATTCCCTTCGGCGCCCCTCCGGTCGGCAAGCTGCGATGGCGGCCGCCCCAGGCGGTGCGCCGTTGGACGGGCGTGCGTCGTGCCGATCACTTTGGCAATGCATGCATTCAGCCGCATCAAGCGGGTCGGTCGCCCAACAACCGGGCGGTGGATATGCCGGACTCTCCGGGAATGAGCGAGGACTGTCTGTACCTGAACGTCTGGACGCCCACGCTCTTCGGGAAAGCGGCCCTGCCGGTCATGGTGTGGATCTACGGAGGCGCCTACACCGAAGGCGCCGGATCGAGTACCTACAATCAGGGCGATACCCTGGCCGCGAAGGGGGTCGTGGTCGTCACCTTCAACTATCGACTGGGCGCACTGGGCTTTCTCGCCCACCCGGAACTCACGGCCGAATCCGCGCACGGGGCATCCGGAAACTATGCTCTGGCCGATACGCTGGCGACGCTGCAATGGGTTCGGCGCAACATCGTCCACTTCGGTGGCGACCCCGGCAACGTCACGATCTTCGGTGAATCCGCCGGCGCTGCGATGTCGAGCGCCCTGGTCGGCTCCCCGCTGGCTGCCGACCTGTTCAAACGTTCGATATCCGAGAGCGGGACCTGGATGGGCCTGAATCTGGCGCCCATGCGCACGCGCGATTCGGCCGAGAAGGAGACCGTCAAGGCCGCCAGCGCTCTCGGGGCTGCAACGTTGGCGGCGCTCAGGGCGCTGCCGGCTCAGCAAGCCGCAGACAGGCTGCCGAAGCAGGGAATGATCATCGACGGCTGGATCATCCCCGAAGATCTCACGAACATCTTTGCCGCGCATCGACAGAACGCGGTCGACGTCCTGGTCGGTTCGAACCGCGACGAGGGCTCCTTCGCGTCGGGATTCGGTCCGCCCATGACCGCCGAGCGCTGGCGAAGCTCGGCATCGCAGCGCTGGGGCACGCTCGCCGGACTGGGTCTGCAGGCGTATCCGGGCACAGATGATGCCGCAGCCGCATTCGACAATACGCGCATGTTCGCGGACAACCTCGAGTGGATTTCCCGGCTTTATGCGGTAAGCCAGCGCAAGCTGGGAAAGCACGCCTATGTCTATCATTTCGTCCATGCACCACCGCGCGCCGCCGGCGCACGCGACCTGGGCGTGTGTCACACCTGCGAGCTACCGTATGTGTTCGACAATCTCAGTGCCCCGCGGTTGTACCCGGATGACAGCTCGCCGGAATTGGCCGCCGCATCGGCACCCGATCGGGAGCTGGCCCGCATTGCTTCGGGCTATTGGATCAATTTCGCCCGCACCGGCAATCCGAACGGGCCCGGCCTGCCGCAATGGCCAATGATTGAAACGATTGCCGAAGGACCTGTACTGCAGCTGGGTGACGCGCCGATCGCCGGCGAATCCCTGGGTAGCGACAAGTCGCGGCTGTATGAGGCGCTGTACGAGCGTCAGATCGGTGCGCGGTAAACCATGAAATCAGCAACGCTCGAGTGCCGCCGGTGGGGGTTGTGCTGTCTGCTGGTCGCGGCAGGGTCGTGGCGCCCAGGGCCTTTCGCCGCGGATTCCCCGCCGCCGCCGGGCGCCGACTGGGCAGGCTACAACAAGGACCTCGACGGACAGCGCTACTCGCCGCTATCCCAGATCACGGCTGCCAATGTGACCACACTGCAGGAGATATGTCGGGTCAGCGTGGCACCGCTCGGGTCGCTGCAGTCGGGTCTGGTGCAGATCGGTGCGGACCTGTTTGTGACCACCCCGACCGACACGCTATCGCTCGATCCGGTGACCTGCCAGATTCACTGGCGCCATAGTTACCAACGAGCCCAGCCGCCCGGGCTCTCGGTGAATCGGGGTATTGCCTATCTGAACGGACGCGTATACCGCGGCACGGACGATGGTCATCTGCTGGCACTCGATGCCGCAACGGGAGTGCAGCTGTGGAACAGCATCGCCGGTGATGCGAGTCTGGGTGAATACATTTCGGGGGCGCCGCTGGCCTGGAACGGCCTGGTAATCGTGGGTATCGCGGGCGGTGAATTCGGAATTCGTGGCCGCATACTTGCTTACGACGCGCTAAACGGTCGGGAGGTCTGGCGTTTCAACACCGTGCCGGACCGCGGCGAACCGGGCGCCGACAGCTGGGGCCATTCTGCGTGGCGGGCTCACGGGGGAGGGGCTTCCTGGTCCAGCTTCTCGCTCGATCCCCGCAGTGATGAACTGTTCGTGCCGGTCGGCAACCCGGTCCCGGACTTTGCAGCGGTGGAACGTCCTGGAGCCAATCTCTACACCGACGCCGCCGTGGTGCTGGACGCCCGCACCGGAAGTCTTCGGTGGTGGTATCAGCTGCAGGCCAACGATGATCGTGACTACGATTTGGCCGCGGCGCCAATCCTGTACCGGAACACGCACAACGAAGAGATGATGGCGGCTGCCGGCAAGGACGGTCTGCTGCATATCGTCGCTCGCGAAACCCATACGGTACGCTCACGAACCGCGGTGACCACGGTCGACCCCGTTCACGCGCATGTCTCGACGGCGCCGATGCGGGCCTGTCCCGGGCCGGCGGGCGGCGTGCTGTGGAACGGGCCTGCCTTTGATCCGCGCCACATGACACTCTTCGTGGGCGCCGACGATCTGTGCATTACGCTTCAATACACACCCGGATCGCAGTACAAGCCGCGCGGTCTGAATCTCGGCGGCACGTCGGTCCCGGGCAAGGACACACCCACCGGCTGGCTCACGGCGATCGATGCCGACACCGGTGAGGTGCGCTGGAGATATCATGCGGATACTCCCGTCCTTGCCGGTGTGACACCGACAGCGGGTGGCATCGTGATGACGGGTGACAATGCCGGAGACCTGCTGGCCTTCGACAGTGACAACGGCCAGCTGCTGCTCAGAAAACCGATCGGCGGCGCACTCGCCGGTGGCGTGATCACCTACGAGCGCGGTGGAAGACAGTACGTTGCCCTGACCTCCGGAAACGTCTCTCCCGCAAGCTTCGGCAACATCGGACGGCCCAGTGTCGTCATTCTCGCGCTACCGCAGACCGCGGTTACTGCCGCCAATTCCACCGCAGCGGACGCCGATCGCGGCAGGCAACTTTACGCGCAGGTGTGCAGCGGCTGTCATGGACCCGACGGCAACAAGATTGCCGAGCGCAATCTCAGGTCCTTGCATCTGACCGCCGTCGCGGCCACTGCGTTTATCGACAATCCGCCCGGAGCCATGCCGAGAATATTTCCACCACCGCGCACGGCGGATGATGAGCGGGATATCCGTGACATCGCCGCCTACCTGGTCGCCTGGCAGTGAGTTCAGAGACCGGTGACGAGAAACGATCTAATCAATAGTCCATAATATATTGATTAGATTGATATTTATTACGCCTAATCTATTGAGCGGGCTCGATCCTCAGGATCGCACCGTTCGGTTCATCGGTCGCAAGATACAGCAGGCCGTCCGGCCCTTGTTTCACGTCGCGAATACGCTGATGCAGGTCAACCAGCAGCGTTTCGCGGCGCAGTTCTTCCATGTTTGAATTCAGCAGCACCCGATCAAGGCGACCGGTACCGGGGATCTCGCCATAGCGCACGCCGGCAACGAACAGATCGCCCTTCCACTTCGGCAGTCGATCACCGGTGTAGAAGGTGAGGCCGGTGACCGAAATCGACGGCATCCAGTAGATGATCGGCGGCTCATATCCGGCGTGCGTCGGCTCATTGACCTTGGCCTGCCACGGGCCCGGATACGTGCGGCCGAGACTGACGACGGGCCAACCGTAATTGAGACCCGGCTTGAGCACATTGATCTCATCGCCCCCGTTGGGTCCCATCTCCGAGATCCACATCTCGTGCGTGCCGGGACGTTGCGTAAAACCCAGCACGCTGCGGTGTCCGAGCGTATAGACCTCGGGTCTGGCGCCGGCCTTGCCGACGAAGGGATTGTCGGCGGGCACGCTGCCGTCGTCCTTCAGGCGCAGGACCTTGCCGCCGAGCACATTGGGATTCTGGGCGTCGTTGTTGGTGAATCCGCCGGTCGCGAGCCACAGCATGCCATCGGGCGTGACCGTCATGGCCAGCGCGCCGCGCGCCTCCTCCGAAACGAATACGTCCTTGACGTCGGTCAACCGGTTGCCATCGAGACGGCCGCGCGCGACGGCAACCGCCGTGCGCTTCTCGCCGAGGGGCTTGGTGTAGCTCAGGTACAGCAGATGGTTCTGGGCGAACTGAGGGTGCAGCGCGACGTTCATGTAGCCATGGACGGCTCCGATGTCGCCGGAATGCCCGGAGAAAAATGCCGGTGGGCCGCCCTCGATCGGCTTGGGATCCAGGACGCCGTTGCGAACGATGCGCAGCTGGCCGCGACGCTGGGTGAAGAGCATCTCCCCGGTGGGCAGCCAGGCGAGGGCATAGGGGTATTCGATGTCACGCAGCAGCACCGTCACGCGAATGTCCTGCTGCTCGGCGGTCTTGTAGAGAAAGGGACCCTTGCCCAGAGGCTGATTGGCAAGGCCCGTCGGGGCGACCGGCACGCCGTTGGCGAACGGGACGGTCTGTTGGGCCGACACGGGTGCCGCAAGGCCTGATGCGCACAGTAGGGCGGCGATGGAGAAAGCGTGGCGAATCGTCATGGTTCGGACCCCCGTAGCGACTGAAAATGCAGTCGCTCTGAACCTGCGTCAAGAATAAACCACCTTTTGCCTCATGTCCGGACGTCTGACGGGGTGTCTCATGGCCGGTTAGGCCCCCCGACCCCTGAGCGCCCGGCTACAATCAGGGCAGGTGCCAATTGGCCCTTTGGGAGAGTCCATGATCAGAAAACTGCTAATGATTGCGCTGACGGCAGCGGTAGGAACCGCGACCGCTGCGCCGATCACCTATGACATCGATCCCACCCACACCTACCCCTCATTCGAGGCTGACCACTTCGGCGGCCAGTCAATCTGGCGGGGCAAATTCAACAAGACCACCGGCAAAGTCATTCTGGATGTGGCCGCGAAGACCGGCGAAGTGGATGTCACGGTGGACACCTCCTCGATCAATTTCGGCATGCCCGCCCTGGATGAGCACGCCAAGAGCCCGGATATGTTCGA
>Ga0210385_10000323_pt1 | contig 39000 bp, 20 predicted proteins | sample IncBWH26OmetaG_FD_160107 | JGI IMG/M metagenome (GOLD analysis project Ga0210385, IMG submission 160107) | Forest soil microbial communities from Barre Woods Harvard Forest LTER site, Petersham, Massachusetts, United States - Inc-BW-H-26-O ...
CAGCTGGAGCTCATCACCGGGGCCAGAGAGGAAACGATGGTATGATCCTGCTGGTGTATGTGTTCGACCTCTTCGGAATCGCTGACGGAGGCGACGGCGAAGGATGTGGGCGAGTAGACATGCTGCCATTCGGCACCGGTGGTTGTGCGCCAGCCGGAATATTGCGAATCAATGGCGCTTGTCTCCTCGGAGTCCAGCGGGCACGGATCAACGTCAACGGAGTCCCATCCGGCAAGATGCAGGATCGTCAGCCGGTTCCCGGAGCCGTCGTTGTGACGAAGGCGAGCGAGCGCGTTTGTATATGCAGGCAAGCCGTCGATTCCGGCGTCTTTCATGAAGCTGAGTAGACCGTGGTGGGCCGAGGTGAGCAGATCGCTGCCGTGTATCGACTTTTCGACGAGACCGCCGACACCCTGAATTCCCAGGTCGCCTTCGACGTGATTGGCGAGATGTTTGGGATCGAGAGTTTCTATCTCGGTGACCGAGGAGAGGCGCTCGGGAAACTGCGCATCGTAGCCGCCGGTGAACATTTTTATTCCCTGAACGAGACCGGAGTCGATCATGGGGCCAAAGCCGCCCGTGGTTCCTGCAGTCGCCAGATGGTTGATATTTGGAACTTCGATGCCGTCGACGAGGAACAGATTTTCCATCGGGTGTCCTCCGCGAACGAGGACTTCGTTGCTGAGGTCGCCGGTGGCAACGACACCCGGGAAGGTTTGGAGGAAGCGAGAGATATCACCGAATGTGCCCGCAGAGCCGGTGATTTCCTGCCCGCCGGCCTGGAAGGAATCTCCCTGGACGGTTTCCAGATCGTGCTCCGTGGAACGCACCTCGATGTTGGTGACGAGCGGACTGAATTGGTCGCCGACGGAGTCGAACAGGGACGCCGCATCGGGTGCGGGCGTTGTGGAAGGTCCTTCGACAGGGGAATTAGCGCTGAGACTGGCGTCTGGGCCTGAGACGGCTTTGGTATTTACGGCTGCGATGAGAGAGGGATTCTGCGACCAGCACGGAGGGGCGAACAACAGCGCGAGAAGAGTGAGATGAGCGGATCCGCGGACGGAAGGCATGCGGAGATTCAGGCAACCCGCCTTCCAAAGTCCGGCCTGAAGAGTACGCCCATAAATTACAGAATTAAAACGAGTTATGTCTTGGATTGGAGCAAATGAGGATTAGAGGTTTTTGAGACGAAGGGGAAGGCGGACGGATAGGATCAGGCGAATATTGAGAAGTGCCTAATCCGGGGGATTGCGGAGGACGCAAATCGTGTGAACGAGGGCGGTTGAATCGTTTGCGTGGGATTGGGAATCAACCTACAATAAGAAGAACTGCAGAAAGGTATTTGCCGAGAGATGCCCAAGGAAAAGATTCACCCAACATACGACGCGGTGCGCGTGGTTTGCGCCTGCGGTAACAACTTTGAGACCCGTTCGACCCACAAGGGCGACATTCACGTGGAAATCTGCTCGTCTTGCCATCCGTTCTTCACCGGAAAACAGCGTCTGGTGGATACGGCTGGGCGTGTGGAGCGTTTCCGCAGGAAGTACGCCAAGGCCGGCGAAGCGGCACCCGCAAAGTAAAGAAGCCGCAGAAGTTGGATCGAGTGGGCCTCCGCTGCGGCGGGGGCCCACGTTTGTTAGAAGAGCAGCAGGGGCTATGAGCCTTCAGCTTTCGGCTTGAGATTGGACGGATTCCGGTGGCAGGCAAGGGATTCACGGTGAAGAAGAACTGGGACAACCCGGTGGAGCACGCCATGCCTGCGGAAGCGCGGGTGCCGGCGGAGATGCGCATCGGGAACGTGCTGGTGACACCGGCGACCGTACTGGCACCCATGGCGGGGGTGACGGACACGGTCTTCCGCAGGTTCATCCGTCATGCGAGTTTGTTCACTGGGAAGCCGGGGTCGAGGGACCAAGGGAACGAAGGAACGGGCCTCAACGATTCCGGAGTCGAAGCAAAGATCAGCAACCTGCAGTCGGGGTGCGGGCTGCTGATGACGGAGTTCACGTCGGCGGACGGGCTGTCGCGGATGCGGGAATCGAAGCGGGCGCGCTACCTGACGTTTTATGACGATGAACATCCGATTGGGGCGCAGCTCTTTGGGTCGAATGCCGAGACGCTGGCGGAGGCCGCGCGGATTGTGCAGGATACGGGCTTTGACCTGGTGGATTTGAACCTGGGATGTCCGGCAAAACGCGTGGTGGGATGCAACGGCGGTTCGGGTCTGCTGCGGGACCTGCCGAAGATCGGAGAGATCTTCAGTGCAGTGCGCAGGGCGGTGACGATTCCCTTCACCGTGAAGTTCAGGATGGGTTGGAACGATGACCAGATTGTGTGCGTGGAGCTGGCGAAGATGGCGGAGGCCGAGGGGCTGAACGCTGTGGCGCTGCATGCCCGCACGCGCGAGCAGGGGTACAGTGGTCAGGCGCGCTGGGAGTGGATTGCGGCGGTAAAACAAGCCGTCAGAATTCCTGTGACGGGAAATGGGGATGTGCGGACTCCGGAAGATGCTGCCGCGATGGTGGAAAAGACGGGCTGCGACGCGGTGATGATTGGGCGGGCGGCACCGGCGAATCCGTGGATTTTTAGACAAATCGCCCAGTACACGGCGACGGGACGCTATGATCGGCCGACGGTGGACGACCGGTACCGGTTGATCCGCTTGTATTTCAAGATGTTGCTGGACGAAGCGCAAGCCAGCCAGGAGCTGCCTAAGAGCTCGAGGATGGGCGAGACGGCCGGCAAAATGAAGCAATTCGCGAGCTGGTTTACGCATGGGGTGGCCGGCGGCGCAAAGCTGCGGGCGGCAATTTACCAGGCGAAGACGGGGGCGGCGGTTCTGGGCGAAGTGGACCGGTTTTTCTCAGCGCAGATTGCGCTGGGCGAGGCGGCAGACGGCGAGCCGGAGACCTCCGCGGGCGAGGCCTTTCCTGAAGCTTCACTGGTATGCGATTAAGAGATAAAGCTCACAAAAAATAGAGATTTCTCGGGCGTCCTCTGCGAGCTTTTGGTTTGCCGTGGATGTCGTTAGTAACCTGACTAAACCCTGCACAAACTAGCTATGACTATCGACCTTTGGGTGATTTAAACCACTGGTAGTACTCACTATAGTCAGTTCAACAGTCATTTCATTCGGGCATGTCGTCGGTTTGCAGAAAGTCCCCATCGCAATCGTAAGCCCAAGGATGGAAAAGGGACTTTTGCAAGGCAATCGATGAGCCTGGGATAGATCGAGGTCCCTGGGAGTGCTGAGGGTGGGCAAACACGGAGGCGGGTTGGCGCGGCTGCTGTGCGGCGTAGCGCTGCTGGTCTCCCTTTGCATTCCTGCCCGGGCGCAGCGTTACAGCTTTCGCGAGTACACAGAGGGGCTAGGCAATCTGAACATCGCCTGTCTTGCGCAGGATCACACGGGCTATCTTTGGGTGGGAACGCAGAACGGACTGTACCGCTACGACGGAGCGCAGTTCCAGGCGTTTGGCGCGGCGGAAGGTTTGCCGGAACGAATGATCTCCGACCTGTTCGTGAGCCCGGACGGGACGCTGTGGGTGGCGACAACGACGGGCATTTTCTTCGAGCGCCGGGACGGGCACTTTACGGAAGTGCGGCCCACGAGCAATTCACGACAATTTCTACAGAGAACCGGGACGGTGTTCGCGGCGAGCCGGCCGGATGAAGTCCTGACCGTGACCCGGACCGGGGCCTTCAGACTGCAGCGGACCGGGGAAGAGACGTGGAAGGCAGAACCGCTGCACCTGGACGGCAGCACGGTCTGGAGTGTTCTCTACGCGCAGGACGGTGTGCTCTGGTACGGTTGCGATTCCGATTTGTGCCGGTTGGCCGATGGAAAATCGACGCATGTCGGCGCGGAGATGGGGTTGCCGGAAGAGAAGTGGACCAATCTGCTTTTCACGCGCGACGGACACCTCTGGGTTCGCGGCAACGTGCATGTGGGCGAGATTGATTTGAAGGAACTGCGGTACACGGCGCACGATGTGCCTGGGCAATCGGCACCGGTGGCTTATCCCGCATTGTCGCTGGATGCGACGGGGCACGTGTTGACTTCGGCGGGTTCGACGCTGGGGCTGTGGGAAGACGATCACTGGCGCATGGTGGACGAGAAGAACGGTTTGCCGCGCTACGAGATTCAGGATCTCTATGTCGATCGCGAGGGATCGGTTTGGATTTCGGAAGTTGGGCACGGGCTGAAGCGTTGGGTGGGCCAGGATCGCTGGGAAGGCTATACCGAAGCGGACGGTTTGAGCGACGATCTGGTGTGGGCATCCATGCGCGATGCGCAGGGCCGTTTGTGGATCGGCACCGAATCGGGGCTTGACTACATTCCTGCGGGTGAACCGACGCCGCGCGTCTGGAAACAGCCGGGATTTGTGACCTCGCGCACGGGAGCGCTGGCGCAGACAAGTGATGGGTCGATTTGGGTTGGCAGCGCAGCGGGAAGTTTGATCCGCATCAATGGAACGACGCTGGTGGGCACGCAGTGGAAGCTGCCTGAGGTTTACAGCGTGATGGCCGATCAGGCGGACCAGGTCTGGGTGGCGACGAACAACGGGATTTACACCGTGAACGCGAAGGGCGCGGGGAATGCGCCTGTGCTTGTGCAGGATCGTGCGATTGCGAATCCACGGGAACGGTTTGCCGATATCTTCATGGACAAGAAGAATCGGTTGTGGGCAGCCGCGGACCAGGGAGTCCTGGAACATGATGCGAGCGGCTGGCATCGGATCGATCTCGGCTCGCCGGACGCGAAGCCTGATTTGCTCGCAGTTGATCACGATGGGTATCTGTGGACGGGCGGGCCCTCACAAGATGTACTCCGCTCCACCATTGAAAACTACAAGGCAGTGGAAACGAAGCATATCGGAAGGCCTCCGCTGTTGTCGCAGCAAGCAGTGGCAATGATGGTGGACAGCCTGGGCCGGATTTGGATTGGACAGGACGCGGGCCTGTCGATGTTCAACGGGCGCAGCTGGCGCAGCTTCACGCAGGATGACGGTCTGATCTGGAATGACACGGACAGTTTTGCGCTGACCGAGGACAAAGATGGCACGGTGTGGGTGGGAACGTCGGGTGGATTGAGCCACCTGCTTGCCCCCAACGACGATGTGAACACGGCGCCGCAGCCGCCGGTGTTTTCGCAAGTGACCTACGGTTCGGCGGTGATTGGCAACGGCGGCGCGTCGGGGTGGAGTTCGAACCCGGTTGAAATTTCGATGGCCCTGCTCTCATTCAAGGGCACGCAGGATGGCGGTATCCGCTACCGGCTGGTGGGCGCGCAGACGACGGAATGGGAAGTCACCCACGATATGGAAGTCCGCTATCGCGGGCTTGGGCCCGGAGACTACCGGTTTGAAGTGGCGGAAGCCGACCAGGCTGGACACGCGATTTCGCCTGTGGCTTCGTTCAAGTTTCAGATCACGCCGAGGTGGTGGCAAGTACGGAGTCTGCAGATCGGGCTCGGCGGGATGCTCGTGGTGGGGATCATGTTGCTGTGGCGCAGGCGCGTGGGCCACTTGATCCGACAGAAACGGCATCTTGAAGAGGCAGTGAAGACGCGAACGATCGCCCTGGAGCGCGAGAAGGGCGAGCTGATGCGCACGCGCGAGCAGATGCGCTACTACGCTGAGCACGACGATCTGACGAGCCTTTGGAATCACCGCATTATTGTCGACCGGCTGCGCATGGAAGTGGAGCGTTCGCACCGCGAGGGCCTGCCGCTGAGCATCATCCTGGTGGACATGGACTATTTCAAGCGGATCAACGACACGTTCGGCCATCCAGCGGGCGACCGGGTGCTGAAGGAAGCGGCTGCCATTTTCCAGAAGATGGTGAGGACCTACGACTGGGTGGGACGGTATGGCGGCGAGGAGTTCCTGCTGATTCTGCCGGGATCTGGATTCGCGCATGCGCGCCAACGCGGGGAAGAGCTGCGGGCTGCGATTGAATCGGCACGCATTGTGGACAACGAAACCTTGATTCCGCTGACGGCAAGCTTCGGCGTGGCATCGGGATTCCCTGAGAGCCATGAGGAGTTGATACGAGAAGCGGACGCGGCGCTCTACCGAGCGAAGAATGACGGGCGCAACCGCGTGATGGCGACCGAAGTAGATACGCGACGCCACACGATTCAACGTGTGGGCTGAGGCAAGACGACTCAGAGTGCGCGGAGCACACCCTCCACTTGTGCCTGTTTTATTCGAGGGGAAGTCGCACCGTAGCGAGCGCTCCTTCTCCATCCTCCCGATTGACGAGGCGAATTTCTCCTCCGTGGGCGCGGGCGATCTGCTGCGCGAGGGCGAGGCCGACGCCGCTGCCGGTGGGCTTGGTGGTATAGAAAGGCACGAAGAGATTTTCGCTGTTGGCAATTCCCTGCCCGCTGTCTTCAATAAATATTGAGAGATAGGAGTCGTCGGATTTCCATCCCATGCGAATGGGTTTGGCGCCGTTGGCGAGCGAGGCGTCGACTGCATTGGTGAGGAGATTAATGAGCATTTGCTCGAGCTGGTCCGGGTCGGCGTGAACAGTGGCGGGCGTGCCGGGATCGAGCTGAATGGGGACGCGCTGTTCAAGCAGCGCGATGCGCTCGACGAGTGCGGCGACCGGGACAGACTTGAGAACCGGCGGGGGAAGTTGCGCGAGCACGCGATAGGACTGCACGAAACGATGCAAGGAATCGGCACGGCTTTCGACAACGCCGAGGCCGCGGCGAAAATCGCGGACGGTGATTTCGTCGCCCTGCATCTGTTCAGCACGCGCGAGCAAGCTGCCGGCAATGGATTTGATGGGCGCGAGAGAGTTGGAAAGCTCGTGGCCGAGTACGCGAATGAGGCGCTTCCATGCAGCCTGCTCTTCTTCGCGCAGCGGGCGGCTGACATCGGCCAACAGGAGCAAGATATGCGGAGCGCCTTCCTGCCTGAATGCGGCTTTACGGAGCAGCCAGCGATTGGGCTTGGAGCCAAAAGAGTGAATGCTCTGATCTGCTGAAGCAAGGAGGCCTTCGAGACCGAGTTCGCGCGCGGTGCGGCCAAAGCAGCGCGCGTTGGGAATGCCGAGCAGCTGCACGCCGGCCTCGTTGACGAGTTGGAGAACGTTGTCGCGGTCGAAAGCGAACAACGGCGAGTGCATCACTTCAAGAATGCGGGCGAGGAGAGCGGTGGCTTCGAGCGAGCGGACGCGCTGCTTCTGGAGCAGGTCAGCGAGCGCGTTGACTTCTCCTGCCAGTTCGCCGTAGGCATCGTGCGCGCCGGCGCCTCGTGCACGGAAGGAGTAGTCGCCTTCGCGGAGTGAGGAGACAACGTTGGAGAGTGTTTGCAGGGGGCGGACGAGGCCTTCAATCAGATTGGAGGCGATGAGGAGCATGTAGATGAGCAAGCAGACGACGGCCAGGATGAGCGGGCCAGCGGTCGTGTGTTCCTGATAGAGAAGAATGCCTGCGAACAGCAGTCCGGGAAGCGAAAGAAGCAGGCAGTAGAACCAGGCCCGGCGGACAGCCGAGACATTGCGCCGGCGCGCCTTTCGATCAGAGGCCATATTTTTCGATACGACGATAGAGAGCGGCGCGACTGAGGCCGAGAGCTTCGGAGGCCTGCGAGATATTGCCATCGCATCGGCGCAGAACCTTGCGGATGAGCAGGGATTCGACTTCATCGATGCTCATGTTGTCGAAGGAGGGCGTTGCCGAACGCGCAGGGGCAACGGCGAGGTTGGCGGGCTCGATCTCTTCGCCACGGCAGAGGAGGACCGCGCGCTCGATGGTGTGCTCGAGTTCGCGGACGTTGCCGGGCCACGGATATTGCATCATCTGCTGCATAGCGGACGGGGAGAAGCCGGTGACCTGCTTGCGATAGCGGGTGCGGTTGCGATTGAGAAAGTGCGCGGCAAGGAGCGGAATATCCTCGCGGCGTTCGCGCAAGGGCGGCAGGTGAATTTCGACGGTATTAATGCGGAAGAGAAGATCTTCGCGGAAGTTGGCGTTGCGGGCTTCCTCGTGCAGGTCAGCGTTGGTGGCGGACAGGATGCGCACGTCGACGTGCCGGGTTTGCGAGGAACCGACGCGCTCAAGCTCGCCGGTCTCGAGAACGCGCAGCAGTTTGGCTTGCTGACGAATGGGGACGTTGGCGATTTCGTCGAGGAAGAGCGTGCCGCCGTTGGCGAGTTCGAAGCGACCCACGCGATCGGTGCGGGCATCGGTAAATGCGCCTTTGACGTGGCCGAAGATTTCGCTTTCGAAGGTGCCTTCGGGGAGCCCGCCGGCGTTGACGGCCACGAGGGGCATGCGCGAACGGGGGGAGGCGGCATGAAGGAGCTTGGCAACGATTTCCTTGCCGGTTCCGTGCTCGCCGGTGATGAGGACGTTGGCGTCGGAGGGTCCAATCTGTCCGATGAGTTCGAGGACCGGCTGCATGGACGGAGCCCCGGCAACGAACTCGGGCATCCCTTCGGCGCGGAGCAGGCGGTTTTCGAGCTCGAGCTGCCGGGCGCGGCGAAGCGCCTGGTGCAGTTCGGCATGCACGCGGATGAGGGAGACGAGGCGCTCGTTTTCCCATGGCTTCTGGATGAAGTCGCGGGCGCCGCGCTTGATGCTTTCGACGGCGAGATCGATGTTGCCCCAGGCGGTCATGACGATGACGGGCATGCGGGGGTCGATCTCCTGCAGGCGGGCGAGCAGGTCGAGGCCTTCTTTGCCGCTGGTGGTATCGCGGGTGTAATTCAGGTCGATGAGGAGGACGTCATAGTCGCTCTGGCCGAGGGCTTCAATCAGCAATTGGGGCGAACGCACGCAGTCGACATGGATGCCCTGGGGAGAGAGCAGCAGTTCCACGGCTTCGAGGATATGCGGCTGGTCGTCTGCGACGAGAACCCGGATCTTCGGTTGCTTGCGAGAATCTACCATCGGTTTTCCATCCGGTCTCGGGTTCTGAAGTTTCAACCTCCACGGCGCCGGACCTGGCGCCGAGATTTGGTTGCTACGGCACGACAGCGACGGTGGCCGCCGGCAGGCTGTACACCTGATTTTACGGCGTGTTGTGCGTGACGACGCCTGTCTTTGCGTCGTCGATGGAGACTTCAGTGCGCACAAGGGTTGCTCCGGTGGCGCGATCGATATCCACCTTGGCTTTTTCGAAGGCAGTCTGCGCAACGTTCAATGCCGATTCGGCAACTGCAAGAACGCTCTGCGCGGCCAGCGTATCGGAGCTGGATTTGGCGCCGAGCTGCTGCTCCTGCTTGGTAATGTCGAAGGTTTTCTGAGCGAGGTCGAGGGCTTTCTGGGAAGCGTCGACGCGGGCCTGAGCCTGGACGAGTGCGAACTGGGAGTTGCGAACGTCGAAGGTGATGTCTTTTTTGCGTTGTTCGGAACTGATCTGGCTTTGCCGGTACTGGAGAACGGCGCGGAACTGATCGGCTTTGGCTTCGCGGTTGCGGAGGTTGATGGAAAGCGTCATGCCGACCTGATATTCCGGCGAGGAGTAGTTGAAGGTGTTCTGGAACATGCTAGGGAAATCGGTGGGCAAGGAAGTGGCGCACTGGGTTCCGAGAGTGCAATAGGGGTTGGCGGGGCCTGCGGTGCCGGCGCCGGCGTAATAGCCATACATGTTGAGGGTAGGCAGCAATTCGCTGTTGATGTCTTTGAGAGCCTGCTTTTGGACGTCGGCCTGCATCTGGTAGATGGCGACCTCAGGACGATTTTTTTCCGCCTCGGCGATGAGGTCATCGATGGACCGGGTGGCATTGGGATTGTCCTGTCCCTTGAGATCGAGGGGAATCACGGGCATTTCGTCGATGGAAGGATCGTCGGTTTTGGTGAGGGCGTTTTTCATGAGCAACTCGTTGAGCCGGAGAGTGGCGCGCGCCACGGTGAGATTGCCTTCAGCGGCAGCGACGGCAGACTGGTCCGTCATGACCTGCATAGCGGGAATGGCCTTGAGTTCGAGCTGCTTTTGATCGTCGGAGAGGGTCTGGTTGGCGAACCCGAGGGAACGCTCGGTAATTTGCTCGTCCTGATAGGCGCCGACCAGATCCCAGTAGATGTTTTCGATCTGGGTGACGGTGGCGATGACCTGGGCCTTGAAGGCAAGGTCAGTAATCTGGGCATTGCGTTTGGCGATGCGGATGAAGCGCTCGTTGGTCGAGAGGCCGAAGCCGGCCAGGAAGGGCTGGGTGATGGTCACGGCGAAGTTGGAATAGAGCTCAGGATTGATGGCGTTGTAAGGGCTGTTGCTGGTGACGCGCTGGCCCAGGTAGTTGACGGTAAGGTTTGTGCCCACGGGGAACGACTGCGTGAATTGCGACAGGACTTCGATGGTATTGGTTTTGAGGGTGGGAGTGCCGACGAGGAACTGGTTGGCTTCCTGGACCACGGTGTGATCGACATATCCACGGAAGGTGAGGTAGGGATCGAAGGACGAGACGGTGGTTCCGGCGCCGAGGGTGGAGGTGACGATGCCGCCCGCGCCTGCGGAGAATCCGGAGCCGGACGCTCCGCCGCCGCCTCCGGTATTGCCGCCGAAGCCGCCCTGGGTGGACTGGGAGATGCTGGTATTGACGCCGTTGGCCTGACCGCCTGCCTTGGTGCGGAGGATGTCGGTCTGGGCGATGGGGAAGTTGTAGCGGAAGTAGGCGAGATCGAGGTTATCTTCGAGCGCCAGAGCGATGGCGTCGTGGAGCGAGAGGTAGATCTTGCCTTCACGGATCAAATTGCCGAGGCGCGGGGAGTTGGAGAAATCAACACTTGGCGCCGAGCTGGGAAGATACTGGCCGATGGGATTGCGCGAGTGGGGCAACGGAACGTTGAACGGCCCATGCTGAACGACCGGCTGCTGCTGCTGCTGCGACTGCATCTCCTGCGCGAGCGACCGGGCCGGCGCGGCGGCAGCGGTGGGCGCGGGGGCTTCTGGTGTGGCAGAAGCGGCCTGGGTGGCGGCTGGAGCCGATTGCGCAAAAGCGGGCTGAACGGCGAGCGCCATGTTGACCTGCAGCAGGACGATGGCTGCGACGGAAGAGATACGAGAGCGTAAACGAGGGGCCTGGTTTTTCATGAGAATTTTCACCTGGAACGGATTCACTGAGCACTGACCTCCGTGGAGACAGGCTGGACTTGCTCATCGCGCGTGACCCAGCCATCGCGCAGTTCGAGAATGCGGGAGCCGTAGCGCGCATTCTCCTCAGAGTGGGTGACCTGGACGATGGTGGCGCCCTGGCGGTTGAGTTCGCGGAAGAGCTCCATGATTTCGCGAGCCTGCGTGGAGTGGAGGTTGCCGGTAGGCTCATCGGCGAGAAGCAGAGCCGGCGCGTGAACCACGGCGCGCGCGATGCCGACCAGCTGTTGCTGACCACCGGAGAGCTGATTGGGAAAGAGGTCTTTCTTGGCGACGATCTGGAAGCGATCAAGTATGTCGGCGACCATGCCTGCGCGTTCTTTCGTGGGCAGGTTTTTGTAAGAGAGGGGAAGGTCGATATTTTCGGCGACAGTGAGGTCGTCGAGCAGATGATAGCTCTGAAAGACCATGCCGATGCGCTGCCGGGCGAGGTCGGCGCGCTGCTTGCGATTGAGCTTCTGCACCGGAGTCTCGTCGAACCAGTATTCTCCCAGCCATCCGTCGTCGAGGAGGGCAAGCACGTTGAGGAGGGAAGACTTCCCTGCCCCTGAGGGACCCATGACAGTGACAAATTCTCCCTGTTTGATGGTGAGGCCGACGCGGCGAAGGACCCAGGTTTCGGTGTGTCCGGTTTTGTAACTGCGCTCGATATTCTTCAGTTCGATCATGATTTGCTCCCAATGTAGAAAACTTGCGGTGTGTCCTTACTCGGCGCGCAACGCGCGCATGGGTTCAACAGAGGCGGCGCGGCGCGCGGGCAGCCAACTGGCGATGAGCGAGGCGCAGAGCAGCACGCAGGCGACGGCCGCGACGGCGGCGGGGTCGAGCGAGCTGACGCCGTAAAGAGTGTTTTGCATGGCGCGGCCGACGAGGTACGCGCCGACGAGGCCGATGCCGAGGCCAAGCGCGGCGAGGGTGAGTGCTTCTTTGAGTACGAGTTGAAGGAGATTGGAGCGGCTGGCGCCGAGGGCCATCCGGAGACCGAGTTCGTGCTCGCGCTGAGCGACGGTGAAGGACATGACGCCGTAGATGCCGACGGCTGCGAGGATGAGAGCGACGACGGCGAAGGCTGCGAAGAGCGTCATGGTGAAGCGGTCCTCAGCGAGCATGCGGCCTTTGATCTCATCGAGAGTGCGGGGCTGAGCGATGGCGATCTGCGAATCGACGGAGTGCACAGCAGCGGCGATGCTGCGCATCATGAGTTCGGGATCGCCGGATGCGCGAACGCCGATGGACGCAGAGGGCCAGGGACTCTGCGTGAAGGGGACGTCGAGTTCGGGGAAGTCGCGCCGGAAGCCGCCGGAGCGAACATTGTGGAAGACACCGACAATCTGCCAGGTGACCGAGGGACCCACATCGGTGACGCCGGGCATCAACTGGTCGATATTGACGCGCTGCCCGATGGGGTTTTTGCCTTTGAGGTAGGTCTGCGCGAAATGCTCGTTGACGACTGCGACGTGGACAGTGTCGGCTGTGTCGGAATCAGTAAGGGCCCGCCCCTGCTTGATCTGCACGCCGTAGGTATGGAAATAGCCGGGGCTGACCATGTTGAAGCGTACATCGGGGCGCAGGGACGGATCGGTGTAAGTCTGCTCGCCGGCGATGGTGAAGCCCATGCCGAAAGCGCCGCCTTCCAGCGGGAGACCGGTGGAAGCGGCAACGTCGAGCACGCCGGGAACGGCCTGAATGCTGGTGAGCATTTCGCGATAGTAGGCGTTGATGCGGGCGGGGTCTTTGGGCCGGGCGTCGGGCACGGGAAGGAGGAAGGTCTGCACGTGTTCGGTCTGGACACCGAGGTCGACGCGCGTGAGATTCCAGAAGCTGTGAATGGCAAGGCCGGCGCCGGTGAGCAAGGCGAGGGCAAGGGCAAACTCGCTGACCACGAGGACGCGGCGCAGACGCTGGCGTCCCGCACCGGTTCCGGATCGGCCACCTTCCTTGAGCGCGTCGGCCGGATCGATCCGCGTGGCGTACCAGGCGGGCGCGCAACCGAAGAGCAGGCCGGAGACCGTAGCCACAGCAAGGGTGAAGAGCAGGATGGGGAGATTGAGGGTGAGATCCGCCTCGGAGGGCAGTGTGTCGGGCGGAACCGAGGTGACGACCCAACGCAGGATGCCCGCGCCGATGCCGACGCCCAGCGCGGCGCCGACGAGGGCGAGCATCAGGTTTTCAACGAGGAACTGGGCGAATATTGTTTTGCGCGAAGCGCCGAGCGAAGAGCGGATGGCAATTTCTTTCTGGCGCGTGGTGCCTTTGGCGAGCAACAGGTTGGCGACGTTGACGCAGGCGATGAGGAGGACGAAGCCAACTGCGCCGAGCAACATCCAGAGATTCTGAATGCGCTCTTTGGGCAGGAAGTCGTTTTTGAGTGGCTCGACGAACGCGCCCCAGCCCTTGTTGGATTTGGGAAAAGCCGCAGCGATGTTGGCAGTAACCGCGTCCATGTTGCCCTGAGCCTGCTGGATGGTGACGCCGGGTTTGAGGCGGCCCATGATCAACAGCCAATGGAAGTTGTGATTGAGCTGATCGGGCTTGAAGACCAGGGGAACGACGAGCGATGGATCGAGCCGGTCGCTGATGCCGGGAGCGAGGACGCCGATGACGGTGTAGGCGGTGCCGTCAATTTGCAGATTTTTTCCGACGATTTTGGGGTCGGCGCCGAGGCGTTTCCACAGCTTGTTCATGAGGATGACGACGTGGTCTTTGCCGGCGCGGCCTTCTTCGGGCAGAAAGTCGCGGCCGTAGAGGAAGCGAAGACCCTCCATATTGAACATGCCGGGGGTGGTGTATTGACCTTCAACGTACTCGGGTTGCTGCGCGGTGGCGAGATTGAAGCTGCCGCCGGTCCAGGCATTGATGTCCTGAAAGACGGTATTGCGGCTTTTCCAGTCGAGAAAGTCCTGCGCGGCCGTGACGTTGTGTTGTCCCTGGACCTTGGACCAGACCATGACGAGTTGATCGGGCTGAGGATAAGGCATGGGAGCGAGCAGTGTGGCGTAGACAACGGTGAAGATGGCGGTGTTGGCGCCAATGCCGAGGGCGAGCGTGAGCACGGCAGTGAGTGTGAAGACCGGCGATTTGCGCAACTGCCGGATCGCATAGCGAAGATGCATGATCAGCGTGTTCACGGTTGCTCCTCTCTGGATTGACTAATCATTGCGCAGGGCTCGCATGGGTTGGACCGCGGCGGCACGGCGCGCGGGTAGGGCGGCTGCAAGGAAGACCATGCAGCCGGTAAACAACACTGCGCCGACTAGAGTGAGTGGATCAAAAACGGTGACACCGTAAAGCTGGCTGCGGAACAAACGGGCCAGGGCGACGGTGCACGGCAACGCGACGAGGGTAGCGATGATGGCGATGCCGCCCATTTCTCGCAGAACAAGCATGACGATGGAAGCGCGCGGCGAACCAAGCGCAAGACGGACGCCAATTTCGCGGGTGCGCTGCTCAGTGGAGTAGGCGAGGACGCCGTAGAGGCCCACGGCCGCGAGAATCATGGCGAGGACAGAGAAGCCGATGGCGAGGAAAGCGAGAGCGCGCTCGTCAGAGACACTGCGATCCATCTGCGTGTCCATGGTGCGAAGGCCGTCGACGACGAGAGTGGGATCGAGCTGGTGAATCGCCGTGCGGACGGACGAGAGAAGCAGAGCTGGCTGGGTCGTTTGCAGGTAGACTGTCACGCCAAGCGGGTGTTTGAGTTGGTCGTAGGGGTGGTAGACGGCCGGGCCGAGTTCGGTGCGAAGGTCGGTGTGGCGAATGTTGCCGACGACACCGATGATCGTTGTGTCGTATTTAATGTCGTTTCCCGCGCCCTGCGAAATCAAGCGTCCGATTGCATTTTGCGGAGAGCCGTAGAAGCGTTTGGCGAAGGCGAGGTTGACGACGGCGACGCCGGGCTGATCTTTCGCGTCGGCTTCACTGAATTCGCGACCCGCAAGGATGGGTTGCTTGAGGGTGGCGAAGTAGCCGGGAGTAATGCCCGGCTCCTCGAAGTTCATATTCTCGTCTTCAGAGGGCTTGTATCCCTGAACGGAGTAATTGGACGTCTCGGTATCGCCGGCGAGCTCGGGATCAGTGGTGGCCGCGACGAATGCAACACCGGGAATGCGCTGGATGGCATCGAGCGCGCTCTTGACGATGACGGGGGTGCGGTCTTCCGCATAGCCTGAAGAACTGGGATTGAGGTTGAACGTGGCGAGATGGGCAGTGTCGTAGCCGACCTGGGCACCGCGGAGATTGTCGAGGGTACGAACGAAGAGGCCCGCGCCGCCAAGAAGCAGAACGCTGAGCGCAATCTGCGCACCGACGGCGACCTTGCGGAAGCGCTGGGATCGGGCGGATGCGGTTCCCGCATTCTGACGCAGTGAGTTGGCGAGGTCGGGCCGGAGAAAGTGGAAGACGGGCGCGAAGCTGAAAAAGAATGCGGCAACGAGCGAGATGGCGAGGGTGAAAAGGAGGATGCGGGCGTCAATGGATGCGGAGTAGGGTTCGCTGCCGGGGTCGGCGTTGGTGATGAGGCGTACGAGAACGATGGAGGCAAACGGGGCGAACGCCAGGCCGGCCAGGCAGCCGGCAACGCCGAGGACTCCGCCTTCCATGAGGAGTTGCGCGATGACGCGGCCTCGGCGTGCGCCGAGGGCGTAGCGCAAGGACATTTCGCGCGCGCGACCGGCAGCGCGCAAAAGCAGCAGCGTAGCTACGTTGATGGCGCAAAGGACAACGAGCAGTCCAGCCATGCTCATGAGAATGATGAGCGGCTTTTGCATGTCCATGCGATTGGGGGAGAAGCCTTTGGAGTCGTCGAGGACTTTGAGCCGCGATTCGTCGACGAAGCGGTGGGCGAAACGCGGGGTGGGATTTTTGTAGAGACTCAATTCACGGGCCCGGAGCGCGTGCCAGAGCGGTCCAAGGCCGGCCTGAGCCTGAGAGCTGGTGATCCCGGGTTTGAGGCGCGCGACAAGAGTGAGCCATGCGGCCCTGTGATTGGTGAGATCTTCAAGCGGCGTGCGCCAGGGGAGGGCCATGGCTTCCATGCTTAGGGGAATGAAGACACCGGGACGATAGCCGCCAATGGCTGAGTCAAAGTTGGGCGGCGCGACGCCGATGATCGAGAAGGAATGGCCGTTGAGGAGGACGTTCTGGCCGATCACACTGCGGTCGCCGGCAAAATGCGCTTTCCAATAGGCAAAGCTGAGGACTACGACGGGGTTGGCGTCTTTCGCGGTGTCATCCTGTTGCGTGAAGAGGCGGCCGGCGGCGGGTCGGAGTCCGAGGAGGGTGAAGTAGTTGCCGGAGACGACTTCGGCGTCTTCGTTGTCGGCCTGATTGTGCCAGGAGAGGCCGACGCTGGCCTTGTCGGCGGCGAGGATTCCCTGAAAGACCTGGTTCTGGTCGCGCAGGTCCTTATACATGGGGTAAGAGAAGTAGTTGTCGCTGTCGCCGCCGAAGCTGCTCATGGAACCGGAGAACGCACCGGACCACTCGAAGCGCACGAGCTCTTTCGGGCTCTGCACAGGCAGCATGCGCAGCAGCACCTGATCAAAGAGCGTGAAGACGGCGGCATTGGCGCCGATGCCGAGGGTGAGCGTGAGGATAACGGTCAGGGTGAAGCCCGGCGACTTGCGGAGCTGGCGTAGAGCGAAACGGATGTCCTGGAGCGAGGCATTCATTTACGGGTTCTCCTCATTCGCTGCGAAGCGCCTGCATGGGTTCAATGGCGGCAGCGCGGCGCGCGGGCGCGAGGCCGGAGAAAAAGACGGTGAACAACAAGAGAATGGCTGCAGCGCAGAAGCTGACGGGGTCGAACGCGGTGACACCGAAGAGCATAGAGCGCAGCAGGCGGACGGCGGCGATGGCGCCGAGGCCGCCGGTCACCAGGCCGATGAGTGCGACGCTCGAGCTTCCGGTAAGGACGAGGCGGAAGATGCGGGCACGCGAAGAACCAAGGGCCATGCGCAAGGCGAACTCGCGATTGCGCTCGATGACGGAGTAGGCCATGACGGCATAGAGGCCCATCATGGCGACGAGCACGCTGCAGATGCCGTAAACGCCAAGCAGTTCGGCAGGGATCCGCGACATCTGGTACTGCTCGCCGGTGACCTGTTCGAGGGTGCGCATGTCTTCGACAGGGACCGATGCGTCGAGGTCCGCAACGGCCTGCCGAATTTGGCGTCCCATGCTTGCGTCGGCATAACGCTCGCGCACGGCGAGGATGAAGTATCCATAGCCGGAAGCGCCCTGAGCCAAGGGAAGAAAGACGACGGGGTTGGGGTCAGTGTCGCCAGGATTGTGGTACATGTAGTTGCGCACTATGCCGACGATGCGGTGAGGCAGCTTGTCGACGATGATGGTGCTGCCGAGGGCATTGCCGTAAGGCCAGTAGCGATGAGCCATATCCTCATTGACGATGGCGACGAAGGGTGCGTGCTGATTGTCCTGCGCAGCGAAGTCACGGCCTTGCTGAAGAGCGATGCCCATGGTGCGGAAGAAATTGGAACCTTCGTAGTCGGTGACGACGTTCATTTCTTCGCTTTTGGCGGGAACATAACCGGGAATGCCGAAGTCGCGGGTGTTGCCGGAACCTTCGTCGCCCAAAGGCAGGTGGGTGGTAAGTGTGGCGCCGGAGACGGATGGCAGGGCGCGCAGGCGATCGAGAAGCGCAGAACGGAATGCGGCGGAACGTTCGTCGGTGTAGGCGGAACGGGAAAGGTCGATGTAGGCCGTCAGGCAGTTGGCACGATCGAAGCCTGCGTCGCGATGGAAGATGTTGAGCGCGGTGCGGGTGAGCAGGCCGCAGCACACCAGGACAACAAAGCAAATGCCGAGTTGGACGCCGAGCAGAATGCGCTGACCCAGGCGATTGCGCGAGGGGCCGGCCACGGCGGCGCTGCCCTCATGGAGTGCTGCGCGTTGCGAGATGCGCAAAGCCTGCCGCACTGGAAACAAGCCGCAGGCAACGGTGACTACCGCTGCGACGGCGGCAATGAAGAGAACGATGCGCAGATCGGTGCGCAGGTTAAAGGCGAGCGGGACGCCGAAGTTGGGAAGCAAGGCGTAGAGTGCACGGGACATGGCGATGCTTGCGGCCCATCCAGAGAGAGCACCAAGGAGCGCGAGCAATCCCATTTCGGCAAAGACCTGCGAAGCGATGCGCGCCGGGCGCGCGCCGAGAGCAGTACGAATGGCTACTTCGCGGCGACGACGCGCGGAATGCTGGCCGAGGAGCGAGGCGATGTTGAGGCAAACGAGAATCATCAACAGCGCGGAAGCGCCGAGGAGCACGGGCAGCTGTTCGCCGATGGTGGAGAAGAGTCCGCGCTGAAAATGGGCGGAGTCGTCGAGATTGAGATCCCAACCGTTGTATTTGGAGTCGTTCTTTGCTAGAGCGAAGGTGTGGGCAAGAGTGTGAAGCTCGGCAGCCGCTGTGGCATCGCTGACGGCGGGACGCATGCGGACGACAACCTGCAGGCCGTAGGTTTCCAGCGGATCGGGGGATGCGTCGGCAGAGAGATCGCGAACGGCGGAAAACGGAACCCAGGCCGACTCGGCGAGGCCGCCGAAGATTCCGGTGAAATCGCGCGGAGCAATGCCGATGACGGTGAACGCGTGGCGATTGATTGTGACGGTGCGGCCGATGATGGTGGGATCGGCGTTGAAGCGGTCGTGCCACAGTCCATCGGATAGAACGACCGTGTCGTTGGAGCTGTAGGAGCGGTCGTTGGCGCTTGCCTGGAAGAACGAACCCGCCTCAGGCTGGACGCCGAGAAGCTGGAAGTAGTTGGAGGAAACGATGCCGGCGGTAATACCTTGTGCTTGCGAGCCCTGCGCCTGAAGGGTCAAGGATGTGAGGCTGAAGGCTGCGCCGTCGGAAAAAGAGCGGGATTGGCGGCGAACGAATTGAAGCTGATCCCAGTGAACCGAGTAGCCGTTGCTACCGAGGATTGTGGCGCTGATGAAGCGGAGGGCACGCGGGTTTTCGACACGAGGCCAGGGGTTGAAGAGGACGGCGTTTGTCCAGGTGGCGACGGTGGTGAGCGCGCCGATACCCAAGGCCAGAGTCAGCACGGCCGTGAGCGTGAAGCCGGGAGCTTTGCGCAGCTGGCGTGCGGCGTAACGGAGATCCTGGAGGAACGAATTCATGCGTGTCTCTCCTTACTCGATCCGCAGGGCCCGCATAGGTTCAATGGAGGCTGCGCGGCGCGCCGGAAGAAGGCCGGCGAAAGTGGCGCAGACAACGAGCATGAGCGGAGCGCCAACAAGCGCCCAGGGATCGTAGCTGCCGACGCCGTAAAGGATGCTTTTCATCAGATAGCCGGCATAGAGCGAGGCCGGAATGCCGAGAACGAGCCCGATGAGGATCTGCCAGAGGGCTCCACGCAGAACGAGGGACATAACGCTGCCGCGGGTGGCGCCGAGAGCCATGCGGATGCCGATTTCGCCGGTGCGGCGGGCGACAAAGTAGGACATGACACCGTAGAGCCCGACGCAGGCGAGGATGAGCGCGAGCACGCCGAAGAGCGTAGTAAGGCGGGCGACCAGACGTTCCTGATCGAAGTTGCCGGCGACCTGGGCACCGAAGGAACGAAGATCTGAAACCGTGAGGTTGGGATCAACAGATGCCAGCGTGGTGCGAACGAGAGAATCAACGTTGGACGGCGGCACATTGAAATCCAGAATGAGGGCGTTCATGTTCATGGATTGCACTTCGCCGGTGGTCATTTCGGGCTGGGTATAGGCGGTGAACTGCTGCGTGAGAGGCCGGAGATAGACGTTGTGCACTTCGTCGCGCGGGTTGTTCATTTTGAAATCGCGGAAGACGCCAACGATTTGCCAGGCTCCGGAGTATTGCGGGAAGTCGATGCCGAAGTGCTGCCCAACGGGGTTCTGATTGGGGAAGAAATGTTTGGCGAAGGTTTCGTTGACGAGGACGACCTGGGGCGATGAGGCCGTATCCTGCTCGCTGAAGTTGCGGCCGCGCACGATGGGGACGCCGATGGAGTCGAGGTAGTGAGTACTCACGCGGACCCAGGTAGAACCGCACTTGTCGCCGGGGCGGGGCGCGGGATGTCCCTGTTGAATGACGCACTCGCCCCAGTTGTCGCCTTCGAGGGGGCTATACATGGCCAGGCTCATGGTGCGGACGCCGGGCAACGTGGAGAAGCGGTCTTCAATCTGACGATAGAGCTGAGGCATCCGTTCGGTGGTATAGCCGGCTCCGACAGGGTCGAAGTGGACGACGTAGCGATTGCTGGTGACGACGCCGAAGTTCTGGTTCTCAAGGGCATTGAGAGTGCGCGTCATGAGCACTGCGCCGCAAAGCAGTACAACCGAGAGTGCGGCCTGGAAAACGACCAGGGACTTCTGGGGGAGGGATGAGCGGTCTTTCGTGGAGCGATTGACGCCACGCAGTGCTTCCGCAGGCTGAGCGTGCGAGGAAAGCCACGCTGGGCCGGTGCTGAAGAGAATTCCGGTAAGAAGTGAAACAAGGAACGCGAACCCAAGGATGATGGGCGAGGGGCTGGGATCGACGGGCATGTTGTGCGCGTCTGGGAATGCGAGCGCGAGGATGGCGTGGCAACCGGCATAGGCAACGACGAGTCCGGCCACGCCGCCGATGCAGCTGAGGATGACGCTTTCGGTAACGATCTGGCCGATGAGGTGACGGCGCGCGGCGCCAATGGCCATGCGCACGGCAATTTCGCTGCGACGCGTGGTCGCGCGAGCCAGGAGCAGGTTGGCAATGTTGGCGCAGGCGATGAGCAGGACGATGGAGGAAAGAATCATCAACATCTTGAGCCCTGCGCCTGAATAATCCTGCAGCGACTGAATGCCGCCGCCGCCCGGGGTAAGGACGACGTGCATTTTGGGAATGACAGAACCGCCGCCATTTTGGATGAGGACGGTGCGGGTCCAGAGCCATTGGCGAAGCGAGTTGCCGATCTTCGATTGCAATGCCGGAATGCTCTGGTCTGCGGGCAAGCGGCCAACGAGATAGAGCCAATGAGAATCGCCGTGCTTGAGGATGGAGCTGGTTCCACGGAGATAGGGCTCGATTTGAATGGGCAACCAGAAGTCCGGCGGATTGTCGCTGACGCGGTCGCCAAAAAAGCCGGGAGGCGCGACGCCGATGACGGTGACGGGATGGGTCTGGATGAAGATGGTCGAACCGATGATGCTGGGATCAGAGTTGTATTCGCCCTGCCAGGCTTTGTAACTGAGCACGGCGGTGGGAGTCGAAGACGGTGTGTCGTCGGATTCAGAAAAGATGCGGCCCGACCAGGGGCCGATGCCCAGGGTTGTGAAGTAGTTGCCGGAGACGAATTCGCCGTGCATGTCTTTAGGGATGGCATTGCCGCGCCGGACGGCCCATTGCCACTGGCCGGCCTGCATGGCAGCGAGACTCTTGAATTCGGGAGTGTTGGCGCGGAGGTACTGATAAAGGTCTGTAGAGAAGATGGTGAAGTCGCCGGTATCGGTGGCGCCGCCGGGAAATCCGCCTTCGACGCAGCAGTCTTCGTTATCGCCGATGCGCCAGAGGAGCTTGGGATCGGAGACGGGAAGCGTGCGCAGGAGGATGCCGTGCACCAGCGTGAAGATGGCCGTATTGGCGCCGATGCCGAGGGCCAGTGTCACGATGGCCGTAACAGCGAAGCCGGGCGACTTGCGCAACTGGCGAATGGCGTAGCGAATGTCCTGAAGCAACTGGTTCATTGAGTCTTTACTCCGTTGCCGACCGGCGGATGCACATTGGGGACAGACAATTTACTCGTTGCGGAGCGCCTGCATGGGTTCAATAGAAGCAGCTCGGCCGGCCGGCACGACAGATGCCGCGAGGGCCAGCAAAAAAATGGAGATCGCAGCGAACGTGAGCACGAGCGGATCCAGCGGGTTGATCTGAAAGAGCAGCGAACTCATGAGGCGCGTGGCAAACACGGCGGCGACGGCACCGATGATGCATCCGGCCAGACCGAGTTTGGCGCCGGAGACGAGGACCAGCTTCATGACGCTGGCACGCTGCGAACCGAGCGCGAGGCGAATGGCGAGCTCGTGTGTGCGCAATGCCGCCGAGAAAGCGATGACGCTGTAAATGCCAAGCAAGGCGAGGAGAACGGCGGCGCCGGCAAAGCTGGAGATGAGGATGGTGTTGAAGCGCCGCGAAGCCTGACCTTCAGAAACCACCTGGCTCATGGACTCGACCTGAGTGAGAGGCAACTGCGGGTCGATGGAATGGACGGTGGCACGGAGCGAGTTGATCATCTGCTCGGGAGCCATCTGGCCGCGGAGAACGATGGAGCCGTAGTTGCCGCTGACCATATCGGTTGGCGCAAACGGTCCGAGATCAATGCCGAACTGGCTGGATGGGGTGTAGAGCTGATTCTGCGTGGGGGCGTCGGCCGAGGACTGCTTGATGTCACCGATTTCGCCAACGACGGTCATCCACGGCGTGGGCGATTCAGCGACGCCGATGTGGAGGCGTTTGCCGATGGGATCCTGTCCGGGCCAGTATTTGTCGGCGAGGGTGCGATTGATGATGGCGACCAGCGGAGATTTTGGGGTGTCGGACTCTGTAAAGAAGCGGCCGCGAACAAGCGGAATGCCCGCAGCGTTGAAATAGTCGCCGAAGACTTCAGAGGTCCACGCAAGATTGAGCGCGGCGCCTTTCGGAGCGACGTAGCCTTCAGGGATAAAGGCGGTGCTGCTGTCGTTGCCAGCCTGGGGCAGCGACGTGGTAACGCCGACCGATTGCACGCCGGGCAATTGCTGCAAGCGGGACAGCAGTTCGCGATCAAAAGCATCGGCGGATGCCTGCGTGGAGTATTCCTTCTGGGGCAGTCCGTAGAAAGCGGTGAGAACGTGTTCTGTGCTGAAGCCGAGGTCGACTTCGCGCATTTTCTCGAAGCTGCGCAGAAGTAGCCCGGAAGCAGCGAGAAGAACGAGAGCGACGGCCAGTTCGGCGACCACAAGAGCGGAGCGAAGGCGCGCATGGCTGCCGCCGGAGCTGCCTGTGCGGCCGCCTTCTTTCAATGAATCATTTACGCTGGTGCGCGCTGCCGCAAAGGCGGGGGCGATGCCGCAGAAGAGTCCAGTGAATCCAGCAAGGACCATGGCGAAGCCGATGACGCGCCAGTCAAGCGAGATTTCACTCACGCGCGGCAAAGTTTCGGGCAGGAGACTTACACCGAGGCGAAGCGCCGAAGCGGCGAGAATGAGGCCGAGAACGCCGCCGCTGAGGCTGAGCACCAGGGCTTCCACAATGGACTGGCGCAGAATGGTGGCGCTGCTTGCGCCCAATGCGAGGCGAACGGAGATTTCGCGACGGCGGCGAATGACGCGGACGAGGAGGAGTCCGGCGAGATTGGCGCACGCGATAAAAAGGACAACGACGACGGCGAGGAAGAGCGTGCGGACCAAGGGCCGGGCCTCGGCAACAGTGGCTTCATTCAACGCCATGGCTTGAGGGTGAATCCGGAGGCTGCCCATCCCCTTGGGGAAATGCGCTTCGATCTCGCGAGAGACCGGCGCTGCATCCTGAATGGCCTGCTGGGAAGAGACACCAGGATTAAGCCGTCCTACCATGCGGTAGTTCCAACTGCCGGCGCCGTTGGTGAGCTCCGTAGGCGAGAAGCTCATCGGGACCCAAAGCTCGCTGCGGTTCAACTGGCCCGGGACGAGCGGGAACTCGAAGACTTTCGGCATGACGCCGATGACCTGGTACGGTTTGCGATCGAGCAGGATGGACCTGCCAAGAATGACAGGATCGCTATGAAAACGAGCGCGCCACATCTGATAGCTAATGACCGCAACCTGCGCGCTGCCCTGATCTTCCTGCTGCGTGAACGAACGGCCCATGAGCGGCGAGACGCCGAGCACGGGGAAGACGCTGGCGGTGAGACGGGTGGCATTGACCTGCGCCGGCTCTCCATTTCCCGAGAATTCATATGCAGTCTGCTGGTAAGCGCCGAGGCTCTGGAACACGCGCGTGTCGTGCATGTACGCGAGGGCGCCAGGAGCAGTAACGCTGGGCGCGCGTCCGTGGTTGTCCACACCTTCGGGCACATCCCCAAGCATGAGGAGGCGATCGGGCTGCGGGAACGGCAAGGGCCGCAGCAGAACGCCTTCCACGATGGAAAAGATGGCTGTTGTGGCGCCGATGCCGAAGGCCAGCGTCAGGATCGCGGTGAGGGCAAAGCCCGGAGCCTGACGCAGCTGGCGCAGCGCGTACCGTACATCGCGCAGCAGGTTGCGGAGAAGCATTTTACGCCTCCACTTCTTCTGTGAGCTTCCTGAGCTCGTCCTCCGAGACAACCTTTCCGTCGAACAGGTGCACTTCGCGCTGGGCGTGCTTGGCAAAGCGCGGATCGTGGGTCACCATGCAGATGGTGGAACCTTCGCGGTGCAAGTCGGCAAGCAGATGCATCACCGCTTCGCCGTTTTTGGAGTCCAAGTTGCCGGTAGGTTCGTCGGCCAGCAGGATGGAAGGCGAACCGGCGAGAGCACGGGCCACGGCGACGCGCTGTTGCTGACCGCCGGAGAGCTGCGCGGGATAGTGGCGCATGCGGTGAGCCATGTTGACGCGCTCGAGGGCTTCCTTGACGCGCTTTTTGCGTTCAGCGGAAGGCATGCCGGCACGATAGGTCAGCGGCAATTCGACGTTCTCTTCGACCGTGAGGTCGCCGATCAGGTTGAAGCTCTGGAAGATGAAACCGATTTCCTGGTTGCGAATGCGCGAGCGCTCGCTGAAGCTCAGGTTTTCGACGGGCTTGTTGTTGAGCAGATATTTGCCGCCGGTGGGTGTATCGAGCAGGCCAAGAATGGAAAGCAATGTCGACTTGCCGCAGCCGGAAGGGCCGGACATGGCGACGTATTCGCCGCGCGAAATGGTGAGGTGAATACCGGAGAGCGCGTGCGTCTCTACTTCGTCGGTATAGAAGACCTTGGTGAGTTCTTCGATTTCAATCAGCTTGTCGTTTGCCATGCATCCCCCTCATGTTCAAGGTTGTCAGTTGTCCGGGATCGGGAATCCGTCAAGCTGCGATTCCCTTGCCCGCGTGTTCCAAGAAGTTCTGACCTTTGTCCACTATTCCAGACGGACGCGATCGACGGCATCGTAGCGCGACATGTCGGAAAGAATGACGACGTCGCCTTCCTTGAGGCCCTCAAGCACCTGAATGCTGTTGACCGAGGCGCGACCCACTTTGACCGAGACACGCGTGGCGCCCTTGCCATCGGGATCGAGCTTGAAGAGGCTCAAGGTCGAGTTTTCGTTTCCCAGCGCCGGGCGGCCTACTTGAACCGTATCTGCGATGCGTTCCAAGTCGATGGTGCCGTCGACGCTTAACTGCGGAACCGCACCCGGAGGAAGCGGTCCATCCAGATCTACGTCAACGGTGCGCGTTCCGTTCACTACGGAAGGATCAATTCTTGTGACGTGACCCGGAATGACACCGTTATGGGTATCGATGGCGGCCGGCTGACCGAGCTGAATGTCGCGCGCCTGGGTTTCGGCGATCTGCAGAGCGGCTTTGAGCTTGTCGCGCTGAATGACTTCGGCAACGGAGGTTCCGACGGCGACGTGCTGGCCGACCTGCACGGGCATGGCAAGCGGCGCGAGGGTGCCGGAGATGGTGGAGTGGACCTGCAGGGCATTGGATTGCTTGTTATAGAGATCGAGGAGGGCTTTGGCCTGGTCAATCTTGGTCTGGTTGGAGGCAAGCTGAATCTCAATGGCCTTCTGGTTGACGTCGAGCTGCTGCTTGCTGAGATCGTGCTGAACGGTGAGCTGATCGGCGGTGTTCTTCGATTTGCTGTAGGCGAGGCCGGAGATGACGCCGAGATCGTAGAGAGCCTTGTCGGTCTGCGCCTGGAGCTGATCCTGAGTGAAATTGGCGTTGACTTCGGCGGCCGCGGTCTTTTTGTCCATCATCGTGCTTTGCAACTGCGCCGAGAGGCTCTTGTAGTCAGCCTGGGCGGCCTTGAGAGCGAGCTGGGCGTTGAGCAGCTCCTGGGCGAGCTGCGGATCGGCCAGATCCATGATGACGGTACTGGGCGTGACCTGCGCGCCGGGCAGAACGCGAATGCGGATCACGGTGGCCTCAGTCTGCGCGGGAATCAGCTCGATGGAGTCTTCGCGGGGAACGAGGGAGCCGGTGGATCCGCGGACCTGGCGAATCATGGGGCCGCGTTTTACGGTGTCGGTCCAGATGGTGGAGCGGTCGACCGTGGGGGCAGCGGGTTTGAGCCGAGAGACGGCCCATACGGCGGCAGCGAGAACCACGATTCCGACGCCAGCCCATACGAACATCTGGCGTTTCTTCTTTTGCTTTATGTCAGGCCGGGCGATATCCATTGCGGGAATGGAGTTGCACTTGCCGTGCCAAAGGCAGCCGGCGAGATGGTGCTCTAAATACTGGATTTAGATGGTATTAAGCGAGCCAGGAAACATGCGAGGAGTGACCGCTGGCGCGGCGAAGTGTTCGGAAACGGACAGTTGACAGGACTCGAACCGAGCACTAGCGGGTTCAGATGCGCTCGACGGCTAGGGCGACGGCGTTGCCGCCTCCGAGGCAAAGGGAGGCGATGCCCCTGGACTTGCCATAGCGCTGCATGGCGTAGAGGAGGGTGACGAGGACGCGGGCGCCGCTGGCGCCGATGGGATGGCCGATGGCGACCGCGCCGCCGTGGACGTTGACCTTGGCGGGATCGAGTTTCAATTCGCCGAGAACGGCGAGAGCCTGGACGCTGAAGGCTTCGTTGAGTTCGAAGAGATCGACTTCGTTGAGGGCCCAGCCGGCACGGGTAGCGACGGTACGCACTGCGTCGATGGGAGCGAGCGAGAACCAGGCGGGTTCGCGTCCGCTGGTCGCCTGGGCGCGGATGATGGCGAGCGGCTTGAGATCGAGTTCCCTTGCCCGCTCCGCGCTGGTGACAACGACTGCAGCCGCGCCATCGCTGACGCCGGGAGCATTGCCGGCGGTAACGGTGCCGCCCTCTTTGAATGCGGGTTTGAGGCGGGAAAGAATTTCGGCGGTGGTGCCGGCGCGGACCGATTCGTCGGCTACGAAGACGCGCGGGGCTTCGCCTTTTTTTGCGGGCGGCAATTGGACGGGAAGGATTTCGTCCTGGAAGACGCCCTGTTCGGTGGCAGCGGCAGCGCGGCTGTGGGATTCGGCGGCAAAGGTGTCCTGATCGGCGCGGGTGATTCCGTATTTTTCCGCAACCATTTCGGCGGCGGCGCCCATATGGAAGTCGTTGTAGGCGTCCCAGAGGCCGTCATTAATCATGGAATCGACCAGTTTGCCATTCCCCATGCGATAGCCTGCGCGGGCCTGCGGCAGGAGATAAGGGGCGTTTGTCATGGATTCCATGCCGCCTGCTACGACGGCTTCAGAGTCGCCGAGCTGAATGGATTGGGCGGCGAGCGAAACGGCGCGGAGACCTGAGCCACAGACCTGATTGACGGTGAGGGCGCTTGCTTCCGGCGGAAGTCCTGCGAAGATGGCGGCCTGACGCGCGGGGCTTTGTCCGAGGCCGGCCTGAAGAACGCAACCCATGATGCATTCGCTGATTTGAGCGGGGTCGATCTGAGAACGCCGCACGGCTTCGCGCACGACGACAGCGCCAAGCTGGGGCGCGGTAAAAGGCTGGAGCGAACCCTGGAACTTGCCCACGGGCGTACGGACGGCGGAAACGATGACGGCTTCTCTCATGCAGTTATCTCAGACAGTTTAGATGGCTGGATCTGCAATGCGATACAGCCGGAAGCCGGAATTAGGACTTCAGATCCGGCCGGCGGCGCGGAGATCGCCGATTTCATCGTCTGTAAAGACGCGGGAGCGGATGAGGAAGCGGACGCCTTCGGCATTATCGAGTGAAAACATGCCGCCACGGCCAGAGATGACGTCGAGCGTGAGCTGTGTGTGTTTCCAATACTCGAACTGGCTGCGGCTCATGTAGAACGGTTCGCCGTCGACTTCGCCGAGCTGAACATCGGAGTCGCCGGTGATGAATTCGTCGCGGGGATAGCACATCGGGGAGCTGCCGTCGCAGCAGCCCCCCGATTGGTGGAACATGAGCGGCCCATGTTTCTCGCGCAGCACCCGGATGAGGTGAATGGCGAGGTCGGTGGCAAGGACCTGTTGGGGTAACTCGGGCATGAGTCGGTCCCTCGTTTAGAAGAAGCCAAGCTTCTTGGGGCTGTAGCTGACCAGCAGGTTTTTGGTCTGCTGATAGTGGTCGAGCATCATGCTGTGGGTTTCGCGACCGATGCCGGACTGTTTGTATCCGCCGAAGGCTGCGTGGGCGGGATATGCGTGATAGCAGTTGACCCAGACGCGGCCCGCCTGAATGCCGCGGCCGAGATGGTAGCAGCGATTGGCATCGCGGCTCCACAGGCCGGCACCGAGACCGTACAACGTGTCGTTGGCGATTTCGAGGGCATCGGACTCATTTTTGAAAGTAGTGACGGAGACGACGGGTCCGAAGATTTCTTCCTGGAAGATGCGCATGCGGTTGTGGCCCTTGAAGACGGTGGGTTGCACATAGTATCCGCCATCGAGTTCGCCGCCCAGTTGGGCGCGGCCGCCGCCGGCGAGCAGTTCGGCGCCTTCTTTGTGTCCAATATCGATGTAGCTGAGGATCTTCTCCAGCTGTTCAGTGGAGACCTGCGCGCCGATCATGGTGTCCGGTTCGAGCGGGTTGGCCTGCTTGATGGCGGTGACGCGCTTGAGCGCCCGCTCCATGAATTTCTCGTAGATGCTTTCCTGGATGAGCGCGCGGCTGGGGCAAGTGCAGACTTCGCCCTGGTTGAGAGCGAACATGACGAAGCCTTCGATCGCTTTGTCGAAGAAGTCGTCGTCTTCGTTGCAGACGTCGGCAAAGAAGATGTTGGGGGATTTGCCGCCGAGCTCGAGGGTGACGGGAATGAGGTTCTGGCTGGCATATTGCATGATGAGCCGGCCTGTGGTGGTTTCGCCGGTGAAGGCGATTTTGGCGACGCGGGAACTGGAGGCGAGCGGCTTGCCGGCTTCGAGACCGAAGCCGTTGACGATGTTGAGCACGCCGGGAGGCAGCAGATCGCCGATGAGTTCTGCCCAGACAAGGATGCTGGCGGGAGTTTGCTCAGCCGGTTTAATGACGACGCAGTTTCCGGCAGCGAGTGCAGGAGCGAGCTTCCAAGTGGCCATCAATATAGGGAAGTTCCATGGAATGATCTGGCCGACGACGCCGAGCGGCTCGTGGAAGTGATAGGCGACCGTGTCATGGTCAATCTCCGAGATGGTGCCTTCCTGGGCGCGAATGCAACCGGCAAAGTAGCGCCAGTGATCAATGGCCAGGGGGATATCTGCGGCGCGGGTTTCGCGGATGGGCTTGCCGTTGTCCCAGGTTTCGGCAAGAGCGAGGGTCTCGAGATTGTCTTCCATGCGCTGTGCGATCTGGTTCATGATCCCGGCGCGATGGGTAGGGCTCGTGCGGCCCCAGGCAGCGCGAGCGGCGTGCGCAGCGTCGAGCGCGAGATCAATGTCCTTGGCGGTGGAGCGCGGAATTTCGCAGAAAGTCTTGCCGGTGACGGGGGTGACATTTTCAAAATACTGGCCGGAAGCGGGCTCGACCCACTTGCCGCCAATGTAATTGCCGTAGCGCGGGCGGAAGCTCATTTTGTCGCTGAGCTTGCCAGGATGGACTTCGGACATGGTCGCCATTGAGATATCTCCTCCAGGGTGTCTGGGGCACTTTCAGTCTTACGACGTGAATTCAATCGAGGGGGGCACCGTCGTATTGCCCGGACCCATAGGGCAAGGACGATGCCTGGTGTTTCAGATCTCCATCGCTCCTGAAAATGCGTTACCGCGCGAGCGTGAGAGACGGGGACGCGGCGCAGGAATCATACATGGACGGCGGCACGACTGGCAGGGCGGTTTGCGGGGAAGTGGATTGGATTTTTCAGCGCATCGAGAAGCGGCCCATCGCCTATTGGAAGCCGTGCCGGATGGCGGATTGGCGGTCGAGGAGGGGAGGGTCACCACCCGGCCGCAGCCTGCCTGAGGGTCGCTTGAGCGCGCAACCGCAAGATATTGCCAGAGATATCGTTCTCTTTCAATTTCACGGCATTACCAATGGGGATCAAAACCTGAAGGGGAGGGGTAACGTTGCGCTAAGTACTGAAGCTGCACCGAAATACACAAAGTCGCCATTGTTGGACGAGTGAAGTAGCCGTACCTTCAACTCATTCCACTTCCGTGGGATGCACGAAAGGGTAAAGCGAAGCGTCCAGGGATCTGAATTCCTCCTTCCTTAGTTGTGGAGTCCCGACGCACGCCAATGATCGAAGTCGCCCATAAGCGGTGATTGCTTTTTGCTTTTCGAGGAGGTCTCGTCTGATGAACTCATTGCCTTCAGTCGTACAAAACATTCAAGGTTCCAAGTCGACATGGGACAAGATCCGTCGGCGGTTTCGCTCACGCGAAGAAGGAAGCGCTCTGGTGGAGATGGCTGTAACGCTTCCTCTCGTGATGCTGATCATGACCGGGATCTTTTCGTTTTCGATTGCCCTGTATCAAAAGCTGATGCTTGCCGAAGCGGTAAGCAACGCGGGGCGTGTTCTGGCATCGGATCGCGGAGATAACGATCCGTGCAAGACTGCGGCAGCGGCTCTGACGTCGGCGGCGCCGGGCCTTTCTGCAAGCGGAATCACAGTGACCTTTGTATTGGATGGGACCACGCAACCAGGATCGGGACCGGCCAATTCGGCTTCGTGTCCCGGCAGCTCCAAAACTGCGAATTCCTACATGGTTGCGGGACAGAATGCGCAGATCCAGGCGCAATACTCCTGCAGCCTCGGCGTCTACAACACGACATTCTCGAGCTGCCAGCTCTCGTCGCAGATCACCGAGGAGGTCCAATGAATCTCCTGAAGAAACTTTCCCAGTTGCGCGCGCTGCGCGAGGAAGACGGGCAGATTCTGCCCTGGATGGTGCTTCTGGTCATTCTTTTCCTAGGGATGGCCGGGCTCACCGTCGATGTGGGGCATGCGTATGTGTCCTACCGGGAGTTGCAAGCGTCAACGGACGCCGCAGCACTTGCCGGGGCCTACGCGATGACACAGCCAAGCGCCACAGCGGCGAGTGTGAACAGCGCGGTGGTTGCCTACAGCTCGCAGACAGGCGACAGCAACGCGACGCCCAATCTGCCGAACGACAAGATTTCGTCCACGCTCACTTGCGTGACCGATTCGACACTGGTTCCGGCCCCGTGCGATGCATCGGCGACGCTCAGCAATGTTGTGAAGGTAACTCAGACGGCGGCGGTGCCAACGTATTTTATTCAGGCTTTGAGAATGTTCGGAGTGAATACGACGGCGACCTTCAATTTGACGGCGCAGTCGGCCGCAACCATCGAGAGCGGCAAAGCAACGCAGGTGAACGTAGCCATGGTGGTAGATACCACTGCATCGATGGGCTCGCAGGACACGGATGCCAATTGCAACAACACGCGCATCCATTGCGCACTTGCCGGCGTGCAAACGCTGTTGCAGGCGCTGAGCCCGTGTTCGGCAGGCAGCACGAGCACGAATTGTGCCGGAGCCTTCGACCAGGTAAGCCTGTTTACGTTCCCCAATGTGTTGGCGAGCACGGCTTCGAACGATACGTCGTGCCCCAGCAGCAACCCGACCATTACTCCGTACACGACCCCTGGAATCGGGGCTTCGTGGACGACCGACCAGGCAGCGACGACAACCTATCAAGTGACCAACTACCTGGACGACTACAGCTCCAATAACCAGTCTGGAGGCACGCTGAATTCCAGTTCCGCCATTGCCATCGCGACGGGCGGATCGGGCAAAAGCGGGTGCAGCGGAATGCAGACCCCCGGCGGCGACGGAACCTACTACGCGGGCGTGATCTACGCTGCGCAGTCGTCTCTCGCAGCGGCACAGGCGGCAAATCCGGGCTCACAGAACGTGATGATCATCCTGAGTGACGGCGACGCGAACAGCACCAAGATCTCCGGTGCCGGTCACAATGGAAATGTCTACGGTTCACTGGACGATCAGTGCCAGCAGGCGATCTCTGCCGCGAACTACGCAACAGCGGCGGGCACTACGGTGTACACGATTGCTTACGGTGCGGCATCCTCTGGCTGCTCGACGGATAAATCGGGCTCACTGGCCGGGTTGTCTCCGTGCACTTCGATGATGGACATGGCGAGCAGTTCGGCTGACTTCTACTCGGATTCGACGGCGTCGCAGAACAAGGGAGAGTGCGCCTCGGCGAACTCGTTCTCACTGAACGGCATCTTCGCGAATATTGCGGCGAAGTTCACCAGCGTACGGCTGATTCCGTATGCGACGAGTTGAAGGAATCGCAAGAAGAAGACGCGGGAGCCGGGACGGCATGTCCCGGCTCTTTGCATTTGTGAAGAACAATGGGCCGATTTGGCTGCTTCAGTGTTTGGCGGCGATCACGCTCAACTCGACGGGGCGGGCTGTCGAAGTGACCGCTGGATCGTAGTACTCGTAGACACGCGAACTGAATGTTTTCGCGCGGATGGGATATTTGGCACGCAGCCTGAACTTGAGTGTGACTGTCTGATGAGGGGACAGCGCGTTGAAGTAGAGGATGGCCTGCGTCGCCGTGAGCGAGAATTTCTCCAGTCGTCCAGCAGCTTCGTCGCGAGACTTTTCCTGATAGGTTTGAAGATCCTCGCTCTCAAGGTCGAACCCGGGTGGAATTCCAAGGTCGACCATGATCATCTTGGCGAGCTTGGGCAGGTTGTTTCGCACGGTCGCAGTCGCCGTCACGGTATCGTTCTGGGCAAGTTCGGTGCGATCGTAGGCCACGTCGATAGATAACGCCTCGCCGGGCGCTTCCTTATCCCACGGAATGAAGTATCGGCCGACGACCTGATAGGCCAGACTTCCCTTCCCTTCAAACTTGAGCTGCACATCGCTGTCCTTTGATGTGTCGATGCCTTTGAGCACAAATTGATGGAGCAAATCATTGTTGTCGGCGTTGAGTTCAAGGGTCTGGACCGTTTTGCCGTCGAGCAGAACGGCGAGTGAACCGCGCACGTCGGACGCGCTGAGTTGCGTGGCAAGCAAAAGCGCGCGCAGAGCCATGATGGTGGCCTGCGTGGTGCCCCACTCGCCGGATGCATCCTTGTTCGCAGAGATAAAGGTGAGAGCCTTGCGCGCAATCTCCGGCGCCTGTCCCCACTTGAGCAGGGCCTGCGTGGCAAGGCCGGTGGTTTCGATGGCGGCACTGGCGCCGGTAGAGTACACGCCTGTTTCGGTGGTGGACCATGAAACCTGGTCGCCCTTCTCGGTGCGCGCGTCGATGAGCGCCTGCAGTGCGCGGCGCGTGAACTCGCGATCGCTTCCGTAGTCAACAGCAAAGCTGGCGATGACGGCGAGGGTATAGACATCGGTTGAGGAATCGCGATGCGCGTCGATGTAGTGCTTCGCTTTCTCGACGGCTTCGCCCTTGTATCCCGTATTGGCAAGCGACCATGCGACGTAGGCAGTGATGCGGAGGACGTCGGAGTTGAAGTGGTTGGTCGCGCCCTCGTTGATGAAATAGGTATCTGGCTTCCAACTGCCATCGGGCTGTTGCTGGCCGGCAAGCCATTGGCTGGTGCGCTCAATCAGGCGCGGATCGACATCAGAGACCTTGGACATATCGCTGAATTCCATGAGGCCATAGGCGGTGAGAATCTTATTGGCGGGCGCTTGACCGAACCAGGAAAAACCTCCGCCGGAAACTTCGAAGGTGAGAAGCCGCTGATAGCCGTTGGCGATGTAGCTCTCGGCTTTGGCGTGGACTTGTGGCGTGAGCTTGTTGGTGCGCTTCATGTAATCGAGCGCGAGGACATTGGGATAGGTGCTGGAGGAAGTTTGTTCGAAACAGCCGCCGGGCATGCGAAGAATGCTGTCCATGCCTTCAATGACCTGGGAGAGCGGGCCGGGATAGAGGCGAACCGCGATGCTGGTCGCATCCGGCAACGCGTTGACCGGGAAATGGAGCTGATGCTGTGCGTCCTTTTCGAGACGCCCGTTGAAAACGAGATTCTGCTCGCGGCCGTTGGGAATGACTTCGATTTCGCGGACGACGATATCATCGCGCCCTTCAACTCCGGCAAGATGCGCGGAGAGTGTCAATTTGAACTTGCCGATGCGTTTTGCGTTGATGGTGAACTGCGCGCCGCCGACCTGGCCGGCTTCAACCTGCTGTGTTTTTTCTGCGGAGTCGTCAACGAGAGAGAACCAGTCGTCTTCATTGAGAGTGAGCGTTGTTTGGCCGGCAGCGCCCGTGTAGTTGTAGATGGCGACGGGTATGGAAACGCGATCACCTTGCGTGAGGGTGATGGGAAGATCGAGGTCGACGAAGAAATCCTGAAACACTTTGAGGCTTGCGACGCCTGTGCCGAGAGCGCCCTGGCGCGTGGAGGCTAGCATGGCCATGCGCCATGTAGTGATGGAATCGGCGATGGGGACCGTGATGCTTGCATTGCCATTGCCGTCGGTGAGGATTTCAGGATTGATGTAGAGCGCCTCAGGAAAATAGGAGCGGATGTGCGGAGTGGCGTCTGCGGCTGGGCTCGCTGCCGGGGCATCGACTGCGTCCTTTTTCTTGCGGTCTTCGCTCACCAAGCGGTCGGTTGCTGCGAACTGCATCTGTGCCTTGGCTTCGAATACGGCAGCGCCGGTCGCACGAGCTCCGGCCATCGCCATCATGGGAGGCGCGGGCATGGCGGCGTCGACCATGACAGTTTCGGATTCGGCGCCAATCGACAGGGTAGCCTCAAGCGCTGCGCGGTCGCGCTGCTGCAGAGTTAGCTCGCGCGAGAGCAAGCTGAATCCCGGAGATGAAAATTCAATCTTGTAATGGCCGGCGGGCAGGCCGGCAAGATCGAATTGGCCAACTGCATTGGTGTGCGTTGTTCTGGCTTCCCCGGTTTGAAGCGAGTGTGCAGTAATAGTTGCTCCCGGGATGATTGCGCCGGTTGCGTCTGCGAGAGTGCCTGAGATTTCTGCCAGGCCGTTGATGGGACCGCGATCGTGTTCGATGTGGAGTTCCAAGGTTCCACCCTCACCGGATCCACGCACGAGGAGGCCCTTGCGATCTTCGAGAAAGACAAACAGATCATCGTTGGTATCGAATTGGCGATCGGGTCCGGCGCTGGACACTCGATAGAGGTTGTTCCTGCGGCCCCAACCTGTCGCGCTGATGCGTAATGGAGTATTCCAGGCATCGCGTGGGGCGCTTCCGTTTTCCATCGACAGGAAAGCTTTGGAGAGATCCTGTGAATGCCCGGAAAGCTCATGGCTTAGCTTTTCAGCGAGCCGGCGCATCTGATCGGCCAGGGCGCCGCGATAGCGATCCTGATATTCGGCAGATTTGTCTTGCGGAAGGGATCGGCCGAACTCGACGTCGAGCTTTGCCGGCATGGCCAACTCGGTCGCGGAGAAGAGGGCGCGCGCCGCGAGAGCCTGCGGCTCTTTGTGATCCTCCGTGTCTTGAATCACATCCTCCATGGAGAGCGAGTGAATCTCGTAGCGCGGTTTCATCAGCTCTTGTTCGAGGTAGAAGAAGACTTTTGCGAAACCTGGCTGTTTTTCGGCGAGCGCAAAGACCGCCTCGTCGACAACCTGCAGGCCGAGCGCGGCCTGGACGCCATTGCCTTGGGCATTTGTGACGTGGAAGTGGATGTTGGCTTCAGAACTGGGCCTGTAGGAGGAAGCGTCGGCGGTGGTATCGATTTTGAGTTCGTCGGCAGGCTGGATAAAGATCAGCCGATGATCGGCTACGGGCTCGGCGTCGCGGCCAAAGAGATAGGCGTCCAAATCGAGTGTTCCGGCCATGCCGGGAGTTGCAGTCAGATTGAGCTCCGCCTTTCCATCCTTCAGGTCGAGGTCGCGGGTGAGGATGGTCTGACCGTTCTTGACGATGTCGACGTACGCCGTGCCATGGGGACGCGTGGAGAGTATCTGAAGGTGAATGCGTTCGCCAGTTTTGGCGATGGCCTGATCGGCACGAAGCAGGATCTGATCGACGCCGGCGCGCATTTGAAGCGGGACGTTCGCATCGGCTCGGTTGCCTTTGCGATCGTCGGCCTTGACGTGAAGCGAGTCCAAACCGGCCGTCGGAGTGATGCGCAGGATGGCTATGCCAGATGCGTCGGTCGAAAGCTGCTCGTCGTGGGACGCGCCGCGTTTGTCACGCGGGCGAGAAGGCGAGTGGACGGTGATGGCCGTTTGGGCCGGGCTCCCGTCAGGGTAGGACGTGAGGATGAAGACTTCATTCTCGATGCCGGGGATGAGGGTTCCGCCTTCTGGAACCGCCGTAATGAGGAGAGGCGACTCGCTAATCGTGATGGGTTCGCCGCGTGTTTCGGAGTGTGCGGCGGAGTCTTTGACGGTCGCTTCGAGCAATGCGCGCGCCGAGCCCTGGTTCAAGGTCTGGCCGGCAAAATAGTCGGGTAGCTTGAGATCGAAGTGAAACGCGCCGTCCGCATCGGTTTTGCCTTCGACAGACGCGGCCTGACTGATTTCGACATCCATTGCGGTGGCCTTGAGGCTGATGTCGGCATGGTCCACAGGTTTGCCGAAGAAGTAATTGGCGTGGACAGTGCCCGTAATGTGATCACCGGGGCGATAGTCGCGTTTTTGCTGTCCGTCTTTCGCAGTGAATTCGATTCCGACCTTGAATTTTGGGAGCACGTAACGCTGGACGTTGACCGTGACTTCTGCAGAGTTCGGAGTCGATTCTGCGTCACCCATGGATGCGCGCAGATGGTAAGCACCGAGGTTCACTTCGTCGGCGAGGGTAAATTCCGCGGAGGCAATTCCAAATTTGTCGGTGACGGCGGCTTTGCGGAAGACTTTGTTACCGCGCGAATCTTCAAGCTCGAATTTGAGATCGCGCCCGCCATCAGCGTGATGGCTGTCTCGATCGAGCACGAGCGCGCGCACATGGATGGTCTGGCTGGGCTGATAGATCGGCTTTTCTGTGGTGAGGAGGATGGATGCGGTGTCTTGTAAATGAACGGGTTCAGAGTATTCCGTCGTTCCAATGGGCGTGTCGACGGCAAATTTCATTTCGTAGTCCCCTGTGACTCCCTGGGGAAGACGGAAGGCTGCTTCGAGCGTGCCGCGTCGATTGAGAGATCCCGAAAAGAGCGAGCGTGCAGAGTGCCTGAGACCGCTCAATTCGATGCGTAGCGAGCCCGTCAGGGGCGTATTTTCTTTCGCGTCGAACACAATGATGCGAACGGCGGCATTGCTGCCGGCAATGTATTCCTTCTGGCCAAGAACATGGACGACGGGACGGCGAAGGATCTGCGCGACGGATTCGATTCCCTCGATGGGCGCCTGACGTGCATCGTCATACTGGAACCTGAAGAGAATGCGTTGCCACAGCAGGTCGTCGAATCCCATCGACTTCTGCGGAGCGAGAGTTTCCTGAAAGGCTCCGTTGCCCGATGTGATCTGTGTGGCTCGTTCCACCTGGCCCAACACGGTGTTCTCGGGGCTGAGTATTTCTGTGATCAGCTTGCCGGAACCGGCATTTGCGGAGCGATAGGGTATGGCAAGCTCAAGGCTGCCGTGGCGATAGATCGCGCTCATCTGTTGAGCGGCTCCGCGTGGCGACAGCATCAAGGTGGCGCATACAGAAAGGAACAACGCGAAGGCAAATCCGAAGAAGTGTTGCGCATTGCGCGGACTGTGCGTGGTCATGCAAGGTCTCCCGCGGGTCGCGGCTTCGCAGATTCAGGCGACCCGTCTGACACTTGAACGGGCGCCTTGAAAAAACTTGCAGAGTTTGCAAAAGATTTTTTGGGATCTTGAAATACGCGGCTATTTTCGCTGCCAGACGAGTCCGTCGGGACTTGTCCACCGCTCGCCGGAGTCCGTGATCATTTCGAAGATGTCGGATGGCACGGGCGCGATTTTTTTATCCCGGGACTTGCGCTCGGAGACCTCGGTCTGAATCGATGCATCCGCCGATTCGACTTCGACCGTTTCGGTTGCGGCGCCGATGGATAAGGTTACGTTGGCGACGGCAGGTTGGCCGGAAGAGACAGTGACGGCCTGGGTAAGCTGCTGCTGGAAGCCGGGGGACTGGGTCCGGATATCGTAAATCCCCGGGGCAAGTGCATTGAAGGAGTAGTGGCCGGTGCGGTCGGTGATCGCAGTGGCGGATTGGCCGTCGTGTGAAGTCGCGGAAATGGAAGCACCGGGAATCACCGCGCCGGTAGCGTCGGTGACTGCGCCGGTCAATTGGGCGGGCGGAGCTGGAGGAACGGCTGAAGGGGCGGGTGCAGGAATAGGATTCGTGCCTGTCGCGAAGGCAGATTGCTGGGCAGCGTGCGCGGGCGCAAATGCGCGAGTTAAACCGTGTGAAACCATGTCGACTCGTACCGCGCGGCCTCTCCATGAAACAGGAACCGCCTGCCAGCTCGTTCCCCCATCAGAACTCAAGAAGACCGCATGGTTAGCATCGATCGCCAGGACCTGCTGCACATGCGTTGCAATTGAAACGACAGGCAATCCGCTCGGCAGGATAAATTGAGCCGGAGTCGCATCTTTTTTCACTGCAGGACCGCCGGCTGCACCGGCGGACACGGCGAAGATCGGTGTGTTTTGGAGAGCACCGATTTTCTGGGCAATTGCGGCACCAGCTGTGGCACCCGCGACCGGCGCAGATGAATTGGTCGGCGCGCCCGCAGCCAAACCGGCTTGTGCACCGGGGCTGGGTGCCGCTTTTGCTTTGGGCTGATCCAGCGGATTGAACGACAAGGAAGGCGAATTTGCCTGCAATTTGTCGTCGGCCAGAGCAGGTGGCTGGATGCGGGCCTCGGATGGCACGGGCATCCGCGGCGGTAGCGGTTTGAG
>Ga0210385_10000325_pt1 | contig 38782 bp, 33 predicted proteins | sample IncBWH26OmetaG_FD_160107 | JGI IMG/M metagenome (GOLD analysis project Ga0210385, IMG submission 160107) | Forest soil microbial communities from Barre Woods Harvard Forest LTER site, Petersham, Massachusetts, United States - Inc-BW-H-26-O ...
GCCGATTCGACGTACTACTGCGACAACGTTTTCTACTACGACGATCCGCACCAGATGTACAAATTCTGGCCACCGGACCTGTGGCAGGCGATCGATCAACATCAGCCCAAGCAGGGCATGACCGAACTGGAGACGGCGATGGCGCTCGGCGTGATGCAGCAGTCGGACTCGTCGAACTATGGGAACCGCACTGTGCAATACAACGCCGGCGGGACTCACTGGTCGGTGACGTTTGAGAATGACAAGGCTACGCAGGTGACGAAGGACTAGCTGTTCGCTGCTCAGGCCTGGTTGGAGAATCGGACGGGCGGCCCGAGGAAGCGGTTGCGCAGCAGCGCGAGCCACCCTCCTAAAACCGATGGGGCTGACACCGAATAGTTGTTGAAATTGGGCATGGTCTGCGCGGTGGATTTGCCCGCCCGTTGGTTCGCCCTGGCGTTAAGGGGCTCGCGGGCAAGCGTATTCTGCGCAGCGGCTGCTCCCAGGGCGCATTGCCGGAGATAGGCGGAGACGTTGAGGCCGAGATCGGCTGCCTGTTTTTCGATGCGGCGCTCCTCGGCGGCAGAAAACCGCGTCGTGATGCGGCGCGTGCGGTCCGGATCGGGCTTCCTTTTGGACGCGGCCTGGGCTCTTGGCTGCTGCGCCCTGCCAACCATGACCTGATGAGAGGGCACCGGCTTCGATTTGCCGATTTTTCCGACGGCTGGTGCGGCACTTCTACGCGGCGCTGGATTCTGCGCGACGGATTCCATCGCCATAGCTGTCTGCGGCCGGATGAGGGAGGAGCGGATGGCGGCGAGCGCAGCTTTTGGCTCTGGTTTGGCAATGACAGATGCCTTTTTTGCTGTGGCGAAAGCTGGATGGCGCACGGCCGCCGCTGTTTTCGTCGGAGTCGCTGTCTTCGCGCAGGAAGATCGAACCCGCCCTGCCCCCGGCCGCTTTGCGGGAAGGTGGGCGTCCGGTGCGGATTGGGTGACAGCGTCGGCGAGCATCTGGCGAAAAGCGTCCGCCGGTTTGGGCTTCGGCGCTCGGGCGATCGCGCTCTTTGCAGCCACGGGTCGCCGGGCTGGCGACGGCCGGTCAGTGGGTGTGGGCGCGGCTGCTTTGAGGCGCACTTCGACTGCGGGCTGAACGTTTTCCTGTTGGACCTTAAAGGGTGGGTCGTAGGGTGCGGGCTTCCGGGTGGGTTGCACGGCAGCCTTCGGCGTCGATTGACTCTGGAACTGGGGCGCGTGCTCGGATGCAGCCTTCGCGGCAGTCTGCGCTGCGGCTGGCGCGGCGTTCGATGCAGGCTTTGGGGCGGCATAAGCGACGGGTTTCGGGGCATCCTGCAGGGGCGGCGATGGCGCAACATTGTTGAGGGCGGCGAGAATTTCAAGGCTCGAGATAAACCGCCGCTGCGGTTCGGGGGCGACTTCCGGCGCCGGTGGAACAGCTTTTACCGTGGATTTCTGCTGGGCCGGGGCTGCGTTTTTTGGGGGTGGCGCAGCCTTGGGCCGCGGGGTTCGCGCAGCGCCGCGATTGCGATGCTCGCGGATGGCCTCTTCGTAGGAAAACTCTCGAACCTCATCGAGACCTGCGCCGTTGCTATGGCCGTTTCCATTTCCTTCGGCCGGATGTTTGTCGGCCCAGGTATGGAAGCGGTTCAGAATGGCGTTGATGTCCTCGGGATTGGTGCCGGGCTGCATGGGCGGTTCCTCCCTGAACCGAGCGTAAAGGGATGGAACGAGAAGTGCGCGGGAAAGATAAGGAGATTCTCAGACCAAATCCGGAATTGGTAATGAGGTCAGGGGGATTTTCCATTTTGGGACCCGCACTTCCGTCGCACCCTCAACCCGTATTGCGCAGGCCCGCGGCGATGCCGCTGATCGTTCCGGCGATCGCGCGGTTGATCTCGTCGGTGTCTTCGCCGGCGCGCTTGCGCCGCAGGAGATCGACCTGGATGAGGCTCATCGGATCGACGTAGGGATTGCGCAGGACGATCGACCGCGCCAGAACCGGGTTGGATTCGAGCAGGTCGCGCTGGCCGGTGACAGCGAGCACGGCGTCGCGGGTGCGCTCGAATTCCCCCTGGAGCATGGAGAAGACGCGCTCGCGCAGCGCAGCGTCCGGTACCAGAGACGCGTAGAGCGAGGCGATGCCGAGGTCGGCTTTGGCGAGGGCCATTTCGACGTTGCGGACCACATCGATGAACAGGGGAAAGTCGGCCATCATTTCCCGCAGCAGCTTTGCGCCGCCTGGTTTTTTTGCGAATTCGGCAAAGGCCGTGCCGACGCCAAACCACGCGGGGACCAGCAGACGGCTTTGCGTCCAGCCGAAGACCCAGGGGATGGCGCGCAGATTGGCGAAGCTGATCTGGCCAGGCCGCCGCGCGGGACGCGAACCGATGCGGGCGTGCTCGAGCTCGGCGACCGGCGTGGCGACTTCGAAGTAGTGGAGGACATCCGGGTCCCGGAGGATGTGCTCGCGATAAAAGCGGAAGGAAATTTCCGACAGCTCGGCCAGGGCGCTCTCCCACGCGGGCTGCATGACGCCGGAGTAGTGCTCGTTGGGAAGCAGGGCGTTGGGGCGGGCCAGCGCGTCCAGCGAAGCGGCGATCATCAGCTCGAGGTTGCGCTCGGCGAGGACGACGTCGGAGTACTTCCAGTTGAGGACTTCGCCCTGCTCCGTGATGCGGATCTGGCCGTCGAAGGCGCCGACGGGCTGCGCGTAGATGGAGCGATGCGTGGGTCCACCGCCGCGGCCGACTGTGCCGCCGCGGCCGTGGAAAAGGCGCAGGCGGATGCCGCACTCGCGCGCGACTTCGTGCAGAGCGCGGTGGGCGCAGAAAATTTCCCACGTGCTGGTGAGCATGCCGCCGTCTTTGTTGGAATCGGAGTAGCCGAGCATGATTTCCTGGGTGTTGTTCCAGGAGGCGAGCAGTTTGGCGTAGCCGGGCGAGGTCCAAAGCTCCCGGCAAATGCCCGGGGCGTTGCGCAGGTCTTCAATGGATTCGAAAAGCGGGACCGGCATCAGGCCTGGGTCTCCGGTTGGCTCGTTGCCCCGGCCGGCGACTTCGACGCCGCCGAGCCGCGCGAGCCAGAGCACAGCCGTGACGTCTTCGACCGATGACGCGCCGCTGACGATGTAATGGCGAATGGCCTCGGGACTGCATCCCCTCTTGATCTCGGCGATGACGCGGAAGGTTTCAATGACGTCGCGGGTTTCGGGGCTCAGCGCTGCAGGGGTGGTGGCTCCGTTCTGCGCGCCGCCGGATCCTTGACCCCAGGCGGAGGATTCCTCGAGCGCCTTGCGATGGATGCGCGCGTGCTGACGGATGTCGAGGGTGTGCAGATGCAATCCAAAGGTGCGGACCATCAGCAGCAGCGGATCGATGAGCGTCTCCGCGAGACGAATGCCCTGATTTTCGGCGAGCGAGCGGCGGACGACGCTGAGGTCTTCAAGAAAATCGAGCGAGGAGCAGTAGGAAGAAATTCCAGCAAGCGCGGATTCGAGGAGATCGGGGTCGGCGTCGGATTTGCCGGCCGTGCGCTGGATCCGCGCGCGCACGAACACCAGGTAGCGGCGATAGGTTTCGAACTCGAAGCGCGCGCCGAACGCTTCCTCGCTGGTGTGCAGCTCGGCCTGGAACCTGGCGAGCCGCTGCTGCAGCTCTTCGCTGACCGGCAGTTGTTGCGCCGAAGTGGTGAGCAGATCGATGGCCTGCTGCAGGCGCTGATCGTAGTAGTCGAGGAGGCGCGTGCGCGCGGCGACGATGGCCTGGCGCGTAACGTCGGGAGTAACGAAGGGATTGCCATCGCGATCGCCGCCGATCCAGGAGCCGAAGGCGAGCAGCAACGGCAGGTCGGAGAGCTCGATGGTGAGGGCGTACTCGCTCTTCAGCGCGGCAGCGACTTCCTGGTAGAGGCCGGGCAGCGTTTCGAAGATGGAGACGTCGTAGTAGTCGAGCCCCATGCGGATTTCGTCGGTCACCGCGGGCTGGCGGCTGCGGACCTCGTCGGTTTGCCACAACGCGGTGATCTCGGCGGTGAGCGCGTCTTCGAGCGCGGCCAGCTCTTCGTCGGGAACGGGGATGCGGTCGAGCTTCTCGAGGAATTCGCTCATGCGTCGCCGCTTCATCAGCACGGAACGGCGCGCGATTTCAGTGGGATGAGCCGTGAAAACGGGAACGACGAGGATGCGGCGCAGCCATGCGAGGGCTTTGTCCGCGGAGATGCCCGCCTCGCGCATCGCGCGCAACGTGCCGCGCAGCTCGCCGCGCTGGGTTTCGCGTTTTTGGTCGCCCGTGATCTGCAGCGAGAGGCGGCGGCGCTTGCGATGATTCGTTTCCGCCAGGTTGATGAGCTCGAAGTAGAAGGCGAAGGCGCGGCTCAGCTGGTCAGCCTGCTCGACGGGCATGCCGCTGATGTTGAGCACCGCCATTTGCATGAGATTCTCGGCTTCGCGGATTTCGCCCCTGGACTGCAGCTCGCGGCGACGGATGGCGGACTGACGGAGCTCTTCGACTTTTTCGTAGAGCTTTTCCCCGGCCTGCTCGCGGAGAACGCGGCCCAGCAGAAGGCCCAGGGAGCGCACGTCGCGGCGCAGCGGCGCTTCCTTCAGATCGCCGGAGCGGGCTTCGAGTTCGGCCAGGCGCTGAGTCCAGCTCTCGGGTTTCCAGAGGGGCGGCATCTGTCTTGATTAAAACAGAGCGCGTGATAGGATGCGGGCACGCCGGGCAGGCCCGCGTTTTTCTTCCGATGAGAAATTGCTTCGTCGTATTTGGCTTATTGATTTTGTCGTGTGTGCGGCTCGCCGAGGCGCAGGTGGCGCAGCCCTTCGACGTGGTCATCGTGCACGGACACATTATCGATGGCACGGGTTCGCCGTGGTACTCGGGCGACGTTGGCATTCGTGGCGGCCGCATCGCGGCGATTGGCAATCTCGCCGACGCCGCGCGCAGGCAGACGATCGATGCGCACGGGGATGTGGTGGCGCCGGGATTCATCGACATGCTGGGGCAGTCGGAGATGACGATGCTGGTCGATCCGCGCCTGCCCTCGAAGATCTACCAGGGCATCACGACGGAGATTACGGGCGAAGGCGGTTCGGCGGCGCCGATCAACGCGCGAATCATCGAAGCGGATCGCGCCGGCTACGAGCACCTGAAGATCACGCCCGACTGGACCGATTTGCGCGGATACTTTGCGCGGCTGGAACGCCAGGGCATGGGCATCAATCTGGCCAGCTATGTGGGCGCGACCAGCGTGCGGCGCATGGTGCTGGGCGACGGGGATGTGCAGCCCACGGCCGCGCAGTTGAGCCAGATGCAGGACCTGGTGCGGCAGGCGATGCAGCAGGGAGCGGTGGGCTTGTCGACGGCGCTGCAGTATGCTCCGGCGCCGTATGCGAAGACCGAGGAGCTGATCGCGCTGGCGACCGTGGCGGCTCAGTACGGCGGCATTTACGCGACGCACATGCGCAGCGAGGGCGACGCCGAGCCGGCAGCCATCGACGAAGCGATTCGCATCGGCCGCGAGGCGCACATTCCGGTGGAGATTTGGCATCTGAAGGCGGCCGGCAAAGCGAACTGGGGCAAGATGCCGCAGATTGTCGCGCAAATCGATGCCGCGCGGGCTTCGGGCATCGACATCAGCGCGAACACCTATGCCTACACGGCGTGGTTCAACACCTTTTCCGCGTTTATTCCGCCGTGGGCGCACGATGGCGGCGATGCTGCCCTGATCGCGCGGCTCAGGGATCCGGCCACCCGCGCGCGCATTCGCAAAGACATGCTCGATCCGCATGGCGACTGGGACAACGAGTGGCAGGAGATTCCTGGGCCCGAGGCGATCCAGATTGCGGTGGTGCAGAACCCGGAGCTGGTGCCGTTGCAGGGCAAGCGGCTGTCGGAAGTCGCGGCCCTGTGGCACGAGGATGCCATCGACGCGCTGTGCGATCTGCTGATCAGGGACAAGGCCTTCACCGACGTCGCGGTCTTCGGCATGAGCGAGCCGGACGTGGTGCTGGCGCTCCAGCAGCCGTGGGTCTCCATCGACAACGATTCGCAGGGAACCTCGCCCGAGGGATTGCTGGGCCAGGAGCATCCACACCCGCGCGCGTACGGGACGTTTCCCCGCATCCTGCGCAAGTATGTGCGCGAGGAGCACGCGCTCACGCTGCCGGACGCGATCCGGAAATTCTCGGCGTTGCCCGCGCAGCGCATGCGGCTGACGGATCGCGGCGTCCTGAAGCAGGGGATGTGGGCCGATGTCGTGGTCTTCGACCCGGCAACGATTCGAGACCTGGCGACCTTCGAGCAGCCCAACCAGCTTGCGCAGGGAATGGCATACGTGCTGGTGAACGGCGTTCCGGTGATCGCCGACGGCAAGATGACAGGCGCGCTGCCGGGCAAGGTTCTGCGTGGGCCTGGATACGTCCCCTGACGCGCGCAGCGAGCGCGATTGCGTTATCCTCCTTGCGTTATGCGCAGACCTATTTTGAAGTTGATTGTTTTCGCGGCCGGAAGCATGCTGGCCGCGCCCGCTTTCGCGCAGCAGGACCAGCCAAAACCGAAGCCGGAGGAGACAGAGGTATGGACACCGGTGCCTGCGGTGGTGACGCCCGGGGCGACGGATGCGGCTCCGCCTTCGGACGCGATCATTCTCTTCGATGGCAAAAATGAGGATGCGTGGGTCTCAGCGCAGGATCACACGCCGGCGCGGTGGGTCGTGGGCGACGGCGTGCTGACCGTGGCCAAGGGCACGGGGAATATCGAGACGAAGCGCAGCTTTAAGGATTATCAGCTGCACATCGAGTGGAAGATCCCCTCGAACATTACGGGCAGCGGGCAGGCGCGCGGGAACAGCGGCGTCTTTCTCGCGTCGCTGGGACCAGGCGATGCGGGATACGAGCTGCAGGTGCTCGACGCGTACAACAATGCGACGTATGTGAACGGCATGGCGGGGAGCTTGTACAAGCAGTCGATTCCGCTCGTCAACGCCGCGCGGAAGCCGGGCGAGTGGCAGACGTATGACGTGGTGTGGACCGCGCCCACGTTTAATGCCGATGGTTCGCTGAAGACGCCCGCGTATGCAACCGTCTTTTGGAATGGCGTGCTGGTCGAGGATCATTTCCAGCTGAAGGGGCAGACGCTGTACATCGGGCAGCCGTTTTATAAGGCGTACGATCGCGCACCGATCAAGCTGCAGGCGCATGGCGACAAGAGCGAGCCCATCAGCTTCAGGAATATCTGGGTGCGGGAGATTCCGTGAGAAAGCGTAGAGCGGACAGGGATGAGCATTCAGTACACTATCCGCTGAACGCCGTTCCTACACCAGCTTCATCGCCTCAGGATCCCACTTCACAATGGCATCCTTCTCATAGCTGAGGTTGCTCAGCAGCGCTGCGCCGGCGGCCCGATAGCCGAAGACGGCGTCTTCAACCACCGGCTGCCGCGACCGCACTGAGGCAAAGAAATTCTTGAAGTGGTCGTAGCTGTCGCTGTAGTCGCGCGGCGCGACGTACTTGTCGAACCCGACGCGCGTGGGCTCGGTCGGCTCAACCAGCGGATATTTCTGCCGATAGGTGGCCGTAATCTGCTTCTGCATCGCGTCGGTGAAGCTGCCGATCATCAACCCGGGCTCTTTTTCGCGGGGCACGCGGCTCACGGTCAGGGTGTTGCCGGCAATCTCCATCTGGCCTTCGGAGCCGGCGAAGAGGAAGCCCTCGCCCTCCGCGCCGCCGTCGACGAAGTTGACGCGCAGGCTCAGATTGAACCCTTCCGGATAGTCAAAAAGTCCGAGCAACACGTCGGGCACATCGCGGCCGTCCTTCCAGAAGCGCAACCCTCCGGTGGCCATGGCGCGCGTCGGCCCATGCGCGCCGGTGATGAAGTGCGTCCCGCTGAAGAGGTGCACAAACAGGTCCCCGGCCACGCCGCTGCCGTAGGCCTTCCACTTACGCCACTGGAAAAAGTGCTCGCCGTTGAAGGGAATCTTCGGCGCCGTGCCGAGGAAGCGCGGCCAGTCGCAGGTTTCCGGCGACGCGTCCGGGGGAACGGTGTAGTTCCATGCGCCGATCGACGAGTTGCGATCCCAAAACGCCTGGACCATGTTGAGCTGACCGATCGCCCCCGCGGCCAACAGCTCCTTCGCCTTGGCATAGACGATAGAGCTGACGCGCTGGCTGCCGATTTGCAGGATGCGCTTCGTCGCGCGGCTGGTCTCGATCATCTCCGGTCCATCCGAATACAGATGGATCATCGGCTTCTCGCAGTAAACGTCTTTGCCCGCCTTCATCGCATCGATGGAAGCCTGCTTGTGCCAGTGGTCGGGCGTGCCGATGATGACCGCGTCGATGTCTTTGCGATCGAGGATCTCGCGGTAGTCGCGGGTGGTCAGGGTGTCGGCGCCCCACAGCTCCTTCGCGTGGTCGAGGCGGTTGTTGTAGCAGTCGGCGGCGGCGACGACTTTAATCCCGGGGATGGATGCGGCGACTTTGGTGTCATACTGGCCTTGTCCGCCGGCGCCGATGAGCGCGATCTGGATGTGGTCGTTCGCCGCGACGGGCTTTTCGGGCTCGCTCTGCTGCGGACGGAGCAGCGTGCCTGGCTGGTCCGGCTCCGCCATCGCGTGAAGCCTCGTTGCCATGAATGCCTGTGTCGACGCGGTTCCTGCCACTTTCAGAAAGCTTCTGCGATTCACCTGCGCTGATCCCCCTGGGTCCCGGAAATGATTGCCCCTGCCAACATAATCGTTTTTGCCGGACTTTGCCGTAACCGAATCCATGACGCCCGGGAACCGCTCGACGCAAGGGTCATCTTTTCGCCAAAGACCGGACAACAAAGTGCGACGGCGGGAATCCAAGTGGATGCAGGTGTGCCATGAAAGCTCTTCGCCTGGCCCTCTCCTGGACGATCGCGCTGGTCCTCACCGGCTGCGGCAATAGCATCAACATGACCAGCAGTTCGCCGGGCGGAGGCTCGGGTGGAAGCGAGGGTACCGGAAGCGGCGGTTCCGGCACCACCGGCGGCAGCGGGTCGTCGGGAAGCAGCACGAGCAGAGGGAACGAGTTCCTCTATGCCACCGCGTCCGGCGGCGGAGGAACCATCTACGCCTGGCAAATCGACGCATCGACGGGAGTGCTGACTCCTGTGAGCGGCGAGCCGTTCCTGGCGAATGTCGGAACCGAAAATTCGCGGCCGTGCACGACGGCATGCTCGACGAATCTCGCCGCCGATCCGCTGGGCCGGTTTCTCTTCCTCGCCTACAACCTGATCGGCGACGGAGTCGATTCGCTCGGGGTCGATGCGACGACGGGCACCCTGACCAATATCGCCAACCTCCCGATCCCCGCGGGGGCGATCGCCGTCGATCCGACGGGGCAGTACCTGTACGGCACGCCACCCGCGCTGACCATCGGCGGCGCCATCCACTTATATGGATACTATGTCGCCGCCAATGGTCATCTCTCCGAGGTGCCCGGATCGCCCTATGCTCTGGGCAGCGCGCCAGCTTCCGGCAGCGCTGTCCCTGAGCCGCCGGCCCTGTCGAGCACCGACGTTTTTGTGAACCTTACCTACCAGTCGGTTTCCAGCATCGCGGCGTTCCACATCAGTCCCTCGAATGGCTCCCTCACCACCAACATCGCCCTCGGCGGCGCACAGGTGGGCGTCGCGCCAGCGGTCACTCCTTCGGCGAAGTATCTGTATGCAGCGGAGCCCGTTTATCCGAACGAGGGCGTCGGGCAATACGAGATCGTGCCATACAGCATGGGTGTGGATGGCACCTTCACCACGCTCCAGTGGCTGGCCCGAGTAACACCGGAGACCGCTCCGTTCGCCATCCTGATGGCGCCCAATGGCAGCTTTCTCTATGCGCTGGGGAACAGGGCGATGTACGACTACGAGATCAACGAGGACACGGGGGCGTTGAGCCTGATCGCCACCTACAGCGCGAGCCACGGATCCTGGGTGGTGGTGGATCCGGCAGTGAAATACGTGTATCTGGTCCCGAACCGGGGAGCGGGGGATGACGCCTCCAGCGATACCATCGTCGGCTACAAGGTCAATCCGGCCACGGGGGAGCTGTCGGAGATTGCGGGCGGCGCGGTGACCCTGCCGCAGTCGCCGATTTCGCTGGCGGTGGTGCGTCCGCAATAAGGTTCGCATCCGGACTGCGGCTATCATCGATACCGATGCCGCCCGCCTCCGCGTTCGCCACCTATCCAAGCCTGCAGGATCGCGTCGTCCTGGTAACGGGCGGAGCCAGCGGCATTGGGGAAGCCATCGTCGAGGCCTTTGCCGCAAACGGCGCGCGCGTGGTCTTCCTGGACGTGCAAGCCGACGCCGCGGGAAGGCTGATCGAGCGCTTGCGGCCGGGCAGCGCCCATGCGCCGACTTTCGTCGCCTGCGATCTTACCGACGTTGCGGCCCTCCAGACCGCGGTGCAGACCATCCTCGACCGCTGCGGAACCGTCGATGTGCTGGTCAATAATGCCGGCAACGACGCGCGTCACTCCATCGAAGAAGTCACCTCGGAATTCTGGGATCGCACCATCGCGATCAACCTCAAACAGCAATTCTTCATGGCGCAGGCCGTCATTCCCCGTATGCGGCAGGCGAGACGCGGCTCCATCATTAATGTCAGCTCGATTGCATGGGTCATTCCGTCGACGACGTGCCCGTCTACGTCACGGCGAAAGCCGGCATCGTCGGCATGACGCGCACCCTGGCCCACGAGCTCGGCGCCGACAAGATCCGCGTCAACTGCGTCATGCCGGGCGCCATCGTCACCGAACGCCAGCGCCGTCTCTGGCTCACCCCGGAGTACGAAGCCGAAATCCTCGCCGCCCAGGCCCTCAAGCGCCTGATCCTGCCGGAAGAGGTGGCGCGCCTGATCCTCTTTCTCGCCGCTGACGACAGCTGCGCCATTACCAACCAGAGCTACGTCATCGATGGCGGTTGGGTGTAACCGCCCGTTCTGAGGATTGCCGATACAATCGGCTGAATGCCCCGCGCTCGACTTCTGGTTTCTCTTCTGGCTTCGTTGGGTCTCGCACTTCCCGCCCACGCTCAACGCAGCGCCGACATCGCCCGCATCGCGGCGCAGGCGCACGGCCGCGTTGGCGTCGCGTGCTCCCTGCCGGGGAAGACGCTGGACTGCAATTTTCATGCGGCCGACGCATTTCCAATGCAGTCGGTATACAAGCTGCCGATCGCCATGGCGATGCTGCACGCCGTCGAGCAGGGCCGCTTCACCCTGGACCAGAAAATCCGCTTTCTCCCCTCCGACCGGATCGCCCCCGACCAGTACAGCCAGTTGCAACAGGAGCATCCCCACGGCGACGCCGACGTACCCATCGAAGACCTGCTGCGCCTCGCGGTTTCGAACAGCGATGGGGTAGCGTCCGACATGCTCGTCCGCAGCCTGGGCGGCCCATCGGCGCCCGACGCGTACGTCCGTAGCCTCGGCATCAGCGGCATCCACATCGTCGACACGGAGCAGACCCTCGGCCGTGAGGTGAAGCTCGAAGATCGAAACTCCGCGGAGCCGCGGGCCCTCGTGGCGCTGCTCCGTCTCCTCGCCGACCGCTCCCCGCTCTCGCCGCAGCACACGCAGTTGCTCCTCGGCTGGATGACCGCCTCCCACACCGGCGACCACAGAATCAGAGCCCTGCTGCCGCCCGGAACCGTGGTCGCCGACAAAACGGGGACCTCCGGTTCGGCCCGCAACTTCACCAATGCGACCAACGATGTGGGGCTGATCACGTTGCCGGACGGGCGAAAGTTGGCCATCGCGATCCTGGTGGCCGATGCGGCCGCGCCCTCCGCGGTGCGCGAACGCGTGATCGCGGAGATTGCCCAGGCAGTCTACGACGCTGCACGAACGCGCTGAAACCCCGCCCCAGCCCGCTACGGCTTTCGTGCGGGCGCGAAGAAGTCGACGAGGTTCCCGTCCGGATCCCGAAAGTAAACCGACCGCGTCCCCCAGGGCTGCGTGGTGGGAGGCTTGACCCAGACTTTGACCAGACTCCGCAGCCTCGCGTACTCGCCATCGACATCGCTCACCCTGAACTCGAGGATCATGCTGCGGTTGCTCGCCGCCGTTGCCGAGCCGGGGATGTACTTCTCCTGCGCCTGGGCGGAGAAAATCGCCAGCACGCCGGCGCCGGTGCGGAACTCTGCGTAATCCTGCCCGCTGCGCTGCACCTTGAGTTGGAGAACCGGCTCGTAGAACGCGACCAGCCGATCCACATCCGCGGTGATGAGACAGGTATGGGCCAGATCCGGGGGAGAGGACGCCGCCGCAGACCCCACCTGGACGCCCGTGGACAGGCACACCAAAACACAGAGGACGGCCAGCAGGAAACTGCGTCGTATCATCGTCACCTTCTCTCGAGAAAGGGCTGATGCAACAGACGCGGCGCGGCCCCGTTCGTCTCGCGGTCGAGCGCCCGAAAATCCACTGGACCAGCTGAATCCCGCATTCCAATTGAATTCGCTTCCTCTTCCCCGTAAACTTGCTATACGGGCGAACTATGCTCAGGCTCACCAAAAAAGCCGACTACGGCCTCATGGCGCTCAAGTTTCTGGCCGAGCACGCGGATCAGGCCTCGCTCAGCGCCAAGGACATCGCCGAGGCCTACCACATCCCGCCGCAACTGCTGGCGAAGATCCTGCAGCGGCTGGCGAAGGTGGGCATCCTGCGCTCCCACGCCGGCATGAACGGCGGCTATTCGCTGCTCAAGCAGGCGCGTGAAATCTCGGCCTTCGAGGTCATCCACGCCATTGACGGGCCGCTCTTCATCACCTCCTGCGGACCGAGCCACAGCGGTTGCGACCTGACCGACAGCTGCACCATCAAAGAGCCGCTGGCGCGGGTCAACGACAGCATCTCCGGCCTGCTCCGCAGCATCAGCATCGCCGACCTGGCCGACGCGAAAACCGAAGTTACCGTGCAGCGGACGCCTGGCCAGGAACTGGTGACGATCCAGTTATAAGATTCAAGCAGACCCGAAACAAAAACCGACCGCAGGCTTCGGGATCGATGAAAAGGGACCGATGCAGCTCCCCATTTACATGGACAATCACGCGACCACGCGGCTCGACCCGCGCGTCCTCGCGGCGATGATGCCCTACCTGACCGACGTCTACGGCAACGCGGCGAGCCGCAGCCATGGATTCGGCTGGGCGGCTGAGCAGGCCGTCGAAACCGCGCGCGCGCAGGTGGCGAAGCTGATCGGCGCAACCGCGCGGGAAATCGTCTTCACCTCCGGCGCGACGGAGAGCGATAACCTCGCGATCACCGGCGTGGTGCAGGCGCAGGGCGGCCGCGGACACGTGATCACCCAGGCGACCGAGCACAATGCCGTGCTCGACACCTGCCGCTGGCTGGAGAAACAAGGCTGCCGCGTAACCGTTCTGCCTGTCGATGCGGAGGGCCGGGTGCGGATCGACGATCTGCGCCGCGCGATGGACGACGAGAAGCCGGTGCTGGTCACGATTCTCGCCGCGAACAACGAGATCGGCACGCTGCAGCCGATCGACGAGATGGGCGCGCTGTGCCGCGAGCGCGGCGTGCTCTTCCATACCGACGCGGCCCAGGCCGTGGGCAAGATTCCGGTGGAGGTGAACCGCAGCCACATCGACCTCCTCTCGATTTCCGGCCACAAGATATACGGACCCAAGGGAGTGGGCGCGCTCTACATCCGGCGGCGCAATCCGCGCGTCACCCTCGCCGAGCAGATGCACGGAGGCGGCCACGAACGCGGGATGCGCTCCGGAACGCTGCATGTTCCCGGCATCGTGGGCCTCGGCGCAGCCTGCGAGATCGCCGGCGCCGAGCTGGAATCGGAGGCGGCGCGTCTGACGGCGCTGCGCGATCGCCTCCAGGCGAAGATCGAAGCGGGACTGGATCAGGTCCGGGTCAACGGGGCAAAAATGCATCGTCTGCCCGGCAATCTCAACATGACCTTCGAACACGTGGACAGCGAAACCCTGATGATGGGCGCGAAGGACGTCGCCCTGTCCAGCGGCTCGGCCTGCACCTCGGCAAAGATTGAGCCGTCGCACGTGCTGCGCGCCCTCGGTCTCAGCGAAGAGGCGGCGCACAGCTCCATCCGCTTCGGCCTCGGCCGCTTCAACACCGAAGAAGAAGTGGATTACGTGGCGGAGCGGCTCATCGACGTCGTGAAAAAGCTCCGCGACCTCTCGCCCAAATACGCCGACATCCCCTGAGGGAGGCTGCCGCCCGGGCCCCAACCCACACCCTCATCTGCTGTCATCCGGACGTGCATCGCGAGACGGAAGCGTCTGGCCTGAGCGAAGCGAATCTCCTGGGCGTTATTGCGTACCGCCCTTTTTCGCTTTTTGCCTCCGTTTCCACGCTTTCTCACGCTTCTCCAGTTCGTCCTTCTAGACGGGGAGAATCGTAGACACTGCCGCGTCAAACTTTTCAGATTCCGTTTTCGTTTCTTGACTACGGTTCATTTCCGATTATCTCCGCAGTGAGATCATCCCAGTGATCTCCAAACGTAACCTTTATTGAGATGTACTTTGGCGGACAGTCTTTCGCCGCAACCCTTACATCGAACTTAAAGCTCGCAGTTGGAGCGGAAGCGGAGGCTAGCTTAATGCGCATTCGCGTCCAAAGCACTATATCCCTTGAGGTGTTTTCAACAAACAATAAATCCAAGCGCCTGGGAGCCCCGTGTTCCACCGTGACAGTCGGCTCGTCTACATACGACCACAACAAATCAAGCGTCTCACTTATATGAGTTGCTTCCCATTTGCCGCCAACCCATTCTGAAATACGAAGGAGTTGCCCCCTGCAAATCTCAAGCGAACCTTCTGTTGCGCACGCGACAATAACCTGAACATATCGCCTTTTCTGGTTTGCCACGCCGGTTCGGGCGTAAAGAGCAGTATCGAGCGGCCCCAATGTCATCTTTGGCAAAAGACGGACATGATCGGCACGCCAGATAAAGTAGCCAGCGACAAGTATTGCCCATGCCACAGCCCAAGGGATGTACGGCCTTGCGGGGGGATAGTAGAGGGTGTACGCAGTGAAGACTATTCCTAGCACGCCAGCTCCCCAAAACGTCTCCCATGCGTGCTCTCTGACGGCCCTCCAATAATCCCGCATAAGCCTCCAATCCAATCCCTCCCTAAAGGAACGAAGGCCTCGACGAAAGTTAAGCACGAAGAAAATGGTAGACTCTGGAAGTGGACGAGGCAAGTATATTTCTGCCAGCAATGACCGCTGACTCAGAATCACTTACACGCCAGCAAGCCCAATAATATTGCGCCGATTTTGTCTCGTGACCTTGTCTTCTGATATAGGATTTATGCACTTGACGCAAGGTACCCACTTTGGGGTATGCCCCACGGAGAGATTGGGTTCTCCGTTGTTACGCCGCCGTAAGCTCCTTGTATTCCAGCAAGGGAGCGAAGAGCAGTTTGAGCAGGGCATCACGAAACAGGTACGGATTCTTCCGATTGTTAAACGGGAAAACCATTTCGTCCAGGTAGGCCGAAAGATGCTTTGCAGAAATCCGATGCCAGGTACCGATGATGCCGCGCTTGAGCAAAGAGAATGCCCGATTCCGCTGGTCGTGATGCGCCGTCAACGCAGATGCCATCCTTGTCGCGGATCGTCTTGGGTTCCTCGCGGGTATGACCTATCCGGTCCAACGCGTGATTACGTTCCCCGGCTCCTTCTCCAAAATTTGTCAAGGGGATGTGGAAAAATCCAAAGTAATGACCTCTGACTTACAAGGACTTACAAGCCAGCCGATCCAATAATATTTGGCGTACTTACTCGCTGAACTTGGTATTCTAATAATAGGGAGTAAGAAAGAAAAAGCCGCCTCGTTAGGCGGCTTTTCTATCCCAGAAGGGCAAAGGCGGGCGGCCTGCTGTCGGTGAGCGTGGGGGGCGCGGCCATGGGGTAACACCCTCAAGGTATTACCCCGCAAGATTCGCCGATGCAGGCGTTTACCCAACCTCGGCCACACAAAAATTTTTTGGTGCCCAACGGCAGCCCAATTTTTACTGAAGAGGAGGGACGGAGGAACGTTGGCCACCGCCCTGGCGCTGCAATTTATTCTGCCTCCACCACCACGCACTTCAGATACTCCGTCTCCGGAATATTCAGCACCACGGGATGGTCCGGCGATGCGCCGCGGATTTCGAGCAGGCGCACGCGGCGGCGCGCATCGCCGGCCGCAGCGCGGAGCGTCTCCATGAACACATCGAGCGAGACGTGGTGCGAGCAGGAGCAGGTGATCAGCCGTCCGCCGGGGCGCAGCATCTTCAGGGCGCGCAGGTTCAGTTCGCGGTAGCCGCGCAGCGCCCCTTCCACCGCGCGTTTGCTCTTCGCAAAGGCCGGCGGGTCGAGAACGATGGTGTCGTAAACCGTGCCCGCATCGCTCCAGTCGCGCAGCAGAGCGAACGCGTCGGCCTCGACCCAATCGACATCGGAGGCGCCGAGAGCCGCGCGATTGGCTGCCAGGTTTTGGTCGGCCACTTCCAGCGCCGTCCGGGAGACGTCGACCCCGGTGACGCGCGGGCAGACGCGGGCCAGATGCAGCGCGAATCCCCCCTGGTAGGTGCAGACGTCGAGAGCTTCGCCGGCAGCGTAGCGCGCAGCCGCGACATAGTTCTCCCGCTGGTCGAGAAACGCGCCTGTCTTCTGGCCGCTGGTTGCGTCGAAATGAAACTCGAGCCCGTTCAGGCGGAAGCCCGTGCTGGTGATGGGCGTTTCCGGGTCCCGCGCGAACAACGTTGCCGAAGCGGGGACGCTGAGCTGCTCCAGCTCGCGGATGCGCGGATCTTCGCGCTCGAGGATCGTGTCGGGGCCGCCTCGTTCGGTGTTGACGGCTGCGCGGATCGTCTCCGTCACCGCCGCGCGGGTCGCATCGTTATCGAGGGCTTTGTGGCGCAGTTGCACCACGACGAGGCCCGCGTATTGGTCCACCGTGATGCCCGGCAGCTCGTCGGCTTCGCTGAAGACGAGCCGGCAAGCGTTGTTGTCCCGGTCGAGGAGGCGTGCACGGCGATCGATCGCAGCGCGCAGCCGTTCCCGCAGGATGGCGAGCCATGCGGCTTCGTCGGACAGAAGCTCCTGGGAGACCAGCCGCAGGGCGATCTCGGAGGCGGGGCTATAGAGCCCGGTGCCCAGCAGCGCGCCGCGGCGGTCCGTCACCGGAACCAGACCGGCTGGGAGGCGATCTGCGCCGGCAGGCCATTCTTCGACATCGGACCGATAGACCCACACATGGCCGGCGCGCAGACGATCGGCGGCCCGGCGGGCGATGCGGATGGCTCCGGGAATCGCGGGTGTGGGAGGGTCGATCGGAGGCGCGTCCGGTCGGCGAGACGCGGCCGGCTTTGTCCCAGGGCGCTTCGGCGAACCCGCCGGAGGAGCTTTTGGGTTAGCTTGTTTCTTTCGGGGCGACTCGCGTTTGGGCGGGGTTGGCATCGAATTCCAAAAGGCGGCTTCCCGGGCTCGGCACAAGGGTCACGGGCAAACACTCATCTTCGCACAGCGGAAAGGAGCGTACTTGACGGGACCTCTGCGCCGCGTCGCTTTGTGGCTTTTGCTTCTTCCGCTCGCGGCGGCGGGATCGCCCGCGCAAACGGCGCCCGAGGCGCAAACCGGCCAGCCAGCCCCGACGCCCTCCGGACACGCTGCGGGTTCTTCCCCGACTCCGGGTCCCGCGACCCAGACAGCACCCTCCGCGCACGCCTCCTCACCCGCCACGCCCGCGCCGGCCACTCACACGGCCGCGTCCAATCCGGCCCCGGTCCCCACGGCGGCATCGGCCGTGCCCGCCGGACCGCCGCCGGTGCCGGTGAAAACCGAAGCCGGCAAGATCAATGGCGCGTCGTTCCGCATCGACGTTCCCAAAAACTGGAACCACGGTCTGGTGCTGTACTTCCATGGCTACGAGCCGACGCCCCAGGTCTTCGATCCGAAATACCCGCCCACGCGCATCCTGCAAGAGATTCTCAATCGCGGCTACGCGGTCGCGCGCTCGGGGTACGCCGTGGGCGGATGGGCCGTGCCGCAGGCCGCCGCCGAAACCGAGGCGCTCCGCCGCTATTTCCGCAAGAAATACGGCGCGCCGCGCGAGACGTTTCTCATGGGCCATTCGATGGGCGGGCTGCTGACGGTGATGGGGCTGGAACAGAACCCGAAGGACTACGCCGGCGGTCTTGCAGTCTGCGGCGTGCTGGCTCCGGCCGACTTCGTCATGCAGCGCGCCTTCGCCGACCGCGTGGCCTTCGATGCATTCTTCCCCGGTGTGCTGCCCGACGTCGAGCACATTCCGCCGACCTTCATGATGAACGACATCCCGACCATCACGAATGTACAGAAGAGCCTCGACGCCAATCCGGAGCAGGCTGCCCTGGTGCGCGAGCTCGCGAATATCCATACCAACCGCGGCCTGGCGGATGTGCTCGTCTTCAATACTTTCGTGATTGAGGATCTGCGGCTCAAGTCAGGAGGCAATCCCTTCGACAATCTGGACCTCGTCTATAACGGAACAGCCAACGATGCGCTGCTGAATCAGAGGGTGCATCGGTACTCGGCCGATCCCAACGCGTATCGATTCCTCGCCAACTGGTATTCGCCCAGCGGCAATCTGCATCGGAAGCTGCTGGAGGTGCACACCATCTACGATCCGCTGGTGCCGGCCTCGACGACGGCCTGGTACGACGAGCTGACGGAGCGGGTGGGCAATGGCGAGAATTTCGCCGAGCAGTATGTCGATCGCGACGGCCACTGCAACGTGACGGCAGACCAGACGGGACTGGCCTTCGACGAACTGCTCGCCTGGGTCCACGACAACAAGCGCCCGACGCCAGGACTGCTTCCCGGCAGTCCGCCCCCACCGGAGAAGACGCCGCCGAAGCCCAGGAATCCGGGCAAACCGGAGTGAGGGGAGGGTCCAGTCTTGCCCGTCTCTCGGGGCGAAAACCGTCTTTGGAGTTTCCGTGAGACCTTTGGGTTGCCTGCCTCTGACTGCCACAAAGGTGGTAGATTTCGACCGCCCAGGCCCGGAAAATGGCAAGTGAATTGCGAAGAATCGACGCGGCAGGACGTAAAAATTTCTCCCAGCCGATGGATGTAACAAATTAAAGCGCCCCAATTCAACTGTTTACAGGTTGGTCATCCGATTGCCCCTAATCTGCCAAAGAAGGTAATAGCCGGATAGCCGCAACAGCGGTTCCGGCGGAAAGCTCAGGGCCACCCCAGGCATGGAGAAGCTCACAGCCAAGATTGAGAACTGGTCGGTAGTGGACAACCTGATCTTCAACGGCTTCCGGGATCTGGAACCCGGACAGCGCCTGACCGGCTACCTCATGGGGCATACCGACCTCCCGAACGGCGTTATCTATACCTCTGTCATCAAGAGCATCGACAAGGCGAAGGGCCTGGTCGAAACCGGCAATACCGTCTACCAGCTCGGCCAGATCAATGAGCAGTACGAAAACTGGGCGGAGAGTGCTCACGCTTCTCAACAGAGCTGCGTCCCCGCCTTTGTGCCCGATCCCCGCAAGCCGGTTACGGCTTACCCGGTTTCGGTCCCTGCATTCCGGCAGGGCTGAATCAGCCCTGCTTCGTCCCTCCCCTGCGTACTCCCCCGATAGAGCAGCCCTCCCCTTCCCCCCTTGATTTCGCGGAAGTTCGGGCTCGTCCGGCTTAGTTCTTCACCGTCGTTCCTGCAGCCACCGGCGCTGCGGGGGCGGGCTTCTTGCCCAGCACCCACTGGTCGTACCAGTCAAACCACCGCTGATAGCGGTCCTTGATGAAGCTGGGCCGGGTGAAGCCGTGGAACTGGCCCGGATAGACGATCAGCTCCGCCGGGACGTTGAGGCTCTTGAGCGCCTGATACATCTGCTCGCCGCCGTTGAGGGGCACGTTGAAGTCGGAGGTGCCGCCCATGAAAAGCGTTGGAGTATGGATGCGGTCGGCGTGGAAGAAGGGATAGCCGATCTGGATGTACTTCTGCGGATCCTTCCACGGCGGCCCCAGTTCGTAATCGTATTGCAGGATGTACTCGTCGATGCCGTAGAGGCCCAGGGGATTGCCCATGCCGGCGCCGCTGCTGGCGGCTTTGAACCGCGTCGTGCTGGCGATGGTGAAGTCGGTGAGGATGCCGCCGTAGCTCCAGCCTCCCACGCCCATCCGATCGGGATCGACCAGGCCGTCCTTCACCACCTCATCCACGGTGGCCAGAAGGTCCTGGATTTCGTGGTCGCCCCAGTCCGCCGCAATGATCTTCTGATAGGCGTTGCCCCGCCCCGAGCTGCCGCGGTAATTCACATTCAGCTCGGCATAGCCGTGCGCCGCGAAGAGCTGCCGGTGCAGATTGAAGCCGTGATTGTCCTGTCCATTGGGCCCGCCGTGGATGAAGAGCAGCATCGGATATCTTGTGCCCGGCTGCGCGTTTGGCGGCAAGGTCAGCAACCCGTGGACTTCAGTACCGTCCTTCGTGACCGTCTTCACGTCGCGCGTCTCCGCGAGCTTCAGACTCGCGACCACATCGTCGTTGTGGTGCGTCAGCCGTCGCAGACTCCCGTCTTCGAGCGCATAGACCTCGCCAGGCTGGGAGTCAGTGGTCCAGATCACGGCCGTGCGCCCGTTCACCTCGTTCATCCCTGTCGTCGAGCCTGGATCGCTGACCATGCGGTGCACCTGGCCTGTCGCAACGTCGACGCTGGCCGGATACTCATTGCGATCGTCCTCGACAATCACGTCGATCGACTTGCCGTCCGCGGAGAAAAACGGCGAGGACACGGAGCGGTCCAGCGCAGTGGTCAGAATCCGCGGAGCCGCGCTGCCATCGGCGGCGACGATGCCCAGCTTTTCCTGGCTGTATTGCCACAGCTTCAGCACGTCGCCTTCGGTGAACGCAATCCACTTGCTGTCCGGGCTCCACGCAATGCGCCCGCCGTCGGGTCCGCTAAAGGTCGTCAGCTGCTTCGGCGTGGAATGTGGGTTCGCGTCCACGACCCACACATCGGTGTTGATGGAGCGATCCGGATCGGGGTCGTGATTGCTCACGTACGCGATGTGCGTTCCATCCGGCGACCACACCGCATTGCTCTCGTCGAACTTCGTGTCCGTCGTCAGCTTCTCCAGCTTCTTCGTCGTCACGTCCCAGAGAAACAGCTGGGTGTGCTCGTTGTCCTTGAGATAGCCTTCGACGTCTTCTTTGAAGTGGTAGCGGTCCACGACGATCGGTTTCGGTTTCTCTTTCTCCCCCGTGCCCTTCGCCTTCTCTGCCGCGGCCTCCGCTTCATCCTCCGGTGTAATCGAGAGCAGCAGCCGCTTCGCATCCGGCGCCCACGAGTAAGCCGAGAGATGGCCCTTCACGTCGGTCAGCTGATGCGCCTCGCCGCCGCGCCGATCCAGCACCCACACCTGCGAGCCCTTCGCCGTTCCGGTGCGCCCTGCCGTGAACGACAGATACTGCCCGTCCGGACTCCAGCGCGGCGCGCCCGACGAGCTGAGATCGTCGGAATCCTCATCCACATCGCCAGCCCAGGTCAGGCGCACATCCTGTTTGCCGTCCCAGGAAACCATCCACAGATCGGTGATCCGCTTGTCCGCTTTGGTCTCGACGGTCGACACCGTGTAGGCGACCCACTGTCCATCCGGTGACACCACCGGGCCGCCCACATCGTGAAAGCGGAAGAGATCGTCCAGGGTCATGGTGTGCGGCCCCGTTCCTGCGGTTGGGGTGGGAGCCGAAGGAGGCGTGGACTGGGCGGCAGAGGGCTGAACCCAATATCCAGAGAGAAGCAGAGGCAGAGCAAGCGCAACCCAGGCGCAGAGTGGGAGTCGAACGCGCAATGAAAGCATGCGCAAGTATATAAAACTGCATGCCGATGTCATTCTCCGCCGTGCGTCGGCCAGGGTTTTCGGCCAGCGCGCGAAACCGGCGCCACGCGAGCCGAAGAGTTCCCTGCGTTGACTGACGCTTCCCACTCTCAGCGCTGGGCGCGAAGCGCGGCCGGTCGCCAAGCCGCCTCGACGCGTTGCCGTCTCTTCCTGGACCGCCGAATTACCTCAGGCACTAAGCAACAAAGATGTAACGTTCCGGTAAAAACTTCCCTGCTTTTCTCTCCCAAACCCTGGAAGGCCCTATTTACTCATAAGTTATGACTGGCCCTAAAATTGCAAATATTTCCCCAGGAAGGGCCAGCCACGGGCTTGGATAGTCGTTTGCGACCGGTGGCGGAAACGTCAGGTCACACAACTATGGACAAGCCGATCGTCAGAATCGAGAATTGGTCCGTTGTCGGGAGCGTGGTCTACCACGGCTTTCGCACGCTGGAGCCGGGCCAGCGCCTTACCGGTGACGTCATGGGTCACACCAACCTCCGCAACGGCTCCATCTATACCTCTGCCATCCTGAGTGTTGACTGGGGTAACCGCCTCGTTGAAACCCACAACAGCCTCTACCACCTGGGCGTGGTCAACGAAGACTACGCACGCTGGATGTGGGAGCAGGAGAAATCCCGCGCCGCAGCCTGATCGCTGCGGTTTCGTGTCGCTCCTGCTCCTCGCTCCTTCCGGCACTGGCACTCGCCGTCGAACTTTTTCCTGAGTTGAGGGAAGGCGGTGCCGAGCCCGCGTGTTTACGCACTCTTCGCGTGCTGCTCCTTCAGATTCTGCAGGAGCGCGTCGATCTGCTCCTCGCGCTCCAGTTTCGCGAACCTGGCTTCAACCGCATCGCCATCCATCATCTCGCGCGAAGCGGCGTTCCTTGCCTCATCGCCCGCAATCTTCGACTTCATTCTCGCGATGCTCGAGTCTCCTTCCTTCTTCGCGATCACTTCCCGAGCCTTCTGCGCACGTCCCACCACGCGAGCCCGGCGGCTCTCCGCGATCATCAGTTCGCAGCGGCTGCGCGTCTCGGCGAGCTTTTGGTCCAGATTCCGCAGCGCCGTCTTCAGCGTCTCCACTTCGGTCTTCTGATCCTCCAGCTGCTGCGCGAACCCCGCAGCCATTCCTTTCGCACTCAGCGACCGCTCCAGCGCCGCGCGCGCGAGGCCGTCGTCGCCCTTGCGGACTGCGAGCTCCGCCTTGCGCTTCCACTCGGCTTCGCCGTCTTCGTGCTCTTTGCGCTTCTTCTCGAGCAGATGCTCATCCGCCAGCGCGATCGCAACCTGTGTCTTCACCTGCATGAGTTGATTCTCCATGTCGAGGACAAGCTGTTTCAGCAGCTTCTCCGGATCTTCGGCCTTGTCAATCAGATCGTTCAGATTGGCCCGAAGCAATGTGCTGACCCGTTCGAGGAGTGCCATACCATTTCCCTCCTTTAGGAAATGGGGGCGGAGCGACTCCTCGCCCCGCCCCGATTTGTTACTTGCCGTCGACCACTGGCCCGTCCGCCGACGAACCGTTGCCCTTTCCGTTCCCGCGCGGACGCATGCTGGTGATGTTCGACATGAGCTCGCGCATATCCATCCCGGAGAGCGCTTCGAAGAGAGCCGGCACCTGCGCCGCGATCTTCGCCATATCGCCGGTGAGCTTGCTCGTGCCCGCCGAATCGCCTCCCGTGGAGACAATGGTGACGCGATCCACCTTCGACAATGGCTCCGACATGGCGCGGACGACTTCCGGCAGGTTCGAAATCAACCGGTCAACGACCGCGGCCTGCGTCCATTCCTGATAGGCTTCGGCCTTCACGTTCATCGCCTTGGCTTCCGCCTCGCCTTTCTGGAAGATGATCGAAGCCTCAGCTTCGCCCTGCGTCTTGATCGCTGAAGCGCGGCCTTCGGCTTCCATCGTCAGACGAGCCTTCTCCGCTGCGGCCAGAACCTCGACGCGCTGCCGGTTGACCTCGGCCTCCTTGAGCACGGTCGCGATCAACTCCTTCTCGTGGCGCAGAATCTCCGCCTCCTGCACCTTGATCTGCTGCTCTTTCTCAATCTGCTGCACCTTCACCTGCTCCGCGATCACCTGTTGCTGCGTGATGTTGGTCTGCAGTTCGTAAGCTTTGTCCGCCGAAGCCTGTTGTTTGCGGCTCTGCTCGGCATATTGGGCTTTCGAAATGTCGAGATCGCGCTGCGCCTGCGCCTGCTTCGACAGCGACTGCGTTTCCGCGAGCACCCGTTCCTGATCGGCGGCCGCCTTCGCCACCGCTGCCTCCCGCGTCGCATTCGCCCGCCGGATCGCCGTGTCTCTCTCCGCTTCTGCGGTGGCAATTTCCGCATCCCGCTTGATGCGCACGATGTCGGGCCTGCCCATGTTGGTGATGTACTCGTTCTTGTCGCGCACTTCCTTGATGGTGAACGACACGACTTCGAGGCCCATCTTGCTCATATCGTCGGCGCACGTTCCGCGCATCCGATCCGCCACCATTTCGGGCTCCTTCACAATCTGCTCGACCGTGAGCTGCCCGATGATGCCGCGCAGATGGCCTTCCATGACCAGCCGGATCAGGCCTTCCCGCTGTGGCGGCGTTTTGGTCAGGAACTGCTCCGCCGCCGTCAGGATCGATTCCTGATCGCTGCGCACTTTGATCTGCGCGACGGCCTCGACGGTCACGGCGACGCCCTGCTTGGTGTAGAGATCCTGCTGCGGCGCCACGTCGAACGACATCAGTTCGAGCGACAGCTCCCGGCAATTCTCCACCATGGGGAAGATGATGGTCCCATGCCCCTTGATGACGCGCGGCCCGCGGAATCCATACACGATAAGCGCCTCATTCGGGCCCGCTTTGCGAAACATCCTGGCCAGCATGCCCGTCAGAATGATCAACGCCAGCAGGCTCAATCCAACAATCACAATCACTGTGTTCGTCATAACGCCCGATCCTTTCCATCGGGTGCGTTACATCTTTGGGTTGTGGTTCCCGGCGACTGAGGAGACATCGCCGGAGGCATCGCCCTGTGCTCTTGATAGGTCGCCCGACAACTCGTCCCATGGGCGCACGTACGCGATGCCCTGTTCATAGCGCATGACCACCACTTCTGTGCCGCGCGCAAGCGCTACGCCTGCTTCACTGCGCGCGGGTGCAAAACGGCGGCTGCCGTTCTGCGAAAACTGAATCTCACCAACGCCTCCTTCGCGCACCAGCCCCGTCACCACTCCGAGGATTCCCACGATGTCCGTGTCCGCCGCGGTCAGCTCATGCTCGTGCGGCAGCAGGACCTTTACGAGAAACCAGAACAGAATCGCTCCGCCGGCCAGGCCGGTGATGGTGGCCAACGCCAGCACCACGAACATTCCGAAATCGTGACTGCGGGAAAGCAGATACCCGCAGCCTCCGAACCAGCAGAGAAACGCCGCCAGCGTGAATCCATTGACCGGACTAACGCTCGATTTCGTCACCGAGCCACGGGCATTCGGTACATGAACGTGCCCGTGCCCTCCGTGCCCCAGGTGCAGATGCACATGCCCGAAATGAAGGTGCGTGAACGCCCCCAGACCGGACAAAACCGTCAGCGAAAGTCCCAGCGTGAAACAAATCAGATAGAACGTCGTCATTGCGTGGCCTCCCGGCTGCCCTCTTTGCGGGCCAGCCCAGCCTTGCGTACGAGACGCGACGGTTCTGCGCGAACCAGTTCGGGCTCGCGCCCGCCCAGCACTTCAAACAACCGGTTGACCAGGCCCGGCGTTTCGATGACGGCGTTGAGCAGCAGCAAACACCGCCGCGAGTCCGCGTGCCGCGCGACGGCCAGCAGCGCCTGCTTCAGCTCGGGATCGCGCCGGAACCGCTCCGCCCCGCTCACCAGCCAGAGATCGAGCTTGTCCTCGAGGGCGCGCGCGTCGCTCATCAGCTCCGCGTGATAGCCCTCCGGGTCATCGACCAGATACCCTGGGTGGACCTTGAAGAACTTCGCCAGCACCTGGCGGGTGGTGTTGGTCAGGTGCGGCCGCGCCCCGCTCTCGATCTGCGACAGGTAACTCTGGCTCAGCGCTTTCCCGGTCTCAGACTTGAGCGCCCGCACCATCTCCTGTTGCGAGATCGCTCGCCTCAGCCCGCGGAGTTCGCCTTCGGCCTCCCGCAGATATTTCAGTTTTTCTCCAAGTTTCATGGTGGTCTATTGCAAATCGCAATCAGTCTATCGCAATTTGCAATACAGTCAAGCAAAATCGGAATCGGCCATTTTCGTGTCTTCAAAAATGGAGCAAAAGCGCCTTGCCTGACTGGATTTACACGCGGTCGACCTTCCGGTTGGCCGACCTCATCGCCGGAACCGAAGCCGCCTGGTTAACCGGTAATCCGAACCTGCTTACTCGATGGCCGCCTCCACCACCGCCGCCAGCTTCTTCGGCGCCGCCTGCAGATAACTCGCCGTCACCAGGTCGCGCACCTCATCCCAGTCCACCTTGCCGCGATCGAGACGCAGCCCGACCCAGCCGCGCGGGCCAACGTACGCGGGCAAATAAAACTTGCTCGGATGCGCCTCGATCAGCCGCTTGTTTTCTCCCGGAAACGCCCGCGCGCACACCGAGACAATCCCATCGCCGTGATGATCATTCAGGAAATACGCGAATTTCTTCCCGCGCACCGTGAAGGCCGCATGATCGCCATGATCCGTGCGCACGGCCTCCGGCAGCGCGAGACAAATCCCCGCCACGCGTGTCAGCCGCGGCTCTTCAGCGCTTTTCATCTCAAGCCAGCGTCACCTTCAGCGCCGCCGCGTAATCCACCGCCGGCTTGTACAGCGGAGGCAGTGTCACGCGCAATCCCTCCGCGGCCTGCCGCCAGCGCGGCTTCTCGCCGGTCCCCAGCAGTTCCACGCGAAGAATCTTGCCCGGCTGCGTCGTACTCGCCGTTCCCAGCGATGCGATCACAAACTCACCCGCCGGCCAGCCCAGCGCAATCGCGTAGACCGTTTTTGAATCCTTGCTGCGTGTGTAGCGAATATCCTTCTCGCTCAGCGCGCTCACGCTGTTCCCCTGGAACGATCCGGCCTTGATGGCATTCGGCCCTTCGCCATAGACCTTCCACGGACGGGTCGCGTAGATCGCCTCGCCGTTCACGCTCATCCAGTCGGTGATGCGGTCGACAATCGTGACTTCCTTCGCGTCGATCGTCCCATCCGGCTTCCCCGGCACGTTGAGGATGAACGTCCCGTTCTTGCTGACGGTGTCGATGAGCCAGTGGATGACGTCGCGGGGCTGCAGGTAGCCGCCGTATTCGCCCGGCTTGTTGTAGAGGGAGCGATCGTAGTGCCAGTCGCCGAGGCACGTCTCCGACTGCCATGCGTACTCCATAATTTTGTTCGTGAGCCCGCGCTCGGAGTCGACCACCGCGGCCTTGACCCATGGATCCGGCACTTCCTTGATGGTGATCACACCCTGCACTGTGCCGCCGTGCGCGCGCATGGATCGGTTGTAGTAGTAGGCGCCGATGTTCATCCCCGCCCAGCCCAGCGGGAAACGCGGATTGTCGAAGTAGAGCAGGTCGGGATCGTGCTGATCGATCAGATCCTTCGTCCGGTCGTAGAAATTCTTCACGAACGACGCATCCGGCAGCGCGTTATACGGATGCTTCGGCGCATACACGCGCTGCGGGTCGTAGCCCTCCCACCAGCGGCCCTTGCCATCCGCGAGCGTCCTGGCGCCGTCGTAGGGAACTCCGGCGAACTGGCCTTTCGTATCCGCGCCGTGCGACGTCTGGAACCACCACCAGTTCCGCGCCTGATGCACTGTCACGCCCAGGCGCAGGCCTGCGTCGCGCGCCGCCTTCGCCCACGTGCCCACCACGTCGCGATGTGGGCCGACGTTCACCGCGTTCCACGGCTGGTGCTGCGAGTTCCAGCAATCCATCCCGTCATGATGGTTCGCGAGCGTAACGAAAATCTTCGCGCCCGCCTTCTTGTAGCGCGCGATCAGCTCTTCGGGCTCCCAGTTCAGCAGCGTCCACTGTGCCGCAATGTCCATGAAGCCGAAGCGCGACTGCGGACCGTAGTGGTCGAGTTGGTATTTGTACTGGCGCTCGCCTTCGATATACATGTTGCGCGCATACCAGTCGCCGGCTTCGGGCACGCATTGCGGACTCCAGTGCGCCCAGATGCCGAACTTCGCGTCGCGATACCACTCCGGCGCCTCGTAACTCAGCAGCGAATCCCATGTGGGCTTGAAGGGGCCCGTGCCGGCAAGATTGGGGATCGGCGAATCCATCGGCACGCCATCCCACGAACCTCCGGGGATGGGCAGGTCCGGCGGCTGGATCCATCCTGTGGGCTCCCACGTCCCCTCGTCGAGTTTTTCGCTGATGATTTTGCCGCCTTCGAGCGCATAGAAGACGCGCTCTGCCGCCGGCGTATTGCAGTACTCGGCATAGCTCTGCGTCACCGCGCCGAAACCGGCGGCATCGGCGGAAGCCGGCGCCATCGTCTCCGGTTTTGGCGCAGCCAGCTCCTGCGCAGCCGCCTCCGCCGCACTTGCGGCCGGACCGACTGCCGTGCCCGCCGCTGCTGCTGCCACCAGCTTGACGAATTCCCTACGCCGCATCGCACCCCTCCTCAGAAAGCAAGACGCAGTATAAGCGCAGCGGTCCCTGCCAACCCTGGGTTTGGTGGCAGGTGTTTGAGTTTCGGTAAATGTCGCGGCTTTAGCGCTGATGCAACTCATCCCGGGGGCGCGGCTTCCACTGGAGATCAAAGCCACGTTTCAGCCGGGCAAGAGCCCTCTTCCTTGCCCGTCGGTATTTGGTTCTCCTGTTCATCATGGCACCAGCACGCTGTGGACGAACGCGCCTACTCGTCGTAGTGGAGCAGACTAAACACGTCGTACTCCTTAAACCGGTCGCGGCCCTTCAGAAAATCCAGCTCGATCGCGAAGCCCAGGCCGGCGATTTCGCCGCCGAGCTGACGGACCAGCTTGATGGTCGCTTCCATGGTGCCGCCGGTCGCGAGCAGATCGTCGACCAGCACCACGCGCTGCCCCGGCTCAATCGCGCCGAGGTGAATCTCCAGCGTGTCCGATCCATATTCGAGGTCGTAGGTCACGCGCGCCGTCGGTCCGGGGAGCTTTTTCGGCTTGCGCACCGGCACGAAACCCGCGTTCAGCCGGTACGCCAGCGCCGGCCCGAAAATAAATCCGCGCGCCTCGATCCCCAGCACCAGATCGATTTCCTTATCGATGTAGTACTGCGCCAGCGCATCGATCAGCGTCGCGAATCCCTTCGGATCCTTCAGCAGGGTCGTGATGTCGTAGAACAAGATCCCTGGCTTGGGGAAATCCGGAACCGTCCGGACCAGCGCCTTCAACGGCTCGCAATCGGTGGCACAAGGGGTCATAACTCTCTACCAGGCTCCTTCAATGCGAAACGGACCGAGGCTTTCGGCTTCCTTCGCATCCAGTTCGTGTTCAATCACCGCATCCACCCGGCTGCCCCGCGATCCTTTGCGCAGCATCCGAGCCAGATCCGCCAGCGACTCCGCGTCTCCAGCGGCCAGAACTTCCACGTGGCCGTCTTCTGTATTGCGCACCCAGCCGTTCAGCTCCAGAGCGGCGGCTTCGCGGTGGACAAACCAGCGGAACCCCACGCCCTGCACGCGGCCTTTCACAAGGTAGTGGCGAACCATAAGGAAAGCAGGGTCAGTGTTTCAGATAGCACCGCGCCAGCGCAAGATAACGCGCGCCCACGTCGTGTCGCAGTTTGCATCTCGGGATGGGAAAGGGGACCTGTGGTTACTGGTCCCATCGACGATGGGGCGCAAAGGGAGTGTTCAACCTCACCTCAGCGTGACGCTGGTTCACGCTATTCTGAAGAACGTGGGAGGGAGATTGACAGCGTGGCAAAACTTGTTTACGGAATGAGCCAGTCCCTTGACGGCTACGTCGACCACATGAAGCTTGGGCCGCCTGCACCCGCGGCCTTCCGTCACTTCATCGGGTTGGTGCGCGGCGCGACGGGCCTCATTTACGGTCGCCGCACGTACGAGATCATGCGTTACTGGGACGAAGATCTTCCTGACTGGGACGCGGAGGATCACAAGTTCGCGGAGGTGTGGCGGAGTCAGCCGAAGTGGGTCGTGTCGCGCTCCCTCAAGCCCCTTGGCCCCAACGCGACGCTGGTCGCGGATGACTTCGAGAAGGGGATACGCGGGCTGAAGGCCGAGCTGGCTGGCGAGATTCACGTTGCCGGACCCGTCCTGGCGCAAAGCCTGACCGAGGCCGGTCTGATCGATGAGTATCGACTCTACTTCCGCCCCGTCGTGTTTGGTGGTGGCCAGCCATTCTTCGCGGGCCCCCGGCCGCCGCTCCACCTGGTGTCCAGCGATTTAATCGCCGATGACCTGATTCGGTTGACGTACGTTCCTGCTTAATCGCGCGACTCGCCCGGCGGACTGCGCTCAGAAATTCAACCTGAGACACGACCCGCGCTCCGTCCATCCTTTGCAGTCGCCGTGCGAAGGGGTCCGGCGGGACGCGTAATCCCCGCAACCCCGCGTTACGATCCGGGTTCGGTCGAGTGACCGGTCCATCGATGCGCGACTCCGTAATTGTCCCGCACCTATAATCGAGAGTGTCTTCGGCAGAGTCGCTCTCTCCCCCGTGTGGAAAGCAGGCCGGTGGAACTCGGCCGACCCGGCCGCCTATGCAGCGCGCTGTCCGATCCCCGATGCTGTCCCCCGAGGCGAATGCGGCGTGCGCCTGCGTTCTCTCTTTCGCCCTTCTTTCCTTCGCGGGCTTGCCACCCACGGCCCTCGCCGCTGCGCAATATACTGCCGCGCGGAGTTCTGCCTTCGGGCACGCGGAGCGTTTACGCGAAGCCATGGAGGGGCGGCCGGAGCAGCAGCGCACGCGCCTGCAGTACGACCGCGTCCTCGACGCCTATCGCGCGATCTACCACGGCGATCCCGGCTCACCCAAAGCCGACGCTTCCATCGCGGCGGTCGCCGATCTGCTTGCCGAGGAGGGCCGGGTCTTTCAGGACGACAAGGCACTCCACGACGCGATCGGCCAGTACGAATTTCTCCGCCATCAGTATCCCGGTAGCCGCTACCGCATCAGCGCGCTGCTGACCGAGGGCGAAATCTACCAGCGGGATCTCGGCGATCTGCCGCAGGCGAAAGCCGCCTACCAGGATTTTCTTCGTCTCTATCCGCAGAGCCCGCTGGGCGTTGAGGCTCGTGCCGAGCTGAAGAACATCCGCCGCGACGAGAATGCCGGCGCGCGGGGATCGTCGGCCCGCCAAAGCTCGCGCTCGGATACCTGGCGCAATTCCACGGTTGCAAAGTCATCCCAGCCGCAAGCGTCCGCGCCGGTTCCGGCCGCAAGGCCCAGGAACCAGGCCCCCATCACTCCTGCGCCGGCGATCGACGAGAGCAACATCCCCTCTCAATCCTCCGCGGATGGGGCAAGCGCAGGCCTCGTCGAAGAGCCGGCGGCCGACACCGATGACGCGCGCACAATGAACGCGCCACCGCCGCCGCGCCGCAATCAGTTGCCTCTGATCACCGGCATCCGCCACTGGTCCACGCAGAGCTACACCCGCGTCGCTATCGACCTGCAACAGGAGGTCCGCTACCAGGCCGCGCGCGTTTCCAATCCTGACCGCATCTTCTTCGACCTGATTGGAACGCGGCTCTCGCCCGAGCTTTCCGGGCGCCCCGTCGAAGTCGCCGACGGCTTTCTCACCCGCGTCCGTGCCGCGCAAACCTCAGCCAGCACCACGCGCATCGTGCTCGACGTCAACAACCTCACCGACTACTCCGCCTTCTTCCTGCAAAATCCACCACGCCTGATCATCGACGTGCACGGCAATCCGAATCCTGTTCCTCCGCGTCAGATCGCCGGCGCGGCGCCGCTGGTAAATCCGGTTCCATCAGTGTCCGAGCGAACCTTGCCGGCTCCTCGCCCCAGTGCAAGCGCGACTCCGCGCCCGGTTCCTCCCGCTGACACGGACAGTGGCGCCGCGCTCACCGATGTGCCGAAACTCAGCACGCAACCCGATCAGGTCCGCGCCAAGCGCCATCCCACCACAGCGCCCGTCGTGGCTTCGGTCCCTGGATTGACTCCCTACACTCCGTCGCGCACCACAACGCGATCCACAAAACCCACACCCACGCGCTCCACCGATGACGTGCCACCGGCCGAGGCCGGCGCTCCCGGCATCCCCGCGCCCGAACCTGCGCCCACCGGGCAGCACGTTCCCAATTCGATGGTTCGTGCTCTCGGCCTGAAGATCAACCGCATCGTGATTGACGCCGGCCATGGCGGGCACGACTCCGGCACCCTCGGCCCTGGCGGGCTCGAAGAAAAAGACGTCGTGCTCGATGTCGCCCTCCGCCTCGGTCGCCTCCTCAAGCAGCGCCTCGGCGCCGACGTCATCTACACCCGCAGCGACGACACCTTTATCCCGCTCGAGACCCGCACCGCCATTGCCAATCAGGCGCAGGCCGATCTCTTCATCTCCATCCACGCCAACTCCAGCGTCGACACCAGCGCGCGCGGCGTCGAAGTCTACTACCTCAACTTCACCTCCTCCGCCGATGCCCTCGAGGTCGCCGCTCGTGAAAATGCCTCCTCCGATCAATCCATCCACCAGCTCTCCGATCTGGTGAAGAAGATCGCGTTGCAGGACAAGATTAACGAGTCGCGCGCGTTCGCCTCCGACGTCGACCAGAGCCTCTACGCCGGACTGGATCAGGGCAATCCCGGCCTCAAAGACCGCGGCGTCAAGAAAGCTCCCTTTGTCGTCCTCATCGGAGCCAACATGCCATCGATCCTCGCCGAAATCTCCTTCCTCACCAATCCCGACGATGCGGCGGAGCTGCGCGACCCGCAATACCGCCAGCGCATTGCCGAGTCCCTCTACCGCGGCGTCTCCCGCTACGTCTCCAGCCTGAACGGCATGCGCGTCGCCCAGGCCCCGTCGCACCCCTCCACCACGGAATAGAACAAACCTTCCCGCCGGAAACCTTTCTTTCGGAGGCGGTGTCAGTCCAACTATCATCGATAGAGAGCGACGCCCTGGACGTCGATAAATGCCCCTCGCCAGAATTCTCAGCTGTTCCGTCTTCTTCACCTCTGCGCTGGCCTTCGCCGCGCCGGCGCTGCCCGCCGCCCCCGTGCTTCCGCAATCCTTCGACGGCTGGACCGAAACCGCCGCAGCGTCCGGCATCGCCGACTCCTCTGACGCCGCTGTCCTGCAGGAATACGGCCTCGCACAATCCACAGGCGCCACCTACTCGGCTGGCGCGCAACGCCTCTCTGTTCGCGCCTACCACTTCGCCGATGCTACCGGCGCCTACGGAGCCTTCACCTTCTTCCGGCAACCCGGCATGCATGTTGAGGCGATCGGCCACGATGGCGCCTCCTCTGCCGATCACCACCTGTTCTGGATCGGTACCACCGTGGTCGATGCGACCTTCGCGCATCCCTCCACCGATGAAAAAGCCGCACTGAATGCACTCGCCGCGCAGATCCCCAGGGCCGGCGGCGCCGCTGGGATTCCGCCCTCACTTCCGCACTATCTGCCCACCGCGCTGCTCGATGCATCGAGCGTGAAATACGCTATCGGCCCCGCCGCCTACGCGCGCATCAGCAGATTGCTGCCCGTTGCCGCGATCGACTTCAGCCAGGACACTGAAGTCGTCACCGCGCAGTATGGCCCGCAGGGAACTCTGACCTTGTTGCTTTATCCAACGCCGCAGATTGCCGGCGCTCATCTCAAAGCACTCGATGCGCTCGCAAAATCGTCGGGCTTCACGACGAAGCGCTCCGGACCGCTGGTCGCTGTCGTCAGCGGCAGCTCCTCGTTGCAAAAAGCACAGCAACTCCTCAGCGGCGTTCACTTCGACGACTACGTCACCATCAATCATCCCGAAGGCTACGTTCCGGAAACCGTGAAACTCTATCGCCTGCTGATGGGCATCACGATGATGGTCGTCATCCTGGTGTGCGCCGCTCTTCTCCTCGGATTTTTCCTCGGCGGTGGGCGCGCACTCATTCGCATTCTCCGGGGTAAGCCAGTCTCTGCGGTCACCGAGGAGGAATTCATCTCCCTGCACCTGAGCCGGTAGACCGCCGCGGCGGCTGCGAACCGGCCGAGGACCCTGAGAGCCCTTTGGAACCGAACCTATTTTCCAGAATCGAAAGGGATTATTTTTCGCGAGAGGCTCGTCTGAGCGAACAAAAGGGGAAAATGCGATCTCCCCAGCACCCCTCGGACGGCAGCGGTCGTTTTTTGTAACTTATTGCTGTTCAGCAAGTTGCAATCTTCCTGGATTTTGCCTTGACACCCTTTCCAGGCGCCCATAGTATTGCGCCAGAAAGTTCTGATGGCTTGCCTCCGTTGGAACTATTCTCCCTGAAGGAAAGGCTGCCCTGTTGCCGGGCGGCCTTTTCTCGTTAGGAACCGGCCGTCTCCGCTGAATTTTGTCCCTCGTTTTCCTACCCCACAGGATCGCTCCATCGCGCGCCGCAGTTCTCACAGGCCCAGCGGTTCGATGGCTCAATCGACTCGAGCAACGGATCCGCGGCACCGCATTTTGGACATATCGGCGGCTCAAAGTCTTCGACCTTCACCCTGGACTGGTGGATGATGTCCTGAGGAATCGGCTTCGCGATGACAGCACGCGCATCCTCCAGCTGATCCGCAGCGACGAGAACGCGGATCCAATCCGAGGCGATCGTCTTCGTTCCAAAACTGGATCCGGGACGATCCGGCCAGCTCTGGATCCCGGCTCTTCTCAGCACTTCGGCGATCTGCCACGCCTGCTCATACTCACTGCACTCGCATAATGGCGTCTTCCATGTGTATTCGACAGGCTCCTCAGCGTCGCCGTCGTCGCTGTTCCCCGCGCTTGTATCGGCTTCTCGCTCGCTGGTTTTATCGCTCGCCGTTTGTGGCGCCTCCAGCTTCCGTTTCTTCATCTCATCGCGCAACACCTGCTGCGCAACGTCCGTCAGATTCCCAAAGTCCTCCCCCAGCTCGAGCAACTCGCCGTCGCTCTTGCCTTCATAGAGACGCGTCAGCCGCTGCCACTCCGCCCCCGGATCGCTCTGCATCCGCAGCAGTATAGACCTCGCGGTGCTTTACGCTCTCCGACCGTGACGATAAAATCAAGTTCAGCCTCAGCCCGCCGATCTTGCCTGTTGCGGGCGTTCCTAAGCCGACGTAGCTCAGTTGGTAGAGCAGCCGATTCGTAATCGGCAGGTCACCGGTTCAAGTCCGGTCGTCGGCTCCAGCCTCGCGGAGGCCTTCCCTCCATCTAAGCCTCGCGAATTCTCTATGATCCGGGACACCCTGACGAATTGCGGAAACGAACAGGACGATACCCGCACATCCTTTGCGGGAGAATTCGCCTCTTAACCAGGAAATAACCCCGGTGGTGTTGAACCTCCACATCAGAGGAGAGCTGCGGCATGCTCAAGTGGGCTGGAATCTTTGTTCTGCTGTTAGCGCCTGTGGCGATGCGCGCCCAGGCTCCGGAATCCACGGTCGGCGGAAACTCGACTTTTTGGGCCGGAGGCGAGATATCGTCCTTCAATCCCGACTTCTCCTGCTCGAGCAGCAAGCCCTTTGGCTGCCCCAACCAACTGGTGGGCCCAACCGCGCTTTTCGATCTCGACGTTGCCCCCAAGTGGGGAGTCGAAGGCGAGGCGCGTTGGCTGCACTGGAACGGCCCAGACAAGCAGATCGAGTCCAACTACCTGGGCGGCGGCCGCTACCGGGCGATCCGTTATGGCCGCCTCGATGCGTGGGTCAAGATGCTGTTCGGAGCCGGCCTGATCACCACCCCCAACTACCCGGAACCTGGCAGTCTGAAGGGCAGCTACTTTGCCTACGTTCCAGGGGGAACGCTTCAGTATCGTCTGACACATAGAATCTCCCTCCGCGGCGACTATGAGTATGAGATTTGGCCCTCCTTTGCCGGCCCGCCCAGCTACAGCAGCTCCGGAGCACTGATTCAGCACCAGGACGGTCTGACACCGAACGGATTCAGCCTCGGCGTGAGCTACAGGTTCCTCGGGCAGTAGGGCCGGCTCCAATCATCGATTCCGCTTCGCGGCTCGCCCTCCGCCTGTACACTCGATACGCAAAAAATTTGTGTTCGTGCGCGGCTGCCTGTGCGCGCCCCGAGGTTCGTCGTGAAATCTCTGCGTATCGCGTTCCTTTTTTGTTGGTGTCTCCTGCCTTGTCGGCTTCTTCGTGCCGAGGTGCGTCTGCCGCATGTGCTCAGTGATCACGCCGTTCTGCAGCGCGATCGCCCCATCCATCTCTGGGGTTGGGCCACGCCCGGTGCTCACCTCACCGCGCGCTTTCACGCGCAAACCGTGCCCGCCCAGACTGACGCTCTCGGCGCCTTCAGCCTGTGGCTTGCTCCCGAAACGGCTGGTGGACCCTACACGCTCACCATCAGCGGCGACGGTCCCGACGTCACGCTTTCCGATTTGCTGGTTGGGGATGTCTGGTTCGCGTCGGGCCAGTCCAATATGGAGATGCCTCTGCAGGGTTTTCCTGGCAACGCTGTCCTGAAAGATGGCGACAGGGAAATCGCGGCCGCTACGAATCCAAAATTGCGGCTGTTGCTGGTGGACCACAAGAGCGCGGACTCACCCATGAACGATGTGCCCGACACCTGGACCGTCTGCACGCCGGCCACCGCGGCGACCTTTTCCGCCGTTGCTTATTTCTTCGGCCGCGAGATCGCCGCGAAGGAAAACGTGCCCGTCGGGCTCATCGACTCCACGTGGGGCGGCACGCCCGCCGATTCCTGGGTGTCGATGGACACCCTCGGCAATCATCCCGACCTGCTGCCGGCCTTCGCGAGCCGCGCGCGATTCGCCGACGAGCAAACAGATCTGAAGGCCCAAATCGCCGCCGAGAAGGCCGAGGACGATGCGGCGCGCGCCGCAGGCAAACCACTGCCGCAGCATCCCTGGCATCCCGACGAAAGCTCGTGGTTGCCGGCCGGCCTTTACAACGGCATGATCGCCCCCTTCACCCCGATGTCGCTGCGCGGCTTCCTTTGGTACCAGGGCGAAACCAACTCCGCGCTTGACCGCGCGCCTTATTACGCAACGCTGTTCTCAGCGCTGATCCGCGACTGGCGGATGCAGTTTGCGCAGGGTAATCTGCCCTTCTTCTTCGTGCAGATTTCCAGCTTCCACTCACCCGGCGAAGACTGGGGCAAAGTGCGCGACGCGCAGCGCCGCACGCTGCAGCTGACGAATACCGCCATGGCCGTCACCCTCGACATCGGCACGCCGGACAACGTTCACCCGCCCGACAAGCAGACGGTCGGCCATCGGCTTGCGCTCGCTGCGCGGCACATCGCTTATGGCGAAGACGTGCCGTGGGCTTCGCCGCTCTTTCGTCAGGCGACCTCGGAATTGCAGCCCGACGGGAGCAGCGCGCTTCGCGTCTGGTTCGATCACGCTCACGGACTGACGGCGCGCGGTCAGCCCATCGATGCATTTGAGGTCGCCGGCGAGGATCGTCACTTCGTTCCCGCGCAGGCTCGCATCGACGGCGAGACAGTCCTCGTCTCCGCGGCCGGTGTCCCGCACCCAGTTTACGTTCGCTATGGATGGATGGGCGTGGTGACCAACAACCTGTTCAACGTTGCAGGCCTGCCCGCTTCCACATTCACTTCGGAAACCTGGCCCGCCGACTGATCGCTGTCCACTGAACGCTAGCCGTTGAGGAGTCCCTTCACCACGTCCGTCGCGCTCTTCAGTGCGGCGTCGAGATGCTCCGCATCTTTGCCTCCCGCTTCGGCCATGTCGGGACGGCCGCCGCCCGACCCGCCGACCATCTTCGCGATCGGTGCGATGACTTTCCCCGCCTGGATTTTGCCGGTCAGGTCTTTGGTCACGCCGACGATGAGCGCGACTTTGCCCTCGTCCTGCGCGCCGCCCAGCACGACCACGCCGGAGCCGAGCTTGTTGCGGAGATTATCAACGAGGGTCCGCATCTGTCCGCGATCGAGCGCGTCCACTCGTTGCGCCAGCACCTTCACGCCCGCCACATCGACGGCCTGATCCGTCGCTCCCGACACGCGTGACGCTGCGGACTTCATCCGCGCCTCATCCAGCTCGCGTCGCAGCTTCTTCAGCTCCTCTTCCTGGGCAGCGAGCCGCTGGCGCAACGCTTCTGCCGGAGCTACATCCGCGCCTCCCAGCTGCGCCGCAATCTGCGCCACCTGAAAATCCTTGCGGAACTCGTTGAGCGCGCCGAGCCCGGTCACGGCTTCCACGCGCCGGACGCCCGAGGAGACGGATCCTTCGCCGAGGAGCTTGACCACACCAATTTCGCCCGTCGCTCCGGTGTGCGTGCCGCCGCACAGCTCCGTCGAAAAGTCGCCGATGCGCACCACGCGCACTCGCTCGCCATACTTTTCGCCGAAGAGCGCCATCGCGTGATATTCATTCACCGCGACGTCGATGGGAACATCTTCGAGCGTCTCCACTTTCGTGTTGCCGAGCGTCTCCTTGTTCATGATGTCTTCGATATCCTGCAGCTCTTCATCGGCAATGGCAGCGAAGTGCGAAAAATCGAAGCGCAAGCGGTTGGGTTCGACCAGCGAGCCTGCCTGCTTCACGTGCGTGCCCAGCACCTCGCGCAGCGCCGCATGCAGCAGGTGCGTCGCCGTGTGATTGCGCCGCGTCGCGTTGCGGAAATTGGCATCGACGACCGTATCGACTTTGTCGCCGAGCTTGACGGCCTGACGCAGAGTCGCGCGATGGGCGAAGACGCCCTGCACCGGCTTCGTGCAGCCGCTCACATCGGCCACGACGGAGTTGTGATCGTCGCTCATCAGCCAGCCGGTGTCGCCAATCTGGCCGCCGGAATCGGCGTAAAA
>Ga0210385_10000326_pt1 | contig 38726 bp, 33 predicted proteins | sample IncBWH26OmetaG_FD_160107 | JGI IMG/M metagenome (GOLD analysis project Ga0210385, IMG submission 160107) | Forest soil microbial communities from Barre Woods Harvard Forest LTER site, Petersham, Massachusetts, United States - Inc-BW-H-26-O ...
ATCCTGATCGGGCCCAACAGCGCGGTCAGCAGCGATGCGCATAAGGACCCATCCACGGGCTATGTCTTCGGCTTCAAAGACCCCGCCGCCGCCAACGCGGCCTTCACCGGCCCCATTGGCTTAATCCTGGGCCAGCGCAACGAACTGCGCAGTCCGCACTTTGCGAACCTCGATCTTGGCGCCGGCAAAACCTTCCCCATCACCAGTGAGAACTTCCGCATCGTGCTGCGTGCGGATGCCTTCAACGCCTTCAATCACCCCAGCTTCAACAGCCCCAACGCGACCCTGATCTCCGGGAACTTCGGCCACATCACCAGCACAGTTTCGTCGCCGCGCGTTCTCCAGGGCGCCCTGCGCTTTGAATTCTGATCCTCGATTTTGATCCACTTATGGGCCGCCGATGGCGGCCCTTTTCTTTCCCTGGTTACCTTTGTGACGCGCGTGGCGCAAGTTGACCGCCCACAAAACCCGCACTCGGCGCGATGATGATCGGAACCCACGTCTCGCTTGCGCCGCTGGCGTATCGAACGGTTCGTGGGACTCGAGGCTCCGCCCAGCGCGGAGCCTCAACGATTGCATGGATGTTGCTGTTCGGCGGGCTGAGTGTGGGTTCGCGCGATGGCTCCGGCTGCATCCGAACGCTGTGTTAGTGTTGGGGTATAGGTCGTTTCGGGGCGTCTGCGCGCGTCCCCGCGCTCTGCGCCTTATGCCGTCGCCGCCCAACCTGATCGCGTCTTCTCCACCGTCTCCGCCGGCTGGTTCCACCGCGGTTCCGGCTCCTCCCGAGCACCACGCCTCGCACTGGCTCCGCCGCGCCGACCTCTTTCTGCGCGTGATCGTCCGTCTCTATATCGGCCTCATCCTCGTTTTTCTGCCGTGGACCCATGTCTGGGCGTTCAACCGCTTCTTCCTCTACTACGCGCCGGTTTCTCACCTGATGGAAAGCGGCGCGGTGCGCGGCCTCGTCTCGGGCCTCGGCCTGCTCAATCTATGGATCGCTCTATCCGAAGCGATCCATTACAAAGAAAGCTGAGAATGCCCCGCAAGCTTCCGAACCCGCTCGAAAAAGCCGCGCTGGCCTACGAGAACGATGCCTACCTGAACAGTCCCGACGGACGCATTCTGCGGATCCTGGCCGAGTATTCCGAGCCGCTGGCGCGTTTTCGCCGCGAGCGTATACAGGACACGGTGGTGTTCTTCGGCTCGGCTCGCTTTCGCGCTCTGGACGAAGCCAACGCCGATCTCGAGCTGCTCGAAAACACCGGCTCCAGCCAGCCCGCGCCCGAAGAAGAACAGCCTGCTCGCGGGCCCGAGGCCGACCAGGGCGCTGCCAGCGAGTTGCGGCGCCGCCGTGCCGAAGCCGCCGTAGAAATGGCGCATTATTACGAAGACGCGCGCCGCCTTGCCTTTCTTCTTACCCAATGGGCGAAGGATCTTAAGTCGCGCCGCAATCGCTTCGTCGTGACTTCGGGCGGCGGTCCAGGCATCATGGAAGCCGCCAATCGCGGCGCCTGGGAAGCCGGCGGCAAAACTATCGGCCTGAACATCAGCCTGCCGTTCGAGCAGATGCCCAATCGCTACATCACACCGGCGCTCAACTTCGAGTTCCACTACTTCTTCATGCGCAAGTACTGGTTCGCCTACCTGGCCAAGGCGCTGGTGGTGTTCCCCGGAGGCTTCGGCACGCTCGACGAGATGTTCGAGATCCTGACGCTCTCGCAGACGCAGAAGCTCGCCAAGAAGATCACCGTCGTGCTCTACGGCTCCAGCTACTGGGAGCAGGTGATCAATCTCGATATCCTCGTGGATAAGGGCACCATTTCGCCGCGCGATCGCGAGCTTTTTCAGGTCGCCGACTCCACCGATCACGCCTTTGAGATTCTGCGCGACGGCCTGACACGCAACCATCTGGAACCGGAATCGGCACAGGACGCCGATCTCCCCGACATCGCGCAGACGCGGCGTTGACGATTTGTAACGGTCATGGTGCGGATCGTTCCCCGTCGGTTACCTCAGGTTTGAGCGCCGATCGATTCCGCTAATCCATTAATTTCGCAATAGCTTGCATTCTCGAGCTCACCCGAAGGAAATGTTACCCAGGCGGATTCTCATCGTCATTTGACCCACGATTTTTGCTTCCGTAATGCCCCATTCATGGTGCACAACGGATACTGGTGGCAGGAAGACGACCTCGGGAGGTTTCCATGGCCGGTCTGCGCCGCGTTTCTTATCTCTGGAAGGAACCTGACGCCGCACGAAATTATTCCACCGCGGTTTCGTTGCATAGTCACACCAACCAGTCCAAAGAAACGCTGGATTTCCTGGCTAATTTGGGAAACCAGTACCCGCTGCTGCGTCCGCTCCTGGCCCGCCACGAAAGGCTGTCTCGGGAACAGCACAGCATTCCCATCAACTATGCCGCAGCGTACTGGACGCCGCCTCTGACGCCGCGCATTGCCTTTGATCTCGAGAGCAGCCAGATTCAGAAGGACCTCGGCCTGATGCCGCTGGTTTCGATCACGGATCACGACACGATCGCCGCGCCCATGCTGCTGCGTACCGTGGCCGCCGCTCGCCACATTCCGGTTTCCGTCGAGTGGAGCGCCCCGTTCGGAGGCGACCAGGCCTTCCATCTCGGCATCCACAACCTGCCCAGCGATAGCGGCGCAGGCTGGATGAAGACCTTCGAGGAGTACACGGCCAAGCCGGATGAGAAGCGGCTGACGGAGATTCTGGCCGCCCTGCACGAGCTGCCCAACGTGCTGATCGTCTTCAACCATCCGATGTGGGATCTTTACCTGATCGGCGCGGACAAGGCAGCCCAGCGAGTGGAAGACTTTCTGACGGCGAACCATGCGTTCATGGATGCGTTCGAGCTGAACGGGCTGCGCCACTGGGAAGAGAATCGAAGCGTGAAGCGCCTGGCCCAGAAGTGGAACAAGCTGCTGATCTCCGGCGGCGACCGACACGGCAAGGAGCCGAATGCGAACGTTAATCTTTCGCAGGCGTCCAGCTTCACCGAGTTCGTCCACGAAGTGCGCTACGAAGACCGGAGTCATGTCCTGTTCATGCCGCAGTATGCGCAGCCCTGGAAGCACCGCATTCTTGAGTCGACGCTCGATGTGATTCGCGAATATCCGGATTTTCCGATCGGCTCGCGCAGCTGGGATGAGCGGGTGTGGCATCCGGATCGCAATGGCGTGGTTCGGCCCCTGCGCGAACTTTGGCCCCACGGCTCGGCGCCCATGTGGATGACCCTGACCCTGAGGGCGGTGCGCCTGATGGGAAGCAGCCCGGTCTCCGGCGGTCTCCGCATGGCCTGGAGCGAGTCGCGCGAGCTGCGCTTCGCGTTAGGTGAAGACGCGGCGAGTTGACCTGGCTTTCATCGAGTTTTCGCTTTGGTTCCCGTAAACTTCGATCCCTTGACGCGTGTCGCCTACTTTCCCGATTCGTTTCATGAAGTGAATGGCGTGGCGCACACGTCCCGCCACTTTGAGGATTTTGCCCGGCGGCGGGGCATTCCGTTTTTGTGTGTCCGCGCAGGCGACCGCGCCGAGCCGTTGGCGACCGAAGGCAGCATCACCACACTGGAACTCCCCCGCGGCATCTTCTCGATTCCGCTCGACAAGGATCTAAAGCTCGATCCGGCGTGGCTACGCCACATTCCCGTCATCCTGCGCACCCTGAAAGCCTTTCGTCCCGACGTAGTTCACATCACTGGCCCCAGCGAGCTGGGCATCATTGGAGCTCTGCTCGCCGGTATTCTGCGTTTGCCACTGGCCGCTTCGTGGCACACCAATGTGCACGAATACGCAGCGACCCGGGCCCACTGGTTTTTCGAGGGACTTCCGCCCAGGAGCGCGGCGAATGGCGCGCACCGCATTGAAGAGACGGCGTTGGTGGTCGCGGCGTGGTTCTACAGCCTGGCGGAAGTTTTGTTCGCTCCCAATCTCGACCTCTGCCGCCTGCTGGAAGCGAGGACCGGGCGGCCATGCCACCTGATGCAGCGTGGCATCGATGCAGACCTGTTTGGTCCCAGCCGCCGCGACCGCGATCCCCCGGATTCAGGATTCGTTCTGGGCTTTGTTGGGCGTCTCAGCGTGGAGAAGAATGTTGTGTTGCTCGCGCGCGTGCAGAAGCAGCTGGAGGAGCGAGGTTTCCGCAACTTTCGCTTTCGTATCGTAGGCCAGGGTGGAGAGGAAGGATGGCTGCGCCAGCATCTGCCGCGCGCTGAATTCACGGGCGTCCTGCGCGGCGAAGCTCTGGCGCGCGCTTACGCCGGCATGGACGTCTTCGTCTTCCCCTCGCACACCGACACATTCGGCAACGTGGTTCTGGAGGCCCTGGCCTCGGGCGTCCCTGCCGTGGTGACACCCGATGGCGGGCCCCGTTCGCTGGTGCAGGAGAACCGCACCGGCTTCATCGCCCAGGACGCGGATTTCGCCGACGCGATCGGCCGGATTCTTTCTGCTCCTGCGTTGTTATCTCAAATGCGCGCGGAGGCTCGTCGCTATGCTCTCTCTGCGTCGTGGGACGCGGTCTTTGAAGGGGTTTACACGGCATATGAGCCGGTCCTCAGGAAAGCATCGGCGAGTGTTCGCGTAACCACGACTGCGAATTAGGCGGGAGGAGAGAAGTCCAGCCCCGCCTGCTGTGCCGCCTGTTCAGTGGCGGACAGATTGAGCGATGCCAGCGGAATCCGCTGCTGATAGCCCGACGCAGCCTGGTCCAGCACGATCACAGAGTTCGAAGTCAGCACGTAATTGCGGATCGCCTGGGTATGACCGTCGTTAAAAATCAGTGTCATTTGCGGTTCGGGAGCGACTGCCTCCGCACCGGCTTGCTGAGGATCCTGATAGCCAGGCCCATAACCCCGATCGTCCGGCCCCGGTTCTGCGTAACCCGGTCCCGCGTAGTCCTGACGGTAGCCGTCATCGGGCGGCGCGACGGATGCGGCCGGCTGTTGCGCCATATCCGATCCCGAATCGTCGTAATCGCCGTAGCCGGTGAAGTCCGGATAGCCGATGTCCCACGGCAGCAGCGCCCACGAGTTGGCATAGGGGTAGCCGTAACCGTACCCACGATAGGGCGAGCGGTAACGGTAGTCGCGGCGTCCGTCACGACGATCCGCGCTGATTCCGTACGGCAGCCGATCAGGGGTAGCGAAGGCGCGGGTCGGCGCTGTAGAAGTAAACCGCGGTGCTGTGGCAAAGCTGCGGGATGCGAATCCCGAGGATCGGCCGAACGAGCCGCTTGAAATCCCGCCGCCAAAACTGTGGCCGCCGAAGCCACCGGCACGGCCGCCACTGAAACCACCGCCGACATGTCCGCCGCTCATACCGCCGCGCTGGGCAAACGCGGGCGAAACCGTGACCAGCAGGGCCGAGAGGAACGCGACTCCCAACATCCGCCGCATAGCAGCACCTCTAATGATTAGACGCTGAATAGACGCAACGGACCCAGGAATCGCGTCAGATCAGTTCGGTCCCCCACAAGTCGTGTAGATGGATCACGCCTTCAATTCTCTTTTCGCTGTCGATGACGATCAGGGAGGTGATTTTCTTCTCCTCCATGGTGTGCAGCGCTCGAACCGCCATCTCCGCAGCAGAAATAGTTTTGGGAGCGGGATTCATCACCTCGCCCGCAGCCCTGCGCAGGCCGTCGGGACCGTCGCGTTCGAGAAGCCGGCGCAGATCGCCGTCGCTGACCACACCGGCGAGCCTTCCGCCCTGCTCCACGGTGGTGATGCCGAGTTTCTTGCGCGACATTTCGTAGATCACATCGGTCATTGGTGTCGCAACATCGACCCGCGGAATCGCATCCCCGGAGTGCATGAGCTGACGCACGGTGGCGAGACGCTTGCCGAGCTTGCCGCCGGGATGCAACGCGGCGAAGTCCTCGGCGCGGAAGCCACGGCGCAGCGAGACGGCAATGGCCAGCGCATCGCCAAGGGCCAGCATGGCCGTAGTCGACGCGGTCGGAGCGAGGCCGAGCCCACAGGCTTCGGCTGGAACCGAGCAGTCGAGCGCCACATCGCTGGCCGTGGCCAGCGTGGACTGGGTGTCGCAGACGAAGGAGATGAGCGTGTTGCCCATGCGCTGCAGCGTGGCCAGCAGCCGCAATATCTCTTCGGTTTCGCCGCTCGCGGAAAGCGCGATGACGACGTCACCTTCCGTGATCATGCCAAGGTCGCCGTGGACCGCTTCGGCGGGATGCATGAAGAGGGCGGGACTGCCGGTCGAGCTGAGCGTTGCGGCGACTTTTTGCGCGATGATCCCGCTCTTTCCCATGCCTGTGACGACGACACGGGCGCGGGACTGGCCGCAGTCAAAGATTTGGGTGACGGCGCGATCGAAGTCGCTGGCCATAGGACCGTCCAGCCGCGCAGCGAGCGCGAGCAGCGCTTCCGCCTCGATGCGGACCAGCTGGGCCGGCTTGTGCAGATCGCTCATGCTCTGAAAGACCTGATGCTACCACCAGCAGCGGACAGGTCCGTGACATTCGGACCCAGGTCCGCTTGTAGAATGAAGACAGCGAGGGAAGCACGTTTGCGGCGCAATGTCTTAGTTCTTTCAGCGATGATCACAGCTCTGGCGCTGATGATTGCAGCGGGCGTCATCAATTTCGTTCATCGCCGTCAGGCCGAGCGGGCCAGAATGCAGGGGATGCAGATGAAGCTGGTGCCCGACAGCGGCCAGGCTGCTGCGAATGCCGATGCGGCTTCTGCGGAAATGCCGGAGGAGGACGACGACTCCACGCAGCTGAACGGAAAAAACGCGCCTCCCTTCACGCTGCCGGATCTGACCGGCAAAAGTATTTCGCTGGCCAGTTACAAAGGGCGGCCGCTGGTCGTCGATTTCTGGGCGACCTGGTGCGGTCCCTGCAAAGTAGAGATTCCCTGGTTTGAGAAGCTGCACGATCAGTACGCAAGCCAGGGGCTGGAGATCATTGGTATTTCCACCGACGATCTCGACAGAGATGATCCGGCGAAGCTCTTTACGCAGAAGAAGGACATCGCCGATTTTGCGGCGAAGATGCATATGAATTATCCGGTCCTGTACGGCGCCGATGCGGTCGAGGATAAGTGGGGCATCGACGCCATGCCGACTACGTTTTTCATCGATCGAAACGGAAAGATCGTGGCCTCGACCATTGGTCTGGCGCCGCGCGACGTGATCGAGGCCGACATCAAGAAGGCGATTGGGAGCGGGGCGACGTCGTGAAATCTGCCATGATTATCGTCGCTTTTGGGGCGCTGCTGGTAACCGGCGTGGCGCAGAACCTGCCCTGGCAGAACCCCGGCAGTGAGGGCGGCAGTCCGCAGCAGCTCGTGCATTTTCTTTATCCACAGCAGGCGAGCTTGCCCGCCGGTAAGCCGGCGGTTATCGAGATGCACTTCCGCATCAACGACGGGCTGCACATCAACTCGCACGCTCCACGGCAGAAGAGCCTGATTCGAACTGAACTGATCGAAGCGGAACCTGTGGGCGTCAACATTGCTGCGGTGGATTTTCCTCCCGGGGTCGATTACGCATTTCCCGCGGATCCGACGCAAAAGCTGAGTGTCTACAACGGTGAATTCGTGCTGAAGATGCACCTCACTGCGCAGCGCGGCAATCATCTGCTGCAGGGAGCGCTGCGTTATCAGGCCTGCGATGCGCACACCTGCTTTCCACCGAGAAATCTGCCGGTTGCCATCGATGTGATCGGGCAGTAGGCGGGGCGACCTGTCTTCGCGGGGAAATCAATAAAGAATGCTACATAGGGATCCTTTCCTCCGGCCCCGGTGTCTAAAGGTAGAACGGAGGCGCCTGGCGCGTTGTGAGGAGAGCCGAGAATCCGGCGGCAGGATGGGTAGCCGGCGTTGCGGGCCTGGTGTCTGCGATGGTGGTTGCGGCATGCACGCGGCCTGGGCTGACGGCGAGACTGCCGTTGGGGAAGGCCGTGGTGTTGGCGGCGATATGGGTGGCCGCGACCGTGCTGGCGGGCGCGCTGGGCATGGTGCTGGCCGAAAGCGTAGCGGAAAGGCGACCCTCCGGTCCGCCGGCTCGGACTCTGCTGGCAGCGGCGCCGGCATGGATCCTGATGGCTCCGCTGTTGCTCTGCTGGTTGCGCGGCTCGGCGTGGGCGATTGCGCTGGGAGCCTGGGCCGCGGCGGCGATGGCGGTGTGCGTACGCGGAATGACAGGCGCGGACAAGACCGATCCGGTGGAGTTGTGGGAGCCGGAGGAGCCGGGACCGCATTTCGCGGATTTGCCGGCTCCTGACTCGCGGCGGCCGGAGGCGCTGGCGATTGCCGTGTGTGTTGAGGGAGCGGCCGTGCTGGCGAATCGCGGAGCGATTTTTACTGCGACCGCATTGATGGCGGCTGGGTCGTTTCTATTTGTGTGGAAGGGGCTGCGGTCGCTGGGTGCAAAGCCGAGCGAAGGGATGGCGAGACCGGCGGAGCGCGCGGCGTCGGCCACACTTGCTGCGATGCTGATTTTGATCCCGCTGCTGATGGCGCGTTTTGCGCGGGTGGAAGGCGGCGGGATAGAAGCGACGGCGCAGGCCGCGGCCCGGCCGCGGGCGGATGCGGAGAAGGTCGACCCGAATGATGCGTATCAGGGAATCATTTTGTTCACTGTGAAGGATAAGGAGAAGGATCTGCCGCCGGTGCCGTTGGAGCGGGATCTGCTGCGGACAGGAAAGGCGCGGCCGCTGGTGATCCGGTTCGACGGGGCGTACTGGTATTTCCAGGCGCCGAAGCGGGGGCCGGGAATGCATCCGCACTTTGCCCATGGCGATCCGGTCGCGGTAAGTATCTACTCAACGGGATGGGTGCCGCTGGCGATGCAGGCGCACCAGACGCTGGCGCAGCCTGCGGATCTGCGGTCGTGCGGCGCAATGCGGGTGACGGTGAGGAACGGGGACAACCGGCAGGGAAGCATCGATATGGGTGTGCTGCTCACAGATACGACTGTGACGGGGAAGCCATCGCTGTATCTGGGGACGAAGCCGATTGTCTCGACCGAGCCGGGGCACTTTGCATTCAAGCCCAGACCGGTGACGGAGGAACTGACGTTTGCCATTCCGGCGCACGGCGGGTTGAAGAAGTTTGACGACATTACGGTGCTCTTTTTTCCCGATGAGGAGCGGTTGACCCTGGGGGCAAGGATCGGCATCGATCAGTTTGAGCTGATGCCGAAGTAAAGCGATGTTGCGTAACCAGTGATCCGCGGCCGGGTCCCCGATCCGCTGAGTTTTGCGGGGGAACGGACAACACCTGTCCAGGGTAACGGGCAGCTACTGTGCAGCAGCACTAATCGGTGCGCAATGCCCGAGCGGGGTCGATGGAGGCGGCGCGGCGGGCGGGGATGAGTCCGGCGAAGAAAGCGGCGAGGACCAGGGTGACGATGGCGATGATCAGGACGATGGGGTCGACACCTTTGATGTCGTAGAGCTGGGCTTCGACGTAGCGCACGCAAAAGTATGCAGCGGGGATGCCGATGGCGAGGCCGAGGACGGTCTGGATCATGGCGCCCCTCATGACCATGCCGATGACGCGGAGGCGTTCGGCGCCGAGGGCCATGCGGATGCCGATTTCGCTGGTTTGGCGGGCGACGGTGTACGCGGTGACGCCGTAGAGGCCGATGGTAGCAAGCAACAGGGCGAGGGTGCCGAAGAGCATGGTGAGGCGGGCAACCATGCGATCTTCGGTGAAGCGGTCGGCGATTTGCTGATCGAAGGTCTGAAACTTCACGATGGCGAGATTGGGACTGATGCTGGCCAGGGTTTGGCGGGCGATGGATTCCAAGTCGGGCATGGGGTGCGCGGTCTGAAGGACGATGGCACCGGCGTACAGGGAGGTATCGGTTTCGACAGGGCTCTTATCGCTCGCGGGACGCTGCAGCACGGGGAAGAAAACCATGCGGTGGTCCTTCCACTGCACAGCCGTGTAGGCAGTGTCGTCGACGACGCCGACGATTTGAAATTCGAGGGGACTATGAGGACCGCCGAAGCCGATTTGCCTGCCGATGGGATCGGTTCCGGCAGGGAAGACGTCCTTCACGAGAGTTTTGTTGACGACGGCGACGGTGAGCGAGCCAGGCGAGTCCTGGGAGGTGAAGGCGCGGCCGCGAAGCAGGGGGGTGCCGACCGAATCGAAGTATTCGGGAGAGACGCGAAGGTGGGATGCGCCGAAGGTGCTGGGTCGGCCTTCGGCTCGGAAGCCTGAGCCCCAATTATTGTCTTCCATGGGGGTGTAGCTGGCGATGCCGACGTGGACGATGCCGGGGATGGCGTGGAAGCGATCTTCAAAGGCGCGATAGAGCGGCGCGAGCTGAGAAGGCAGATAGCCGGCGGCCTGGGGATTGATGTGGACGATGTAGCGGTTGCGCGCATCGAGTTTGAGGTCGGTGCCCTGGAGTTTGTTGAGGCTTTGCGCAAAGAGGCCGGCGCCGACGAGGAGGACGAGGGAAAGCGCAGCCTGCAGGACAACGAGCGATCGCTGCAGGAGTGAGGCTTTGGCGCCGGTAGTGCGGGCACCGGTGCGGAGAGCGTCAGCGGGCTGAGTTTGGGCAGCGATCCAGGCGGGGGCGACGCCGAAGAGGATGCCGGTGGCCAGGCAGAGAGCGCAGGCAAAGAGGAGGACCGGCAACGAGGGGCTGGCGTCGATGGGAACATTCTGATCGCCCGGAAAGGCCATGGCGAGGAGCGCGCGAGTTCCGGCGTAAGCGACGAAGAGGCCGGCGATGCCGCTGAGCGTCGCGAGGACAATGCTTTCGGTGAGGAGCTGGCGGATGATACGCGAGCGCGCGGCGCCGAGGGCGGTACGGAGGGACATTTCCGCTTTGCGGCCCATGCCGCGGACGAGGAGGAGATTCGCGATGTTGGCACAGGCGATGAGGAGGACGATGCCGGAGACCCACATGAGCATGTGGAGGTTGGATTTGTATTGTTCCTGGAGATTCTGGATGCCGCCGCCGGCGGGGGTGAGGATGATGTGAGCACGGGCGAGAGCGGCTTTGCCTTTGTCTCCGGCATAGGTGGGATCGGCGGCGACGATTTGGCGGAAGAGCCCGTTGATTTTTGCCTGAAGCGATGCGAGGGGAACGCCAGGCTTGACGCGACCGACGATGTAGAGCCACTGGGTGTTGGGATCGGAGACGTAGGTGGCGTTGAGAAGCACGGGCATCGACTGAATGGGCAGGTAGTAGTCGGGTGGCGTGTTGCTGAGGCGATCGCCGTAGAAGCCCTCAGGGGCGACGCCAATGATGAGGACCGGTTTGGTGTTGACCCAGAAGGTGCTGCCGATGACGGAGGGGTCGCCAGCGTAGTTGTGCTGCCAGTTTTCGTAGGTGATGACGGCGACCATGGGGGCGCCTGCGTTGTCATCGGAGTCGGCGATGAAGCGACCGGCGGTGGGGCGCAGGCCGAAGGTGCGGAAGTAATTGCCCGAGACGAATTCGCCCATCACGGAGCGGGCGGTTTCCTGGCTGCCATCGCGGCGGACGGTGACGGGACGGTAAGTGAAACCGGATTCGACGGCGGCGAGGTCCTGAAACTCGGGGACGCTCTTGCGGAGCTGCTGCCAGGTATTGGTGGAGAAGAGGGAGTAGGCGTCGTTGTCGGGATAGCCGCCGGAGTTGACGCAGCAGTTGTCGTCGGCACCGAGGCGGACGAGGGTAGCGGGGTCGGCGACGGGAAGGTTGCGCATGAGGACGGCGTTGACGAGGGTAAAGATGGCGGCGTTGGCACCGATGCCGAGGGCCAGGGTGAGGATGGCGGTGGTGGTGAAGCCGGGGGTTTTCCTGAGCTGGCGGAAGGCGTAGCGGATGTCCTGAATCAGGGTTGCGACCATGAGGTTCTCCTCGGAAATCCTGCGGGGACGTCTGGGCAGACGGATACGTCGGCTTGACAGGAGCACGTGATGCTCCAAATCGGTATCCGGCAAGCTGCTGAATTTGTGGGGAGATAGCTGGTTCGTGCAGAGGCTGGTGTTCGCCGGTAGAACGACGGTGTCCGGAAAGGGACAGGTACGGGAGATCGAAGACAGGGGCGCAGGGAGGTTACATCCGTACCGGGAGCCGGCGATTCGCAACTGGCATCCAGTCTGTAAATTGGACTATAGTCTAAAACATGGACGTGAATACAAATACACTGCACGGGCGGAGGAAGCAGCAGACGCGCCGGGAGATTATTCGGACGGCGTTCGAGCTGTTCGGCCGGCACGGCTATGAGGCTGTGTCGATGGACAGCGTGGCAGAGGCGGCAGGAGTGTCTCGCGCAACGATGTTCAACTACTTTCCGCAAAAGGAGCTGATCCTGCGCGAGATTGCGGAAGCGCGGGTGGAGAAGTTGAAAACGATCCTCGAGGAGTTTACGGCGAGCGGGAAAGGGCCGCGGTTTGAGGACATCGTGGAGCTGATCCTGCGGCTTTCGGAAGAGAATGCGCGGATCAGCGGCGGCTCGAAAAAACTGTTGCTGGAGGTGATCTTCCGGCAGGCCTCGCAGGGTGTGCTGCTGGTGGCGCGTGCTGAGGCGGTGGAAGCACTGACTGCGGCGCTGCGGGGACTGGTGCGGAAGAAGAAAGCACAGCTGCTTGCGGAGACCGTGTTTGCGGTGTACATGGCGACGATGCTGGAGTGGCTGATGCGGGAGGGAGTACCGCAGAAGTGGTTGATGGAGACGATGCGGGAGCGGCTGCTGGTGCTGCGGGAGGGAGTGGCATGAAGCGGCGATGGATCGTGGGCGGAGCGATCGCGGCGTTGGCGACTGCAGCGATCTGGATCGCATTTGCGTGGACTGGATGGCGAAGCCGGAAGGACTATGCGGGAACGGTGGAGACGCGCGAGATCCAGATTGGGTCGAAGGTGGGCGGGCGAGTTACGGAGGTCGGGGTCGAAGAGGGGCAGGTGGTCAAGGCGGGGACGGTGCTGGTGCGCTTTGAGTGCGACGAGCTGAAGGCGCAGCGGGCGCAGGCGCAGGCGGCGGTGACGCAGGCTCAGGCGGATGTGGAAAGGATGCTCAGGGGGAATCGTCCGGAGGAGATTGCGGAGGCGGAGGCGACGGCGCGTGCAGAGAGTGCCGCGTTCACGGAAGCGCAGAACGGTCCTCGGCGGCAGGAGATCGATCAGGCCAGGGCAGATTATGCGGCGGCGGCAGCCGATGCGGCGAACGCCGAGATTTTCTATCAGCGGATGAAGGCGCTGGTGGGCCAGGACATTATTTCAAAGCAGCAGTTCGACGATGCGAAAGACAAACGGGATGCGGCGACACAGCATGCGGAGAGTGCGCGGCAGCGGCTGACGATGCTCGAGGCGGGGACGCGTGTGGAGGATCTGAACGCAGCGGAGGCGCGATACAAGCAGGCGCAGGCAGCAGCGGTGCTGGCGAAGAAAGGGTTTCGGAAAGAAGACATTGAGGCGGCGCGCGGCAAGCTGGTGGAGGCGCAGGGTCATGTCGAGGAACTGGATGCACGGCTGCGGGAGGCGGACCTGACGGCTCCGGCGGATGCGGTCGTGGAGGTGGTAAGTGTGCGGCCGGGTGATCTGGTACCGGCGGGGCGCATTGTGATGACGATGCTGGAGAGCTCGCAACTATGGGTGAAGGTGTATGTGCCGGAGACGGAACTGGCGCAGGTGCATCTGGGGCAGCGGGCGGCAGTGCAGGTGGACAGCTATGGGGGGCGGGCATTTGACGGGCACGTGGGGCAGATTGCGAGCGCAGCGGAGTTCCTGCCGCGCAATGTTCAGACGAAAAGCGACCGCGAGCACGAGGTGTTTGGCGTGAAGGTGTACGTGGACAACGCGCAGCAGGTACTGAAGTCGGGGATGTCGGCGACGGTGAGGCTGGAATGACGGCAGTCATCGAGGCCGATCATCTGACGATCCGGTTCGGGGCAGTCACGGCGGTGAACGGCGTGAGCTTCGCGGTGGCAAAGGGGGAGATCTTTGGTTTTCTCGGGCCGAATGGATCCGGCAAGACCACCATCATCAAGGCGCTGTGCGGGCTGCTGACGCCGAGCGAGGGGACGGGACGGATTTTGGGGATGGACATTCGCAAAGAGGCTGCGGACATTCGTCATCATGTCGGTTACATGTCGCAGAAATTTGGTTTGTATGAGGATCTGACGGTTGCGGAGAACATCGCGTTTTATGCGAGGGTGTACGGGCTGAATGGGAAGCGCGCGGAGGAGCGGACGCACGATGTGCAGACGCTGACGGGGATCGCACCCTACATGCAGCGGCGGGCGGGACAGCTCTCGGGCGGGTGGAAGCAGCGGCTGGCGCTTGCGTGCGCGATTATTCATTCGCCGGAAGTTGTCTTTCTGGATGAACCGACAGCAGGGATCGATCCGGTGGCGCGGCGGGCGCTGTGGGATTTGCTGTTTCAGCTTTCGGGGCAGGGCGTGACGTTCTTTGTGACCACCCACTATATGGATGAGGCGGAACGGTGCGGCCGCGTGGGCTACATCTATATGTCGAAACTGATCGCGATTGGGACCGTGGCGGAGTTGCAGCGATTGCCGGAGGCGAATCCGGCTGGTACGACGCGAGTGCAGATCGATACGGCGAATCCATCGGCGATGCTGGACCGGGTCCGGGCGATGGAGGGTGTGCGGGAGGCAACGATCTTCGGGCGCTCGATTCACGCGCTGGCGAAGACGGATGGGCTGGGGGCGCTGCAGGCGCAGCTGCCGCAGGCGCGGGTGGAAAAGATTGAGCCGTCGCTCGAGGATGTATTTGTAACTTTGACATATCAGATTATGGAGGCCGCGCGATGAAGCGGCTGTTTCGGGGGCTGGTGCCGGTGTGCAGGAAGGAGTTTCTGCACATTGTGCGCGATCCCGGGACGCTGGTTTTTGCGCTGGCGCTGCCCATCCTGCAGCTGCTGCTGTTCGGATTTGCCGTTGATACCAATATCCGGCAGATTGCAACGGTGGTGCTGGACGAGTCGCAAACGCAGGAGAGCCGGAGGCTGCTGGAGAGTTTTGCGGGATCGGACGTTTTCAACCTGAAGAGTTACGTGACCTCGCCGGATGCGATGTATGAGGCGATCCGGTCGGGGAAGGCGCGAGCGGGCATTCAGATTCCGTACGATTACGCGCGGCGGCTGGAGGACGGCACGGGAGCGACGGTGCTGGTGCTGGTGGACGGATCGGACTCGACGGTAGCGGGGCAGGCGATCAGCACATCGACGGGCGTGGCGCTGCAGTCGTCGCTGGTGCGCGTGCTGCCCGACGGGACGATGCCCATCGAGGTGCGGCCTTCGGTGCTGTATAACCCGGCGACGCGGTCGGCAAATTTTTTTGTACCGGGGCTGATCGCGATTCTGCTGCAGGTAATGACGATCCTGCTGATCGCCCTGAGCCTGGTGCGCGAGCGCGAGCATGGCACGCTGGAACAGCTGACCATGACGCCGGTTGCCCCGCTGGGACTGATGGTGGGGAAGATGATTCCGTATGGGGTACTGGCGTTTGGGGAGCTGTGCGCAATTCTGATCCTGATGCGGGTGGTGTTTTTGGTGCCGGTGCACGGGAATGTATTTTTGCTGCTGGCGCTGTCGTTGCCGTTTCTGTTGACGGTGCTGGGGCTGGGGCTGGTGATTTCGACGAAGGCGCACACGCAGGCCGAGGCGTTCCAGTTATCGATGGGGACGATTCTGCCCTCGGTATTTTTGTCGGGCTACATTTTTCTGATCGAGAATATGCCGCTGCCGTTTCGCGGGATCGCCCAGCTGATTCCGGCGACGTATTACATCCGGATCTTGCGCGGAATTATTTTGCGCGGCGCGGGGATGGGGGACCTGTGGAGTGAGGCGCTGGTGCTGACCCTGATGGGCTGTGCGGCGATCCTGCTGGCGGCGCGGTTGTTTGTGAAAGATAGGGGATAGCGAATCGGGAACAGCGATTCGAGACCGGGATCAGGTCAGGCTCGTTTTTTCGAGTGTGGGTTGGTCGTAGAGCGGGCGGCGAGCGGGCCTGTTGGCGGAAGGTGGGCCCCGGCCAGCTCGACTTGCGGGAAATGGACCGGCGGGAGTGCTTCGAAGGCGGGCTTCGCGAAGAGATAGCCCTGGAACAAACGGATCTTCTGGCCGGTGAGAAAGCTATATTCGGCCAGGGTTTCGACACCTTCAGCGATGACGTCAATTTTGAGGTCGTAGCAGGCGCGGCGGATGGCGCGGAGGATGGTCTGTCGCGGGCCGGGACGTTCGACGCTGCGGATGAGGCGCATGTCGAGTTTGATCTGCTCGGGCCCAAGGTCGTCGAGGAGGGTCAGGCTGGCGTGGGAGGCGCCGAAGTCGTCGATGGCCAGGCGGACGCCGCGGCCGCGCGCCTGCTTGATGAGCGAGGCAAAGTGAGCGCGATTCTCGACGACGTGATTTTCGGGGACTTCGAGGACAATGCGTTCGGCGGCGATTCCTGCTTCCTGGGCGGCGTCCAGCGTGGTGAGGACGGAGCGCGGCCACGACTCGAGACTCTGAGCGAGAAAATTCAGATGAAGCGGGCGATCGATATCGAGCCGCGCGGCGAGCCCGACAGCCTGGGAGCGAGCGACCTGATCGAACAGGTGCAGCCGGAGAGGCGAGATCTGGTTGAGCACTTGCCAGGCCGGCTCATCCCACGTGCCACGAATGAGTGCTTCGTAGCCGACGATTTGGCCCGCGGAGGCGTCGACGATCGGCTGAAAGGCGAAGCTGAAGGCCGGGTCGACGGGAAGCAGCGGTTCGGCGCTCATCGCGCGCCTTCGGCCATGGAGGAGATCTGCGAGTACATAACCAGGCGAGCGGCAAATTTTGTCGCGGGAAAAATGTGGGGGAGGAACTCTGCGACAGTAAGCCCATGGTCGCGCGCCGGGCGGGCCGGGACCACCCCCCAAAGGGGCCACAGTCAACCCGCAAAAGCGCTACAACCTAACTCCGAAGTGGGGCATCCCGTGGATTTCGCGATCACGCGCGACGGAGCACCGCGCGATCGGTCTTATGGGCAGCAATTCCGATTCAGCCGGGTCATTTTGCGCTCTGTCTCCGCGAGCGTGGTGGCGCTGCAGTCTGTGCAAAGTTTGCGTACGGCGGGGAGAATCCGTTCGGAGAAGCTGGGCGACCTGGCTCATGAGTAGCAGAGACTTGCAATCGTTTCACTTCGGGGTAGGCGCTGACTTTGGCGGCAAGAGCCAGAGCACCGCAACCATTGCGATCAGCGCGAGAGAGGCACAGGGCCGATACCAGGCTACGGGAATCGCTGTGAGATAAAGCGAAACAGACGCGATCTGCTTGCCCCAACTTGCGTCTGGGGGCGCCGCGCTCTGCCTGCGTATCTGAGTCCACAACGCCATATACCCGAGCCCCGGGAAGATGCTGACGGTAGCGTAGAGTGCAGTCGTGAACGACGACAGCCCCTTAACGCCGATCCAGTCGGTCGCGAATGGAAACAGCGAAAGGCAGAAGAGAAAGGCGAGGTTAGCCCACAAAATACCGTGGCTGACCGTCTCCACCTCGTCAACCAGATAGTGATGGTTCACCCAGTAAATACCGATCTGCACGAACGTGAGCAGATAGAGAAAGACGGTTGGCAGCACTGCGCGCAGACCAGCCAGACCGTCCGGACCTGGCACTTTCAACTCCAGCACCATGATGGTGATGATGACCGCGATGATGCCGTCGGAGAAGGCTTCCAGACGACCCGGACTCAGGCCCTTTCTTCTCACTATGCTACGACCGTAGCATGGAACGTTGGGCTCAGATGCATTCCTGTATGTCGATACACCCTGGCACTAAGCGTTCAGACCCGTTTCCCGTCCGGGCCCGGCGTCAGCCGTACGTGAGGTCGGTGCTCTGTCCGACTTCGATGATATAGCCGTCAGGATCGCGGATGTAGCAGCGAATCTCGCCGTATTTGGGGATCGGCTCGGTGATGAACTCTGCTCTCGACTTTTCCATAATTTGTAGCAAGCCTGAATATCCGCAACGCGGAAATTCATAAAGCTGTTGATGTGATTCGGGTCCGGGACGCTGAGCGTTACGGTCGGCTTATCCGCGGTCGGGCCGCCGCCAAGGTTCAGAATCATCCAGATGTTCGCAAGCTGAAGGTACGCAGGCGCGTTGCCGTCGCCCAAGCTTAGAATGTGAGCGCCGAAGACCTTTTCGTAGTAGTGAGCTGATCGCTCGATGTCCGCGACGGTGAGAAAATGCGCGATGCTGATCCCTTCTTTCGGGGGCATCTCATAGCTCTTCTGTGCGACTTGTACGCTCATAGACGGCTCCATCCCTGGAAACAGTGCTCATCCGCTGATTCCGGTTCTCTCGTATTCATACATTCATACCTGCTGCCGATTAAGCCGCGGCGATACAGTCCACCTCGATATCGAAGCCACCATTCCAGGCAGGAACGTTGATAAAGATTCGAGCAGGAGGGTTTTCCGGGAAGTAACGCCTGTAGACCTCGTTAACAGCAGGAAACAAATCTACTGAAGTCACGTAGACATGCAGTTTCAGGACGTTTTCCAGGGACGAACCCGCCCTTTCGACACAGAGCTTAAGCTGGTCTAAAACGATCTCGGTCTGGCGCTCAATAGGTCCCCGGAAATCTCTCCGGTTTGCGGAACGAACGGCGGACAGCCTGAGACGTAAATAGTGTCGCCGTGTTTAGTCACCATCGAAGCGGGCGCCTTGTACTTTTCGAGGTAGGTCGCCAGGGGCTCGACCCGAATGATTTCTCGTTTCATAGATTTCCTCCGCGCCTTCACGCGAATTGTAGAGTCTTCTCCCATCAGCGGTCGATGCGGTTATGGTTGCGGGAATCCGAACATCAACCAGGACTGATTGGCTACCCAATTTGGGTAAAGCCCGGTCATCTGATCGAACAAATCCTGGTCGGACGCCGCGGTTTTCTGCAACCGGTCGAAGTCCTCGAGGTAACGCTTCGTGTCCTGGATTGCCGCGGGAGAATCGGGCGCGCCAGGCTTCTTGTGACCGGCGACCACAATGGTCGGATTCAGCGCCGCTAACCGGTCCAGCGCCGCGATCCAATTCTTTCGGCTCTCGGGAGTGGTGTCGCCGACGTACATGCGGCACTGGTTGTACACAACGTCGCCAGCGACGATGAGGTCGATCGATGGCACATGCAGAGACGTCGTATCGGCGCTGTCAGTGTGGCCCTGCTCGATGATGCGCAAATCGTGACCCTCGAGAGTGAACGTGTCGTGCTCCCAGGGCTCAGGTGGAACCAGCTTAGTGGGCACTTGCCCAGGAAACAACTGGCGGGCTAATCGCTCCACAGTGGGGGTGAAAGACATCTGCATGGCGTTCAGCGTGCTGGGTGTAGCGATCGCCCGAGCGCCGGGGAAACGGTCGAGCAGAATGCCGAGACCGTAGAAGTGGTCGAAATGCGCGTGCGTTATATAGATGGTTTCAAGGTTGCGGTTGTGCAGAGCGACCCAATCCGCGAGTGCCTCGGCCTCGGCCACCGTCATCATTGCGTCTACCAGAACCGCGTCGTACTCGCCGTATATCAAAGTCGACGTGATCGGGTCAAAGCCGAACGCTTCGCCGAAGGGCCTTGGCCGTTCGCCGACCATCGTCTTTCCCGGGGCGGTAAAAACGTTCACGCTAAGCGTATTCGAGGCGACCGGCGGGGCCGCGCGCGTGGCCTCTTTCAGTCCATTGGCGCCGTCCATTCGGTACCTCTTTCGATGTCCGAGGGAGTCACTATTCAAGGCAAGGTTGGCAGAGGCGCGACGACGGATCCATTGGACGAACGTATCGGTCGATACCAAAGTCTCGGTTGGATATTGCGGTCAGAGAGGCGCAACGTGGCTTGACGAGCAATTCAACCTTGAGTGCTGGTAACGAACGGCTTTGAGGGGAGGGAGGGATCGTCGCAAATCCCTTGAGACGGCAGATGGGGTACCTATGGTGGAGGCGGCGGGAGTCGAACCGGAGAATCCCTTTGAAGGGACTCAACTTATTGATTTCGAGAATGCCCGAATTGGCATGATGTCCACGATTGCCAAATCTGCTGTACGGTGACTGTACAGGGTTTTCCTAGAAATCCTAGAACTGCCAAACTCCACCTTCGGACGGCCCCATTTGCGAAAGGAGCATTCTGAAGTTCGTTTCAGTATTACACGAATTCCCGCGGAGGGAACGCGCCCTTCTCGAGCTGGCAAGCGCTCTCCAAGACTAGGAACTTCGCCGCCCAAGAGCGTATACGGTTGGGGTTACTCCCACTGTCTGACGGAAAGCCCGGATAAACGCGCCTGTGCTCTCGTAGCCAACCTCGAAGGAGGTTTCCGTTACCGAGCGTCCATCTGCGAGCAGTTCGAGCGAGCGCAACACCTGCATCTGTCGACGCCATTGCCCAGGGCCTAGCCCGGTTTCCTTCTTAAAGTTTCGAAACAGCGAGCGCTCCGACAAGCCAACCTCGCGCGCTAGTGTGGCTAGATTCTCTGCGCCTTTGGGGCCCTCCGCCAGCCGCGTCGCCAGGCGTTTCAGTGCCGGATCACGGGGAGCTGGCAGGTGCAGCTGAAATTCCGAGGCCCCAGAAATTTTCGGCGTGAAGCCTTGGGGCCGACTGAGGTAGGGATTCCTTAAAAGCAACGGTACACCCAAACCAGCGAGCGATGCGCGCTTGCCCAGATATGACGGGCTGAAATCGTAGCAGCCCATCCAATGCAGTTGCATTCCTTGAGCAGCCGATGGCTAAACGGACTGCTGTACTCCAGTGCCTCCGAAACTTCATCCCGCTCCTGTCGGAAAGTGTAAGGCTCAGTTCACCTCCATGGCTAGCAGGTTGAACGGTCACTCGACTCGGATCTGCACAATGGCTGCCCGCAGTCCGTCGGTGAAATGTTTTTCCGAGAGGCTGAAATTTGGCACTCGCGTCGATCTCCCGATGGAACCCGGCCCCGCTTAGAAAGACGTTAATCACTTCCACTCCGTAATTTCTCGTCATCCGGCCTCGGATCACCGATAGATATTCAGCTTTGGCTGCTTGGCAGTGGGAAGGCTCACGCCAAGGATGCCTGCGGCGGTGGGAGCGATTTGCCTCATATCGATGATTCCCAGACTACGAGCGTGTGCTATACCGTTCCCAATAATGAAAAATGACGCATGCATCTCTGGGAACGATGGCAAATACCCATGAGTGCCCTTTACTAACGGCTGGTCGCTCACGAGTGCACCAGCGGTAGCCGAGCCAAGAGTATATCCGGGTTTCATCGCAACGACGAACGCCGCATTGGGGAAACCTCCCATTTGCCTGATCTGTTCAGGATCGAGAATTCTCGCGATGCCATTGGCGGAATTCGAAGCCAAGCTGATGAGCAAAGCATGAACTTTGTCACGGGTTTTCGTATCAGCGGGGTTGTGCCGCATGATGGCTGCCAACCCACTTGCTGGCCACGGTGCTGCTTCCCAGGATGTGACTGTGGAGCCGCTTCCGACGTCGTGTCCGAGTCGGATCAATCCCGCCTGTAAAAATGGAATTATCAGATTCAGCGCATGGTCTACGCGGGCGAAACCATGATCGGAGACAATTACCACTACACTCCGCGGATCATTCTTCCTCGCCACTTCAATGAGCTGGGCGACCATGCTGTCTATCGCTTCGAGTGTCGTTTCGGCCTCTTCGCTGAACGGCCCGGAAAGATGCTCCGACTCGTCGAGAGAGCTCAAATGAATGGTCATGAAGCCCGGCTTCTCGCGTTGGAGGACGTCAACCGAAAAGCGCGTGCGAGTTCGATCTCCATCGACACTCGTGTCATTTCCCATCATGTAGGGTCCGAGTCTCTGCTCCATATCGGCGAGCAAACCATCGGGTCGCGAAATGGCAGTCATCAGTTCGCGATCCTGAGGATTTGCTCCCGCGGCAGGATTTGTGCTTCTCCAATATTCGGGAATCAGTGTATCGACGCTCACCGCATTCACACTGACCGGCCAGCTCACGCTCGCAGTGCCTATCCCGGCCTGGCACGCTGCATCCCATAGGGTAGGTACGTGAATATCTCCCGCGTACCAGTACCAGGCTCCGCTGAGCTTGCGCTCGGGATCGAAGAGGGCATTGTTCAGAATCCCGTGTTCTGCCGGCCAGACACCGGTGATCAGTGTCGTGTGATCGGGATATGTCACAGTAGGTAGAACAGCGACCACCCCTTCAGCGTAAGTGCCGTCTGTGATGAATCGGCGCAATGTAGGGATGCGTAGACCATAGTCTGCGGCATGCGTTACATATTCCGGCTTAAGGCCGTCAATCGAGATCATTAGAACGGGAGCCGCGTGGAGTGTGAGGAGCGGCAGAGCAAGAAATGCAATCGCCGCAAAGAGAAGACCGATGTGTCGCTTGTGCCGGCTCATGATGGTACCAGTAAATCTTCCTCGAAGCGGCACGACATGAACAGGAGATGAAAGGGTCGGTATGCTGGCGTTTCAATGCCGCCCTCTTCACAACACTGCCCATATAAGGAGTGTCCCAGACGGTCCTCCGTTGGCCAGATGATCTCTTCTGCGACGCTACACCTTGACAATAAAGGGTCTTTTGAATCAAGATTCTAAGTCATACACAATGCGCGCGGGTGATGAGGTCCACCCTTAACCGCCTTCCAGGCTGATGACTCCTACCCACTGGAGGAGTCTCGTGAAGATTCGAAGCCTGGAACTGCTCACCCGGGAATACTGCGCTCTCCACGGTTATCCCAGATTGAGTCCGTTTCACGGCAGGAGACCGTTGTGATCCTGTCCAATGTTGTCCTGCAAATCTGCCAGGTGTTGTGCGTCCTCATGCTGGCTCCTCTGCTCCAGGGGTTCATTCTCAAAACAGAGGAACGCATCCAGCGCAGCCGCGGCCCAAGCTTCATTCAGCCGTACAGGGACCTTTGGAAGCTTTTCCATAAGGAAGCAGTAATACCAGAGTCAGCATCCTGGATCTACCTGATCGCGCCACTCATTGCCTTCACGGCGATGTTGATTGTGCCGATCCTGATTCCCGTCCTGACGGATCGACCGTTGCCGCAGTCGGATATGGGCGACATGCTGGGCGGAGGCATGGTTCTCACGCTTGGCTCTTTTGCCATCATTCTTGCCGGTCTCGATTCCGGAAATGTCTACGGTGGCATAGGGTCGAGCCGTGCCGTCATGCTGGCAATACTCGCCGAACCGACCCTGATTCTCGTCCTCGTTGGTATCAGCCTGCTGGCTAAGGCGATGCTGCCTTTCGTCGTGAATCATCTTTTGCTGGGAAGCCTCTCCACATACTGGAGTCCCGCACATCTGTTTCTGATTCTGGCGTTCTTTGTGCTTCTCCTTGTCGAAACCGACCGACTGCCGATCCATTCGCCAACCCATCTTGAGATTTACATGATTGATGAGGGCCGAATTCTCGAATACTCAGGTCCTTTGCTGGCCCTGCTGAAGTGGGCATCGATGATGAAGCAATTCATCCTTTACACGATCTTTTGCAACGTGTTTCTGCTGCCATGGGGCATGTCGCAAATCGGGACTCCATTGGGTGAACTCGGTTCGGTGATTGCCTTGTTGGTGAAGTTCCTGCTCGTGGCGCTCGTCGTCATTGTTGTCGAGACGGTCCAGTCCCGCCTGCGCTTCTATCGCTATCAGGAGCCACTGGCCTCAGGATTTCTATTTGCTGTTCTGGCTATTGTTTCGAGCCAGTTGATGTGAGGTGACTGTCGTGTTCCTGGAACATGTCAACCCGCTGCAGGCTTCGATCTTCAGCTCTCTTGCTGTCGTGAGCCTGCTTCTCACCTTCGTCATGCTGGGATCGCACTGGTTGCAGAATTATGTTTATGCTTTCGCAGTGCAGTCGTGGTTGATCGCGGCTCTCTCGGCTTCGGTGGGATATTTCGCCGGCTATCCGGAGCTTTATTTTATCGCTGTGCTCACAGCGTTGCTTCGAGGCCTGGTCCTGCCGTATCTGCTGATGAGGATCATCGGGCGACTCAACGTTAAGCGCGAGTTGCACGCAGTGCTTCAACCCAGTTCCAGCCTCGTCCTCGGCGCGCTGCTTGTGATGTTCGCCTTTGTGATCGCTAATCACATGAACCGGCAGTCGTTTCTGGCCGCCCATGTGGTTGTCATGGCGCTCACGATCATGCTGTCAATGAAGTTTCTTGGTTTTCTGATGCTGGCGGTTCGCGACGAAGCTGTGAGCCAGATCCTTGGGCTTCTCGTTCTCGAAAACGGTATTTTCCTCGGATCGCAGATTCTTGTCCCGGGAATGCCGCTCCTAATCGAGATTGTCATTCTTTTTGATCTGTTGATCGTCGTCGCTTGCTTCGGTATGCTCGTCCGATTTCTGGTTATCCATGCAGGTACAACAAGCAGCCGCCAACTCAATCGGCTCATAGGCTGAACTCATGGCTGAGTATTTGCTCGTGCTCCTGTTCGCCGCTCCGCTTGCAGCCGTTGTACTGTCGTTTGCAGTTCGCTCGCCGCGGCTCTCGGAGTATGCCACGGTTTTGGCGGCCGTCATCGACCTGCTGGTAAGCATCCCCTTGCTCATTCAGGTTCTAAGGGGACCGATAATTCTTGCGCATAGTTACATCCGGGTTGATCCACTCGGCACGTGGGTGATCCTGTGCATTTCGATCGTTTACTCGCTCGCCTCGATCTATGCGATCGGCTACATGCGCCTCCTCGACGAGGATGAGAGGCTGCCGCTCTTCTATGGACTGTTCTCGGGCTTCGCATTCACGATGTTAGCCGCTTGCATGATGAACAACGTAGGCGTTTTCTGGATTGCGATTGAGCTTACTACGCTGATCAGCACTTTCCTAGTAGGATTCGAACGCGAAGCCGAGAGTACCGAGGCTGCGTGGAAGTACATCGTGGTCGTCTCCGGAGGTATCAGCCTCGCGCTCCTGGGTACCGTGCTCTTTTACTGGGGCGGCTCCTTCGTTCTGGGGCCGAGTTACGCGATGACTTGGGCAGCCCTTCATCAGGCTGCTCCCGCGGTCTACCCTCCACTTCTTCTGGTCTCATTTTTATTGGTTCTGGTTGGCTATGGAACAAAGGCCGGTTTGGCGCCAATGCACACCTGGCTCCCGGACGCGCACAGCGAATCCCCTGCCCCAGTCTCCGCGATGCTTTCCGGAGCGCTTTTGAACGCATCGATGCTGGGAATAGCGCGCTTTTTGGGCGTTGTACGAGGCGCGTCCATTGACGGCTTCGCGCATTCTGCCGTGGTTGGCTTCGGAATTTTCTCATTCGTCATTGCATCCCTCTTCATCGTTCGCCAAACCGGGATCAAGCGGCTGATGGCGTATTCAAGCGTTGAGCATATCGGCGTCCAAGCCCTCGGCCTGGGCTTTGGCGGACCGTTTGGAGTTGCGGGAGCTCTGTACCACATGCTTAACCATTCTTTGAACAAATCGCTGATGTTTTTCGGTGCAGGCAACGCGATGCGGGCTTACGGGACCAAGGACATTCCCGGAATTCGCCGCGTGCTGAGTGTCTTTCCCGTAAGTGGTGTGCTCTGGCTCCTGGGCGCCGTGGGCATCGCTGGCGCACCACCGTTCGCCCTCTTTCTCAGCGAGTTCACAATTCTGCGGTCGGGTATCGGCAGTCGCTACCGCTGGGCAGCAATTGTCTTTGTGGTGTTTCTGATTGTGGTCTTCATTGGCTTTCTCTCGCATTTCCGTGCCATGTACTTTGATGAAGCGCCCGAACAGCAGCTGCCTCGGCTCGCAGGGAGCGCCTGGAGAACCGTTCCCATGTGGTTGGCCTTCGTGCCACTTCTGGTCCTTGGATTGTGGTGGCCGCACAGTCTCTGGGGTATCTTCACCAGGATCTCACAGGACCTGATGGGAGGTGCCCGGTGAAAGGCACAGCGGAAAGAGTTGTAGGTCCTAGCGAAATCCCGTCCGCCTGTGAACAACTGGCTGCCGAGGGTGCTCGCCTGCAAATGGCTTATGCTTGGTTTCCGGAGCCCGGCGAGCCGCCAGAGGTTCTCTACCTCGCGGATAAGAAGCCGCATGATCCATTTCCGTTGTTGCGCTGCCGATTAGGCAATCCGCAGCAAACACTCGAATCTTTGGCGCCTCAAATTCCACTGCTGGGCTGGTATGAACGGGAGATGATGGAGCTGTGTGGTATTTCCTTTCGGGGCCATCCGGAACCGTATCCTCTTGTGCTCCACGAAGGTGCACACCCGTCGATGCCGCCGCTCGACCCGCGCTATCCACATGACCAGATGATTTGCTTTTCTCCCGAACCATGGCAACTCCCTTCGGTCGAATCCACAGACGTCCAGGTCCTGCCGTTTGGTCCGGTGCGCGCCGACGTGCTCGAGTCGGCGCAGATTGTTTTCTATTACATCGGCGAGGCTATTCTGCACTGCCATCCGCGCCTCTTTTTCAAGCACCGCGGTATGGAAAAGCGATTTGAAGGTCAGCCGCCTGGCTTTGGCGTTCTGCTCGCAGAACGCGTATCTGGTGTTGACAGCGTGGCCCATTCACTCGCCTTCTGCCAGGCCGTTGAAGCCGCTAGTCAGTGCGAAATCCCCGAAAGAGCGCAGTATTTGAGGATTGTTCTGGCGGAGATGGAACGCCTCTACAACCACCTTCACTATCTCGGGCACCTCTGCCATACGACAACGCTCAAAGTCGGTGAGGCACAGGGCAAGCTGCTCGCGGAACAGTGCAAACAATTAAATGGCATTTTCACGGGCAGCCGTTTCCTGCGCGGCCTGCTCAAGCCAGGCGGCTTGCGGCGCGATATTGACCTGGAAGCCCTCCCCCACCGTCTCCGGTTGCTGGAGCCAGAGATTGCCAGCTATATGCAGGCTCTCGAAACAACAAACAGCCATCTGGATCGATTGATGACGACCGGTCGCTTGTCGCAACAGCTCGCATTTGACCAGGGAGCCTCTGGTCCGATCAAACGGGCATCAGGGATTGAACGGGATTTGCGGAACGATCACCCATATGCCGCTTACAGCCAGTTGGCCATGAACATACCGGTGCGAACGGAAGGAGACGCGCATGCTCGCGCTCAGGTCCGCATGGAGGAGATCGCGAACAGTATTTCTCTTGTACTGCAGGCGGTCGACAACATGCCGGTAGGGCCGGTCGAGACAAGGTTGACTACGATGCCACATGCGGAAGGTCTCGGGTGGTGCGAGGGCTCACGAGGGTCGATTTATTACACCGTTCATTTCGATGGCGCCGGGAGGCTGGCACGGGTCAAGGTGAAATCAGCTTCCTTTTCAAATTGGCGGGTTTTTCCCTTTACTGTGCACGATACGAACATGATGGATTATGCAATCAATGAAGCGAGCTTCGGCCTGACGATGGCTGGGTGCGATCGCTAGAGGAGCCTGCATGCCAATCTGGACTCTGTTTGGACTAAAGCGCGGAGTCGCAACAAGCTCTTGGCCAAAGGACAAGGATACCGATCTCCAGACAGGGGTTCTGGGCATGCCGAGGTTCCGCCCTGATCACTGCCATGAAGATTGCCGGGCGTGTGCGGATTCCTGCTTACCCGGAGCGATTGCAGTCGTGCCCGATCCTTCAGGCGAACGTTTAGCTCTCGATTACGGGAAATGCATCGCCTGCCAACTCTGCACCGAGGTCTGTCCCACGGACGCGCTCAGAAAGTCAAACGACTGGGCATTTGGCGTTCGCAGACGCGAGGATCTGATCTGGACTGAGGCACTGGCGTCCACTCAAGCCGAGGAGCTAACAACAAAGATTCAGCAATGCTTTGGGCGGAGCTTACATATTCGTCATGTCGATAGCGGTTCCTGCAATGGCTGCGAGTCGGAGCTGCAGGCACTGAACAACCCATACTATAACCTTCACAGATTGGGAATCTTTTTTACGCCCTCCCCTAGATTTGCGGATTTGCTTCTGGTTACGGGATCGGTCACCTATGCCATGCGTGAATCGCTACTCGAAACCTATAACGCTATGCCGGAGCCCAAATGGGTGATGGCGGTCGGGACCTGTGCGGTCTCGGGGGGCGCTACCGGCGGAGGCTATAGCTGCGCCCATGGTCTTGATGGCATTCTGCCAGTGGATATCTACCTCCCGGGCTGCCCACCGAATCCATCGGCAATCATTCATGCTCTGCTTCTGCTTCTGCGTCGAGCGGACCAGGCGGTCCACGGAGGACACTATGAGCACTGAGCTTCTCTTGGCGATGCCGATTCTCTGGGGCGCTTCCCTGGTCGCCGCATTGGTGGATCGGAGCGGAATATTCGCGCGGATCGGGATCGTGCTTGGGTGCGTCGAGGGAATTGCAGCGTGCGTGGTGATACTTCCGGCAAGCTCAAATCTCATCGCCGCCGGATTCTCATTGGGCGACACGCCGGTTTACTTCCAACTGAGCCCCGCCGCCTGCTGGCTCCTGCTCTTTGGACTCATTCCCGCGTTCTTTGCTGCGGGCCTGAGCAGCACTGCAATTGGAGGTTCGAAACAGCGTTCCTGGCTGGCAGGAATGGCGCTGGCCTTGCTTGGCGCGCTCGGCGTCTTCGGATTTCAGGACGCGATGTCATTCTTAATTGCCTGGGAGGTGATGAGTCTTGGCGGAGCCATCATGATTCTCGGAGAGAGAGTCTCGGAATCGACCGGCTCTCCTACATTGTTCATGCTCGCGCTCCTCGAAGTGGGAGCTGTTTCCATTTTGCTCTCGCTCCTGCTGCTCGGGAACCATGCGGGTTCCGTTAGTTTTGCGGCTCTAACAGCGGTGCGTCTGCCTTCTACGCCTTCCGCACTGGTCGTGGGTCTTCTGTTGCTGATTGGCTTCGGCGCGAAGCTTGGAATTCTGCCATTTTACGAGTGGTTTCCCGCTGCGTACGGTTCAGGCAGCGGCGCAACCGGCGTCGTCTTCTCTGGAATTGTGCTCAACGCCGCTTTCTACGCTCTCGCGCGTGCCGTGCTCTCCTGGTTGCCGCGCAGCGGAGTATGGGTGATGAGCGCGGCCATCATCATGATCATTGCCGGCGTGCTGAGTGCCATCCTTGCCATCTTCAACGCATTCCAGGAGGAAGACTGGCGACGACTGCTGAGTCTGTCTTCGGCGGAGAACGCCGGTGTCGCCGTGGCCGTTCTGGGCGCGTCGCTGTTGTTTGCGGTGAGCGGACTTCCGGGTCCCGCGGGGCTGGCATGGATCGTTTGTCTCATCCATCTGGCGGGTCATAGCCTGGCTAAAGGCACTTTGTTTCTGACCGCCGACGCCGTTTACACGGCGAATAAAAACTACATTATCCGGCAAACGGGCCTGTTGAGAAACACGGCGGCCATATTTGGCATCGGAGCCCTCTTCGCGGCAATGAGTCTGGCGGCTCTGCCGCCGCAGGCTGGATTTGTCAGCGAGTGGTATATCTTTCAAACACTCTTCCAGGGAATGCAGATGAATGTCGTGGCGGCGCGATTGACGATCGCCTTGTCAGCGGCGGGTCTAGCTCTGGTGGCGGCGGTGGCGCTCGCCACATTCGCGAAGCTCTTCGGGATTGGCCTGCTGGGTGACGGTCAAATAGATTCGTCGCCTATCCATTTTGGTCGGTGCCGGAGCATTTATATTCTTGGCCTCTGTGTTCTCACGCTGGCAGTGGGCATGCCGTGGTGGGTACAGGCCCTTGGCCCCGCGAGTAACGCCATTTTCGGAATCAATGCTGCGGTCCATATGAAAAGCGAATTGCTGCTGGTTCCGCTGAGCGGCAAGTTCGCTTTCATCTCCCCGACGAAGCTGATCATCGCCGGCCCTTTGCTTGCCTTGATTCCTCTCGGCCTCTTCCTGATCAGCCAACGGGGATGGCGGTTCAGGCGTGTGCCTGTGTGGTCGGGTGGGCGCCGTGAGGATGCACGACGAATTGCCACAACTTCCTTGGCCTTTTCAAACGCGCTGCGAACGTTCTACGGATTCATCTATGGACCAACACACAACCTCGAACGGGAATACGACCACGGCCCCTATTTTGTTAAACGCCTGATCTTTAATCAGGAAGTCGCACCTATTTTTGGCCCGTACCTTTTCTCTCCGCTTGTCCGCCTCGTGCGGAAGATCGCGGACAAAATTGGCATTCTACAATCCGGCTATTTGAATTTCTACAACGCACTGATTGGGATGCTTCTGGTTTTGATTCTTGGGCTCGCCCTGTTTTACCGGTGACCTCGAATCTTTGCAGAAAGAAAAACAGCAGCGCCCACCAGAGGCTTGTGGCGATTCGGAGACGGTTACGAGGTCTCAACCTGGAATGATCGACGGAAATACGGCGGAAATTTGTGGTCGCTTACGGATCAGCGTCGGGACACTGGACCTTATCTCCTCGTGGGAAAGCAATGCAGCGCCGAAGACATGCGAGTTATTCAGGAGGATTCTTCCTCTAAGGGCAAAACTTATTCATTGCAGCTGGAGCGGCGAGGGCGTGTGGGTTCCGCTCGGCTACTGGGCGGCGCCATGGCACACAGAGAACGAGACAGGCCATCCGAAGCCCGGCCAACTATTGCTCTACGCCAAGGGTGTCAGTGAGCCGGAACTGTTGATCCCATGCGGAATTTGCATATTCAACAGCAAGTTCGGAACTCTTAAGGGGAACCATTTCGCTACCGTTGTGGCGGGAGTTGACCGTTTGTCCCAGCTTCACTGGCTTGCGCTGCGGCATGGAGCGCAGGATTGCACGATTGAGAATGTCCGCTGACTGGAATGTCGAGTTCTACGACCCAATGACAGGAGACGTGCAGCAAACGAGACAAATTATGACAGGTCCAATCAACAAATATAGTTCGATCATCACCCAACGGAAATCTCAGGGGGCATCGCAGGCGATGCTCTATGCGGCTGGCCTTCAAGAAGAGGATATGGACAAGGCCCAGGTGGGGATTGCGAGCATGTGGTTTGATGGCAACCCGTGCAATATGCATCTTCTTCAACTTGCAGAGAGGGTCAGGGAGGGAGTCGCAGCCGCCGGGTTGATTGGTCTTCGGTTCAATACGATCGGGGTCAGCGACGGAATCTCCATGGGCACGGAAGGGATGAGCTTTTCTCTCCAGTCCCGAGACCTGATCGCGGACTCGATCGAAACGGTTATGCACGCTCAGTGGTACGACGCGAATATTTCGATCCCCGGTTGTGACAAGAACATGCCCGGATGCGTGATGGCGATGGGCAGAGTGAACCGACCGAGTCTGATGGTTTATGGAGGAACGATTCGTGCCGGAGCGTACGACCATCAGAAACTAGATATTGTCTCCGCCTTCCAAAGCTACGGCCAGTTCATTGCGCATTCGATCAACGAAGGCGAGCGGCAGGCGATTGTGCGGCACGCCTGCCCTGGCGCTGGCGCATGTGGTGGAATGTATACCGCCAACACGATGGCATCTGCTATCGAGGCGCTTGGAATGTCCTTGCCCTACAGCGCTTCCACTCCTGCGGAAGACCCGAAAAAGCTGGAGGAGTGCTTTCGTGCTGGCGCCGCAATTCGCAACCTTCTCGAGTTGGATCTAAAGCCCCGTGACATCATGACCCGCAAGGCCTTCGAGAATGCGATTACAGTCGTTTGCGCGTTGGGGGGTTCTACAAATGCGGTTCTCCACCTCATCGCGATGGCGCGATCTGTTGACATTCCTCTGAACATCGACGATTTCCAGCGAATTAGCAACAAGACGCCTCTGCTTGCCGATTTCAAGCCGAGCGGACCTTATGTTATGGAAGATCTGCACAAGGCGGGCGGGCTTCCAGCGGTTTTCCGCGTCCTGATCGACGAGAGTCTGATGGACGGCGACTGCGTAACCGTGACAGGGAAAACGATCGGGGAGAATCTTCAGAATGCTCCTGAATTGCCTGAACATCAGCAAATCGTTCATCCCCTCTCAAAGCCGATTAAAGCAACCAGCCACCTTCAGATCCTGAAAGGCAATCTCGCTCCCGGAGGCGCAGTAGCGAAGATCACAGGACACGAGGGGTTAAGCTTTTCCGGCCCGGCCAATGTATTCGACTCCGAAGAGGAAATGCTGGAGGCTCTGGAGGAGGGAGAAATCAGCAAAGGGGATGTAATCATAATCCGCTATGAAGGGCCAAAAGGAGGCCCGGGAATGCCGGAAATGCTTACACCTACGTCCGCGATTATGGGCGCCGGACTTGGAAAGGACGTTGCTCTGATCACGGACGGCAGATTCTCCGGGGGATCGCATGGTTTTATTGTGTGTCACGTCACGCCGGAGGCACAGGAAGGCGGCCCACTCGCACTGGTCCGTAATGGCGACCTAATCCGCATCGATGCGACCCGCAACGATATCTCGATCGAGGTCGGCAGCGAGGAACTGGTGCAGAGACGCGAGAGATGGAAGATGCCTGCCTACAAGGCGACACGTGGCACTCTCGGAAAATACATCCGCATGGTGCGAAGCGCGAGTGACGGCTGTGTTACTGACGACTTTGATTCAGTGTGATAAGTCCGCTTGCTATAGCGGAATCAGAATGCCGGATGCATTGCATCCGCATGGACAGACGCAGCCATAGAGCGGGTATTGCGGCCTCTGGATTGATCGCACTTCGCTCGCGACAGTTGACAAGATAAGGCGGAAGATCACAAGATTCCTACAAAGCGCAATTTGTTTCAGGGTGATGAAGTCCACCTCCAACTGCCCCAAGGGCTGATGACTCCTGCCAGGGAGTCGAATTATGGGAGCAACTTTCAGGATTTCAATCCCGGGACCGCCAATTCCTCTGCATTCTCCTCTTCGATGGCTCCAACGTCGCCCGTGAATTTAAGGGAAATCGCGCCACCGGGCTCTTCGAGTCATACAGGACGGTGCGGCAATGGCAATCAGGATCCTCTTTAATCTTCTGCAGGTCGTCGTCGTGGTGGCCCTGTCGCCTCTGGTGTCCGGCATTCTGTCGCGCCTTAAGGAAATCATCCAGTCCAAGCACGGGCCGAGCATTTTCCAGCCCTACTGGGATCTGCGCAAGCTGTTCAGCAAGGATCAAGTGATTTCGCAGCAGGCCTCCTGGCTCTATCAGGCCACGCCCTACATTGTTTTTGTCGCTCCCATCTTTGTCACGCTGCTCATTCCCGTGCTCACTGCCTATCCACTGTTTCTGGCATTCATGGGGGATATGCTCGGCGGCGGGTTCATTCTCGCGCTGGGCGGTTTCTTCGCAACGATTGCGGCAGTGACCACGGCCAATCCCTATGGCTCCATGGGAGCCAGCCGTACCCGCATGGTGGGCTTTCTCGCGGAACCGGTGTTCATGATCGTCTTCTTCACGGTTTCCTTCGTGGCCGGATCGACGATCCCCTACATTGTGCAGCAATACTGGGTCACGCCGCCCACGAATTTCTTTGAGCCGTCGCATGTATTGCTGGTGCTCGCATTCCTGATGTTGATTCTGGCGGAAACGGGTCGGATCCCGGTGGACAACCCGTCTGGACATTTCGAACTGGCGATGATCGATGAATCGAAGACGCTGGAGTACTCGGGGAGCGGGGCGGCGCTGATGAAGTGGGGGGGCCACATGAAGATGTTCGTGCTGATGTGTATCTTCCTGAACGTCGTCGTCACTCCGTGGGGTTTGGCCAACGAGGCTTCGCTGGAGGCTGTCCTGCTGGCCATTCCGCTGGTCCTGATAAAGATTCTGATTTTCGTGCTGGTGCTGGTCATCATCGAGTCTTCGCTGGCTAAACTGCGGCTGTTCCGTATCAGCGAATTCCTGGGTGCAGCCTTCATTACCTCGATGGCCGCCATGATTACGCAGTTTCTCAGAACGTAAGGAGCGCAGAACGATGGCACATGCGGCCAGCCCGGCGGTATTGATCGAGCTCAACGATCTGGCGTCCGGACTATTTCTTCTCTGCGCTTTCGGCATGGTGGCCGCGCGACAGGCGCAGGCCTGCCTGCGTCTGTTCATGGCGCAGTCCTTCTTCTTCGGGGTATCCGCCATTCTTGTTGGTGTTCATCCTCTGGCTTGGGACCTGATCGCCGTCGGGCTGCTGAACTTCGTTACCAAGATCCTGCTCATTCCCTGGATGCTGCGGCGGACTGTGAGCGAGGAGGTCTACGAGCGGCGCGAGATCGTGCAGGTGCTGAACGTGCCTGCGTCGCTGCTAATCGCGCTGGGACTCACCATCGTGGCGTATTTTGTCTCGGAACCCATGTTGCGCGCCGTGGCAGAAACCGGCTACGCCAGGGTGAACGTGCCCATCGGGCTGGCAGCGTTACTGCTGGGTATCTACACGCTTGCCGTGCGCCGCGAGGCCGTGCCTCAGCTCATCGGCCTATTGGCCATGGAAAACGGTGCCTTCTTCGCCGGGACCGCAATTGTCTCCGGCCTCTCGCTGATTGCCGAACTGGCGATCGCTTTTGACGCTTTGATGCTGGCTTTTGTGATGGGCGTGCTCACCAAGGCCATCCAGGAACATGTGGGAACAACCGAAGCCGGCGGCCTTGCGCTTCTGAAAGAGAAGTAGGCATGAGCCTCATCGTGATCCTGGTCCTTCCGCTGCTCGCCGTCCTCGTTTCGTGGACACGCACCACCAGCCGCGCGGGGCCAGTCTTCACGCTGCTTACTTCCATCGCAACGCTCGCTGTGACGCTGCATGTATGGGCGCGGCTGCTGGCAGGGGGCCGCGTCGTTGCCATCAGCGGCTGGATCGAGGCCGATGGACTGAGCGTTCTGATCCTGCTCATGGTGTCCGTCGTTGGCCTCACGGCCAGCATCTTTTCGCTGGGCTACGTCCAGGCAGTGGCGCATAGCCGCTGGAAGCTGCGCGTCTACTATGCGAACTACAACCTCTTCCTGTTCTCCATGCTCGCTGTCCCGGTGCTCATCCAGCCCAACCTGGTCTGGACCGCGGTCGAGCTGACGACGCTGTTCTCCGTGCTTCTGGTTAGTTTTGAGAACACGCACGAAGCGCTGGAAGCAGCGTGGAAGTATGTGGTCCTCACGCTGATGGGCGCGGCCATCGCCCTGTTCGGATTTCTCATTCTGTCCTGGGCCTATCGCAGCATCGGCGGCAGAACGTATACGTGGGCCGGGCTCGCCGCCGCCGCGACTACGATGAATCCGCTGCTGCTGAAGGTCGCCTTCCTGATGATCCTGGTCGGTTTCGGTGTGAAGGCCGGGCTGGTTCCGTTGCACACATGGCTGCCCGATGCGCACAGCCAGGCCCCATCGCCCGTTTGCGCGCTGCTCTCCGGTGTCGAGACTACAGTGGTGATTTACTCCATTCTCCGCCTTGTTCCCATCATGAAGGCTGCGCCGGTGCTGGACGCGGCCAATGGCGCCCTGGCGCTGGGTCTGCTGTCCACAGGGGTAGCCTCGTTCTTGCTGCTGCAGGTGCACGACTACAAGCGACTCTTCGCCTTTTCCACAGTCGAGCATATGGGCATCGTTCTCACCGCTGTAGGCCTCAACAGCCAGGACGCCTATTACGGCGCCATGTATCAAGTCCTCAGCCACGCGCTGACCAAGTCCTTCTGCTTTTATGCTGCCGGGGCTGCTCTCCTGGTGACGGGCACGCGCAAGATATCTTCGGTGCGAGGTCTCATCCGCAGGTCGCCGGTGGCCGGCACCGCGCTTCTGGCCGCTGCTCTGGCCATTGCCGGAGCGCCACCCTTCGCTGTCTTCCTCAGCGAGCTGTTCATTTTCAAGGCTGGCCTGGATGCGAGACGCTATATCGTCACCGGCATGCTGGCTCTTTTTGTCGCCATTGCCTTCTGTGGAATCCTGCTGCACATCAATCGCATGGTCTTCGGCAGGCCGATCGAGGAGGCCCACCTGGAAGGTGCACTCAAAGACAACGAGGAGCTGAAGACAGGCTGCCTGCCTGCGTCCTGCATCGTCGCGCTGGCGCTGGGCGGCGCTCTCATTCTTTTTCTGGGGATGTATCTGCCCGCGCCTGTTCACACCCTGCTGCGGATGGCAGCGCTGGGACAATAGGGAGGTAGGAAATCATGCTGGCCGACTTGCTTCACGAAGCGGATTTGCGGTGGTCCGGAACGGTTGGCGTCCGCATGGATGCCCGCGGCGGCGAGATCGAGTGCGCCCCCCAAATCGTCTCAGAGCTCTGCGGCTGGTTGTCTGCGGAGAAAGGCTACAGCTTCGCCAGCCTCATCGTCGAAGAGCGTGATCCGGACTGGGAGTTGCGGTACGTGTGGTATGGCGGCGCCGGCGACGGAGTCGTTCACGTCACCACCCGGCAGCTCCTGGCTGGCCGAACCTTCGAGAGCCTCATCGGCCACGTTCACGCTGTCGACTGGAGCGAACGCGAGGCCGAGGACCTCTTCGGGCTCGTATTCCACGGGCATCCCCGGCTGGGAGACTTCGTTCTCCACGACGACTGCTGGAATCGGGACGTAACCCCTCTGCGCAAGCGCGTCGAAGCGACTGCCCCGCTGATCCGCATGCTTCCGGAGCGCGAGTGGCATACGCTGCTGGTGCTCAACGCGCCCGGGGGCTTTGCTATGCCGATCGGCCCTGTCTACTCCGGTGTCACCGAGTCCGCGTTGTTCCTGCTGGAGACACAGGGCGAGGACGTAGTCCGCTGCGTCCCGCGCCTGTTTTACAAATATCGAGCTCTGGAGAAGCTGGCCGAGGGCTGCACGGTCGCGCACGCGCTGCTGCTGGCCGAGCGTTGCAATGGCACGTCGGCGTTCGCGCACAGTCTCGCCTTCTGCCAGGCTGCCGAGGCTATTGGCGGCGCGGACGTTCCTCCACGCGGGCGGGCGCTGCGCGTCCTGCTGGCGGAGCTGGAGCGGTTCCGTCACCACGCCGCAGCCATCCGCGAGATCTGCGAATCGACCGGCCTAGTTGTGGGCAGCAGCGAGGCTGCAATCCTTGAAGAAGAACTGTTGCGGCTTTCCTGCACCTTTACCGGGCATCGCTATCTCTTTGGCCTCAACACAGTCGGTGGCCTCAGCCGCGACTTCGAGATCGGCGCGTGCCTTCAGATGCTCGAAGCGGCGCAGGACATTCTGAGCCGCCTGGAGCGGCTGGAGCAGCAACTCCGCCACACCAACACGTTCCTTGATCGCATCGAGGAGGTGGGAAACATATCGCCGCAGGAGGCGCGCGAGTTCGGCCTTGTCGGTCCCATTGCCCGCGCCTCGGGTGTCTCCCGTGACCTGAGAAAAGCACAGCCCTACTCCGGCTATGAGAACTTCTCCTTCAGTGTCCCAAAGGAGCAGATTGGCGATGGTTACGCCCGCCTGCGCGTGCTATTTATGGAGGCTAAGCAGGCGGCCGGACTCATCGAGCAGGCGGTCAGCGTCCTGCCGACGGGTCCGGTCTGTACCCCAGCCGTTCAGTGTGCTCCCGGCGCTGCTCTGGGATGGGCCGAGGCGCCCCGCGGCGCGACCTTTCACTGGCTGCGGCTCGCCGACAACCTGACCGTCGATCGCTACCACCTGACCACCCCCTCGTCTTTGAACTGGAATGGCTTCCATCTGGCGACCGAGAACTTCTCGTTTCAGGATTTCCCCATCATCCTGGCCACTTACGGACTTTCCATGGCTGAAAACGATCGTTGAGGAGGCGCATATGAGCAGATGGGTTCTTTGCGGACTGAAGACTGGGATCAAAACGACGCACTATCCCGCCGAGCAGGAACTGCACTCCGGCGTCTCGCCCGGCCTGCCGGTAACGGGCAGCGCCGAAGGGCGTACAGCGGAGATATGCCCCACCGCCGCGCTTACCAGCAGGGAGGGCCACATCGCGGTCGATTACCGCCGCTGCATCCACTGCTTTCGCTGCGTGCGCAGCGCGGATTTCCTGCCCCTGGACTGGCAGCAGGGCTACGAGTGGGCCGAGCGAACGGCTGAGGGGCCCCCGCTGGACAATGCCAAGTTCGGCCGCTCGCTGAACGTGCTGGTGGTGGACGCGGGTGACTGCGGCTCGTGCCTGAGCGAGATCGCACAATTGACCGGTCCGTACTACAACCTGCACCGGCTCGGCTTCTTCATCACGCCCACGCCCCGCAACGCCGATGTGCTGCTGGTCGTAGGTCCGGTGACCGACCAGATGCTCGTCGCTCTCAAAAAGGCATGGGACGCCATGCCCACCCCGCGCCGCGTCGTGGCTGTGGGGGTCTGCGCGCTCTCCGGCGGCATCTTCGGCCCCAGCCTCGTCTCAGGGGGCGGCGCAGCGGACGTAATTCCCGTGGACGTGGAGGTCCCCGGTTGCCCACCGCCGCCGCTCGCGATTTTGCACGGGCTCCTTGTGGCCGTTGGGCGCAAACCGCCCGTGGCCATTACATCCCCGCCGGCGTCGGCAAACGAAGTGGAGGCAGCGCCATGACCCTTGACGGAATCCTGCTCCTTCTTTTCTTCGCCCTGTGCTGCACCGGAATCGTCCTCACCATCGTCCTTCCCCAGCGCCGCGACTCGTTCGCGCTCGCCATTGTCGCGTCCCTGTCGGCAGCAGTCATCGTCTGCCTCAGCTTCATCGTTCTGCTCTCTGGGCGGGGTTTTCAATCCTCGCTGTGGACTATCCCCGAGCTGGGAACGCTTTCCCTCTCCATCGACCCGCTCTCAGCTCCGTTCCTTGTCTCTGCGGGGGTCGTCTTCCTCGCCGCTTCGGTCTTCTCCAACGCCTACATGCAGCGGTATCTGGGACACTACAGCCTGCGTTCGTTCAGCATCCTGTATTATTCGCTGCTCATCTCCGTCATCCTCGTGCTCATCACTGGAGACGTGCTCTCGTTCCTCATCGCCTGGGAAGCCATGGCCATCCTGAGCTACTTGCTGGTGAACTACGAGCACGAACACGAGAAAAACACACACGCCGGATGGCTC
>Ga0210385_10000327_pt1 | contig 38620 bp, 31 predicted proteins | sample IncBWH26OmetaG_FD_160107 | JGI IMG/M metagenome (GOLD analysis project Ga0210385, IMG submission 160107) | Forest soil microbial communities from Barre Woods Harvard Forest LTER site, Petersham, Massachusetts, United States - Inc-BW-H-26-O ...
AGTGCACGTCCGCACCGCCCAGGGACTCGGCGTCGATGTCCTCGCCGGTGGCGGCCTTGACCAGTGGCGGACCGCCGAGGAACACCCGCCCCTGGTTGCGCACGATGACGTTCTCATCGGACATGGCGGGCACGTAGGCGCCGCCGGCCGTGCACGAGCCGTGCACCACCGAGATCTGCGCCACGCCGAGCGCAGACAGGGTCGCCTGGTTGTAGAAGATGCGGCCGAAATTCTCGCGGTCCGGGAACACTTCATCCTGCGCCGGCAGGAACGCGCCGCCCGACTCGACCAGGTAGACGCATGGCAGGCGGTTGTCGCGGGCGATCTCCTGCGCCCGCAGGTGCTTCTTCACGGTGATCGGGTAGTAGGTGCCGCCCTTGACGGTCGGATCGTTGGCCACCACCACGCATTCGCGCCCGGCGATCCGCCCGATGCCGGTGATGATGCCGGCACAGGCGATATCGCCGCCGTACATGCCGTGAGCGGCCAGCTGCGAGAACTCCAGGAACGGGCTGCCGGTATCCAGCAGCACCCGGATCCGCTCCCGTGCGGGCAGCTTGCCCGCCGCCCGGTGCTTGTCGCTGGCGCTCTTGGAGCCCCCCTGGGCGATGCGGCCGACCTCGCGGCGCAGGTCCCCGCTGAGCGCCTGCATGGCGCGCTCGTTGTCGCGGTATTCGTCCGACTGCAGGTCGATCCGGGTGCTGAGACGGGGCATGGAAGCGCTTGCCACGGTTGCCGGTTTGTCCGACAATCATACGATTATGGCGCTTTGGAAGGCAAGTCCATGACCACGCTTGACTGCACCGACAGCGACTTCGGTCTTGGGGCCGAACTCGATGAGATCCGCCAGCAAGTGCGGCGTTTCGCCGCGGCGGAGATCGCGCCGCGCGCGGCGGCGATCGACCGCAGCAACGAGTTTCCGCGCGATCTGTGGCCCAAGCTCGGTGAGCAGGGTCTGCTCGGTATCACCGTGCCGGAAAAGTACGGCGGCGCTGCGCTCGGCTACCTCGCTCATGTCATCGTCATGGAGGAGATCTCGCGCGCCTCCGGTTCAGTCGGCCTCTCCTACGGGGCGCACTCGAACCTGTGCGTCAACCAGCTGCGCCTCAATGGGAGCGAGGCGCAGTGCCGGCGCTATCTGCCGCGGCTGTTGAGCGGCGAGCACGTCGGCGCGCTCGCCATGTCCGAGCCCGGCGCCGGCTCGGATGTGGTGTCGATGCAGCTGCGCGCCAGCGCGCGCGGCGATCACTACCTGCTGAACGGCCGCAAGATGTGGATCACCAACGGTCCGGACGCGGACGTGTACGTTGTCTACGCCAAGACCGACCCCGGCGCCGCGGCGCGCGGCATCAGCGCCTTCATCGTCGAACGCGGCATGCCGGGCTTCGGCACGGCGCAGAAGCTCGACAAGCTCGGCATGCGCGGTTCGGGCACCTGCGAGCTGCTATTCGATGACTGTGCGGTGCCGGCGGCCAACCTGCTCGGCCAGGTGAACGGCGGCGTGCGCGTGCTGATGAGCGGGCTCGACTACGAGCGCGTGGTGCTCGCCGGCGGCTCGCTCGGGCTGATGGCGGCGGGGCTCGATGTGGTGCTGCCGTACGTGCGCGAGCGCCGTCAGTTCGGCCAGCCGATCGGCACCTTCGAGCTGATGCAGGGCAAGCTCGCGGACATGTACGCGGCGCTCAACGCGGCGCGCGCCTACGTCTACTGCGTCGCACGCGCCTGTGATGCCGGCAGCGTGCGCCGGCGCGATGCTGCGGGCTGCATTCTGTTCGCCGCCGAGCGTGCCACCCAGGCGGCGCTCGAAGCGATCCAGGCCCTGGGCGGTAACGGCTACATCAATGACTACAGTGCCGGGCGCCTGCTGCGCGATGCCAAGCTGTACGAGATCGGCGCCGGCACCCAGGAAATCCGCCGCATGCTGATCGGGCGTGAGTTGTTCGAGGCGGCTGCGTGAGCGTCGAGTTCGCCAAGGTGCTGATGGAGCCCGCCTACCGCAAGGTGGCCACCGCCATCGGTGCGCGCATCCTCAGCCGGGCGTTGCGCGAGGGCGAGCGCCTGCCGCCGGAGACCGAGCTGGCACGCCAGTTCGGCGTCAACCGCTCGACCGTGCGCGAGGCGCTGCGCGAGCTCGAGAGTCGTGGCCTGCTGCAGCGTCGCCCGGGCTCCAAGCTCATGTCGGTCAGCCGTCCGCCGCAGGCCGCGATCGCCCAGGGTGTGCGCCACGCACTGCTGCTGCACGATGTCAGCGTGCGCGATGTGTGGGAGGCCCTCACCATGCTCGAGCCGCCGCTCGCGCAGATCGCCGCGCGCGTGCGCACCACGGCCGATCTCGAGTGCATCCGCGCCGCCGCGCAGGCGTTCGCCGCGCACAACGCCGTCACCGGGCAGGCCGTGCAGCACACCGCCGAGGTGTTCCGCTGCATCGGCCGGGCGACCCACAACCCGGTGCTGGGACTGGCGCAGGAACCCCTGCTGCAGCTGCTCGAGCCCTCGCTGCGCGTCATGATCGACCAGGTGCCGCAGGCGCGCGCGCGCATCGCCACCGCCCACCGCCGCCTGGTGGAGGCGCTCGAGGCGCAGGACGAGGCCGCCGCGCACAGCTGGATGGGGCGCCACATCAAGGACTTCAGCCGCGGCTATCAGCTCGCCGGCATCGGACTTGAGACGCACGTCACGGCCGACGCTGACACCCCTTGAAGCTCAGCCGGCGTGACCCAAGTCTCTGAACCGGCGCGCGGTCACAGCAGCTTTGCGCCTGCGGCGCTATCCTTTGCCCGGTTTTATGGCAAGTGTTGGTTTGTGGGAGAGCAGTCATGTTGCCCATGTTGGTGATGATCTTCCTGCTGGTCGCGCTGGTCGGCTATCTGATCGGGATCTATAACGGCCTGGTGCGGGTACGCGCGGCGGTCAAGCTCACCTGGTCGAACATCGACGTGCTACTGGTGCAGCGGCACGACGAGCTGCCGAAGCTGGTCGAGGTGTGCCGCCAGTACATGCAGTACGAGCAGGGCACGCTCGAGCGCGTGATGCGCGCCCGCGCCGGCGTCGATGCCGCGCGCGCCGCCGGCAACCTCAGCTCGCTCGGCAGCGCCGAGCGCGAGTTGCGCAACGGTCTGAACGGGCTGTACGCGGTCGCGGAGAACTATCCGCAACTGAAAGCAAGTGAGCCGTTCAAGCATCTGCAGGAGCGCATCAGCGGCCTGGAGACGGCGATCGCCGACCGCCGTGAGGTGTACAACGACGCCGTCAACACCAACAACGTGCGTATCGACACTTTCCCGGACATGCTGGTGGCGCACATGGGCGATTTCCCCATGGCGCAGCTGCTGCACTTCCAGGACGATGCCAAGCGCGATGTTGACCTGAAGGCGGCCTTCTCCGCCTGAGGCCCGGGAGCTTCTGGTGCACTACGACCTGTTCGCGCTGCTCGCGGGCGTGGTCGCGCTGTTCGCGCTGTACGAATTCTTCGTGCGGCTGAAGCGCGACCGGCTGGTCGCGGACACCCCGGCGGTACGCATCCGCTCCGCCGCGCAGGGCTACGTCAAAGTGAACGGCCGCGCCACACCGGCGCAGCCCACGGCCACTAGCGCACCCTTGAGCGGCCGCCCGTGCGTGTGGTGGTCCTACGAGATCGCCGAAGAGCAGCGCGACTCCAAGGGCAACGTGCACTGGCACACCACCGAGCGCGCCGCCAGTGTCGAGCTGTTCACGCTCACCGATGAAGACGGCGCGAATTGTCTGGTCGGCCCGGTGGCAGCGGAAGTGACGCCGACGCTACGCAACGTCTGGTACGGCTCGAGTTCACGCCCGCTGACACCGCCGCCGGAGATCAACCTGCCGCTGCTGAACGGCGGCTGGCGCTACACCGAGCAGCTGCTCGGCGTCGGTGCGCGGCTGTGTGTACTGGGCGAGCTGCGCTCACACTCCGAAACCGGTGACGTCAACGCCGCCACCGCCGCCAAACTACGTGAATGGAAACAGGACCAGGCGCACCTGCTGGAGCGCTTCGACGTCAACCACGACGGCCACTTGGATGCCGCCGAGTGGGAATCAGTCCGCCGCGCGGCCGCGCAGGAATCGCAGGGCGAAGTACTCGATCAGGGCATCGCCCGCGTCAGCGTCATCGCTCAGCCGCGTAACGGTGAGCCGTTTCTGATCGCGCCGCTCGATGCCCAGCAGCTCGAGCGTCGCGAGCGTTACTACGCGGCGTTCTACTTCCTCCTGGGTCTCGCGGGCGTCAGCGCCTGTGCCTGGCTCATCACTCACGCGCGCGGCTAACGCGCCACCGACAGATGCGCCAGCAGCCCGTCGGCCTGGTGCTTGAGCATCGCCGCGTACAGGCTCTGCAGCTGATCGAGCTGCGCGCCCGGAATGGCCTTGAGATCGGCAGGTGCGCGGAACTCACTCCAGCTCATGCCGTTGCCGCCCCACTCCCGGTCGATCAACTGCGCACTTTCGGGGTCAACGCGCACCAGCACCATTTCAGTGAGGTCGAGCAGCATCGGCGCACTGTCGGGTGCGCCCTCGCCGGTGACAAACGAGAAGCCGCGCAGGTACTCCGGCAGTTCCTTGTGGCGGGCGCTGCCGGCGTGCGTCGAGTCGTTGCGGCCCGGACCGAGCGCGATGACCGCGCTCAGGTGTTCGGCCGCGGCGAGGTGCGCATACAACGGCACGCAGTCCTGCGGCAGTCCCTTCGCCAGTGAGGCGTTGAGGAAGCAGCGCTCGCGGGCGCGCACCAGCTCATCGCTCGGAGCGAGCGGCACGAGCACCAGCGCCTGCTGACCCAGCGGATCGTGCACCGCGGCGACCAGCATGGCGCTCACCGACCAGGTGAGCGTGTAGGTCTTGAGATAGCTGTTCTCGAGGTGCGCGGCGAAGTGGAAATGCGTGACCTCGGCATCCACCAGGTTAATGACTCCGACGCGTGAGCCTCCCGGCAGCTGCAGGCTGGCAAAGGGTTTCTGGGCCTGCACCGGCAAGCCCACAGCGCACAGGCCCAGCGCGGCGCACAGCGCCAGCGGGGTGGTTCGGATCATCAAGGGCCTCCTCCCTGTGATCCGAGTGTACCCCCGCGGGCGGCAGCCTCGCTAAAGCAACAGTTGCGCGCCGCGGCTGTCCCTCACAGGCGGCTGAGCGCGTTGGCGCGCCGGGTGGGTGCGGTGCGCGTGGCGACCTTCAGGGCGAGCAGCAGCGGCAGGGCGAGCAGCACGCCCGCCACGCCCCATAGCCAGCCGCCGATCCACACGGCGAGCAGCACCAGGATCGGGTTGAGATTCAGACGCCGGCCGAGAAACACCGGCTCGATGATATGGCCCTCGACGGTGGCGAGCGCGACGTAGCTCGCCCCGACCAAGAGCGTATGCGTCACCCCATCGAAGGTCACCAGCGAGACCACCGTCAGAATGGCGAGCGTCGAGGCAGGCCCGATGTAGGGCACGAAGTTCAGCACCGCGGCGAGCACACCCCACAGCGCCGGGTTCGGCATGCCGAGGAGCCACATCAGCGCGCCGACCACGGCGCCGTAGCACACGTTGATGAGCAACAGCGTCGCGTAGTAGCGCCCGACTTCACCGCGGATCGCGTTGATGACCTGCAGCACCTGCGCCGCGTGCGCCTCGCCGGCAAGCACGCAGGTGAGTCGCGCGATCGTCGGTGGACCTGCCGACAACAGCAGGAACGCGAACGCCAGCACCGTGACGATGTTGAACGCGGCCACGCCGGTGAACGCGAACACATCCAGCGGCGTCACCAGTGCGCTGCCCTGGGCCGGGGCGTCCGTGCTCGCCTCGACGCCGGGGTTGGCGAGTGCGGTCGCGCGCTTGGCAAGATCATCGAGCCGGCGCAGCATCGACTGCGCCGGCCGCACTTTGTGTTCGATGATGCGCAGCGCCCGTGGCGCATTCAGCATCCATTGCTGCGCCGGCGTTGCCACCATCTCGGCTGTGCCGACCAGTCCGCCGCCCAAGAGCATGAGCAGCGCGGCAGCGCTGACCGCCCGCGGCAGGTGAATGCGCCGCAGCCGTTCCACCGCGCCGGAAAGTATGAAGGCGGCCAGCAGCGCGAGGCCCAGCGGAATGAGCGCGTCGCGCCCCAAGCGGGCGACGACCAGGAGACAACACACTGCGATGATCCACAGCGGCCGTGCCCACGCGCGCCCGGGGGTCTCCTGCGGCCGCAGCCGTACCGGCCCGGGTGCCGTCCCTGGCACCGCCGTCACGACGGGCGCGTTTCCCTCAGCGCCCCGGATACTGACCGCCGCCGGGCTCATCGACCGCGCTCGTCCGGCCGGCTCTCGTGTTCAGGCGCCGCATGCGGCGCGGCGGCCGCCTGGTGCGGCGCAGGGGCCGCGTGTTCGGCGCGCGCCGCAGCTGCGTGCGGCGGCTGCGCCTGCGCCAGATGCAGCGGATGGGCCGGCGGCTTACTGGCCTGCGCGGGCTCGCGCGCCGGCATCGGTGCGGTGTGGCGCTCCTCGGCTGGCGCACGCACCTCGTGCGCGGGCGCCGCATGCGGCGCGGCGGCCAACTGGTGCGGCGCAGGGGCCGCGTATTCGGCGCGCGCCGCTGCTGATGCGTGCGGCGGTTCCGCTCGCGGCGCCTGCGCCAGATGCAGCGGCTGCGCCGGCGGCTTGCTGGCCTGCGCGGGCTCGCGCGCCGCCCCCGCTGCGGCGTGACGCTCCTCGGCCGGTGCGCGTGCCTTGTGCGCAGGCGCTGGTGCGGCCTCGCTGGCGCCGCGCGCCGCCGGCGGCGGGTGGCCGTGATTGACCGAGGCGAGCAACTCGTGCTGCGAGCCCGACTGCTCGGCGTGACGCGTCTGCGCAGCGGTCATCCCTTGATGGGATGCGTGCGCCGCGGCGCGCTCGGCGGCCGTGGGGCGTGCGCTGAGGCCTCCCGGACCGCCGTTGTAGCTCACATGACTCACGCTGACGTTGTTCACCACCGTCCGGTTGTAGACGTTGGTAATGTGGACGTTGCTGATGTTGGTGACAGTGCGGTTGTAATAGAACTGGTTGTTGCGCCAGTAGCCACCTTCAAAGCCGCGTCCGGAATAACCGAAACCATAGTTGACGCCGCCGTAGAAGCCCACGACCGGACCCCAGTAGCCCGCGTTCCACACGTAGGCGCCGCCGGTGAATCCCCAGTATCCGGGGGTCCAGAGAAGTCCCGCCGCCGGCGGCTCGATCCAGCTGCCGGGCACCCAGAAGTAGCCTTCCGGACCGTACGCCCAGTAGCCCGGCGTCCACAGGTAACCGGGCGCGGGAATCGGCGGCTGCGCGTACAGCGGCAGCGCTGGCGGTGCGATGTTGACCGTGAGTGAGAAGGCGGCGAGGGCCCGGTTGGCGAAGAGCAATGCCAGGGCCGCCAGCAGCGCCGCTGCCATCAGCGCGCGGTGAGGGTGTGCGTGCGCCGCGAGCGCGGCGGGTGTTGCGTTGCGTTCTGCTGTGAGTCGCGACATTACAGTGACCTCTTGCCGTGGCTCTGTGTTGCTGGCCACTGTGCCCGGCCCGGCCGCGCTCCGGTAGAAGTTGAAAGCGCACGCCGCGTGTCAGTGTTGTCTTACGAGCGGCGCATGTGTCGTCGAACTCCGACAGCGCTGCTGAACCTGCAATGAATGTGATGTCGCTGTATGTCGCGCCGAGACTAATGACCACCTTCGACCAACAGTCCGGCATCGCGCAGTGCCTCCGCCAGAGCGGCTTCGATGCGCAGCGCTTCCGCGCGGCTGATGTGCTGCAGATGCAGCGTCGGGCCGGTGAGCACTTCAATGCCGCGCTTGAGCACACTGCCGGCGGCGTGAATGCCCGCCTTGTGCTGATCGAAGCGTTGCGCGGGCGGGTACTGACTCATGCCGACGTACACTCCGTGCGGGCCGCGCCGGCGGTCGGCGAAGTCCAGCAGCACCAGATAGATGTTGTAGCGGCCGCGGCCGCTGGCATGAAAGCGCAGCGCGACCTCATAGGCCTGCGCCAGCCAATCGATGTGCCGCATCGGCAGCCACTCGGGGATGGATTGTGCGGCGCTCGCCCACAGCGCGGCGAGTGCACCGTCGATGTGCGCGGCAAACTCTCCGCGCATCCACAGCTCATGGATGCAGTGAGCGCCCGCCTTGCCCTCCCCCGCCCGCACCGCCTGTGCGAGGTCGGCCAACAGGCGCGCGCGCGCCACACCTGCGAGCGGCCGCGTGGCGGGCGCATGCTCGGCGGCGCCGCGTTTCAGGCGCGCGCGTGGCTGGTCGGTACGTGCGCTCTTGCGGCGAGGAGCCATATGATTCCGCCGACCGCGACCATGAGAGGCACGATCAGCACCGCGTGCGCGAGTGAGCCGACGTCCGCCAGGTGCCCGATCAGGGGTGGCGAGGGCACATCCCCCAGCAGGTGGATCGCGGTCATGCTCAGGGCCATTGCCGAGGCGCGCTCGAGCGGCGAGACGCTGTTGGCAATTGCGGCGTTGATCGGACCGGTTGACATGAACAGCAGCAGCTCCGCCAGTACGATCGCGCCGTAGTACAGCGGCGCCGCAGTCGCAGTGCCACCAGGGCGAGCGGTGCGGCGGCGAGTGTGACCACCCCCGAGAACCACAGGTAACCCTGCGCCGAGCGCTTGAGGCACAGATCGCCGAGCCAACCGCCCGCCAGCGTGCCGAAAAAACCGGTGACGACGACGATTGCGCCGAAGCCGGTGGTCGCCTGTTCGGCGGAAATCCCGCGCACGCTCTGCAGGAAGGTCGGCATCCAGAAGCCGAGACCGCCGAGCGCGAAGGTGTAGGCCGCGTAGCCCAGTACCACCAGAAGGTACGGCCCGCGGCGCAGCAGACTCAGGTAGACCGCCAGCGCACCGGGCCGCTCGCCTGTCCCTGCGGCGGTCTCCTCCTGGGCGCCGCGCGGCGGGTCCGGGAGCCACAGCACCGCGATGGCGAGCAGCACGCCCGGGCCGCCGCAGAAGAAGAATGCCTCGCGCCAGCCGAAATGCTGGCCGATCTGCCCGCCGAGCACGTAGCCGAGCGCAGCCCCGACGGGGATCGCCATGTTGAGCACGGCATAGACGCGGCCGCGCTCATTCACCGGGAAGCAGTCGGCGAGCAGCGCCGGGGCGATCGCGACGTAGGCGGCCTCGCCGATGCCAACCAGCGCGCGCGCAGCGAACAGGTGCGCGTAGTTCTGCGCCAGGCCGGAAAGAACGGTCGCACCGCTCCAAATGAAGACGCCGAGTGCGATCGGCCGGCTGCGCGAGCCGCGGTCGCCCCAGGCGCCGAACAGTGGCGCGGTCACGAGGTAGACCAGCATGAACGCGGACCACAGCCAGCCGCTCTGCTGATGCGACAGATGCAGATCGCGCTCGAGCGCACCTACCAGCGGGGGGATCAGGTAGCGATCGGTGTAGTTCAGCAGGTTGATGGCGGTCAGTACGCCCAGCACCCACAGGCCCGTGCGTCGCGATACGCTACTCACGCCCACTGCACAGCTCCCGGATAGCCCTGCGCCCGCGGCGGACTTTACCAGCAGGCTCTCAGGCGGGGGCGAGTTTCAGCCGCTCGAGGTAGTGCCGCACCGGCTCACGGTAGCCCTCGCTGCTGGTGACCGTGGTGCCGCCGGCGACCACCAGGATGAAGTCGCCCCGCGGGGTGCGACTCACTTCCTTCACGTGTCGCATGTTGACCAGACACGAACGGCTGATGCGCAGCATCTGCTGGCTCTGGAAGGATTTCTCCGCCTGCTGCAGGGTGCTGCGCGCGTGAAAAGTGTCGCGCCCGATAGTGAGGCGCACGTAGTTGCGATCTGCCTCGACCACCTCGACCTGGGAGACATCCAGCATATGCATGCGGCTGCCGGCTTCCGCGAGCACGCGCGGCTGCGCCTCGGCACGCGTCTGTGCGCCACGCTCGAGCTGCTCCAGCAGTGCCGCGAGTGCCCCCTGGCGATCGAAGCTGTGCGCCGACTCGTGCCGGCGGCGCACGCGCGCCATGGTGGCCTTGAAACGCGCGTCGTCGAAGGGCTTGAGCAGGTAGTCCACCGCGCTCACCTCGAAGGCTTCCAGCGCGTAGTGATCGTAGGCGGTCACGAACACGATCAGCGGCAGCGTCTGCTGATCGAGCGCGCGTGCCAGCGCCATGCCGGTCATCGAATCCATCTGGATGTCGAGGAACAACAGCTGCGGCGGCCGGGCGCGGATCATCTCCAGCGCCGCACGCGGATCGCCATACTCACCCACCACCTTGAGGTCCGCCTCGCGCTCGCAGCACTCGCGCACCGTGCGGCGCGCGGCGGGCTCGTCATCCACGATGATCACCTCCATCACCGCGGCGTCCCCGGCTCGCCGTGCGCTCCGGGCCCGTCGCGCAGCAGCGGCATGCGGATCTCCGCCAGCCACAGATTGTCTGTGCTCGGTCCGGCCTGAAAGCTCGCGGCCTCGCCGAACTGCACGTCGAGCCGCTCGCGCACGTTGCTGAGTCCGATGCCGGCCATGCCGACCGCCTTGTCGGGCGCGATCGTATTGAGCACGCGCAGCGTCAGGTACTCGCCGTCCGCTTCGGCGCTGACGCGGATGAGCACTGCGCCCTCGTGGCCGGCGAGCCCGTGCACCACCGCATTCTCCACCAGCGGCTGCAGGATCAGGCTCGGCACCCAGGCGCGCACCAGCTGCTCGCGTGCCGGCACCTCGATGGTCAGCCGGTCGGCGAAGCGGCGCTGCTGCAGCTCCAGATACAGCGTGACAAACTGCAACTCGTCGGCCAGGCGGGTGAACTCGCGCTCGCCCGCGCTCAGCAGACGCCGCAGCAGATCGCCGAGCTGCACCACCATCGCCTGGGCGGCCGGCGGGTCCCAGGTGATCTGGCCGCGGATGGTGTGCAGCAGATTGAACAGTGTGTGCGGCGAGAGTTGCATGCGCAGCGCCGCCAGATGCGATTGGGTGAGTGCACGCTCGAGCGCCGCGCCGCGCAGCTGCGCATCGCGCAGCCGCTGATAGAAAGCGAAACCCGTAATGAGCGCGAGGCCAAAGCCGTAGCTCACCAGAAACATGGTGACGCTCGCGATCCAGGTTGAGATTTCCGGCCCGGCCAGAAAGTCGCGCCAGCCGGTCCACTGGTCCTTGTCATGCATCGCCGAAGCCATGGGAGCCCACTGATCGGCGAAGTGCTCACCCAGCCACAGCGCCGGGGCCGCCAGCACCGCGAAGCCGAGCGCGCACAACAGCTGGATCGGCAGCGCACGCCACAGGCGTTGCCAGCCGGTGCGCAGCGAAATCCACATGCACAGGATGAACAGCGGATAGAGGATCAGGTGCTGCAGCAGACGCGCGTCCCAGTGCGCGAACACGTGCTCCACCTTCATGGCGGACAGGCTGGCCTGCATATTGTTGGCGTACATGACGTTCGACAGCGCCACGTACACCCAGAATGCCGTGAGCACGCCGAGCAGCGGCTTGAAGCTAGCACGCGCTGTTGCCGCCGGCAGGGCGACGGTGCGCTCGGGTACACCGAGCGCGGGCGCAATCCGGTCGAGCGGTGAGACGCTCATTACGGTCAGGACTCCTCAGGCGGCAGCAGGCTGCTGCACCTATAGCCTACCGCGTGGCGCGTTCCCGCGTGTAACCGCGCACGCCCGGCCCGGGACGAGGCCGTTGCCGGCAGGGACGAGCCCGCAGGCGCTGCGCGCGGCGTGCGCAGCGTCACGCGCAGCGACTGCCGCCGGCCTCACGGCCGCGCGCAGCGCCAGTGATCGCCTGCGGGTACGGATGCGTTGAGCGCGGGGATCAACACGAGGCGCACGGCCTTAGCGGCGCGCGCGCTTGGGTGTTTCATATACGCCGTCGCGAACAACTGCATCTGCAACCAACAGCACTGTCCTGAAACCAACATCGCCCTTAGCAACCAACATCGTCAGTGGAGACAAACATGTTCAGCCGCACTCAAGATTCCAACAGCAAGCATCCGCGCCGCGTGGCGCTGTTCAGCGTCGCCGCGCTGCTGCTGGCCGCAGCCGCCGGCGCGCAGGCCGCCAGCCCCGGTGAAGAAACCGCCTCGCTCAAAGTCGCCTACGGCGATCTCGACCTGGCCACCAGCGCCGGCAATGACGCCCTGTACGCGCGCATCGTCGCGGCAGCGCGCACGGTCTGCTGGGCGAGCGACGTCGACAGCCGTGATCTGCACGCGGTAGCGAGCGAGCGTTCATGCGAGACCCGCGCCATCAGCTCGGCGGTGCAGGACGTGCACAGCGTGAAGCTCGCGGCCCTTTCGGGCGAGCGCATGCGCCACGGCTAGTGCGCTGCCGGGCCCTCCCGGCGGGCGATGACCCTCCCCCTCGCCCGCCGGGAATTTCCGCTGCGGTCCGTGCCGCCTGATCCGCTACAGCCGCACGCGCGCGAACAGCATGAAGGACGTCGGCCGGTAGCCGTAGCTGGCGTTGAGCGTTTGCGGATAGCTGTAGGTACTCACCAGACCACCCAGACCGAGACGCACCAGGTGCACCTCGATGTCGCGGATGTAACCGACGCTCACCGCATTGATGGTGAAGTTGCGCCCGTAGAGCGGCGCGTCCGGCAGGAACAGCTCATCCTTGGCAACGCGTTCGATGCGGGCGAACAGCGTGTTGAGCGGATTCAGACGCGCTTCGGACTCCAGCAGCCAGCCGTTGCTGGATAGCCCCGCGGACGGGACATTGCGCCCGAACGCCAACGTCGTCTGCCAGGAGTAGAGCAGCGGTGCCTGGTAGCTGACCGAGGCAGTGGTGCGCTGTACGTTGATGCCCGGCTGCAGCTGTTCCGGGCTGACCAGGTGACCGCTGCTCGCCTGCAGCGACCAGTCGCTCCCCAGGTTGTAGGAGATGCGCGCCGCGTACGAGTCCAGGTGACCGCTCTCAATCGTGTAGTGATTCTGGTCGGGCTCGCGTCCATTGAAAGCCGAGGCCTCGAGCTTCAGTGCGCCCAGAACGTAGCCGCCCGTCACCACTCCCCAGCTGACGTGGGTCGAGTCCAGCCAGTGGTGCGTGAGCGGCGCTTCCGGATTGTCGGTGGAGGACAGCCGGTGCATGAACGCGGGCGGACCGAGCGCGGGCTCGCCCGGCAGCCCGGCGTAAAGGAACAATGACGACAGGCGCGTCAGGTCGTAACTGTAGGTGAGGGCTGCCTCCATCAGCAGATCGTGGGGATGCTGCCGGTCGATGAGCGGCGTGATGCCGTTGGCAGTCTCGCCGCTCTGGAACAGCTCCGGATAACCCTCGCGGCCCATGAGCGGGTCCCCTGAGATCATCAGGCGCACGCCGAACGCCGCGCTCTGCAGCTGGCGCCGCGCCATCACCATGAACATGCTGGTCGAGAAGGTCTGGACCGCGCCACGCGGTCCGCCTTGATCGTCATAGATGAGGTTGGCGAAACCCTCGGCCATCAGCATCCACGGTCCGCGCATGCTGTGCACGCCGGCCATGGGGCTCGCATCCGGCTGCCAGCTGGTCCCGGAGGACTCGCGCGTCATGTCGTACTGGCCGTAGAGGCCAGCCATGCCCAGATCGGTGTCGTCCGCCTGCGCGGCACCAGTCTGCTGACCCTGCACGCTCCACGGCGCTAAACACAGTGCGGCTGCACACGCCCAACGGCGGCACAGCCGACCTCGGGCGGATGGCGGGTGGGTAGTCACGGTGCGCAACAACCGCGCCGATGCTACGCGAATTTCTGCGCCGCGTGCGCCGCCCCAAAGCACGAGGGCGGCACTGTGGCCGCCCTCGTGGGGTCCCTGACTGTGCAGTCGCGCGCTGCGGCAGCCTTCCTGGCACCGCTTGCGCAACTGGCAGCTTCGGCGGCGAATACGCCGACCGACTCCTGGACTCGGACCGCGCGCGCAGTATTCGCGCACGCGTCTGACACCATGCCGACAGAGAAAAACTGAGCCCGCGGTGCGGGTGCAAGCGCCTCGGGCCAGCATTCCCGCGGATCTCGCCCAGCCATTCTAGCGATATCTGTATGCACTGCAAGATGCAAGAGCATCTGTTATGTAAAGTTCCTATACATATGATTTATCTAATGTTAAATAGCATTTCTACACGTTGAATTTTCATAAATCTTGCATCGCATTTCGGTCCCCTGGCTCGCTCCCGCAACAGCGCGGATATCCTCCATACTATTCGGGGGTCAGTGGATCAGCGCGACGAGCCGCGCTGGCAGGAGTCGGGAACGAGCCCATGACGGAGCGCATTCCTTTAAGCGATCTAGTGAAACACGTCGGCGAGGAGATGGGCGTCTCGTCCTGGATCACGCTCGACCAGAAACGCATCAGCGAGTTCGCCCACTGCACCGGCGATCACCAGTGGCTGCACGTCGACGCCGAGCGCGCCGCGCGCGAAAGTCCCTTCGGCGGCACGATCGCGCACGGCTTCCTCACACTCGCATTGATTGCGCCGACCGCATTCGAACTGCTGGTGACGCGCGTCAGCCCGAAGTCGGTCGTCAATTATGGGATCGAGAAAGTGCGCTTCTATGCGCCGGTGCGCTCCGGCAAGCGCGTGCGCAACCGCATCAAGCTGCTCGCGGTCGACGATCGCGGCAACGGCCGCTACCTGGTGAGCACCGAGAATACGATGGAGATCGAGGGCGAGATCAAGCCGGCGCTACTCGCCAACACGCTGGCGATCTTCATCGCCTGATTGCCTAGGCGCGCATGCGGTGTCCGGCCGGATCGTAGGGCGGCTCCGCCTCGCGCCGTGCCTTGCGCCGCGCTCCCAGCAGCTCGATCTCGAAGCCCTCCTCCGCCTGCGCCAGTTCCCGCGGGATGTAGCCGAGGGCGAGCGAGCGCTCCACACGATGGCCGTAGCCGCCCGAGGTGACCCAGCCGACCACCCGGCCGTCGTGCCAGATGGGTTCATCGCCACTGGCATCGCCATCGGGCGCCGCCACGCTGAAAGTGGTCAGCTGCAGCTTGCCGCCACTCTCCTTCTGCTCGAGTGCCGCGGCACGGCCGATGAACTCGCCCTTGGCGAGATCGACGAACCGCCCGAGCCCGGCCTCATACGGGCCGTAGATCGGGCGGTACTCGCGCGCCCAAGTGCCGAAACTCTTCTCGATGCGCATCGCATTCAGCGCACGGCCGCCGAACAGCTGCAGCCCGCGCGTGCCATCTGCGGCCGTCAGCGCTGCGTACAGCGCACGCTGATAGTCGCTGGTGACCCAGATCTCGAAGCCCAGTTCGCCGGTGAAGCTGATGCGGCCGACCAGCGCCGGGATCATCCCCAGGTCGATCTGCCGGAACGCCAGGAATGGGAACGCCGCACCCGACAGGTCAGTGCCCGTCAGATCCTGCAGCAGCGCGCGCGAGTGCGGGCCGGCCACGGAGAGACCGGTGTACTCCATCGCACAGGCGCGCACCGTGACTCCGGCCGGCGGCGGGTGCAGCTCGAACCAGCGGCGGTAATAGACCTCAGCCGCATAGGTGCAGATGAGGAAGATGCGTTCAGCTGACAGCCGGCAAAGAGTGAAGTCGCCGATCAGCCGGCCGCGTTCGTTGAGCATGGGCGAGAGCGCGATGCGTCCGGGCTGCGGCACGCGATTCGCCATGATGGAATCGAGCCACTCGGCCGCTGCGGGTCCTGTGACTTCGAACTTGCCGTAGTTGGAAATCTCCAGCAGCCCGACCGCCGCCTGCACCGCGCGGCACTCGGCGCCGACGTGCGCATGGGCATTGGAGCGGTGGAAAGTGATCTCCTCCACCGCCTCGGTGGCACTCGGCGCAAACCACAGCGCGTGCTCGAGCCCGCAGTAATCGCCGAACACCGCGTGCGCGCTCTGCAGCTGCGGGTACACCGGCGTGGTGCGCAGCGGTCGCCCCGCCGGCAGCTCTTCGTTGGGAAAGCGGATGCGGAAGCGGCGCGAGTAGTTCTCGCGCACCTTGGCGTTGGTGTAGGCGAGCGTCGCCCAGTCGCCGTAACGCGCGACGTCCATGGCCCACACGTCCGCGCCGGGATCGCCGTCGACCATCCAGCGCGACAGCGCGAGCCCTACGCCGCCGCCCTGACTGAAGCCCGCCATCACACCGCAGGCCACCCAGAAGTTGCGCAGTCCGCGCACCGGCCCGACCAGCGGATTACCGTCGGGTGCGAAGGTGAATGGACCGTTTACGACTTTGCGGATGCCCACGCGACCGAGTGCCGGAAAGTGCTCGAAGCCGACCTCCAAACTCGGCGCGATGCGCTCCAGATCATTCGGCAGCAGGCTCTGCGCGAAGTCCCAGGGCGTGCTGCGCGGCGACCACGGCACACCCGCACGCTCGTAGGTGCCGAGCAGCATGCCGCCGCGCTCCTGGCGGGTGTAGATCTCGCCCTCGAAATCGATGCAGTGCAGCTGCTCCTTCTGACCCTTGAGCTCGGGCAGGTCCTCGGTGATGAGGTACTGATGCTCCATGGCGAGCACCGGCAGCTCGAGTCCCACCATGCGGCCGACCTCGCGTGCCCACAGGCCCGCGGCATTCACCACGTGCTCGGCGTGCACGTTGCCCTGCTCGGTGATGACGTCCCAACTGCCGTCACGGCGCGGCTGGAGGTCGGTGACGCGGTTGTGGCGTACCACCTCGGCGCCGCCCCGCTGCGCGGCCTTGGCGTACGCCTGGGTCACACCCCACGGATCCACGTGACCCTCGATCGGATCGAACAGGCCGCCGACGAAGTGCTGCTTGTTCATGAGCGGGAATAGTCGTGCCGCTTCATCCACGGTCAGCAGCTCGAGTTCCATGCCGAGGTAACGACCGCGCGCCTGCGCCATCTTTAGCCAGTCGAGCCGCTCGCGCGTGCCGGCGAGCATCACGCCCCCGGTGAGGTGCATACCGCAGGACTGTCCGCTGAGCTCTTCCAGCTCGCGATAAAGATTGATGGTGTACTGCTGCAGTTTGGCGACGTTGGGATCGCCGTTGACGGTGTGCATGCCACCGGCGGCATGCCAGGTCGAGCCGCAGGTGAGTTCGCCGCGCTCGATCAGGAGCACGTCGCTCCAGCCGGCCTTGGTCAGGTGGTAGAGCACCGAGACGCCCACCACGCCGCCGCCGATGACCACCACCCGTGCGTGGCTCTTCAATGCAGCTTCCCGTTGCCTGCGCTCTTCATCAGCCGTTCGATACCGCGAGCGCCAGCGCCGGCGTGGCGACGGTGCTGCGCGTCCCGAAGCGCTCGATCAGCCAGGAACGGAACAGCGCGATCGCGGTATCGCCCAGGGCCTCCGGCGGCGTCGTCAGGTAATAACCGTAGCCGGCATCGAGCGTCGGCTCGAACGGCCGCACCAGGCGGCCGCTGCCGATCTCCTCGGCGAACAGATTCGGGTCGGCGAGTGCGATGCCCTGGCCGCTGAGGGCGTATTGCGCGGCGAGCACGGCCGTGTCCACCACCAGCCCGCGCTGCACGTCGACCTTGAGACCGGCCTGGCGCACGAACTGCAGCCACAGGTAATGGCGCGGCTGATCCGCCAGGCGAATATGCACGATTTCGTTGGCTTCGATGAAGGCCGCGAGATCCTTGCCGGCATGCCCGCTGGCGATGCCCGGATGACACAGGATCGCCAGCCGTTCCGACCACAGCAGGTCGGTGACCAGGTCGGTCAGCGTCGGGCGCGAGTACACCACCGCCACGTCCACATCACCGAGCGGCGGCCCCACCCCGTAGGGACTGATCAGATCGATGTCCACCTCGCTGCTGATGCGGCGGAAGTCGCGCAGGATCGGTACGGCGAGCTGCACCGCGAAACTCGGCGCCATCTGCACCCGCAGGGTGCGTTGCATCGGCGCACCCTCCTTGCGGATGTCATCGAGTGCGTACTCCAGGCGGTCGAACGATTTCACCACCGCCGGCAGCAGATGCTGTCCGGCCTTGGTGAGGGTCAGTGCGTGCGGGCGGCGCTCGAACAGCTGCACGCCGGTCAGGCGCTCGAGCGCGATGACGTGGCGCGACAACGCGCTCTGCGAGATGAGCAACGCATTGGCCGCGGCGGTAAAGCTGCCGTGCTTGGCGACGCCCTCGAAGGCGCGCAGCGCGTTCAGCGGCAGCCAGCGCCGGTCGATCGTTTTCTTTTGCACTCCGCTCCCCCGCTTCGCTTGCGCGGCGTTGCCGCCGTCCGACCCCAAGCGTCGCGCCAACCGCGCGCGCGCTCAATGCCTTTTTTCGATACGGCTAGTGAATTCCTCGGTCTTAAGTCGCATCGGCGGCGGCCAGCTCGCCGAGTGACTGCCGCAGCGGTCCCAGCCAGGGGTCGAAATGGCGCCACTGGTCGATGCCTTCGCGGTACAGCGGTCGGCGCACCTGCTCGGAGCTCGCGGTGCGCACACTGCGCTCGGTCTTGTAAAAAGTCAGGCACTGCGGCTCGAACTCGAGCCCGAGGAAGGCCAGCATGCGGCGCACCTGCCCCTCGAGGTCCGCGACCAGCGCCTCGTACTCGACCCGCAGCACCCGGCCCGGCAGCACCGCGTCCCAGTGCGCCATGAGCTGCACGTACCAGCGGTAGTAGTCGCCGATGTCCTCCAGGCTGTAGGTGAATTCCTGACCGGAGGCGAACAGCTGCTTGAAGTTGCTGAAGCAGCAGGCGAGCGGATCGCGCCGCGCATCGATGATGCGCGCGTGGGGCAGGATCAGGTGAATGAGGCCGATATGACGGAAGTTGTTCGGCATCTTGTCGATGAAGTGCGCCTTGCCCTGCCGATAGATGCGAGTGGCCTCCAGATAGCGCTCACCGAGCGCCGCACAGTCCGCGGCGCTCAAGTCGCGCAGGATCCCCGGATAGCGCGGCGCATCATCCTGGAACTCGCGCCCCTGCAGTTCCCCGACCAGACGCGGAATCTCCGCCAGCTCCATGGTGCCCTCCACCTGCGAGTGCGAGGCGAGGATCTGTTCGATGAGCGTCGAGCCCGAGCGCGGCAGCCCGACCACGAAGATGGGTGCATCGCTGGTCGCGCCGAACCCGGGCCGCGCGGCAAAGAATTCCCCCGTGCAGACTTGCGCCTGCAGGCGCGCATTGCGCTCGATCACGCGCGCGCGGTAGCCGCTCTGGGCTTTCTTCAGCGCGTTGCCGCGCGCGTAGTACTGGAACGATTCGGGATACTCGCCGCGGTCCTCGAGCGCCTTGCCGAGAGCGAAGCACAGGTGGAAACGGTCCTCCTGACCGGTGCCCGGGGCGGACTCCTCGGCGCGCATGCGCGCCAGCTCCTCATCGGCGAAGTGGTAGGTCTTGAGATTGGCAAGACTCCAGTACGCATCGCCATAGTTCGGCCGCAGCCGCGCGGCGGTGCGGTAGGCCTCCACGGCCTCAGCCGACTGACCTAAAGTCTTGAGCGCATGCGCCACGGACAGGTGGAGCTCGGGCGCCTGCGGGGTTTCCGCCAGCAGTTCCCGGTAGCCCCGCACCGCCCCTTCTGCATCACCCATGCCCACCCGCGCCGAGGCGGCCGCCGCACGGTACGAGCGGTTGCTGGGGTCGGTTTTGAGCAGCGTCTCCAGTTCCCTCACTGCTTTGGCATCACGATGCCGGTCGAGCAGGACGCGTACGTAGTCGTAGCGCGCCGCCTGGTAGTCCGGCGCGAGCTCCAGCAGCCGCTCGAGCAGTGTCTCGGCGTCATCGAGCACCCCGACCTTCATGCCGATCTTCGCCAGCACGCGCATGCCTTCGACGTGATCGCCGTGCTGGAGCAGAAACGGGCGGATGATGCGCTCGGCCGGCTGCAGCTCACCGTCAGCGAGCATGCTGGAAGCCGTGACCACCTCCATCGGCAAGCGCGCCAGCGTGTCGACGTGGCTCGCGGCTGTGGCCGCCTGCTGCGCCTGGCCAGTGATGCGATAGAGCGCCTGCAGCGACTTCCAGCTGGCCGGCAGTGCAGGATTGAGATTCACCGCGCGCAGGAATGCCTCGATCGCCGGTTGCGCGGCGCGCTGTGCGGTGTAGCAATGTCCGCGCTCCTGGAACAGCCGGCTGTAATTCGGATGCAGCCGCTCGAGCTCGGCCAGCGTGCCGAGCGCCAGCGGTATCTGGTTCAGGTAGCGCTGGCAGACCGCGACGACGTACAGCACGTCACGGTTCTCGGGGACTTCGGCGCGCAGCGCCTGCGCCTGTTCTAGCGCCGGCGCCAACTGGCCGCGCTCCATGAGCGCGCGGATACGCTGCAGCTCGGCCTCGATGCGCGACTCAGGGGCGGCGGCTGCGGCAGCCGGCGGCGGGTGGTTCGTTTCCATCAGAAAGAAAAGGCGGACCTCACCTTGAGATCCGCCTTGGATTTTACTCCTGCGCCGCCGGCGCGGGCGCGCCGCCGCAGCGGCTACTTGGCGCCGCTGTTCGGACCAAAGCTCCAGGTCGCCTTGAGCATCACGGTCCGCGGGCGGATGACCGTCTGCGTCTCGATCGCCTGGGACGCGGAGATGAACACCTTGCCGCGGGTATCGGTGATGTTGTCGCCCACCACCTGCACCACCCAGTTGTCCTTGGCAACGCCAAACGCGGCCGTGTAGGTCGTGTAGCCGGGCTGATCGAAGGCCTGCGTGACCACCGTCCCCACGGCGATCGCCGGCACGTTGCCCGGCAGCGAGCGCGAATGCGCGGTGTGCTGGAAGCCGGCCTGCACGAAGGGCAGGTAGTCGTTCATCTCCCACTGATAGCGCGCCCGTCCGTTGATCTGCAGCGGTGGCGACTGCGGCAGCGAATCGCCCTTGTTGCCAAAGGGGTTGGGCGCATCCGTGATCGGCAGACCGTAGCCCGGCGTTCCGGGAACGTTGCCGATCAGATAGGGCGAGTTGGTCAGCTGCGAGCTGTTCCAGGCGGCCGAACTCTGCAGCAACAGCCCCTCGAGCGGGCGGGCGTTCAGCTGCACTTCGACTCCGCGCACGCGGTAGTTGGCGCCATTGGTCACGAAGCTCAGGTTGCCGGTGGCACCCGGATCGAAGAACTGCTGCTGCACGTTCTTCCAGTCCTCCTGGTAGACCGCGCCATTGAACTGGATGTGATGATTCCACCACTCGGTCTTCCAGCCGACTTCGTTGTTGGTCAGCGTGTCCGGCTGGAATGCCTGCGGGGTCAAGTACTCACCGCCGAGATACGGACCCTTGGAAGAGCGGTTGAATCCGCCCGGGCGGTAGCCCTGCGACCAGGTGTAGTAGAGCATGACATCGCTGGTGACGTGATAGGTAAGGTTCGCGCGGCTCTTGAAGCCGCTGTACACGCTGTGCAGCCCGAGCGCGTTGATGTTGTTGCCGTCCTGATTGGCGCACGGCGGGGCGCCGCCGTCGTAGCAGCCGAAAGAGTACACGTTGCTGCCCGCCTCGGTATTGTCGAAGTGGTACCAGCGCGTGCCGGCCGTCAGCACCAGTGTCTTGGGAATGATCTCAAGGTCTTCAGAGGTGAAGAAGGCGTACTGCTTGTAACCACGCTGCACATCGTCCAGGAACGATTCGTTGGTGTCACGCAAACCAGGGACCGTTGCTGTCGAACCCGGTTGCGGCTGGATCTGTGTCATACAGCCTGTCTGACTGGCCGATTCGCAGGGCGGCAGCGTCCGGTAGAACCAATCGGTGTTGTCGTAGAGGTAGAACTTCTCCCAGAACGCCCCGACCAGGCCGCGCAGGCGCCAGTCATCGGGCGTGCTGAAACGAATCTCGTGGCTCTGGTGCGTGAGGCGGTCGGCGTTGCGCCAGAAGGCGCTCGGTGAGTAGCACAGCGGGTGACTGCCGCCGCCGCCGGGGTTCGGGACGCCGTCCGCATCCGAGGTGCACTGGTAGTAGTCAGCGTAGTTGCCGCGCGTGTAAGCGGTGTAGTCGTTCTGCGATTCGACGTTGCGGACCAGATAGCCGCCGGTATAAATCGCCCGGATGTCCCCAATGCTTCCGTTCAGGGTCCACGCGGTATTCTCGAAGCGGTCTTTGGTGTAGGACGGATTGTAAGTCGTGACCGAGAGATCCGGCAGCGGCACGCCGTCGGTGGAAAATGGCTCCTGGTAGAACACGCCCTGCGCGTTCATGTTCTGATAGCTCTGGGTGATCAGCGCATCCCAGCTGTCGTTGATCTTGTAGAGCACCGAAACGCGCGCGCCCTGGTAGGTCACCGGGTTGATCGCATTCGCCACCGTGTTGTTATTGTTGATGGTGCTGGCGCAGGACGGATACAGCACATCGGTGCCGTCGATCTTGCAATCTGACGCCGAGGGGAAGCTGCCGCCGGTGATGCCTAGGTCACTCGCGCGGCGAGTGAAGGTGCCGGGCACGTTATTGATGTAGCCACCGCGCGAGTCGCTGTAAACGACGCCGCGCACCGCCAGAGTCCCCGGGATGATCGGCACGTTCAGGGTCGCGTCCACCGCCGTATTGGGATCGCCGTGACTGGTATAGCCGTAGCCGCCGTTGACCGTGCCTTCGGTCACATCCAACTTGGGTTTATTGGTGATGTAGCGGATTGCGCCCGCCTCGGCGCCGGCGCCGAACAGCGTCCCCTGCGGTCCCTCCAGCACCTCGATACGCTCAATGTCAGCCGCGTAGACGTCGAGGTTGCGGTACGGCATCTGCGCCGACTGCTCATCGAGGTACACGGCCACGTTGGGGAAGTTCGAATCCGTACCGCTGCCCTGCTGGCCGAGCGAGCCGCCGCTCAGGCCGCGGATGACGATTTGACTCAGGCCCGGCCCCCAGGACGACTGGGTGACATTGGGCAGATACTTGACGTAGTCATCGAAGGTCGTGACGTTCAGCTGCTGCAGCGTCTCGCTGGTGAGCGCCTGCATCGTGATGGGGACGTTCTGGATGTTCTCGGTGCGCCGCTCTGCCGTGACCACCACCTCGGCGAGCTCGCCGGTGTTGGCGGTGGCGGTGGCGGTATCCGCCGGATCGGCGGCGAACACGACCATGGTCGCCGGGGCCGTCAGAATGGCGGCCACTGTTGCAGCGATTTTCGAATTCGGCTTCATTCGCGTTGCCCCTTGAGGGTTAGTTGTGATTTCCCCACTCGAACGCATTGCGCCCGCCCTGGCGGCTCCCCGTGGTGTTCTATACCACTTGCACGGGCGGTCGCTTGAATAAATGCGTCATCCGCACATCACGCAGCGGCTCGGCCACGATTGATCGGTAACATTGCCGTGACGCGTCCCACCCAAGCTTTTCACAGCTTCGGCGCATCCTCTAACCGAGAAATTGAATAGCCCCATCGGAAAAAGGAATGCCGCGCCTCAGCTCACGCGCAACCTGTCGCCTTGAGCATCCGCAACCCGCTGGTTCCGATCCTGTGGGGCACCCTGTTGTATAGAGGCATCAGCCAGGCCCGGGACGAGCAAGCGTGCGGTCCAGCTCTTATCATTGAATCATGGCGCACCGCCACGTTCTCGCGATCGATCAGGGCACCACCTCCACGCGAGTCCTGGCCTTCGATGTGCACGGGCGCGCTGCCGGCCGTGCCCGGCGCGAGCTGCCGCAGCACTATCCCTCGCCCGGCTGGGTCGAGCACGACCCGGAGGATATCTGGCGCGATACGCACGCCTGCCTGACCGAGGTGCTGGCCGCGAGCGATGCCTCAGGCGCGCAGGCGGAGGCGCTCGGCATCACTAACCAGCGCGAGACGACGCTTTTGTGGGATCGCTCCACCGGTGTTCCGCTACACCGCGCCATCGTCTGGCAGGACCGCCGCACCGCGCCGCTGTGCCAGCGGCTGAAAGCGCAGGGCGCCGAGGATCTGGTGCGTGCCAAAACCGGCCTGCTGCTCGATCCGTATTTTTCAGCGACCAAGCTCGCCTGGCTTCTCGAGAACCTCCCCGGCGCGCGCGCACGCGCTCTGCGCGGCGAGCTCGCCTTCGGCACGGTCGACAGCTTCCTCCTGTGGCGGCTGACGGGCGGACGGGTGCACGCGACCGATGTGACCAACGCGGCCCGCACGCTGCTGTACGACATCCGCGCGCAATGCTGGGACGCGGAGCTGCTGCGACTGTTCGACGTGCCCGCCGCTCTCCTGCCCGAAGTGCGTGACAACAGCGGCCTGTTCGGCAGCACCGAGCCACGCCTCTTCGGGCGGGCGCTGCCGATCACCGGAATCGCCGGCGATCAGCAGGCGGCGCTCATCGGCCAGGCCTGCTTTGCACCGGGCAGCGTCAAATCCACCTACGGCACCGGCTGCTTTTTGCTGCTCAATACCGGCACGGCGCCCGCGGCGGCCGCGGCGGGACTGCTGACCACACCTGCCTACCGGCTGGGGGGCGAGATCCGCTATGCGATCGAGGGCTCGATCTTCGTCGCCGGCGCGGCGATCCAGTGGCTGCGCGACCGTCTCAAGGTCATCGACAGCGCCGCCGCCAGCGCCGCGCTCGCCGCCGGGGTTGCCGACGATCACGGCGTCTATCTGGTGCCGGCGTTCGTCGGGCTCGGCGCGCCTTACTGGCGTCCCGATGCGCGCGGGCTGATCTGCGGACTCACTTTCCAGACCTCAGCGGCGCAACTCGCGCGCGCCGCGCTCGAATCGGTCGCCTATCAGACGCTCGACCTGCTGGCGGCCGCGCAACAGCACGCTGCCAGCCCGGTGCAGGCGCTGCGCGTTGACGGTGGCATGGCCGCGAACGACTGGTTCTGCCAGTTCCTCGCCGATCTGCTCGATGTGCCGGTGGAACGTCCGGCGGAACTCGAGACCACGGCACGGGGTGCCGCGTTTCTCGCCGGCCTTGCCACTGGCGTGTGGGCCAGTCAGGAGGCTCTCGCAGCGATATGGACGCAGGAGCGGCTGTTCGCACCGCAAATGGCACCATCGCGGCGAGCCGCGCTTCTCGCCGGATGGCGTGACGCGATCGCACGCACGCTGCTTTGCCCGCCTCCTGGATGAACGCTGCGCGGCGCAGTCCTCTACAGCTTGACGCGGTAGTCGGTCTGGATCTTGCGGATGCGCTTGTCGGTGCCGAAGAAGGCGTGGCGTGACATGTCGGCGCTGAAGCGGCTGGCCGGTGGGTGCCGCCCCAGGCTCTCGGCGAGTGCGCGGACGTGATGCGGCCCGGCCCCGCAGCACACGCCCAAATAATGCACTCCGAGGTCGTAGGCCTCACGGCCGAAGCGGCCGATCTCCGCGCGCGTACACACGAACGGATCAAGTCCCACCGGGAAAGCGCGCTCGTTGCCGCAGCAGGGGTCGGTGAGCGACATGAACGAGGGCTCCGCGGCGGTGGTGCGGTACGGCACCGGGAGTGCGGCGACGTGGCAGCTGACCGCCGCGCGGATCTCGCGGATCATCGGCAGCATGGTCGCAGGTCCGCGGTGGCAGTTGAGACCGACGACATCGGCGCCGGCGGCCTCGAGGCGCCGGGCGGCTTCTGCCGGGGTGAAGCCGTCGCGCGAGTGCGGCTCGCGGTGCATCGCGAGCGTGATCACCGCCGGCTTCTTCGAGTGCTTGCGGATCGCCTGCAACGCGAGAATCGCCTCACCGACCCAGCCGATGGTCTCGGCGACGAAGTAGTCGACGCCGGCCTCCTCGGCCCAGCCGACCTGCTCGGCAAAGATGCGCTCGACCTCGTGCAGCGCCTTCTTGTCGTCGGGGTCGTAGATGTTGGTGTTGCACAGGTCACCGGCGAACAGCGTGTCGGTGCGGCGCGCCACGTTCTTGGCGATCCTGAGCGCGGCGCGGTTCATGGGCACCAGATCCTTCTCGCGCCCGATCACCCGGAGCTTCTCGCGGTGGACGTAGTAGGTGAGCGCCTCGGTCACATCGGAGCCGGCGCGCACAAAGTCCAGGTGCAGCTGCTCGACCACTTCCGGATGCTCGAACAGCACTTCGGGGACGAAGGCGCCCGCCTGCAGATAGCCGCGGCGCTCCAGCTCGAACACGTAGCCCTCGGCGCAGATGACCGGACCGTCCTTGAGACGTCTCAGCAGGTCGCGGCCCGCGCCCGGGGGCGCGGCCCGGCTGCTGGACGGCCGGCGCTGCGGCGACTGAGCGGTCTTGGGGACGGTTCTGGCCTTGCGTTTAGCCCTGACTGCCATGGATCTCTCCGGCGGTTTAAAGTGAACTGCGGCCGTGCTGCGTGTGTGACATTGCAGTAAATGCCGGCCAGCGCCCCAATGCCTCTTTTCGATGGGGCTATTCAATTTCTAGACTGTCATGCCCCAAATGACTGTGGAAGCTTAACTCCATGACTACCACCACCGCGGCCGCGCGCGACCGCCTCACCTGGGAGCGCCTGTCCGCGCAGCTGACTCCTGAGGGGCGCGCCTTCATCGACGGCCAGCCGGTCCCGGCCCACGACGGGCGCGTCTTCGAGGACTTAAGTCCGATTGATGGTGCGCGCATCTGCGAGGTCGCGCGCTGCGGCGCGGACGAAGTGGACGCAGCCGTGCGTGCCGCGCGCAGCAGCTTCGAGCAGGGCGCGTGGCGAGGTACCGAGCCGCGCGAGCGCAAGCGCGTGCTGCGACGCTTTGCCGAACTCATCCGCGCGGACGTGGACCGCCTGGCGCTGCTCGAGACGCGCGACGTGGGCAAGCCCATCCTGAACTCGGTGACAGTCGATGTCGCCAACTGTGCCGACTGTATCGAGTACTACGCCGAGTTCGCCGACAAGCTCTACGATGAGGTCGCCCCCACCGGTCCCAACGATCTCGCCCTCATCCGCCGCGAACCGCTCGGGGTGGTGGGCGCGATCGTGCCGTGGAACTACCCGCTCATCATCAGCTGCTGGAAAGTGGGACCGGCGCTGCTCACCGGCAACTCCGTGGTGCTGAAGCCCGCCGAACAGTCACCCCTGAGCGGCATCCGGCTGGCGCAGCTCGCGTGCGAAGCGGGCATACCGCCCGGCACGTTCAACGTCGTGCCGGGCCTGGGCGAGGAAGCCGGCAAGGCCCTCGCGCTGCACCCGGACGTGGATCTCATCACCTTCACCGGCTCGACCGAAGTGGGCCGGCTGATGCTGCGCTACGCGGCCGACTCGAACCTCAAGCGCGTGGCGCTCGAGTGCGGCGGCAAGACCCCGCAGGTGGTGTTCGCGGATGCCGACCTTGCGGCGGCTGCCCAGGGCATCGCCTGGGGCATCTACTACAACAGCGGTCAGACGTGCCACGCCGGCTCGCGCCTGGTGGTTGAGGAGTCGGTGCGTGAAGCGCTGCTGGATGCGATCCGGCGCGTCACGGCGACCATTACCCTGGGTCATCCGCTCGATCCGGCCACGCAGATGGGTGCGCTCATCGATGCCGGCCACATGCGGCGCGTGCTCGAATTCATCGACGGCGCCCGCGATGACGGCGCCCGTATCGCCCTCGGCGGCCACCAGGCACTGCAAGACAGCGGCGGCTTCTACGTCGAGGCGACGGTGCTCGATGGCGTGCGCGCCGACATGCGCGTGGCGCGCGAAGAGGTCTTCGGGCCGGTGCTGGCAGTGCTCTCCTTCAGCGACGAGCAGCAGGCGGTGCGCCTCGCCAATGACACCCCCTACGGGCTCGCCGCCGCGGTGTGGACGCGCGACATGAACCGCGCGCACCGCCTCGCCGGTGCGCTGCGGGGCGGCACCGTGTGGGTGAACGCCTTCGACCGCTCCACCATGGCGACCCCGTTCGGCGGGTTCAAGCTCTCGGGTTTCGGCCGCGACCGCTCGCCGCATGCCATCGACAAGTACTGTGATCTGAAAACCATCTGGCAGGGTTTTTCGTGAACGCATCGCCCACCGCGCTCGCCGCTGCACACAGCACCGCACCTGAGGCGCTGCGCCGCCACATCGCCTCCCTTCTGACCACCTACCGGCCGGGCTTTGCACTGCCCGGCGCGTTCTTCGCCGACGAGCTGCTGTACGGCGTCGAGCTCGAGTATCTGTTCGGCCGCCACTGGCTGTTCGTGGCTTCCGAGCCTGAGATTCCCGAGGGCGGTGACTACCGCACTTTCCAGATCGGCCCGTGGCCCATCTTCGTGCTGCGCCGGGACGATGGCTCGCTCGCCGCCTTTCATAACACCTGCCGTCACCGCGGCTCGCGCATCCTGCAGCACGACAGTGGCGTCGCCGGCGCGACGCTGCAGTGTCCGTATCATCGCTGGACCTACGACTACGACGGACACGTGCTCAACTGTGGGGCGACCGGCGAGCTGCCCGCCGGGCAGCGTCAGCTGAAGGCGGTACAGCTGAAGACCCTGGAAGGTCTCATCTTCGTCTGCCTGTCCGATGAGCCGCCGGAGGATTTCGACGACATGGCGCAGCGACTGAGGCCGTACCTCAGCCCGCACGCGCTCAAGGACACCAAGGTCGCCAGACAGGTCGACATCATCGAGCACGGCAACTGGAAGCTCACCATCGAGAACAACCGCGAATGCTTCCACTGCGCCGGCCACCCCGAGCTCCTGTGCTCGCTGTTCGATTTCTTCGGCGAGATTGACCTGAACCGCATGTCGGCGGCCGAGCGCGCCACCTACGAGCGCTTCCAGGCGGTCCAGCGCGAATGCGAAACGATCTGGGCGCGCGCGGGCGTGCCCTGGCAGACGATCGAGGAGCTCGCGGGACGACCGACCGCCTTTCGCACCGAACGCCTCGTGCTCAACGGCGCCGGCGAGTCCATGACCGCCGACACCCGCGTGGCCTCGCGGCGCCTGCTGGGTTCACTCGCCGAGCCACGGCTGGGCACGCTGCACCTGCACACCCAGCCCAACGCCTGGTACCACTTTCTCTCCGATCACGCCCTCACCTTCGCGACCTTCCCGCTCAGCCGCGACCGCACGCTGGTGCGCAGCACCTGGCTGGTGCACAAGGATGCCGAAGAGGGCCGCGATTACGACCTGGAGGCGCTCACCCACGTGTGGAATGCCACCAACGAACAGGATGCTGCGTTCGTCGCCGAGACTCAGCGCGGCGTGCAGAGTCCGGCATACCTGCCGGGCCCCATCGCCGCGAGCGAGTACATGGTGCAGCTGTTCCACACCTGGTACGACGAGCGGCTGCGCGCGGAGCTCGGGCTCTAGGTGTTCGGATTGCGGAAGCCGGCGCCGTCGCTAGGACTTGCGGCCATGTCCAGGTGCAGCATGTCGCCCCGGTATGGGTGGCGCGCGAGCACCGCCTCGTTCAGCTCGACGCCGAGTCCGGGCTCGGTCGGCGGGATCACGTATCCGTCCTCCCAGCGGATCGGCTGGTGGAGCACTTCGGCATGAAAGCCGCCCCAGCGCTCGATGCCCTCGAGAATCAGGAAATTCGGGCTGCAGGTGGCCAGTTGGATGTTGGCCGCGCCCACCACCGGCCCGTTGTAGAGATGCGGCGCGAGCTGCACGTGCTGCACTTCAGCGAGCGCGGCGATCTTCTTCGCTTCCAACAGACCGCCCACCCGGCCCAGATTGGGCTGCAGGATGGCGGCCGCCCCGAGCCGCAGCACATGCGCAAAATCGTACTTGGTGGTGAGTCGCTCGCCGGCGGCAATCGGAATCGTCGTGGCGCGCGCCACGCGCGCCATCTCCTCGGGTGCATCGGCCGGCACCGGCTCCTCGAACCACAACGGGTCGTAGGGGGCGATGCGCCGCGCCAAGCGGATGGCGCCGGCCGCGGTCATTTGTCCGTGGGTGCCGAACAGCAGATCCGCTTTCGAGCCGACCGCAGCGCGCAGCTGGCGCACGAAGCGCTCCGCCAGGTCCAGCGCCTCGAGCGAGAGCTGCCGCCCGTCGAACGCGGTATAGGGACCGACCGGATCGAACTTGACCGCGGTGAATCCCTGCGCCACGTACTCGACGGCACGCGCAGCGGCCAGATCGGGATCCTGGTAGACGTCGCTCTTGTCGCCGGGACGCGAGTAGATATAGGTGTAGGAGCGCAGCCGCTCGTGCACCCGGCCGCCGAGCAGGTTGTAAACCGGCTGACCGGCTTCCTTGCCGATGATGTCCCAGCAGGCCATCTCGAGCGCCGACAGCACCGCCATCAGCGACAGGTCCGGATGCTGGGTGTAGCCGGCCGAATAGACGCGCCGCCAGATGCGCTCGATGTGATGCGGGTCCTCGCCCTCCAGATAGCGCGCGAAGGTGTCCTCGAGCATGCGCGCCACGATGTCGGGATGAAACGGCACGCAGTACGCCTCGCCCACGCCGTGCACGTTGTGATCGGTGGTGAGCTTCACGAACACGAAGTAGCGCCCACCGACACCGGGCAGCGGATTGCCGGTGACGAAGGTCTTGATGTCAGTCAGTTTCATGCGGCGAATGACTATCACAGATGACCGGCTATGACTACATCATCGTCGGTGCCGGCTCCGCCGGCTGCGTACTGGCCGCGCGGCTGAGCGCGGGCGGTGCGCACCGCGTGCTGCTGCTGGAAGCCGGCGGCTCGGATCGCTCGCCGTGGATCGAGGTGCCGATCGGTTATGGGCGCACTTTCAACGATCCGCGTTACAACTGGATGTATGAGACGGAAGCGGATCCAGCACTCGACAACCGGCGCGCGTTCTGGCCGCGCGGCAAGGTGCTGGGCGGCTCGGGCTCCATCAACGCCATGGTGTACGTGCGCGGTCAGCCGCAGGATTTCGATGACTGGCGCGCGGCGGGCAATCCCGGCTGGGGCTGGCAGGAGGTGCTGCCCTACTTCAAGAAGCTCGAGACCCATCCGCTCGGGCCGTCCGCCTTCCACGGCGCCGACGGTCCCATTCTCGTCAGCGATGTCTCCGCGGCCGTCCATCCGCTGTGTCATAACTTTCTCGAGGCCTGCGCCAGTCAGGGCATCGCCCGCACCGCCGACTTCAACGGCGCCCAGCCTGAAGGCGCGGGTGTGTGGCAGGTGAGCACGCACAATGGTCGGCGCGTCTCCAGCGCCACCGCCTACCTGCGTCCGGCGCGCGCGCGCGCCAACCTCACCGTGGCACTCAAGGCGCAAGCGCTGCGCATCAGGTTCCAGGAGGGCCGTGCCTGTGCGGTCGACTATCTGCAGGACGGACAATCTCACAGCGCCGCGGCGCGGCGCGAGGTGCTGCTGGCCGCCGGCGCCATCAATTCGCCGCAGCTGCTCGAGCTCTCCGGCGTCGGTGAAGGCCGCCGCCTGCACTCGCTCGGCATCCCGGTCATCGTCGACAGGCCCGCGGTCGGGCGCAACCTGCAGGATCATGTGGCGGTGTCTTATTTCTACCGCTCGCGCGTGCGCACGCTCAACAACCAGCTGGCACCCTGGTACGGCAAGCTGCGTGCCGCACTCACGTATGTCTTCACGCGGCGCGGCCCGCTCGCCATGAGCGTCAACCAGGCGGGGGCATTCGTGCGCAGCCGCCCGGAGCTCAGTCAGCCCAACCTGCACATCTATTTCAATCCGGCCAGCTACAGCACCACGACGCTGGGTGCGCAGCGCCGCCTGCTCCAACCGGATCCGTTCGCCGGATTTCTCATGTCCTTCAACACCTGCCGCCCCACCAGCCGCGGCAGCGTGCACCTGCGCTCGGCCGACCCGCTGGTGGCACCGATGATTTCGCCCAACTCGCTCAGCACCGAGGCCGATGTCCGCGACGTGTTCGACGGCGCGCGCGTGTTGCGCCAGCTCGCCGGCGCCGCGGCGCTCGCCAAAGTCATCAAGGCCGAGCGCGAGCCGGGCGAGAAGGTGCAGTCGGATCACGAAGTGCTCGCAGACTTCCGCCGCCGCGCCGGCAGCGTATTCCACGCCTGCGGCACCTGCGCCATGGGCAGCGATGTACACAGCGCGGTGGTGGATGCGCGCCTGCGCGTCCACGGAATCGCCGGGCTGCGGGTCGTGGATGCATCCGTGTTTCCCAACCTCACCTCAGGCAACACCAATACGCCGACGGTGATGGTGGCCGAGAAAGCCGCCGAGCTCATTCTGGAAGACAGTCGGCAGGCACAGGGGTAACCTGCCTTAGCCCATGCCATGCGCATTCCATGAATGACCTGCAGCCGCGCCTGCTGACCGAGCCGCCGCTCGCGCTCGCGCCGGCCGAGCCCGCCTCGTTCCGCGAGCGCTGGTACGTGCTCTTCATGATGTGCCTGGTGTACACGCTCAGCATCGCCGACCGCTACGTCGTCTCCACCGTCCTCGATCCCATCCGCCTCGACCTGCAGCTCAGCGACTCGCAGGTCGCGGCGCTGTCGGCCATGCCGCTGGCGCTGTTTTACGTCGGGCTCGGCTTCCCGCTGTCATGGCTGATCGACCGCAAGAACCGCCGCAGCATCATCGCGGTGTGTCTGGTGGCCTGGTCGATCATGACCACGCTCACCGGCCTGTCACGCAATGTCTGGCAGTTTTTCGCCGCGCGCGTCGGCGTCGGTGTGGGCGAAGCCGGCGGCACGCCGGGGGCAAACTCGCTGCTGTCAGATTACTTCCCCGCGACGCGCCGGGCCATGGCGCTGACGGTGTTCTCGCTCGGTGCCCCGTTCGGCGCCTGGGTCGGTTACAACCTGGCCGGCGGGATCGCCGACCATTACGGCTGGCGCGCGGTGTTCTTCGCGCTCGGCGTGCCCGGCGTGCTGGCGGGCGCCGCCGTGTGGCTCACCATCCGCGAGCCGCGCCGCGGCTGCCTCGACAGCGGCGACGACGGCGCCGCGCCCTCCTTCCTCGAGACCATGCGGTTCTGGTGGCAGCAGCGCTCGGCGGTGCATTTGATGATCGCGAGCGCGATCTGTGCACTGTGGGGCTGGGGACTCATGTACTGGACGCCGACGTTCCTGCAGCGCACCTATCACATGAGTCCGGGTCAGGCGGGCGAGCTGACCGGCAACATTCATCTGATCGGCGGATCGCTCGCCACCATTGCGACCGGCTGGCTGATGGGTCTGAAAGTGATGGCGGACTCGCGCCGCATCGTCTGGCTGCTGGGGATCGGTATCGGCATCGCCACGCTCGCCTCGGGTGTCATCTACTACACGCGCGACCTGCTGCTCACGAAGATCATGTTCTGGATCTTCATTCCCTCCATCTACTTCTACATCGGCCCGTGCTTCGGTTTGCTGAACAACCTTGCGCGCTGCAAGATGCGCGCCATGTTCTGCGCGACGACGCTGTTTCTCGCCAATGTTGGCAACCTGGTCATCGCCCCATACGCCATCGGTGCGCTGAGCGATGTCTTTCAGGCGCGCCTCCATCTGGACAATGTCGAAGGACTGCGGCTGGCGATGCTGTGCCTGGTGCCGACCGGGCTGTGGGCCACGGTGCACTACTTCATCTCCGCGCGGGACCTGCAGCAGGATCAGGTGCGGGCGCGCAGCTTCCCTTACTGACGCGCCCACCGTACCGGGCGCACTGCCGGTACCAGCAACAGCCAGCCCACGATGCCGAACAGGGCGATGCCCCCGGCGAGCCACAGCGCCTCGGTGTAGTGATGACGCACGTCCACCAGCTGACCGGTCAGAATCCCGGCGAGGATGCCGGCGATATTGGCGACCGCATTCTGCAATCCCATCCAGCGGCCACTGGCGCGCGGTCCGGCAAAATGCTGTGCCACTGAACACACCGCCGGATTGATCACGCCGTCCATGAGCCCGGTGACCAGCAGCAGCAGCCCCGCCAGCTGCGCACCCGCCGTGCTCGCCGCAAGCAGACACAGTCCGACACCGCCGGCCCCGACGACGAGTGCGCTCTTGTAGGCGAGATTGACGCTCGCGCCGCGGCGCACCCAGGCATCGAGCAGCCAGCCGGTGGCCAGCACGCTCGCGCCATCCACCAGATAGACGGCACTGGTGAGGTTGGTCATCGCGAGTTGCGACAGCCCGCGCTCCTGCACCAGATAGGACGGCAGCCAGTTGAAGACGAAATAGAAGGAATAGTTGGCGCAGAAATTTCCGACCATCGAGCCCCACAAAGCCCGCTGGCGCAGGATGTCCGTGACTCGCGGCGCAGGTCCGAGCGCGGCGCGCTCGCCCGGCGCGCTGCTGAACTGCAGCTGCCCGCGCCACGGAATCAGCCACAGCAACGAGGCGAGCCCGAGGGCGATGAACATGACGCGCCAGCCGTAGCGGATCATGAGATGCCCGCCGAGGAAAGTGCCGAGCGCCGGACCCAGCACACCGCCCAGCTGCAGTACGCCGGTGGCGCGCGCACGGTGGCCGTCGCCAACTCGCTGCGACAGGAGCGCCAGCGCACTCGGGTAGGTCACCGATTCGCCGATGCCCATGAGCAGGCGCAGGCTGACGAGCCCGGCGACGCCGCGCGACAGGCCAGTGAACACGGTCGACAATGACCAGAGGGTGAAGCCCGCCGCCAGCACGCGCGCCGCGCCCAGCCGGTCGGCGAGTGCGCCCATCACCGGCTGCGCGATCACGTAGGTCCAGAAAAAAGCCGACAGCACCCAGCCGAGCTGCGCGTGCGTCAGCTGCAGCTCCGACTGGATCAGCGGTGCGGCGGTCGACAGCGTGCCGCGATCGACATAGTTGATCAGCAGCGCCAGCGATAGCAGCACCACCAGCGCATACGCCAACGGCGCCGTGCGCGGCGCAGCGCGCACGGGCTGTTGCACCGCTACTGGCCGGGCGACGGCGCGGGACGCGTGCTGGGCGGCGGCCTGCTGTTACCGGGCGGGGGACGCCCGTTCCCGGGCGGCGGCTTGCCACCTCCACCACCCGGTGGTGGTTTGCCACCACCTCCACCCCCCGGCGGTGGTTTGCCACCACCTCCGCCGCCCGGGGGCGGTCTGCCACCGCCTCCACCGCCGGGCGGTGGCCTGCCGTTGCCGGGTGGAGGCTTGCCGCCGGAGGGTGGCGGGGAACCGCCGTACGGTGGACGCGGGCGACCGGTGTTTGGTGGCGGACGCGGCGGCGGTGGCGGACGCGCGCCCGGCGGTGGACGCGGCGGCGGCGGACGCATGTGGGGCGGCGGCGGCGGACGTCCGTGCGGATAGCGATTCCAGTAGCCGTAGTAATGCGCGCGCTGCCCGTACCACGGTCGACCGCGATAGTAGGAGTTCCAGTAGTTGTTGAATGAGAACGCGATGATGGGGACGCCGAGCACGAGCGCGCCCGAAGACAGCACTACGGGTCCGCTCGGTGCGGCAGCCTGCAGATAGGCCGCATCGATCCAGCCACGGTCAAGGCCGAGCGAGGCATCGCACCAACCGTAACCCTGTTCGCAGCCGTACACCTGCACCACGACACCGGGCGGCAGAAGCGCCACGCTCGGATAGTTGATGTCAGGTCCGGCGCGCAGGTGGGCGTGCGTCGTGACCATGGCAGTAAAAGCGAGCGCCTGCGACGTCCATGCAGCAAGGCTGAGCGTCACGGCCGCCAGCGACAGTCGGACTCCATGACTTTTCTTCTGATTCATGAGCGCACCGTGTTGGTCCATCTCGAGTCAGTTTAATCGCTCAGCGCGCGCGGCGCAGCATGAGCTGGGGCTAACCGATGCTCCTTCAGGATGGCGGCGAGCGCCCATGTGGAGTAACAATGCGCACTCTACTGTCGTGCCGCATCAATCAACTCCAAGACCTCGATATCACCAAGGAATGCAGGGGAGAACAATACATGGCTAGTCAGTTGATGGATTCGATTCTCGGTATGGTTACACCGGAGATCAAACAGTCGCTTGCAGCGCGCCTGGGTGACTCGCCGCAGGCGGTGCAGAGCGGACTCACCACGGCCACGGCAGCGACGCTCGGGGGCCTGGCCAGCCGCGCCGGCGACAGTGGCTTTCTCAGCCAGATCATGGGATTACTCGGTGGCGGCAATACGCAGAACATTCTGGGAAGCCTGTCTTCGATCGCCTCCGGTGGTCCTACCGGTGGCGTCGGCGACCTGGTGAACAAGTTTCTGCCGATGATTTTCGGCTCCAACCAGGGACAGATCGCCAGCGCTATTTCCCAGCAAGCCGGGCTCGGCGCCGGCTCCGGCCTGGGAATCCTGAAGATGGCGGCACCGCTGGTGCTCGGCTATCTCGGCAAGCTGCACAGCGCGGGTTCTCTCAACGCGAGCTCGCTCGGGAACATGCTCAAGGCCGAGGCCCCCAACCTGCAGAGCTACCTGCCAGGCGGTCTCGGCAATCTCGTCAGTAACGCCGGTGCCACCGCCACTCACGCCGTTTCAGCGGTCGGCTCGGGCGCCGCGGCCGCTGCCTCCAGCAGTTCGCGCTGGCTGGTGCCGCTCGCCATCGTCGCCGCACTCATCCTCGCCTGGATCCTGTTCCGTTCGATGGGCGGTCCGAAGGAGGCGGTGCAATCGGCCACCAACGCGACCAATACCGCGGCCACGGCCGTGGGGAACGCGGCCAACTCGGCCTGGGCTGCACTCGGTGAAATGGTGCAGGTCAAGCTGCCGGACGGGACTGTGCTCAATGCCCCGGCGCTCGGCGTCGAGGCGCGGCTGGTGAAGTATCTGAATGACCCCACCGCGCAGGTCTCCGAGGATACCTGGTTCGACTTCGACCGCCTCTTGTTCGACACCGGCAAGTCCACACTGCAGCCGGCCTCACAGGAGCAGCTGAATAACATTGCGCTCATCATGAAGGCCTACCCGGGCGTCAAGATCCGCATCGGCGGCTACACCGACAACACCGGCGATGCGGATGCCAACGTGAAGCTGTCGCAGGACCGCGCCGACAACGTTGCCTCCGCCCTCACCACCCTGGGTGTCGATGGCGCGCGCATGGACGCGAAAGGTTATGGTGCTGCCAATCCGATCGCGGACAACTCGACCGAGGAAGGCCGGCAGAAGAATCGCCGCATCTCGCTGCGGGTCACCGAGAAACCGGCGCCGCCTAACAGCTGACGCAGACGCCTGCTGGAGGCCCCGTGCGGCTTCACCCGCACGGGGCTTTTTTTATTTTGCCGCGGCCGTCGCAGGTTTGTCGGCGATCAGCACCTCAGCCTTGAGCTGTGTGCCACCGACAGTGAGTTGATTCGGGATGCAGGTCGAGCGGTACTCCACATTGCGGGTGGTGAACTTCGGCAGCACCTGCTCTTTGATCTGCTCGGTGAGCTCGCAGTCACCGGCCGCATCCACCGGATCCCGGCTGGCGGTGAGATCCACCGTCTGCCAGTGGGCGTTGACCCGCACGGCGGCGGCATCAGTCTTATCGGTCACTGGCTGCAGCACGTTCATCTGCACGTAAACGCCCGGGAACGCGCTCGGGCGCCCCAGGCCGCCGGCGCAGCCTTTCTGGCGCACTGACAGGTCCTTGGCCTGCGCGCCCAGTTTCAGCAGCACGCGACGCATCTTGTCTTGCAGCCCGTCGCAGGAGTACTTGGCGGTGAAGCCCAAGAAGGTGAAGGACAGCTTCTGCGGAGCCCAGACCGCGGTGACGGTATCCGCCGGAGCATCCGCCAGCACGGGCGCGGCAAGCGCTGCCGCCACGAGCACGATGGGAACGACACTCAACCGCATGCGGTTCTCCACGGGCGCACCACCACGGCGCCGATTCTAGCAAAGCACCTCTGACAACGGCGGCGTACGCTTGCAGTTGACAACCCACCCTTCGGAGTCAACCCATGTCCAGCCGACCCCTGCCCGTTCTCGCTATTTTCGGCGCCGCCATGTTGGAAGCCGGCGCCGGCGGCGCCCAGCAGCCTGCCGCCAGCAATCCGCTCGATGTCGTTCCTGACAAAATGCCGTTCGACATCCCCTACGGCGCGCCGATCTCGCTCGAGCACGCCAACGGCGTAATCGCCGCCGCGGTGGCCGAGGCGCAGAAACACGACTGGAAACTCAACGTCGCGGTCGTCGATTCGGGCGGCAACCTGGTGGCGTTCCAGCGCATGGATGGCGCGCAGTTGGCCTCGATTCAGATCTCGGAGCACAAGGCGCGCGCGGCGGCGACCTTCCGCCGCGAGACCAAAGTCTGGGAGAACGCCATTCAGACCAACGGCGCCACCTATGCGCTCACGCTCGACGGTATCATCGCCTCGCGCGGCGGGATCCCGCTGGTGGTGGCGGGCAAGCTGGTCGGAGCGATCGGCTGCTCGGGCGGCACCAGCTCGCAGGACGAAGTAGCCTGCAAGGCGGGAGTCGCGGCACTCAAGGGCAATTAGGCGCGCGGCTCGGCCAGCAGCTGCACCCAGTACAGGCCATGGCGGCCGATGCGCCCCTGCGCCTGGGCGATGCCCATCTGTGCAAAGCGTGGGTCCATGATGTTCTCGCAGTGGTCGGGGCTGTCGAGCCAGCCCTGCACCACTTCCTCCACGGTCTGGGGGCCGTAAGCGATGTTCTCACCCACCAACTTTTCGTGGTAGCCCACTGCGCGCACCCGATCTGCCGGCGTCGCGCCGGAAAGGTCCTGGTGCTCGAAATAGTTGTGCTGCGCCATGTCTGCAGCGTGACCGAACGCCACGCCGTCGAGGGTGCCCGACAGGCTGAGCGGTGCGACCGGTGCATAGGAGCGTCCACCGCAGCGCGTGCCGCGGGCGCGCGCCTGGTTCACGAGCTCGAGTGCCCGTGCGGCGAGCGCGGGTGACTCGTCGCTCCGGGTACGCGGTTGCGCGCTGCCGGAGGCGAATGGCGCCGGTGCGGGCACTGAGGTCTGCGGGTCCACGGGCTGCGGTGAGGGAACATTCACAGAGGCAAACACCAGCCAACGATCCTGACCGCGTTGATAGACGCCCACCTCGTGCAGGCTCTGCTCCATGACGGTGCGACACTGGGTGCGTCGAAGCCTCTCGAGCAGCGCATTCTCCGGTCCCCGGACAAACACACCGGCGGTGGAGCGGTAGGGGCTGCCGGCGGTCGCGGCGGACAGCGTGCGGCCCATCGCCCATTGCTCGGCGCTGTGATCGAGTTCGGCGGTACGCTGCAAAGGCTGTGCTGCGG
>Ga0210385_10000328_pt1 | contig 38524 bp, 29 predicted proteins | sample IncBWH26OmetaG_FD_160107 | JGI IMG/M metagenome (GOLD analysis project Ga0210385, IMG submission 160107) | Forest soil microbial communities from Barre Woods Harvard Forest LTER site, Petersham, Massachusetts, United States - Inc-BW-H-26-O ...
ATTTCCTCACTCTCTGGAAAGACGCCGACCCCGACATCCCCATCCTACAGCAAGCCAAGTTGGAATACGCCAAGCTGCAATGATCCCGACATACCTGCGTATCTTACCTGTGATGCTTACCTGTGTTGCGGGTACAAAACCTCAAAAGACGGTCCTCTAGGCTCTGTAAGTTGTTGGATTTCTTAATCGGGGCTAAATGGCATGGAAGAGGTCGTCGGTTCGATCCCGACCAGGTCCACCAAATCTTCAGTTAGTTTTCTTACGAGTATTCTCCTGTCTCCTCAGGACGCCGCATGGATGTTCGCATTGGAACTCCGCAGTAGCTCACCGAAGACAAAACGGCCTTCCCCATCATGAAATTTCCAAAACTCGATTTCATGATAGGGAGGCTCTCAAACTCCGTGGTGGGATTGACTCCCGAAGCGAGCTTTAATCGGGGCAGCCCGTACCTGGAAACGTGAGATTGGTATAGCTGTAGGATCCGTTGTCCGCTCCCGTGTATTGCTGCATCGTGTTAAATGTTGCAGTTTCGTCGGGAGTTTGACTGGAACCCGTAAAATGCAGCCATTGCACCAGTCCATAATAGTCCCCAGTGCTCGAGTCGTAGCCATAGTCAAACTCTTCATGATTTCCGCAGCTTCCATAACTGCTATTGCACTCATACCAGTAGACAATCGGAAGATAGTTCAGGCTTGGCGTTGTATTGTTCACCTTGTTCGTCATGGCGAAGCCGGTTTGAGCGGCATTCACCTGGGTAAATGCATACCCAAGATCCTGCCACGAAGATCCCCCTGTGCAATCGGCACTCGTGAATGCCTCGTTCGAGGTGTCGATCAGTGAGCCCGAGTACACATTCGGTGGGAAGATTTCGTACGCCGTACTCGGAATCGTGGTGGTTGGTACCGTATTCCCCGAAGGCTCCGGAATTTGTATCGTGGTTTGCCCTGGAACCGCGCACCGGGGGGCAAATGGGAAACTATAGTTGCTATTGTTGGAGTTAAATTTCTTATAGGCGTAAGGATTGTTCCAGTCGATCTCGGTAACCCACAGGTAGATGTAACTCGTATCAAACAGATCGACATCCGCCGGATAGCCCCAATACTCAGGGGTTCCTGCAGCTACTTCCGGCGCATATGCCGGAGATACATACGGGCTGCAATTCGTGGTGCAAAATTCCTGCGGATCGGGGGGATTGGCTGGTGGTTCTTTATAATTCTTGATGTAATGCAGCTGTCCTCCCGTCCATTCGTTCTTACTGTTATAAGTTACGTCGCTGGCGGCCTGATACATGTAGACGGCACCGCCGCTCTGATTAGTGCCGCTCAAATAGTAGCCGTCCTCCGCCCATGTGGTTTGCATTCGCATGATCTGTAAAATGTCCCACTGCGGGCTTGTACAGGTCCACGTAGATTGTGCGGAAACCAATGTTGACAGCACAACCACAAAGCTCACTGCCACGCTCTGCAGTGCGCTATTCCGAAACTTGATCAATCGATATTGCCTTGCCAAACCTTTCATCACAACCTCCATACGAGTGGCTGCGCGATAAGAGATGCGACTCGGATGCGACTCTATCGTTAAACCGTTGGCGCAAATCGGCAGTACACAGGTAAAAAATTCATGAATGTCGCGTGAATACCTGAGGTGCGTTGCCAATTCTCTCCGTACTTAAAGAAGGTCTGACGTTGACAACAAAACAAGGTGCGCGGGGTGTCACGCAAGGCCGGGTTTGGCTTGAGGGAGAGGTACAACAGATTTAATCCAACACCCAAAACTAGATTGTCCTCAGACCTTGGGGAACTGACGCGTTTCGGCAGAGTGGTCAGAGTCGTTTACGGCTGGATCCAACCACAACGCCTTGGTCGTAGCTTGCGCTTCCGCTGCTATAATAAAAAATTGCGCTCATGTCGAAGAAACGTCTGATTCGCTCCACCACAGTTCTATCCATCCGCCGCAACGGCAGCGTGGTTCTTGCCGGCGACGGGCAGGTCACGCTTGGCGAGTCCGTCATTAAGCATACGGCGAAGAAAATCCGCCGACTTTATAATGACAAGATTCTCGCCGGCTTTGCCGGTTCCACCGCCGATGCCTTCACCCTGTTCAGCCGTTTCGAATCGAAACTGGAGCAATACCACGGCAACCTGGGACGCTCCGCCGTCGAGCTCGCCAAAGATTGGCGTACCGATAAATTTCTGCGTCACTTGGAAGCCCTGCTGCTGGTGTGCGATAAAGAACAAACGTTCCTGCTCAGCGGACAAGGCGACGTGATTGAGCCGGACGGCGGCATAGCCGCCATCGGCAGCGGAGGCCCATACGCCCAAGCCGCTGCGCAGGCCATGATGACGCACACCGAACTCCCCGCCCGCAAAATTGCCGAAGAAGCAATGAAGATTGCAGGCAGAATGTGCATCTATACCAATGATGCGGTAACGATTGAGGAATTGTAAGGGCTAGGGACTGATGCGGGGACAGCCGCCCTCGGCTGTCCGCCGGGCGAAAGCCCGGCTACTATTCGATCTCGCGCACGTGAAACCAATCGAGCTTTGCTCGACAGACAGCCGAGGGCGGCTGTCCCCACTACACATTTATGGCCATTTATCTCCCCAGCAGCGCCGAAGAAGAACAGCTCGCACTCGACGAACTCACGCCGCGTGAAATCGTTGTCGAGCTCGACAAACACGTGATCGGACAAAAAGACGCGAAGCGCGCCGTCGCCATCGCCCTGCGCAACCGCACGCGCCGGCAAAAACTCACTCCCGAACTCGCCGAAGAAATCATGCCAAAAAATATTTTGATGATCGGGCCAACGGGCGTGGGGAAAACCGAGATTGCGCGCCGGCTGGCGAAGCTGGCGAACTCTCCGTTCTTGAAGGTGGAAGCGTCGAAGTTTACCGAAGTCGGCTATGTCGGCCGCGACGTGGAATCGATGGTGCGCGATCTGGTGGAGATTGCCATCGACAACGTCCGCGAAGAAAAACTGCAAGATGTGGCCGATAAAGCGGAGTTGAACGCCGAAGAGCGGCTGCTGGATATTCTGCTACCGCCCTCCCCGCCACCGCGCCCCGCCGAGCCGACCACCGCAGGCGGTGTAGTCATCGATGGTGGCACGGCATTGGCTGAGTCTTCCTCACGCACGCGAGAAAAACTGCGCCAGCAGTTGCGCGAAGGCAAACTCGACGAACGCCAGGTCGAGATCGATGTACGCGAACGCAACTTCCCCACTTTCGAAATTATGAGCAACCAGGGTGTTGAGGAGATGGATATCAACATTAAGGACATGCTGCCGAACATCTTCGGAGCGCGCACGAAGAAGCGGAAGATGAAGGTGAATGAGGCGTTCGAATATCTGATCCAGGAAGAAGAGCAGCGGCTCATCGATATGGATCAGGTGACGCGCGTGGCGATTGAGCGCGTTGAAAACGCGGGCATAGTATTTTTGGATGAGATCGATAAGATTGCCGGGCGCGAGGGTGGACACGGGCCCGATGTTTCCCGCGAAGGCGTGCAGCGCGACATCCTGCCGATTGTCGAAGGCACTACGGTGAATACGCGCTACGGCATGGTGCGCACCGATCATATTTTATTTATCGCGGCGGGAGCGTTTCACGTTTCGAAACCGAGCGATCTGATTCCCGAACTGCAAGGCCGCTTTCCGATTCGCGTGGAGTTGCAATCGCTGACCATGGAAGATTTCGTGCGCATTCTGACCGAGCCGAAGTCGTCACTGGTGAAGCAGTACACTGCCCTACTTGAAACCGAAGGTGTGAAGCTGGAATTTACACCGGAATCGCTCGACGAAATCGCGCACTTTGCCTTTCGCGTGAATGAGAATACGGAAAATATCGGCGCGCGTCGCCTGCATACCATCATGGAGCGTGTACTGGATGAGTTAAGCTTTGACGCTCCAGAGAAAAAGGGCGAGCACGTAATTATCGACGCAGCCTACGTGCGCAAAATGCTTGCCGACATTGTCAAGGACCAGGATTTGTCGAGATATATTCTGTGATGCTCGGCGCCGGGCGACTCCTCCGCTCCACATTGTCATTGCAGCTTCGCGTACTCCTCCCGGGCCTGCTGCAAAACGGGTATATCAGGATCGGCATCTTTCCATAGCGCGAAGAAATCCTGATAAGACTGGCGAGCGTTTTCCGTATTTGCCGAAGTGCTGTATGCGCGAGCGAGTTCCAGCCGCGCCAGCGCTCCGAGCGGGAAATTCAAAATAAGTCCGGGATTCTCTATCAGCTTTTTGAATTCTGGTATCGCTTTTGCCGCGTCACCCATCGCCAAATAAGCTTCTCCTCGCACGTATGCGGGATAGAGCGTAGCCACTGGTATTGCGACTGGGTTCGAGAATTCCAGAGGAGTGGAAACCCCTAAATCGTCGATAGCCTTTGCGGGGTGCCGTAGTTGAATGTCGATTTTGGCGCGAATCACCGGTAGCCAATATTTTTGAACATACGTACCCTCGGGCCACTGTTTATCGAGTTCGCGGCACACCGCTTCCGACTGACTGACGTCTCCCGTCTGTGCCAAAATAAGCGCGGTCAGCGTCTGCACCTCTTTTCCCTGCGAAAGCTTCTGAGCTCCATCGATCAACTCGCGAGCACGGCTGAACTCTCCAACTGCCGTTTCCCGAACGGCCTCCTGGAGAAGGTACATCGCCGCCCACTCTTTGTCTCCATCGCGCTGCATCAGATCGGCAGCGGCATGGGAGAGTTCGCGAGCTTTTACCAGCCGGCCGTGATAGGCCTCGGTTTCGGCCTGCTCCGAGAGCAGAAGAGTTTGCGCTCCGCGCACATTGAGCGATTGCTGAACGATGTGCTCCATTTCATTTTTATCGTTACGAAGAAAGGCGATCCAGTAGCCTACTTGCAATAAAATATCGGTCTGCAAGCCTCGCTTGCCGGCATCCGCCAGCACCGTGGCCGCTTCATCCACCCGGTTCACCGCCAGCAGATCCACTGCGAAATTTCCGTAGGTACTTGCCCTCGATGGATCAATGAGCAGAGCTTTGCGGAAAACTGCAATGGACAGATCGTGGCGGCCTAATTCGGAGTAAGCGATGGCAAGGTGGTTGTAGCTGCCCGCGGAATCGGGATAGTTTTGCACTGCCAGAACATAGACCTGCGTAGATTTTTCCAGATCGCCCGTGACATACGAGTAGTAGCGCGCATCGATGGTCTCTCGTTCCGCCTCAGTGACCCGGTCCCGAAGCGCATAGGCTTTGGCCGCATTTTCGCGCGCAAGTTCGAACTGTCCAACGTTGTAATAGACGGTTGCCAGCGCGCCGTAAGCGACGGCAAAGTTAGGGTCCAGCTCGACGGCTTTTTTAAAAATGGGCAGCGAATCCTGATCGCCCTTTTTGTCCCAGGTAGCCAGCGCCAAACCGTAGGCATTCAGCGCATCGAGCGAAGCCGTGGTTGCTTGTTCCAGCGGAACGTCGAACTTCTGCACGGTAGCAAGCGACTCGCCCAGCTCGCCTCGCATGCGCGATGCCGCACCGCCCAGCGCGTCCAGCACTTTCTCTTTCGACGAAGCTATTACCTGCTCTTCGGCAAGAGTATTTCCATTCTGGCAATTCACTGCTTTCAAACTCAAAACATATTCGCTGCCCAAACTGCCAATGGTTCCGGCAAGGTAAGCCTTGCTTCCTGCCCGCTGGCACAACTCGCGGGCGACTGTGGGTGTGAGCTTCGCGTCCGCCGGGAGGGTCATCTGCCGCAGGATTCTCGCGGCGCTGCTATAGGAGAGCACATTCAAGAAAGGAGATTGCCGCAGAGAAATGCCGAGCGCCGTTTTCAGCGTGTCATCGAAGATGGCATCGCCGGTGCTGTTCTCAAAATCAGCCAGAACCACTGTATCTTTCACGGTCAGAGGCTGTCTTCGATGCGAGCGGTAGTAAATGCCGCCGCCTGCCAGTGCGGTCAAAAGTAGCGCGGGAAGCGCAATCTTTAAAACTTTTGCCGCAACCGGCTTTGATGCCGCCGGTTTTAAGCCAGACCCAGAATAGCTGCCACTTTCGGAGTCTCTTTTTAAGCGCTGTAAATCGGCACGCATGTCGGCCGCATGTTGATAGCGCAAGTCGCGATCTTTCTCCAATGCTTTGCCGATGATGGTTGCGACTTCGGCCGGAAGCCGCGGATTAAGCTGCGCCGCGGGCCGTGGCGCCTCATGCAAAATCGCTCCGCTAATTTCTCCCGTGCTCGCACCTTCAAACGGCGCTTTGCCCGTCGCCATTTCGTACAGCACCGCGCCAAAGGAAAATAAATCGGTGCGCGCATCCAATTCCTTGGTTCGCACCTGCTCCGGCGACATATAGGCCACGGTGCCGATCATGGCTCCCGGGGATGTCAGGTCCGCTTCTTCCGATGTGATCGACATCGTCCGGGTGTTACCATCCGCTCTGCCAGTTGAAACTTCCACCTTCGCCAGCCCGAAATCCAGAATCTTCGCGTGCCCGCGCTTGGTGACAAAAATGTTCGCGGGCTTGATGTCGCGATGAATAATCCCTTGGGCGTGCGCCGCATCAAGGCCATCGGCAACATCAATGGCAATCCGCAAAAGGCTTTCCAGTTCCAGCGGGCGCCCGCCAATGCGGTGCTTGAGCGTTATACCATCCAGAAACTCCATGGCGATGAAGGACTGGCCATCTTGCTCGCCGATGTCGTAAATGGTGCAAATATTGGGATGGTTCAGCGCCGATGTGGCCCGCGCTTCGCGTTCGAAGCGGGAGAGCGCTTGCGGATCGCCTGCGATCTGTTGGGAAATAAATTTCAGTGCGACAAAACGGTGCAGCCGCACGTCCTCGGCTTTGTAAACCACACCCATCCCTCCTCCGCCGAGTTTCTCAAGGATGTGGTAGTGGGAGATGGTTTGCCCGATCAAGCGTGGCCCCGTTTTTCGCGAATTATAACAGCCGACCGGCTAATCACCTCCACACAAGTCTGCTTATTGCTATTGTGCATTTCGTGATTCGAGCGTTTCACGGCTGATGTACTCTTGTATTTCCGCATGAAGATTCCCTTCAGGAAATTACTACCGGTCCTGGGAGTATTGGTATGGGCAAGCGGCTGCGCTTCGGTCGGCCCGCCGGAAGCGCCGTCGCTGGAACTGCCCAAGCCGCCCACGGATCTGCATGCCTCACGCAAAGGCGACAAAGTGACGCTTACGTGGACGATCCCCGCCCGCACAACCGAGCGGCAGAGCGTGCGTTACCTGGGAAAGACCCGCGTGTGCCGCAGTTATACTGGTGCTCTGAAAGATTGCACGGCCTCCGTGGGAGAAGCCGCGCCCCCGCCAGATTTTGAAAAGCTGCGCCGAACAACGGCGAAAAAGCCGGCAGCTAGCTTTATCGACACTTTGCCCGAGACGGCACAACAGGATCAACCAATCGGCTTTGCCACGTATGCCATCGAAGTTCTGAATGAGGCTGGACGCGGCGCGGGGATTTCGAATCAAGTTCGCGTACCGCTGGTACCCACGCTGCCTCCGTTTAGCTCGTTCGCCGCGCGGATAACGGCGCAGGGCGTGCTAATTTCATGGCAATGTCCCCCGGTTGCGGAGCGAAAGACCGGCATTCAGTATTTGTTTCGCATCTACCGGCGGCAGGAGGGGAGTGCAAGCGAAGCTGCCAACGAAACCAGGATTGCCGATGTAGAAGCAACGGAGTGCACGAAAGGGCCTACCAGCTTGGTGCCATTGACAGCGCAGCCAACAAACGCGCCAGCGAATGAATCAAACCAATCTGAGAAGGCTTCCGATTCGTTTCTGGATCAGACATTCGAGTGGGAAAGAACCTATTTTTATCGAGGCACGGTTGTGAGTGCGATTGAGGCGGCAGGAAAGCCCGCAATCCAGGTGGAAGGCGACGACACGCCCGTGGCAAAAGTCTTTGCGCACGATGTGTTTCCTCCGGCAGTGCCTGCGGATTTGCAGGCGGTATTTTCGGGTCCGGGACAGGCAGCGTTTATCGATTTGATTTGGTCTCCTGTGACGGATGCGGATTTGGCGGGATATAACATTTACCGGCATGAAGCTGGAACTGCGGCGGTGAAACTGAATTCGGAGCTGGTGAAAACTCCGGCGTTTCGGGATACGAACGTTGTCTCGGGGAAAACATATTTTTATTCTGCCTCGGCGGTCGATGAGCGCGGGAATGAGAGCGCGGGGTCCGGGGAAGCGATGGAGAGCGTGCCGTAAATCCTGCCGGTGGCGTAAGAACGGGAGTGAACAGGTGGAGATTCGAGAATTTTCCCCGAATTCTGCTGCTCTCGTGATTAGATAGAATCCATGAAATATTGCAAGTTTCAATTGAACGGAGAGGCGCATTACGGGCTGGTCGAGCCGGTTGCGGGACGTGACTCAATTTTTCGCATTCTGCTTACGCCGCCCGAAGATTCCGATGGCGACGTGGAAGGTCTGCGCTCGCGACGGATCGAACCGATTGCGCTCGATGAAGCGACGCTGTTGCCGCCGGTGCGTCCGACGAAGATTGTTTGCGTGGGCAGAAACTACCGTGATCATGCAGCGGAGTTGGGGAATGAGCTGCCAACCGAGCCGCTCTTGTTCTTCAAGCCCAACTCAGCGCTACTAGCGCCGGGCGGCGTGGTGAAGCGGCCGAAAATTTCGCAGCGCGTGGATTACGAAGGCGAGCTGTGCGTCGTGATCGGAAAGAAATGCCATCTGTTGAACGGAGGTGAGGATGTGAAGCCGTACATTCTCGGCTACACCTGCCTGAACGATGTGACCATGCGCGATGTGCAGAAAATAGAAGACCAGTGGGCGCGGGCCAAGGGATTCGATACGTCATGTCCTGTCGGGCCGGTGGTGGTAGATGTAGACGGGCTTGATCCATGGACGGGTGTGGGCGTGGAAACGCGGGTCAACGGCGCAGTGCGTCAATCGGGCAACACACGCGATTTTATTTTCCCGCTTGACGTTGTAATTCGTTTTATCTCGCAGGCGATGACTTTGCTGCCCGGTGACCTGATCGCGACCGGCACGCCGGCGGGCGTGGGCCCCGTTGTGGCCGGAGATGTGATGGAAATAAGCATCGCGGGTATTGGTACGTTGAAAAATTCTGTCGTGGACGAATAGGTTTCGCCGGTTTACTGCAGGCGAAAGCGCTCGCGCATCAGGCGCTGCAGGCGAGGCTTATACAGAAGATCGTAGGCAAGTTCTTTATCCGGAAACATGGCGAGCGCGGCGCGTTTGGCGCCTGCCGCTAATTCCGAGGCTTCTTCCACCGTAAGGCTGGGATCCTGACTGATCACGGAAGAAATCATCCCCATCATCACTTGCAGGCGGCGAATTCTCCGGGCTTCGTCGTCCGAGTCGGCGGATGAATTGCTTGCATGGTCCGGATTGTTCGAATGGCCCGATGACTCCCCAGAATTCATAGCGACCTCTTTTTCAATTCGCAATTCTTCGTACAGGTTTGGATGTTACAGCCTGTACCCGCGTTGCGAACCGTTCAAGCCATTGTGCTCCAGCCAGTAAAGAAATCAACGACCCGAAAGTGCCGGCACTTGCCATTCTTCGCTGTTTTTGTAAAGGCGTTCCGATCAAGATTTTCTGCGAGATCGCTTTACTGCCTTAGCTGGCTTGGAAGGCTTTGCCCTGTTCTTTATTTTGATTTTAAATTTTTCGCTCCGCCGAACTCCCGGAATTTTACCGATGCGTGGATCGCGGGTGAGAACGAGATCGCAGGCGTGAAGAGCCGCTTCTTCAAAATCCGGCGCATCGGATGGCAGAATTTGCCAGCCCGTAATTTCCTTTCCCAATACCCCGATCGATCGCATGTTTGGAAACTCGGACCGAAGGCTCTCGTGATGTTCTTTCGTAGTCGCCAGCCAGACTCCGTTGTCGGAGCTGTATGTCGGCTTCTCGCGCAGTATGAGTACGATCTTCTCCTCGACATACACAGCCGTACAGCCAAACATGGGGCGAGTCATGGGTGACAACGCAGCAATCGCTTCGAGCACGAATTGGTATGGAATCGCCTTGCGTGTTTTGGCTGCGAAGAGCGGATCGATCATCGGAACCGGTTTGCGGCGGAATTTTGGCATGAATGCGGAAATTATACAATCCGGCTGTTTCGCGGGATATTGCGGCAACATGCAGAAACAATGTAACTCCGCGCTGCAACTGAACGGCAAGAGTTAGAATCTGAGAAGAGCCGAGTCAGCCGTGCATGAGCGGCGGCTCCAGGGAGATCACCATGGCAGAGGAGTCGAACGCGATGACGGAAGAGCAACGTCCTGATCCGAACGAGAAGCTGGTAAAGGTATTTGACAGCGAACAGGAATCGGAGGCGATGGTGGTCAAGGGTCTGCTCGATTCGGTGGGAATCGATAACGATCTCAAATCAGCAAGCCTTTTGCAGGATGCATTTCCGGGGATGGGTGGAATGATTATCCTTGTGCGCGAAGAGGACGAGCAGAAAGCCCTGAATTTGATTGCGGAATCGCAGCAGGAAGTTTCTGCTACCGAACAAGACGACGATGAGACGCAGGCTTAACTGTCTGCTGACTCCGCGCGAGAAGATGCTTCCTCAAGGCTCAAGCGCTGGCAGGAACGGTGTAACTGAGCGGCCATCCAGATAAAAACTGACAGCTCCATCCAGGTCAGTCCGGTAAATGTGCGCTCCGCCGGCTCGCAGGCGGGCAAGTACATCGGCTTTTGGCAAGCCATAAGATGTATGAGATCCCACCGAGATCACGGCGTAAAGCGGCTTAACAGCCTGCAGAATTTCCGGTGTGGAGGAAGTGGCGCTGCCGTGGTGGCTCACTTTCAGCAAATCCGCATGAGGGTGATGCAGCAAGGCGATACGTCGCTCGACCGCTTTCTCGGCATCGCCTTCGAGCAAAACTGAAGTTCCACCATAGCTGACGTGCAATACCATCGAGTCGTTATTCTTCGGCTCAGGGCCTACCGGCCAGTTCTGCGGCGGGAAAAGCACATCAACCTTCGCGCCGCCAAGCTCAAATTCATCTCCCTCCCAATGGCGCACCACTCTAATTCCGAGCGCTTGCGCTTCGGCGATCACGTTGTCCAGCGCATGGCTTGGCGGCGACAACCCAATCCATAATTCTTTCGGACGAAAATCCTTCAGGATGGCTCCCACGCCTCCGATGTGGTCCGAATGCCCGTGGGATATGGCGACCGCATCGAGGCGAGAGATGCGGCGCGTCCAAAGATAAGGCGCAACCACATCTTCTCCGAAGTCTAGCTGCGAACCTGCACCAAAGATCGGACCACCGGCATCGACGAGTAAGGTGCGCCCTTGTGGGGTTACCAGCAGGATCGAGTCGCCTTCGCCCACATCGATCGAAGTTACTTCAAGAACTCCCGCGCGCGTTAGCGGATGAGGCGCTACAAAGGCCAAAGAAAGCGATGTGAGCAGCAACATTCCGAGCCCCGTAGCCGCAAACAACATGCGCCATCGCGCAAATACCATTGCCGTGGTCAGCGCAGCCCCAGCCAGAACAATCATCACGAGCGACGGAGTTGCCACCCGTAGGTCGGCCACGCGCAAATTTCCCAGACCCCGTACCGTGCCCGTAATTGCTTGCAGAGCGAATGCCGTAAGAATAGCCGGAAGTTTCGCCAACAGAAGAGAGACGTATCCCAGCGCGATAGTGAGAATCGCCGCGGGCATAAGAAGCTGCGTGAGTGGAACGACAGCCATGTTCGCGGGAAGTCCGATGGTGGTGGCGCGATGAAAGTAATACGCCATGGGCAGCGCGAGTCCCATCTGCATGACCGCTGAAACCAGCAGTAGTTCGAATGCGCGCAGGAAAAAAACGCTGACGCCGCTTACCAGCCGCAAGGACAACAATCGGCCCAGGAAACGCCCAAGCCTGCCGGCAATCAAACGCAGGTCAAGGCGGAACTGCGCCAGCTTCGGAAGAAGTCTCGCGCCGTAGTCGTCAGCATCCCAATGCGCGAGCGCCTGACGATACAAGCCGGAACTGCGCTCGACCAGAGGCACGGCAATCGCAGCCACCACCAGCACGCAGAGAAACGTCATTTGAAAGCTGGCGGCAAAAAACTGGCGCGGATCGAATACCAGCAAACCGAGAGCGGCCGCTCCAAGCGCGTTGACCATGCTGCGGTCGCGATAGAGCAGGCGCGTGCCCAGAAAAATCGCGCACATCAGTGTAGCCCGCCACACCGGCGCTCCCACCTCGGTGAGGAATGCATACGCGACACAACAGAAGATAGTGAGTATAGTCGCCGGAATTTCTGATACATGCAGACGGCGAAGGGTCCAAAAAACTACAAAGGCCAAAATCGTAACGTTCATTCCGGAAACGACGAGAATGTGGTAAGTACCAGAGCGCTGAAAATCTGTGCGGGTATCGCGATCGATGAAAGCTTCCTCGCCGATCACCATCGCGTCAATTAAAGCAGCTTGCGGCGCGGGCCAAAGCGCATGCACTTTGGCGATGATGCTGGCATGAACGCGGCTTCGCCAGAGTGCAATGCGGCCTCCCGAGAAACCGGGAAGCAGTTGAACGTCATCGGCTTTGGCCGACACGAGTGCAGAGATGCCATTCGCGGCGAGATAGCTTTCGTAGTCGAATGCGCCCGGATTGCGGAAATTGCGGGCGAGTTTAAGCTTTACCGGAACACGAATGCGTTCCCCGTAACGGAAGACGCGCATGGGTGCGTCCTGAAGAGAATTTGTTCGAGCGCTGTAAAGGCTGAGCTGGACCCCGGAGCGCAATGGAAAGTGTAAGCCGTTTTCGGTGGCGATTTCTTCGGTTTCAACGTCAAGAGTTTGTCTGAGTTCTCCGGGAGAAGATTCCCGAAGTTTTCCATCGTGAGTAACGTGCGCCGTAATTTCAATCTCTGGGCCATAGGCAAAGGGTTTTAGCGCGTTGTCACGGATAGTGGAAAGCTCTCGCAGTTGGGCTTGAAAAGTGCCAATGAAGAAAAAAGAAGTGAGCGCCAGGGTGAGCGCGAGTTGCCTTCGCCTGCGGAGGAAATAGACGCCTGCAGCCAGAAATGCCAGCGCAGCCGCAATGAACCACGATGGCGGTGTACGTATGGAAGCGGCAGAGAGTATTCCCAGCGCATAGAATACTACCGCCCAGAGCATGGGCTGACGGACAGGTTTGAATTGGAAGGCGGGTTGAACCTGAGGCGTGGTTGAGGGAACGGGTGACATTCGTGGTATCGCTGTGCCCTGTTCACCCCAGCGGCTAAACAGTTTGCCGGAAAACTCGATTTGGGTGGCGCAGCCCTTAAGCGCTGCGATAAAGCCTTTCTTCCTGTGAGGGCTTCAGCCCCTGAGGTCGCAAAGGCGAGCTTTTTAGCAAACTGCAAAAGCCCAGCTAAGGAAGGACTGCTCCGCAATTCTGAAGTTGTGTTGGTAAATTACTTTTCTTTCGCCCGTTTAAACTAAATTTGTTTCCCATTTGATCCACGGCTTACGCGTGGGCCGTATTCCCACGCCGATTTGCGGCTAAACCTAATGCGCCGTTCTGAAGCTTTCGTTCATTATCAGCGAACCAACTGCAATACGCTTTCCAGGTGATAAGTTTGGGGAAAAAGATCGACCAGATGAACTTCTTCAACGCGATAGCCGCTGGCCAGCATTGGCAACAAGTCCCGCGCCAGCGTTGCAGGATCGCACGAGACATAGGTCACGCGTGGCGCCTCTGAATCCGCAAGCCAGCGCGCCACGCGTTCTCCCAAGCCGCTCCGGGGCGGGTCCACAACCACCAAATCGGGCTTATGATGCAACTGGGGGAGGATCGCACCCTGCCCGGCCCGTCCCTTATCTTCGAGTTCGGTTACGTACCGCTCGACTGCGGCGTGAACCGCCTTTCCATTCACCGGAAGATTGTAGGCAAGGTCACCCGCGGCTGTCTGTGACGACTCAACACAAACGATGTGACGAAAGACACCAGCCAAGGCTGTGGAAAACAATCCAACGCCCGCGTAAAGATCAAGCGCCAGTTCGCCCGAGCGTCCTGTCGTAACGATTTTTACAAGTTCATCGGTAAGAAATCGATTAGTTTGAAAAAATGAACCAGCGCTCACGCGATAGGTTGCCGCATTAATTCGATAAGCCAGCTCCGGCGCACCAACCGTTACCAGCGGCTCTTGCACCCCTTTTTTCGGTTCGCGGAAGGCCGCGATTCCGGCAATCTCCGGCATGGCTGCACATAATTCTTCAGCCCACGCGCGCACGGCAGCACGGCGAGCCTCGGGATCGCAGACGAGTTCGACCAACAAACGCGAGTCATCGTCATTCGCGAAGAATTCGATTTCCCGTACGCCTTCAACCGCCTGGCCAGCCTTTCCCGAGTGCCACAGTGCGGCGATGCCACGGTTGATGAGCGGCGAACTGATGGGACACTGCTCGACCGGCAGAAGCTCGTGCGATGCGAACTTGAAATATCCGATGGCGAAATCGGGCCGCGTGCGGATTTGCAGACGCGAACGGTTGCGATAATTCCACGGCGGCGAAGGATGTGTCTGGATTTCGCAGTGTAATTCGAGCTTGGCAATGCGCCGCAGGTTCTCGCGCAAAATTTCTTTTTTGATTTCGAGTTGATGCTCGTAGCCGGTGTGCTGGTAATGGCATCCGCCACAGCGTGCGAAATAAGGGCACGGCGGCGCAACACGCCACGGCGAGGGTTCGACAATTGCCGTTGCATGGGCGCGGGCAAAGCTGGCCTTTTGTTCGGTGAGCGTGGCTTCAATTTTCTCGTTCGCGAGAACAAAGGGAACAAAGACTGCCTTGCCGCGTCCGTGATCGTCGGCGGGGAGGCGAGCCAGTCCATCGCCGCCATAGATCAGCTTTTCGATTGTGAGGAGCAAGACTCGATTCTACGGCATTGCAGAAGGCAACTCGCGGCCTATAATGCTCTTCCCGCAGTTGCGCCTGAAGACCACGCCCACTGAAAATTGAAGCCGCCGAGATGGCCGGTTACATCCACGACTTCGCCGATAAAAAACAAGCCGGGCACTTTACGGCTTTCCATGGTTTTTGCAGAGAGTTCATCGGTATTGACGCCGCCCGCCGTCACTTCGGCTTTTTCGTAGCCTTCGGTCCCAGCCGGGTAGACCGACCAGGTATGCAACTGTTTTTCGAAGTCGGCGAGAGCCTCGTTGGTCCATGACGAGATTGCGTGAAGATCGAGCCAGCGATCGGCCAGTCGATGGGGCAAGAATTTACGCAACTCGGCGCGCAGCGTATTCGCGGTTCTCGGTGTTTTTGCATCGTTAAATGCCGCAGTAGTTTTGCCCTCGGGTGCAAGATCGATGTGAATCGGTCCGGGCTTTTTCCAGTAAGAGGAAATTTGCAGAATCCCCGGCCCGCTCAATCCGCGATGCGTGATTAGCATTTTCTCGCGAAATTGTTGGGAGCCGTAAGAAGCGATGACTTCCGCAGAAACGCCGGCCAGATCGCAGTAGCGGGAACAATCTTCCGCGCTAAGCGTGAGTGGCACGAGCGCAGGCCGCGGTTCGCGTATGGCAATACCAAATTGCTTCGCCAGGTCGTAACCGAACGAGGTAGCGCCGATTTTTGGAATCGAAAGGCCGCCGGTAGCAACAACCAGGGCCGGTGCGCGAAATTCCGTGTTTGTAGTACGAACAACGAATTCCGCGTTCCGTTCAACATTTTTAATATGTGCATTCAGAAAGATGTTCACCTTGGCATTGTGGCATTCCGCTTCGAGCATCCCGATAATATCTCGTGCCGATCGATCGCAGAAAAGCTGGCCCATAGTTTTTTCGTGATAGGGAATGTGGTGCTTTTCGACCAGCGCAATGAAATTGGCAGGCGTGTAGCGCGAGAGTGCGGATTTGGCAAAGTGCGGGTTCGAAGAGAGAAAATTTTCAGGCTGGCAATGAAGATTGGTGAAGTTGCAGCGCCCCCCGCCAGAGATAAGAATTTTCTTGCCGAGCCGGTCGGCGCGTTCGAGAACCGCGACCCGTCGTCCGCGCGTGCCCGCTTCAATAGCGCACATCAGACCGGCCGCTCCGCCGCCAAGGATAAGTACATCGAAAGACAGCTTCATCGAATCGACGGTCATCTCATGATGATTACAGGTAAAACATCATTACAGGTAAAACAGGCTCAGGCGAGGCATCGAATATTTTTCCAGCAGGCGCTTGTGAAGATATTGCTTCTGAAGTTGCTCGATCTGCGGCCCAGCCATTTTGCTACGGTACGGTGACAGCTCACGATCCGCCTGGCTGCGGACGCTTACGATTTCATCATCCGGCGTAGCGGTCAGCAGCGCAGCAAAGAGTTTTTCTTCCAGCACGGTAAGATGACGTTCCAGGTCTTCGAGTCGGCCTGAAGTTTTCTTGCTCTCGATCTCATCCGCCAGCTTGCGCAGTGCAGCTGCGGAGCCGTCTGCAATGGCGCGAAGAGAAATTCCATCGCTATGCGGCAACATCGCCCTTTCCAGAAGGTCAGCATTGCGGCGCAAGAACGGGGCAATCTTCTCCGGCTCAAAGCCTTGCGTGGTGCCTGATTTCTCCGCGCTCTCTTGCCCGGAAGCCACGCCAACAGCCGCTTCTTTCATATCTTCGGCCGCACTCAGCACGGCCTGTGAACACCAGGCAAGGCTGTTAATCTTCCGCGTTTTCGAAGGCCGCTGATCGTAGCGGTCAAACGCCGTATCGATTCCGCGCAGCGCGGCTTCAAGAGGAATGCCCGCATCCTTCCAGGTTTCGATCAGGGCCCAGTCGAGCGTAGTCAGCAAGAGTCCTCCGCCGCGGCGGCGCAGAAAATGCTCTTCGATTTCTGTAAAGTAATTGAAGTAATTTTCCACGAGAACTCAACGGGTCGGACGAGCAGTAGAACCACGCGAGCCGGGGCGGAGGTTCTTGGCGGATGCTTCGGGCGTAGCTCCCGCCGTGCCCTTGGGCGCAAGTCGCAACGCTGCGTTTCTCTCCCAGATGATTCGCAGGCCTTCAAGAGTTAGAAAATCATCGACTTGCTTGATGTACTTCGATCCCGTGCCGATCATGGGCCCCAATCCGCCAGTCGCGAGCACCTTTGTTTTTTCACCGAGTTCGCCGAGCAATAGTTCAATGATGCCATCGACCAGCCCGAGATACCCGTAATATAGGCCAGATTGTAGGCTTCCCACGGTATTGGTTCCGATAACCCGCGCCGGCTTACGAATTTCAACACGCGGCAAGCGGGCGGTGCGTGAAAAAAGCGCGTCGGCCGAGATGCCGATACCGGGACAAATCACTCCACCGAGATATTCACCCTTGGCGGAAACGCAATCGAAGGTCGTCGCCGTGCCGAAGTCGACAATCACACAAGGGCCGCCATATTTCTCGAACGCAGCTACGGCGTTAACGATGCGGTCCGCGCCGACTTCGGCGGGATTGTCGTATTGCACAGGCATTCCGGTTTTCACGCCGGGTTCAATAAACAATGGCTTGGAATTAAAGTAGCGCTCGCAGACCTGCCGCAAAACAGGATCGAGCGGTGGAACCACTGACGAAATCACAATGCCCTGAATGCCCGAAGCCTCAAGGCTCGCCATGGAAAATAGATTGCGGAACAGAACGCCATATTCATCGACCGTACTGCTCTGCCGCGTGGTCACGCGCCAGTTGGCGATAAGGCGATCATAACGCGGCGCGGCACTGCTATCGGCATGCGACTTCGCATCCCGAGCAAAAACGCCGAGCACCGTGTTCGTGTTACCGACATCGAGAACGAAAAGCATAGTTGTTAACGAGCACTCAGCCTCCAGCACTTAGCATTCAGCGGCAACGGCTGGTAGTCGGCACCTGCCTGCAGGAGCTGAATGCTGAGTACCGATTCCATCATCGCGCTCTCACCGTCCCACTTAAAACCGTTCGCGTTCCCTCGTCCGTTCGCACCCGCAGAAACCCGCGCTCGTCCAAGCCCTCGGTCATTCCTTCGAGCCCCGATCCATTTTCTGCTACGCGAACGTGCTTGCCGCGCACCCACGAGGAATTCTCAGCGAAGCGGCGCAAAATCGACTCCCTCGCATCCGCCTGCTCGACCAGTTGGCGATATTCCCGGTCGAGCGATTTTAACAAAGCCCCGGCCACTTCCACGCGCGTCCACTCGCTGCCGGTCGTCATCCGCAACGAAGTTGCCTCATTCTGCAATTCTGCCGGGAAACTGGATTGATTCACATTGATGCCGATGCCCACAACCACGTAACGCACGCGCGTGACTTCCGCGTTCATCTCGGTAAGAATTCCGCAAACTTTCTTGCCATCAATCAGAACATCGTTCGGCCACTTCAGATCGCTAACAATGCGGGAATCGACTTGCTCGATCGCCGCCTGCACGGCCAACCCCGCAGCCAGCGACATGACAAGAACATCGGCCGGCGGCAACCAAGGCCGGAGCACAACCGAGCAGTAAATCCCTTCCGATCGCGCCGACTCCCAGGTATGCGCGGCGCGCCCGCGGCCGGCAGTCTGCTCTTCGGCAAGAAAAACGCTGCCTTCAGGCGCTCCCTCGCCGGCAGCGGCCATGGCTTCGGTGTTCGTCGAGCCAATTTTATAGAAATGATGCAGATGATTTTCGAAGACGGTTCCGCGAATCATCGGCTGGAGAATTTCAGGCAGCAATAAATCAGGAATAGATTTGAGTCGATACCCCGTAGCAGGATGCCCCGCAACCTCAACTCCCAAACCGCGCAACTGTTGGATCAATCGCCATACCTCAGAGCGATTTAAGGAAATCTCCTGCGCGATTTTCGTTCCGCTGACGACGACTGTGGCATGCTCCATCAGCACGCGAACGATGCCGCCAAGGCGCGTGTCAGTGCGGCCCTCTGCGTTCGCGGGCAGAAGCTTGCCCCGAGCTTGTCGAACGGCCCGCGCCACGCGAGTTGTCTTTGTCCCGGCGATGCAGGAATTATGCGCGAATCCTTGAAAAACAACAATCGTCCGCTTAGCCGTGTTTCAGATGTGTCCCCGCGTCCTCCGCGGCACTTCCCCGCGCACTCCGCGATTAAAAGCTTTCTAAGCGCTATTCCACAGTCTCCGTAAACGTAACCATTGGATGCCCCAGCGCATACTGCCCTTCAGCCGTAACATGCACAGGGCCAGGAGTAGTCGGCAAAGTAAGAACGACCGCCGCAACCCCGCTCGCATTCGTCGCGACAGTGCGAGCCGAAAGCGTGCCCGCAGTCGTAGTAAAGAAAATTGTTCCTCCCGCCGCATTGCCGCCAGATTGACCCGGATTCAGCGTGACCGAAAGATTCAACTGCGCTCCCGGTGCACCTTTCTGTTTATCGCCGGTCTTAGTCAACGACGCGGGCGGGTTCCCAACCAGAATCCATCCCTCCTGCGTCTGCGAAACTCCCGTGCTGTCGTCGCTGGGGACGCTGTAATGATAGAAGCCCGAAGTCGCGCCCGCCGTCACCGAAATGCTGCCCGCTTCGCCTGGAGCCACAGTCGGCTTGGTCACGGTCACGGTAATTCCGCTATCAGCTTGCGGCGCTCCCAGCGTGACCGTGGCTGACCCAGAAATCAACTTGGGATTCAAAACGACTTTGCCGCCCGCAGCCAATTGCGTAGTATCCGGATTCAGATCCCACTCCGCTCCCGGTAACGTCGATGTGCCGTTAATGACCAAGAGCGTAATCGAGTAAGGCGCAAAGTTCATCGTAGAATTCCACGCCAGCGTGGACGAAGGTACAATCGCCGTAGGATTCGCTGAAGAGAGCGTGTAAGTAGTCACCTGTTGCGGCGTGAACCCGTTCAACCCAAATGTAACCTGCGCGCTGTTGTTGGGATCTTTATTCAGCACCATCGCCGTCAAAATATTTCCGGTCGAATTCAGCGCGGCATAACTGCTGAACAAATCCGGATCGCCGGTATTCGTTGCCGATATCGAAGTAGTAGCAAAGCTGCTGTGATTCCCGTCATAATTCCGGTAAAGCTTCAGTGCCAGATAATTTGGATTCGTCGGTACCGGCGCAACCCAGCGCGAAGCAAGATATGCCCGTTCGCGCCCCAGAATTCCATAGGCGTCCGCGTCGGCAATCGCTGTCGAAAAATCCGACTCCCCCGCAAAATTCGCGCTCCACTCCGTCACGCTAAGCGGCGTATTCGGATAAATCATGTTCACAATCGCGCGCATGCGCGGCAGCCGGAAGGGAATTGTCTTATTCGGTTGCAGGAAGGTCGTCCAAATCTGATTAATATCTCCTGACTCGCTCACATAAGTCGGATCCCAATAATCGCGGTAAATGCGCGCGGAAAGCGCCTGCAACTGCGCCTGCGTCCAGCCCGAAGTATCCGGCCCGTCCGGATAAGCATGAATGTCGAACACATCCACCGTGCGGATGCCGGCTGCTTTATCCATCCAGTAAAGCTCGTTCAACCACCAGGGCAGGAAGTCCACGCCCGCGTGGGCGGCTTTGTCGTTGTTGTTTTCGCCATTCCAGTAAAACCACCAGCAACAGCTCACCGGACCAAACCGCATCGCCTTCGGGTCCCATCCCCGCAATGCCTGAGCTTCTGCGCGGTAGGTATCGCGCAACTCGTCATAGGCCGAAGGATTAGGATGCACATCGCGGTGCGTGCTGCCCCAGATGTCGATCTCGTTATCCATGTCATAAAAATGCGGCGCTTTCCCAAACGCCGCTGCCAGCGCCGTAGCCCACGTGCTGCGGTAAACGCTGCCGGGAGGATCGTTCGTCCCCGGCTGATCGAGCAGCGGCCAGTAAGCATCGTTCGGATTGGCCGTAAGATCGGTAACACAATCGGACTTCAATCCGTCGCCCGCATCGGGGTTATAAGGATCGACGCTGCACTGCGGCCCATATTTCGCCACCGAAAAACTCCAGTGCCCGTTTCCATTTCCTTCCGCAGTCTGCGCAACCCACGGCAGCATCACCATCGTCATCAGCGGATTGCTGCCCGCGGCCTTCACATCCGAGATGAACTTGGTCGAACTGCCGTCTCCGATCTCGGTGTAGTTGAAATCTTCAAAGTAATAATCCGCCGCCGCGTTGTTGGTGAACAATTGCCAGTTGTAAGTCGAAGTGGAATCGCCGCCCCATCGCACCGCAGTCATCCCGCTGTCGGTAATAGTAGTCGCATCCTGCGGATAAGCCCCGCCATAAACGTACTGGCTGATCGGATGTCGGTTAGTCAAAACGTCAAGCGTGACGCTGACATCGCTAGTGCCGCGAGTTGAGGCATCATGAGATTTGGATTGAGGATTCTCGTTGGCTGCCGGGGAATTAGCAGCCAACGAGAGTGCAACCAACAAAACTGCAACAGGGCGAGAAACCAAAGCCATGGGGAGGGCCTCCGTTGCACATACTCTACCCCCAGTTACAGGATTTCCGTCTCACTCGAAGGTACAAGGCAGTGGGACAACTGAGACTGCAATCGAGATGTACAGATATCAGCAAGAAGCTGGTGGAAGTACAGCGCAAAGCGTGCACTGAAACGACCCGATCGGACTAAAAAAGGGGAAGGGCACGACATTTAGTCGTGCCGTCAAACGTTGAAGATATGTCGGCGCTTCAGCGCTAAGGGTTGTTTGTAAGTCGCTAGACTGGCGATACACGCAGGCTCATATCAACAGCCTGCGGCGAGTGAGTAACCAAACCGACCGAAATAAAATCAACGCCAGTCTCCGCGTAGGCGCGAACATTTTCCAGCCGGATTCCACCCGAACACTCCAGGGGAATACTCCGGCCATTTTTCTGCGTGTCAGGCTGCGCGCAAAGCTCCACGGCATGACGAACATCCTCCGGCGACATGTTGTCCAGCAAAATCGCCTCCGCGCCATGCCCCAGCGCGTCTTCCAGTTCCGCCAGATTCCGCACTTCAACCTCGATCGGTTGCGAGCCGCGCCGGTTGCGCACCGCACGCTCGAGCGCGGGCACGATTCCCCCAGCCAGGGCAATGTGGTTGTTCTTGATCAGCACGCCGTCGGAGAGATCGAGCCGGTGATTCTGTCCGCCGCCGCAGCGTACGGCATATTTGTCGATCACGCGCAGGCCGGGAGCCGTCTTCCGCGTATCGAGAATGCGCGCCTTCGTGCCTGAAACTGCTTCGACAAATCTGCGCGTGAGGGTGGCAATGCCGCTCATGCGCTGCAGAAAATTAAGAATGACGCGCTCACAAGACAAAATTACCCGCGCGTTGTGCTGAATCACCGCCACCGACTGGCCTTTGCGCAGCCGCACGCCATCGAAAATCTCGGGATGCGTGGTGACTTCATAATGCGAGGTGACGGCGCCATCGAGCGCTGCGTAAACATCGAGGATGCGGGCAATGACCCCGATACCGGAAAGAATGCAGTCCTGCTTGGCCAGAATCGTAGCCGAAGCCCGCTGGTTGGGGTCGATGCAAGCATAGCTGGTGGCGTCGCGCGTAGCCCGATCCTCCAGCAGCGCGTTCTCCAAAATCGCCGTGATGCGTCGTGAATTCCAATCCATAAAAAGAAAGAGCTATCAGCTCGTGTACTCTGACCCACCGTCATTCGGTAGTGGTAGTGGCATCACCACTACCTTGTCATTCTGAGCGAAGCGAAGAATCTCTTGCATCCATACATCCCTCCCGGCTCCGCAAGGAGTTTGACCTGCGACACTTTCCTCTGCCTTACTCTACTCTGTCCATCTGCGCAGGGACCTCGGGCTCCACGAGTCCGTTAACGACACCCCAGTTCGCCAGCCGTAGTTCGAGCCTTCTCCAACAACAAAGTCAACTCGCCCGCCCGCGTCCTCAAACCCTCAACCACCTTAGCCGGTGCCTTAGCCAAAAACTGCTCATTCCCCAACTGCTTTTGATTGTTGGCAAACTCTTTTTCCAGCCGATCCAAATCTTTCTTCAACCGCTCGCACTCGGCGGCGACGTCGATTTTGCGTTCATAGATCACGTGGACGTCAAAACGCGCCGTGCTGCGCGTAGCCGAATGGTTGGACAGCGACCTTTCAACAAACGCAATCTTCTCAACATTCGCAAGGCGCTCGACCGCTCCCCAATTTTGTTCCAGCATGGAACGAATTTTCACCTCAGGCACAAACACTTCAATCGGAACTTTTACCTTCGGCTCAACTTTCAGTTCTGCGCGTAGATTGCGTACATTCACGATTAAATCCTGCAAGATCGCCATCTCGGTTTCGGCGGCCAGATCGACTCGTGTTTCGTCGAATTGCGGATATGGCGCCAGCGCAATCGATTTAAGCGCAGGCTTATTGTCGTACATTGCTTGCCAGATTTCTTCCGTAATGAACGGCATCACGGGATGGAGCAAACGCAATGAGGCATCGAACAAGCTCACGAGATTTTCGCAAGCGGTTCTCTCCGTTTCCGGTGAATTTAGCCGAGCTTTAATAAGCTCGATGTACCAATCACAAAATTCGCCCCAGAAGAAATCATAGATACGGTTGGCGGCTTCGTGGAAACGATACGTATCCAAAGAATCATTTACATCTTTTGTGACCCGATTGAATCGGGACAGTATCCAGCGGTCTTCTAAAGTATTTCCGCCGAGGCGTACAAAGGTCCGAGGTTGCTCGGCATGCAGCTTGGAGCCGATCCGGTCCACATTCATAAACATGAACCGCGCCGCATTCCAAATCTTATTAGCGAACGCCCGATAGCCCTCGGTCCGGCTCTCGTTAAAAGCAATATCCGTCCCCGGCGCAGCCATGGCCGCCAAAGTAAATCGCGTAGCGTCGGTCCCAAACCGCTCAATAATTTCCAGCGGATCGATCACGTTCCCCTTGGTCTTCGACATCTTCTGTCGATCGGCATCGCGCACCAGCGCGTGGATGTAGACATGACGGAACGGCACGCTGTCGTTTTTCGTGTCAGCATCGCCGCTGGCTTTTTTAATGGCCGCATCCTGCTCGTGCCCCTGCATAAAATGGCAGCCGAACATGATCATGCGGGCCAGCCAGAAGAAGAGAATGTCGAACCCCGTGATCAGCAGCGTGTTCGGATAAAACACTTCGAGGTCGCGCGTCTTCTCTGGCCAGCCCAGCGTTGTGAAAGGCAACAGTCCCGAAGAAAACCAGGTATCGAGCACATCGGAAACCTGCTCCAGTTCTCCGCCGCCGCACTTGCTGCATTTTGTGGGAGCTTCGCGCGCCACGATAACTTCACCACAATCACCACACGTCCACGCCGGAATGCGATGTCCCCACCACAACTGGCGCGAGATGCACCAATCGTAAATGTTGCGCATCCAGTTCAAATAAATCTGCTTGTAGTTCTCCGGAACAATCGTGATCTCGCCGCTTTCCACGGCGGCGATCGCTTTATCGGCCAGCGGTTGAATCTTGATGAACCATTGCTCCGAAAGCCGTGGCTCGACCACAGTTCCGCAGCGGTCGCACTTGCCGAGCGCAAGCGTGTGATCTTTTTCCCCTACAAGAAATCCCTGCTCCGCCAAATCGGCAAGCACCCGCTTGCGGGCTTCATACCGGTCCAGTCCCGCATAAGGGCCGGCATTCTCATTCGTGCGAGCGTGCCCGTCCATCACATCGATCTGCGGCAAATTGTGGCGCTTGCCCGCGGCAAAATCATTTGGATCATGCGCCGGCGTCACTTTCACCGCGCCCGTACCAAACTCCGGTTGCGCCAGGTCATCGGTGATAATCGGAATCTCGCGATTCATCAGCGGCAGCAAAACTTTTTTGCCATGCAGATGCGTATACCGCGCATCTTTTTCATTCACCGCCACAGCCGTATCGCCCAGCATAGTCTCCGGCCGCGTTGTAGCCACAGTGATCCATTCTGTAGGAAGAGCCTCCCCAGGTCGTGTGGGGACAGCCAGCGGTTGTGTGGAGACAGCCGCCTCCGGCTGTCCGGCGCGAAGCGCCGCACTCTGCGAAGACCCCTCGACCACCGGATACCGAATCTCCCACAACTTCCCGGCAATCTCCTCGTGCTTCACTTCGAGATCGGAGATCGCGGTCTCGCAGCGCGGGCACCAGTTCACAATGTATTTCCCGCGATAGATCAGTCCCTGCTCATATAGGCGGACGAACACCTCGCGCACCGCGTGCGAAAGGTTTTCGTCCATGGTGAAATATTCGCGGTCCCAATCGACGGACGCGCCCAGCCGCTTCATCTGCGCGAAAATCGCGCCGCCGTAAAGCTTCTTCCACTCCCATACGCGCTTAATAAATTTCTCGCGTCCCAAATCGCGGCGCTTCTTGCCCTCTTTAGCAAGGTCGCGCTCCACCATCATCTGCGTGGCAATGCCGGCATGATCGGTACCCGGCAGCCACAGCGTGATAAAGCCCTTCATGCGATGCCAGCGCACAATAATGTCCATCTGCGTCTGGTTGAGCATGTGGCCCATGTGCAGTCGCCCGGTTACGTTCGGCGGCGGCAAAAGTAGCGTAAATACAGGACGGGTTTCACCGGGCGGAGGCGTGGGCACCGAGAACAGCTTTTCGTTCACCCAGTATTCGGCCCAGCGCTTTTCAATGTCGCCAGGTTCGTAGGATTTAGGCAGATCGTGCGGCATAAGAAAGCAGTCAGCACTCAGCCGTCAGCATTCAGCCAGTCAGAGCTGGCAATCTAAGTGAAATCGCTCTGACTGAATGCTGATTGCTGACTACTGAGTGCTGCTTCGATCTTACAATCGCGGGAAAAGAAGGGTCAAACATCCGCGGGTGGTGTATATAGCCGCCAAAATACTCCTCCCCTCCCTCCACATCTGAACTGGTTTTTGACCAAGCTGGGACGTGCTCACGCGCGGCGAAGCGCTGCGAACGCTGCACAAGGGGGTGCGAAGCGATGGCTAGTATCCTCCAATGACTGTAACCGCCTGTTAACGTCAACTAAAGGGCTGTGCCGCCCGTTTGGGATTGCGGATGGGTGGCCGCTGCGCGCGGTCTCTGTCGGGCGGGCCGCCGGGGCGTGCAGGCGCTTCTGGAGCTTTCTTCCCAGTTGAATCCGCCACGTCCGAATTGGCGATCGGCCAGCTGTCATCGTGAAGAACAATATTGAGCAGTGAACTGTTGACGTGCAGGTTCTCTCCGGTGTCGTACTTGATAAAGCCGAGCTTCCGGAACCGGTTCATGAAAAAGCTGACTCGAGAACGAGTTGTTCCCACCATCTCCGCCAACGTTTCCTGACTGAGTCTGGGAATGGACATCTCGGAAACTCCTTCCGTTCCAAAGTGTGCCATCAACAGAAGAACACGCGCCAGCCGCTTTTCGCTGGAATTGAATAGCTGGTCAACTAAATCATCCTGGTATCGGATATTCCGTTTCAGAAGGTACTTCATGAATAGAGCCGACAACTTTGGCTGCAAAATCATTTCACGCAAGAGCGCGGTTTTGTCGACATTCAGAAGAACGCAATCTGTTAGTGCCGTTGCGGACGACATGCGTAGTAGCTGCCCAGCCAGGCCGCCTTCTCCAAAGAAATCGCCCACGCCCAGAATTCCGAGAACAGCTTCTCTACCGTCATCAGATACAACGCTCAGCCGTATCTTGCCGGTTTGGATGAAAAACAGTCCATCCATGTCGTCGCCTTGGACGAAAATCATTTCTTTTTTCTGAAAAGAAACCATTCGCCGCCCCTTGCCAATACTGGAAAGAAACGTAAGGGGGTTGAAAGCGCTTATTTTCTTCTGAGTTTTGACAATCTTTGCCACACTTACTACCCCATCAGGCGAGAGAGTTCGCCACTTCTAATTATGTAGGGCGTGAACAATCTGCGATGGTCAATATTGCTCATCGCGAGAGCGAGGGGCTCTTTTTGAAAATTTTCGGGCTGCTGATCAAAATTGCTCATACTCGCCTACGGTGTTCACAGTAGGGTTAAGGCACAGAAACGGACGCCCGCTTATGGCCCCTGACTCTAAAGATCAAGAATGGTATTCCATAGCAGAACAAGCAAGTACAGAAGTGAACTCGGAGAAGCTGGCTCTCCTTGTATCGCAGCTTTGCGCTGCGCTGGATAAACGCATAAGGCCCCAGGCATCAGAGGTGCACACCGAAGATAAGGCCTCTTGGTTTTTTTCGCGCGATCCTGCTCTAAGAAACCGATAATGGGTGGCCTCTAATTCCCGATAGGAACGAAGCCAATCGCCGGGATTCGGCCGAGGTCCAGCCCTTCTTTTCCTGCGGCTGTAAACAGCAGTCGGCACTCAGCATTCAGTGAAGAGCGATTTTTGCTTAGATTATCGGCTAGCTCAGCCTTGTTTTTCTGTTTGCACCACCGCGAAGGAAGCTGCAGGAGCTCGGATATTCGCACCAAACGTTGTCGCGCCCTAAGGCTTCAAGTGGTAAATCGTATAGCGTTCCACCGGCGTGGGCCCGAATGAAAAGGGCAACGGTCCGGCCACGCTGGCGTAGAATCCCGCATCCGCATTGATATTCAGCACAGTGATTCCATAATTCACGTTAATTTCCAGCAAGTCTGTGGAAGCCACGAATTGCGGCGCAACCGGCCACGTGTTGACGTTATTTTTCGGCTGCACAATGGTGTCGCCGCCTCTAAGGTTGTTTTTCCGCATATCGACCGGCTCTGCGCCGAGTTGCTGCATGTAGTACTGGAAGCCCCAATGTCCGTTGAAGAACAAACCGCACTGCGCTACCGTATGCCGTCCCGCGATTTCGCGCGCCGCTTGCCGCGCCGAGTAAGCCAGAGCCGCATCGCTTGCGGCTAGCCAGAGACTGATCCCGAGCGCGGCGAAAGCCAGTGTGGTCAGAATCCATGTAGACGGCGCAGGTTTCAGGCGATCTTCCTCCGGTTGATCGATCGCCCGCGTAATAAGGATCGCAACCGCAGGTATGAGTGGCAGTACGGACCGGGCGTTCACCGTCCAGTTGAGTAAACCGGCAAAGCAGATCGTCCCCATAACCCAGGCTGCGAGCAGCGCAGAATCCGCCGTTCGCGCTTTGCGCCAGTCGCTCACGGAGAGAAAGATTGTGAGAATCCCTCCGGCAATAAATGCCACCAGAGTTATAAATAACGAAACTTTGTGATCCTTCCCCGAGAATCTCCCCGGCACGTTCCAGGCAAGCAAAGCGGCAGGTACGATGGCCAGCCCAAGTGCGCCGGCAATCCAGCGCTTGCGAAAAATGAGCGTGGCCATAACCAGAACCGGCAATGCGCAGCCTCCGGTAAAGCTCAGGCCCACAAAAAAACTTCCCAGCCTCGAGGGCGAAGCGAGAAACCACGCCTTCCGCGCATACTGCGTGGCATCCCAAAGCAGGCCCTGCCCGTATAAATCTTTGGTCCAAAACTGGTAGCCGGCGAGTGCGAGAACGGGCAGCAAAAGAAGCGGCGCCCAGACCAGAATTCGTTTCCTCCGCAGGAGTGAATCAACCACCAACAACGGGATCAGGCAAGCTCCGAAATATTTCGTCAGAGCGCAAAGTGCAATCAGGATTGCGCCAGCCAGAAGATAAAGTTTGTTCTCGGAAGCAAGCCCTTTACGCCAGACGAGCAGGCACACCATCCAGAGCGCCAGCATGAGAACGTCGCACATCACGCTGGTAGACGAAACCAGAAAGGCCGGTGCCGCCAACGTCAACACCGCCGCGAGGACGGGCCGCCTCGTCATGTCACGGGCCAATTCGTAAGTTGCCAGGATGACGATTAACGCAGGGAGAAGAAAAGCAATGTGCAGCGCAATTTCTGACCAGTGAGTCCAGGGTCCAAACAACGCGGCGTAGTAGCTAGCCAGTGGAGGGTTCTTCGTGATCTCCGCCATTGGCGTCGCAGTGTTGGACCAATTGACCCGGAAGCCATAGGGATCGAGCGGATGATGCACAACCTGTTGCGCGACCCACACGAAAAGCGGGTCGTCGATATTGAAGGGCTTGCCGATGAAGGGCAATAGGCAGATAAGAGTAAGCCCCGTCAAGGCCAGTCTGGCCTTTAGCGGAGAAAGCGGAGAAAGACGATCTTTGTGTGCGGAAAGTAGCTCGGTTGCCGGGAGAATATCGCTTGACTGCGGCGCGGAATCGTCGCGTTTTGCCTCTTGCATGCTGGAAGCCATAAGAAAGCAGTCAGCACTCAGCCGTCAGCATTCAGTCAGTCGGAGCCGGTGATCAAAATAAAAATCTCTCCGACTGAATGCTGAGTGCTGAATGTTGTTTGATCTTACAGTCGCTTATGTGTCGTTGGGTATTGGGTAGAAGTATTCAGGAAAAAAGCTGGAAAGTCGTCCAGTTATTTCTTCTCAGACATCTTGCGGGTGATTTCCGCCAGCAGCCGGGGACGAAGATCGGCCAGCACGCTATCCACGATGCTGGCTACATCCGCGGGATTTTCGTTGGAAGCCGACGGCAGAGAAGCTTCCTGTGCAATTTGCTCGGCGCCCGCCGCAACAGCCATGGCAGCTTCCACAGCCGCAACAGCGGCTTCGGCCGGTTGGCTGCCTTCATTCGGTGCGGGCTGCGTATTGCCATTCCCGCGCACTTGACGCCAGCTTGCCCACGCAGCAGCGGAACTCTTAATTGCTTCGGATTCTTCTTCGCCAGTTACGTGAGGCGTAGATGCATCGGATGAAGATGATGCAGCCATCGCCGGCTCAGCGGATTCTGATGGGGAAGCCTCTATTGAATGAACTTGGGTTTCCGCTACTAAATTCATCAGCTCGGCGGCTGTCGGTAAATCTTGATCTGTGCTTACGCTGGGAGAGGGTGCTTCCGCTACCGCAGCAGAAGCCACAACTTCAGGAATCGCGACTGGTTCGTTTGCAGGCGCAGTGCCGGCAGGATCGACGGCAGCTACGGCTGCCGTATCCGATTGCGCGCCCGCTACAGGTTCAGACGCCGCAACCGAAGCAGCTTCGGCTTGCGGGAGGTTTTCAATACTCGGCGTCACATTCTCGAATGCTTTTACCGAAGCTTCCAGCGGCGCCGGGGAGATTTCCTGCGTGACAGCTCCAGGTGGTGGCAAGCTCTCCGCGGGGGCACTACTTGTTTCTTGGGCAACGAAGGTTGCATACGCCTTCTGCATTTCGTGCTCAAGCGAGAGCGTGGCTTCTTCGCCTTCCACCGCAATCGCAACGGCTTGCCATCGTGATGCCGTTTCACCCGCAACTACTGCACCCGATTCCACCGCCACAGCCATGGTTACAGGCTGGTCAGCTGTTTCCTCGGCCGGAAGATCTTTTGTTTCCACCGAAGTTTCAGCGACAGTTGATTCGGTAACTGCGCTCAAAACCTTGTTATCTCCGGCAACTTCTGCCGTCGCTTCAGCTTGTACCGCAGGCGAGGCGTCCTGCTGTTGCGCCGCAGCTTCCGTGCTAACCGGAACGGCAGCAGACTCTTCTTTAGCCGCCGCAGTCAACATTTGAATCTGCGCCGCTGCGGACGCAATCGCAGCCGCTTCTTCTGGAGTTACATCCTTGGGAAATCCGGGTGGTGCAAAAGCCGTAACATCAACAGTGGATTCAGCCGCCACGCCAGGCTGTGGCTCTTGCTTCTCGGTCGCCTTCTCTGGGGCGCTCGCTGCAACTTTCTCCGCTGCATTATTCGCCGGTGTTTCGACTACCGTGCGAAGGTCGCGGTTCATCGCGTTATAAATCGGCTGTTCCTCGGCGGCTGGCTCCTCGGGTTCCGCTTTTTTCTTCGGAAAGCCAATACGGCTCTTCCATCCCTCGTCTTCGTTGCTGGCGTCGTTCTTGGTTATGCGCCCATCTTCTACTGCCGCCATTGCACGCGCAAAGCGCCCGGGCTTTGAAGGCTCGGACCGCGGCACAACTTTATCTTCCAGCTTCGAAAGCGTGCTGAGCAGTTCGCTGGCTTCAAATGGCTTAACAATAAAACCTTCGGCGCGCACCCGCTGCGCCTCTTCCGGCTTGAACGGCTCCAGCTTTCCAACGGTTAGAAGCACTGGAATTCGTGCCGTATCCGGTGTTTCTTTCAGGCGCTGGCAGACTTCCAGTCCGCTATAGCCCGGCATGTAAACGTCAAGGATGACGAGATCGGGCTTCAGTTCGGCGATTTTTTTCAGCGCCGCCGATCCATTATTGACGGCGATCACTTCATATCCCGCGTCCGCAAGGATCTTGCGCCCCATATTCTGGGCGGTCACGCTGTCATCGGCGAGCAGTATCTTACGAGCCAAGGGAAAGTTATCCTCTTTATGAGGGGAGATATCGCGAAGGTAACCTGTGCGACAACGTAAGTCAATGTTCCGGCTGCGGGTAACACATTACCAGCGGTCAGCACCTACTGCGCGGGCACGAAAAATCCCGGCATGGAACATCCGAGGTTAGGGAATTACCTCCAAATAAGCATTTGAGCCCACGCGGACACGTTTCCAGCTAGAACGTGAGGATCTTCTTTATCCCCTTCTTTTTCTTCTTCTTGCTGCTGGAAACATCTTTGTCGCTGGCCAGTGAGCTGGACTCCGCATTCGCAACAGTAGTGCTGCTGTCGGCCGCCGCAGCCTGTCTCGGCTGGATTTCGTTGACCTGCACCGGCGGCGGCAAGGGCGCGCCAGAATCGGCGGTAGGAGTCAATTCATTGGGGTCGGGAGGGCCTGTCGGCTTCGCATTCGCTTCGGTCGTGGGTTTCAGCTCGTTTGGATCCGGAGCATTCGCCGTGTTCGGCCGTGCAAACGGGTCGCCGTTCGCTGCTGCCGCCGGCGGCGCATCCGATCGCGGAGCGGCTTCATTGGGCGCAAGCGTTCCGCCGTTCTTAACGGTCTCAATGCTCACATTATGATCGGCGTTCGCACGGCCCATGGCGCGCATCGCCGTCGCGCTTGCGTCTTGATTGGCGGACACTGGAGTAGGATCGACCAGCGTCGGCTCTCCAACCTTCGTCGCCTGATCCACGTCCGGGCCCTTCTTGACGACGCTCATCAACCTGGCAAGTGTTGTATCTTCGCGCCGGCTCTCTTCTTCTGCCCGATTCTGCGCCACGGCTGCCTTGGTCGGCCTCGGGATCGGCTGGTGTAAAGCCGCCAATCGTTTTTTCGCGTCATCGCTCGCATCCATTACTGGATACCGCGTGAGGATTTTCGAATAGGCTTCCGCAGCTTCTTTGGTCAGCTCCTCAATCATGTTGGCTTTCACCTGCTCGCCAATGCAGCCCCGCTGCGGGCTGGTCTTGACGCAAGTAGGCCGGGCGCGCATCTGCGCAATTTGACCTTCATAATTCTGGCCCAGGGTATATTGCGCCAGATCGGCCTTGCTGTAGAGCGGATATTTTTCGGCCAGAGTCTTTAACCGCGCAATCGACGCCGGATAAGACATGCGGTCGGCGTAAAACTTGCCGATTTCGAACTCGCGCTCGGCCAACACTTCCTGCACTTCCATCAGGCGCTCTTTGCCCTCTTTCACCAGCTTTGGATTATCCGGATACTGCATGATCAAATTGCGATATTCCTCTTCCGCGCGCGCCGCGTGCGTATAATCGCGGTCCGCCTTCTCCATCTGCTGATATTGAATATTGGCGATCTTCAATTGCGCTTCCGCCGCTTCCGGCATGTTGGGGAAGAATGTTTCAAAGTCGCGATACTCCTGCTCGGCCTGCGCCAGAGATGCGGTTCCACCCTCGGCATACCACGAGTCGCCCACCGCCAACTTCGCGCGGGCAATGTATTCCGAATCCGGGTAGGTATTGATCAAGGTCTGCAATGTCATGCGTGCCACGTCGAAGCGGTTGTGCTTCATCGCGTCCATGGCTTTGTCGAACAAAACTTTATCAGGCTGCTTGGAGCCAACGCTCGCCAGTGGATTGACAGCCTTTTTATTGCTGCATGCCACTGCGATCAGCAGCAGCGCGCCCAGAACCGCAAGATGTGAAACACGACGTAACATAGGACCTCGAATCAAAATTTGGGCAGTCGTGCAGTTTGGCTTTTTATACGAATCTGTCATCCTGAGCGTAGCCATTTTTCAGGTGTAGCGAAAGATCTCCGGCTCAACCGGCCTAATGTAAGCCAATCTGCATCACCACCAAAAACTGGCACTTTACAGGCTGCCGTACCCAACTCTCGATTTTGGGTGGCGCAGCGCCCCGATAACCTGCTTATCTCTCGCGGGCTTTAGCCCCCGAGGTCCAACTATACCTTCGCCAGCGCCGACTCCGTTGCCGCCTTCAGCAGCGTCTCCGCATTCTTCCTTGGATCACCGTGACCGAAGACCGCGTTGCCTGCGACTAAAATTTCCGCTCCCGCCCGGACCACGTCGGCGACAGTATCAAGCGCAACCCCGCCATCGACCTCAATCCGGAACTGCAAGCCCCTGCGCGAGCGAATCTCAGCCAACTGGCGCATCTTATGCAGCACTCCGGGGATGAATTTCTGCGCCCCAAATCCCGGATTTACCGACATAACCAGAACGTAATCCACAATATCCAACACTTCCGTCAGCACATCGACCGGCGTCGCTGGATTGATGACCACGCCGGCCCGGCAATCATGGCTCTTGATCAGATGCAGCGTGCGATTCAAGTGTCGGGTAGCTTCCTGATGCACTGAGATCCAATTCACCCCCGCGTCGGCGAATACCGGGATAAATTCATCCGGATTCTCGATCATCAGGTGGCAATCGAGCGGCAAATCGGTCACCTTGCGCAGCGATTGCACCACCGGCGGCCCGATCGTCAGGTTCGGAACAAAGTGTCCATCCATAATATCGACATGGATGACACTTGCCCCGCCTTCGCTTGCGGCGCGCACCTGTTCGCCAAGCCGCGCAAAGTCAGCCGAAAGGATCGAAGGTGCCAGTTCAATCAATGATGATCTCAGTAATGATGGTCTCGTAACGCCTGATCTCGAACCGGGAAGCGGCTTTCAGAAATTCTAACACGCTAAAACGCCGGATATTGGCGTAAATGCTGAATAGGAAAATGGAGACGAATAAATAGAGGAAACTTAAGATCTTCAATCCTGCAACGAAGGATTTGCCTGCGATTTCGGCGCCTTTTTCGTATCGTCAAACTCCTGCGGCAACTTATCTTTCCACTCGCTGAGATATTTGCTCAGGATCGGCATCATTTCCTTCATACCCTCCTGCGTTACCTCAGGCAACTCCTGAATTACTTTCTGCCCCACCGGCGAAGCATAAAACGCATTCATGGCGGCAATATCGCCGTGAGTGAAATGATTCTGGTACGCGGGAATCATCGCCTGCGTCATCTCATCGAGCGGCATGCCTTTGATCAATTCGTCCATGGCTTTTTTCCAACGCCTATCGAAGTCGGTTGGAACGCCTTTGTCCTTCGCCAGTTGATCGCGGAACATCTGCTGCATCGCCTTCGATTGCACTTCCATGATTTTCTGGACCATGTCGTGAGAGTGCATGGTCCGAAAGAACAGGATTACGTCGTCTTTCGTGGCCGGATCGGTGTCGGCACTTTGCGCCATACAAGGCGCGGCAAATACGAGGCATAAAGTGGCCAGCAGGAAAGCTCTCATGAGAAAACTCCTATAACGGCAACAGGCTATCCCATCGGCCCCGCTTAATCAATTGCCATATCGGGAGCCACGTGATTTCGATTATGTTTTTCTTCGCGACTTCCGCGACCTTTGCGGCAAGTGGTTCGTGAAAGGGCACGGCTTTAGCCGTGCCGCTAAGATCCGAAGAGAATACGGGCTTTAGCCCCTGAGGCGGATCATCTTCGGAATGGAAAGCAGCGCATGTTACGCTCAAAGTCCATGTCTGCCGCGCCCCAATTCGCCACCGCTACCTACGGACTGGCCGCTGTCTTCGCCTGGGGCACCAGCGATTTTCTTGGCGGCTATTTCGCAAAACGCATCGGCGTTTTCCTGTTTACAGCCGTGTTCAACCTCGGCGGATTGATCCTGATGGCCACGCTGGCCGAGGCTAGCCACGCGCCCATCCCTTCGGAACACGCCGTGCTATGGGCCTTGGCCGCGGGCATCACCGGAAGTGTAGCTGTAGCCATCTTTTTTCGCGCCCTCTCCACCGGAAGAATGGGTTTGACAGCGCCCGTCGCCGCCGTCCTGAGCGCCGCCATTCCAGCTATATTTTCTGTTTTCACCGATGGGCCGCCCAAAATCATTTCGATAGCGGGGTTCGTCTTCGGAGCGGTTGGGCTCTGGCTCATCACCCGCACCGAAGATGGCGCCAGCCCACAGGGAATCGGTCTCGCGGTTCTGGCAGGGATCGGCTTCGCCGGATTTTATCTTTGCATCCGCCAGGCGGGTGCGGGCTCGCCTTTATGGCTGGCAACGTTGACCCGAGCGGGCGGCTTGATGATTACAGCTTTGATCGTCCTGTTGCAGGGCAGCTTTCGCGGCATCACCGCTTCCGGCGCTCGCTGGGCCGTGCTCGCTGGCTGCATCGACTCGCTCGGTACCATGCTCTTTGTTCTCGCCAGCCAGTCCGGACGCCTCGACGAAGCAGTCGTGATTTCATCGCTCTATCCGGCCGTTACAGTGCTGCTCGCGCGCATGGTTTTGAAAGAGCACCTTACGCGGTGGAGATTCATCGGCCTGTTAGCCGCTCTGGCGGCCGTGCCTATGATCGCTGCAGGTTAACGGGCGAGGTAAGCTTTATTCCTTAATTCCAGAATATGGAATAGGTTGATAGTAATAATTGCCCGAATGGGGCAAATTGACAATCGGGAATTGACGCCGATGCCACTTCTAGAAATCCGCAACCTGACGAAAATCTATCCGCAACCCGAATCCGCGCTCGGCGCAAAATCGCGAGGCAGGGAAGTCCGCGCTGTCGACGATGTTTCGCTAGACATTCATGCCGGCGAAACGCTTGGGCTGGTCGGCGAGTCCGGCTCGGGCAAAAGCACGCTCGGCCGGTTGATCTTGCGGCTGATCCAGCCAACATCGGGCAGCATCCATTTCAAAGGCAAGGACCTGCTCGCGGCCGGCCGTGGTGAAATGCGCCGCCTGCGGCGCGATATGCAGATCATCTTTCAGGATCCCTTCGCCTCGCTCGATCCGCGATTTCGCGTCGAAGACATCATTGCCGAACCGCTTATCATTCATGGCGGCAACCAGGGTGACAACACAGCCGAGGGTGCCCCACGTCTCGCTTCTGTTGCTAGACGTGGGATTCCAGCCCGCGTCAGCGAACTTCTACGCGCAGTCGGCCTCGACGAATCCATCCGCCGCCGCTTTCCCCATGAATTCAGCGGGGGCCAGCGCCAGCGTATCGGCATCGCGCGTGCTCTGGCGCTGCGCCCCAAATTCATAGTGGCCGACGAGCCAGTCTCCGCACTTGACGTCAGCGTAGGCGCGCAAATCGTCAATCTGCTGGCGCAGTTACAGCGTGACTTTGGCCTGACTTACCTATTCATCTCGCACTCCATGCCGGTAGTGCGCTATCTTTCCACCCGCATCGCGGTCATGTATCGCGGCAAGATCGTGGAAGTGGGAACAAGCGGGCAAATCACAGAAAGTCCGCAACACCCATACACGCGCAGCCTGCTGCAAGCCACGCCAGAAATCGCAGTGTAAATAAAGTAGTGAAAAATTGTGTGGAGACAGGCGCCTCGCCTGTCAGCCAAGCGAAGCGAGGCCAACTCGCAACATGCAATACTTAAATGAATGCCCCAAAGCCCACCCAGCCGCGCCCGCGATTTGCTCGAACTAATCGCCGGCTACGGCACAATCGTCGGCATAATCTGGACGCCCGAACACTGGCAGCGCATCCTCTCGCCGATAGCTCTGGCATTGACTCTGGGAGTGGTACTCGTGCGTCGGCCAAGCCGCGATGATCTTGGCGTAGGCCGGCGAGGGCTAATTCCATCACTATGGATTTTGCCCGCTGCGATTGCGCTTGCCTTCATAAGTGTCTTCGTCGCCTCAAAAATCGGCACGCTGCATCCACTCTACAAAGGTGATTTCACGCACACCTCCGGCTATGTGCTCTGGACCATCTATCAACAATTTCTTCTGCAAGACTATTTCATGGATCGCCTGCTGCGGTTACTTTCAAGTGAAGCTATAGCCGTAACCATCGCTGGCACGCTGTTCGCTGTAGCGCATCTGCCCAATCTAGTGCTGACGGCGGCGACGCTGGTGTGGGGCGTCGTTTCCTGCGCGCTGTTCCGGCGCTACCGAAATCTATGGGCGCTCGGGCTGGCACAGGGCCTGCTCGGCCTGGGCTTCGCTATCTGCGTTCCGGATGCGCTGCATCATCACCTACGCGTGGGTCTGGGATATCTGCGCTATCGATCCATCCAGCCGGTGCCGTAAAGCAGTGTGCCGCTGTATATCCGCGGCGCCGTGCGATGGTGTTCTACGCTTTCTGATTCCGTCATTGCGCGCGAGGCACTCTCTAGGCTCTGTGCGCCATTGCTTTCGGTTTCACCGGAGCGTTTCCCGAATAATTTTCCTCTGTGCTGGGCGTCTCACCTTCGGAGTGCGCTCCAAGCACATCGTCCCAAAATGAACTTCTGGGGTTGACTGCGGAGACTCCGATCTGGCCTGTCCCATTACCTTCTTCTACCCACTCGACCTGAAATTGTTCCTGCTTTTGGAGACGGGTCAGAGAAATTGTGCTGCCCGGCCGAAGCTTGCCCCGGATGCCTTTCAACTGCGCTCCCTGCCGGCTGATGTTGACGGTGACCACTTCCTGGTCGAGAGCAACGCCGCTGACATCTGTTGCCGTCATTCGGACGGGCACCGATGTCTGGACCCGTGGATCGCGGCGCTCGATTTTGAACTGCGCCATCAGCTTGCCCAGTTCGGCGGCGACCGAAGCCAGGTCTTGTGCCGCTTTTTCCGACTCCTGTGCGCGCGTCGAGGTGCCATTGGCAGCCTGCGCCACTCCTCCGATGCTGCTCGAGATATTGCCCGCTCCCGCCGCCGCTTCAGTGGCATTGCGCGTCATTTCGTTGGTTGTGGCGCTCTGCTCTTCAACGGCAGCGGCGATGGTCGAGGAAATATCGTTGATCTTGTTGATCACGCTGCTGACCGTTCCGATCGCCGCCGCCGCGCCCTTGGTGTCGGTCTGAATGGCGGTGATTTTGTGGCCGATGTCTTCGGTGGCTTTCGCTGTCTGCTTGGCCAGCTCTTTCACTTCGTTGGCGACCACGGCAAAGCCCTTGCCGGCTTCGCCCGCGCGGGCGGCTTCGATGGTGGCGTTTAAAGCCAACAGGTTGGTCTGCTGCGCGATCGAGGTAATGACTTTGATGACGACCCCGATCTCCACGCTGGACTGGCCCAGCTTGGTCACCGTTTCATTGGCGGCCTGGGCCGCGTTGACGGCAGTGGCGGCCACTTTAGCCGCTTCCGTGGTGTTGGCCGCGATATTCTGAATGGTCGAAGTCATCTCCCCGGCGCCGGTGGAAAGGCTCTGCAGATTCTGGCTGACCTGCTGCGTGACGCGGGAGACGGCGTTGGCCTGAACCGCGGTTTCCCCGGAATTAGAAGTAATCTGCTGGCTGGCTTCGAGCAGTTGATCACTGGCCCCGGCCAATTTATGGGTATGGGCGACCACTCCCCGCAAGAGTTCCTGGAGTTTGTCCATGAATAAGTTGAAGAGGCGGCTGACCTCACCCAGTTCATCGTTCTCGAAATCTCCGGCGATCTCCAGGCGTTTGGTGACATCGCCCTCGCCCTCGGCGATGTTCTGAATCATGCGCGTCAGCCGCTGGAG
>Ga0210385_10000329_pt1 | contig 38303 bp, 65 predicted proteins | sample IncBWH26OmetaG_FD_160107 | JGI IMG/M metagenome (GOLD analysis project Ga0210385, IMG submission 160107) | Forest soil microbial communities from Barre Woods Harvard Forest LTER site, Petersham, Massachusetts, United States - Inc-BW-H-26-O ...
TAAATGTAGCACAACCACCCATAATCCACAAAATGATAATAATTGTGTAAATTTATTACCGCAACTATTGACATATACCGCAACTATTGCTATACTCCTTTTATCAACTAACGAGAGGAAATAAAAGTGACAAACGAATTAAAAATCACAATAGCGCACTACTTGATGGCTTACGTAGATGGATCAAACGAAGGTTCTAACATTAAAAAATGGTTAAAACAAAAAGGTGTAATAGCCATGTTAAACCAAAGAAACGAAAACACTTTTAGATGTTTGGTTGACGGTATCGAATACTTCATAACGGCTGCTTATGCGTAAGCAGCCCCTCAACAAGGGATACAAAAATGAAAGAATACAGAAAAAGACACAAAGAAAGCGTAAAGCGTATTAATAAAATGTTTACAAAATTGTTTAAATCACTACGAGGATAAATAATGAAAACACTAAACGAAATAAGCTTATACGATATGATGGCCGAGGATATTGATATATGGATTGGTAAAAATAAAGAGTTCGGTTATACGCTACAAATTGATGATGAGCGCGGACGTGCAATTGTTGATGAGAAAGGGATACACCCTTACGCAATTGACTCGCTAGCGGATTTTTGCCGTAGTTTCTTAAGCTCATACGATAAAATTAATAGCAAAGAGGTAGCATAATGGAGCGTACTAAATACTCGCACTATGAGTATGTGATTTTAGAGGAAGATATTCCGGTGTGGGATCATAACGGTCCCAACGGTAATACAATGAAAGGCTATAGTTACATTATTTTTTATTGGCATGAATATTACAACGAAGAGGCAGAAATCGACTCGCATGAGTGGTACTCTACGGCGATGGAGGCAGAAGATGCGGTCCAGGATCACATTGATAGATTAGAAGATGGAGAGATGTAATGGAAGAAGACCCGGCAATAGAGGGATTAATACAACAAGGCAAGATGTGGGAGTGCCAAAAATGTAACTATATGTCCAATATAGGAGATGAGCATTTCGATTTTGGATGTATTAATTGCACTAAGATAAACCCACACGAGGAAAGCGTTAAAAAGATGGATCCCTTTATGAATGTCATAACCGACCTGAATATAGCCATAGATAGCCTGGTCATTGCACGTCAACGTCTTGTAGAGGCTATGTGTAACCTTGCAGATTATCCGCAAACCATAGTGGATGCTGTATTAAAAACAAGGAATAAATAATGAATAGAGGAATACCACCGGTAGAACAAGGAGGCGCTGCCTTTATTTTGGGTAAAATACACGTAGGCCTAGCTATGGCCTTAGAGTGCAATGATCGCGATTTGCGAAATAGAATTACAGCCCTTTTAGATATCATTACCAAAGATGTCAACGCGCTTTATTATAGCGATCCGCTCTATGTACAAACCCAAGGACGCGTTACTCGTACCCCAGATACACCTCTTTAGCTAAAGGACCTCGGGGTGATGACTCAGCGACAAACCGCACCTTATCACCCTCCTTCAAACTCTTGTACCCGTCCACCTTAATTTCTTTGAAGTGTATGAAATAATCCTTGCCACCACTTTCAATAAATCCGAAACCCTTTTGGTCATTAAACCACTTAACTACTCCGTTTTGCATTCTGAAATCCATATCTAGTTAATAATAATCAAATCCTACCGACCAAATTTGCGTCCTATTCAACGTTTACCATATCCTCGGTAGGTTGACATAGGCAATTTTTCTGGCGGCTTATACGGCGTTGTATCCCCTTCTGAGTAATTCGGCATCCCAGCCTCCATCCAACACTTAACAGCAACAAATAGTGCCTCGTCCGTAATCAGCCCTGCTAACATATCCTGTTTATCCTCTTTACTCAAGAGTCTTGTTGAGATCAGCTCCGCTTTCACACACAGCATCCGTCCTATCGTTTTCAACAAATCTTTGCAATGCTCTACCGATCGAGGTGTCGGGCAATCGTCCATATTCTGATAGTCCTAATAATTTCCGTATAACAGGCATATTTTCAGCCATTCCCTTAAGATGCGCATATTGAGGTAATAAGCCGCTCTTAGGTGGATAATCCGTATCCTCCCGTTCCATGGCTACTCCTAAGCGCTTTGTTTCCTTGAATGCCAACGACCAACCCAATCCAATCCGGGCATGCAATTTTTCCAGTCATTAAATTCCTGTGCGGTCGGATCTCTATCCGGATCCCTTTGCTTATAATCCTGATTTGGCTCATCAGGTGCTTTACTACCAGAAACCCTAAATATCTTATTTTCCTTTTTAAGTTTTGCTAAGAGCTTTACTAAGGCATTCGCTCTTTGCGCTGTGGGGAGGGAATTATCACTCTTGGTATCTACATGCACCTTGCACTGCGTTAAAAACTCCTCCTCCGAACGCCTATCCGTTTCAAGCTTTTGGGCTAACAATTTTCGGTCTAATAACTCAGTAAAAAAATAACTAAAACTAGGATCTAGGCTAGTACTAGTATTTTTATAAACTTTAGTATCATCTTTGTTATATGTATCCAATGGACTGGAGTAGTTTAGTCCACTCGACTGGACTAGTTTAGTCCGGCCCACTGGACTAGTGTTTAATGGTTGTACAGGAGTCCGATGCGCCGGACCAGAGTCTGTTTCATCTACAGTTATACTAGATTTTGGACAGTATACCCATTGCATTTTTTTACGGTTGGTAAAGCCGGAGCGCTTGATATAGCCACAGGATTCTAATAAATTTAAAAGGTTAAAATATTGGCTTTTACGTATAACCAATAAGTCGCATAAATATTCTTTGGATGCTTTTATTTCTAGACCTGCGGTATGAAGTGAATAAAAAAATGCAGCCATAAGCATCGCAGATTTTTCTAAGCGGTTGTCTTGATACAAAAAAAAGGGAATATGGAGATAAGCTGGAAAATTGAACGTATTTTTATTGTTATTTAGATCTGACATGGTATACTTTCCTCGTAAGTAGTGGTCTGGCGGACCGTAGGGATGTACCCAACTTATTTGCGGTAAGTAGGGTTAAGGGCTGGATGCCCTAAATTTATTTTTCTTGTACCATAGTAAGCAATTGCAAATCCTCAATGATTATTTTTAACGCATCTATCATTTCTTTATCGGAAATAAAAAATTGCTCCTTCATTTTATCAACAATCACACAAACAGTATATTCACCTTGTGAGATCATCATTTTAACGTAGGTATATATGCCTAAAACTCTCAAATCACGCACTTGTTCTACGTATTTTGACTCAAGAGTGAATTCGGGGAATTGTTCTATTACGGTTTCCATAGTATATTAATCCTGTAGTTGATTTCATTGAACATGAGTAAATTTCCTTTTTGTATAGTTAGAAATAGAAAAGCCCGATTCGTGTCTCCACTGATCGGGCTTTTTTAATAGGGCGGTATCCTATCCGAAAGCTCCTCTACAAATTTATCCAGCCACTCATGCGCCTTATTAATTTCATGAATAGTAAAAAAAAAGGGATTGCCGCTCTTAGGCTCGCGATCATGTATAGAGTTCGCCAGCGTTTCAAGTAAATCCTGGGCTTTCAAATGCAAATCAATGCTCATTTAATCATCCTTGTAAAAAGATTCATCCTTAATAGTTATATCCCTAGCACCATCGGCAAGCAATACATCAATCATTGTAGGCAGGTGTGAATGGTGATCGGTCAATCCAATTCCAATTTTCCCATCACGACACTTGTAATTAATAACCCATTTATATCCTAAAGGCGGGTTAGGTTTTTTGCTCATAATCCTCAACACTCCAATCCGGTTTTTTATTTAAATAGCCCACAGGGTAATGCTTATCGCCCTCATGGACCAATACAAACTGAGTATCCCATTGTATACGATTATCATAAACATAAGGCTCTATGGTTAATTTAGTAAAAGGCAGCTCCCAATAAGAAATAATGAGCATCATTAACTGCTCAAAATTATCAATTATAGTTACGGTTTCCATAGACTCAGTAAGCCCACCTTTATGAAAGCGAAACAATAAAAACCGCTCATTCATCCACCGATAAAGATAGCGTTTGTCCGATGCATCAAGCCTCTCGCAGCTAATTCTAGTTCCATAAATTAAATTTTTAAAAGGCTGCGATACATCCTTGTCACTAAAATCATGGACCAAATCCTTCATAGATTTATATAATTGGTAAAATTCCTCATTCATTCAATATACATCCCCATGCCTAATCCTATTAATGTTGCCTCTCCCAAGGTCCAGCTAATATTAAAATGATTTATCAATACAAAATAAATAATGATTGCTCCTGTAAACCGAAATATACGATTAAAAGGCAAAGACCAAAACCATACTAAAAACCGAGTTCTTTTAGATTGCTCCAGGATTAAATGGCCCTGGTTCATTTGAATGTGAAATTCTGCCATATGCCTTTCTTTAAACTTAACACCGCATATACACCTATATTTACTCATATCTTTTCCTTAAGGTTTCAATGATCTCTATTTCACGCCTATCGATAGCATAATGAGTTAATATCAAATCAATTTGCCGCTCAAGACAATAAGCCCGCATAAGAAAGCGGCTTTGATCGCGGGATGTACGCAAATAAAGAGATATCCATGCAATAGAGGCAACACCCATTAACACAGGATTTAAAACAAATAATACCTGTGAAACATAATGCAGCGCGGATAAAATAGTATCTATCATTATTTAAATCCTTCTGTTTTGATGTGATCTTTATAGGTATCAATCCCATCATGTGCCATAGATATTGCATAATCCATACAATCAAAGCCTATATCGGATAAAATGATATGAATATCCCCTATCTTTAAAACTCCACCGCGCACCAAACACTTAAAATCTTCTTCATCTAATCGTATATTCATCTATTCATCCCCAACGATTTCAGGGTGCCATGGCATGTATTTACCCTCCCAAATCGTGCCATAAGGCTCAATATCTTTAATAACCTGCTCATAATAATGGCCTTGTTGAGGACCCTCCATGCCTAATTGCGCATTTAAAAAATCAGCCATTTGCCCCGCATCTCCCAATAAACCAAGTTTTGCAGCTACATAGTCCTTGTGCAATCTATTCTCTAAAGAGAAAAAATAAGCGCCCTTATCCTCTATAGCAACAAACAATCCTAATCGAGGCTGACCCGTTCTATATAAGGACATGCGAAACATAGTATAATTTCCTAAGTCTATATAATTAAAATAGGTCTTGCCCCACTCTTTGGCTATCAAAGGCCATCGTACTTTTATTTCACTCATACCCTATTGCCCAATCATAAAATGAAAAAATAAAGGCACAATCATGCCTCCTACCAATAAACTGATAATCCAATTTAATTTACTTTCGATCATCTTAAAGCGCTGATCGTGAACACGTAACTTTACCTCATGCTCTATATAATGCTCCTGCGTCATTGCATCGCTCCTTAGTAACGCCTCTATAGGCCCCTCATACGCTGGTTTCATGACCTAAATCCGCCTTTAAAACACCGTTAGTTAACTTTTCAAGTTTACATTGTTGACCCTCAGGGATATAGCCGTTTCGCAACCAATTAGCCAAGGTATTGGCGGCAATCCCTGTGGATTTATGAAAATTATAATTAGTCTTGTAAAACTGTCGCACCTCGTCAGGGCTCATGCTGATTGTCCTCTTTTTTATTGTTAATTCTAAAATAGTTTAACGCAATAGTTGACATAACGCAATAGTTGATTTACTATAGCTTTACGTCAATACCGACGCAGACTACATAAAGTATAAGAGGTATAAAATGCAAGAGTTAAACACAAACGAGCAAGAACAATTTTTTGTTGAAAGCGTAAAAGAGCTTGAAAAGGTCAATAAGCAAATAGCAAAGCTTATAGTGCGTAAAGAGGAGCTTACCGAGCAAATTATAGGTGCGCTTGATCACGAGCATGAGGGCCAAAAGACTTATGAGTACGGCACCTGGAAAATTGAGGTTAAAACGCCCTTTGTTTATTCCCTTAATAAGAAATTGTATGAGTCAGGCGATATTAAGTTGCCGCAAGATTTCAACCCTATTAAAGAGTCTGTATCGTATACGGTTGATAAAAGGTTATGTGATAAGTTTATGTCAGAGGCTCCTAAGAAAGTGCGTGACGCACTTGCAGAGTTGATTGATAAGAAGCCCGGGAAGGCTGGAATTTGCATCAAGGAGCGTGTGTAATGAGTAATACCGTATTAGTTATAGGCCAATCAGGTAGTGGGAAATCCACTGCCTTGCGCAACCTAGATCCAAAAACTACTTTCATAATTAATGTTTTGGACAAACCCCTACCCTTTCGAGCGTTTAAAAAAAGCTATAACAGCGCTGAGAAAAACTACTACACCACCCACGATTGGGCCAAAGTAGTCAATTGTATTGAGCGCGTTAATAAAGAGCGCCCTGACATAACAACACTTGTCATTGACGACTGGCAATACATTTTATCCTATGAGTTTATAAAGCGTGCCTCAGAGCGTGGTTTTGATAAGTTTTCAGATCTCGCAAACCACGGCTGGTCTACGATGAACGCTTGTACTACGGGTACAAGACCCTCCCTTACCATATTTATTTTAGCCCATAGCGATATTGATATAAGCGGGCGCTCAAAGCTTAAGACAATTGGTAAGATGTTGGATGAAAAAATAACGCTTGAGGGCTTGTTTACTACCGTACTGCACTCTCGTATTGTGGATGGGCAATATTTGTTTCAAACACAAGATGATGGGGATTTTTTAGCTAAAAGCCCTATGGGTATGTTTGAGGAGTTTCTTATACCTAACGATTTGTTAGTGGTTAAAGAGGCTGTTGAAAATTATTTTAATGATGAGGAATAACTATGAGTTTCTGGGAATCTGAGCTTGGAAAGGTTACGGGAAGCGCTGCCGATGCATTTGCTAAAACTTTTACGCAAATACCGGACGGAACTATGGCTTTAGCGCGTATTGAGTCTTTTATGAATGCGGAGTATCAGGGTAATAAATATCTGGTGATTAACTGGTTATTAACCGATGGAGAGTTTAAGGGGTGTAAGGTTGAGCAAAAGCTTAAAGTGTTTGGCGATCCTATGGCCAAGGACTCGGCTAAAGCACGCCATCGTGCGCTTAACATGCTTAAGCTTATCTATCAGCTTTACAATACACAGCCTAAACACGCAGGCGATCCTACAGATGCAGACCTTGCAATATTTGTCGGAAAAGCTGCAGGTATTCGTATTCGCGAAACAGAGCCTAACGATCAGGGACGTCAGTACAATTGGGTAGCAGAGATTCATGAGGCAAAAGGCTTTAAATGCGAAACCGGCACCAGCTTGGTCATTACCCACCAGGCTCCCGGACGTGAGCCTATGGATAGCGCCTTTAATAGGCATGGCAATGCGCATCTTGATGCATCGACTGTAGACGATATACCCTTTTAATTGGTTAAAAAATGACCAGAGATAAATTAACAAAGATGATACTAAAGTATCAAGAGCGCGTAGATGATGGAGAGGATCGCAATTACATCGGAGCCAGTAGTATTGGCTCTGATTGCTTGCGACAAATTTGGTATGCATTTAAAGGAGTAAAGGCTGAAAAAGTACCCAGTAAGATGCGCCGTACCTGGGCTATTGGTAAAAGGCTTGAAGGATTGGTCGTTGATTGGTTAGATGAGGCCGACATCATGCTAGGTGTATTGCCTGTGCGAACCGTAAGAGCTCTTAGAGTACCTGTTTTTCAAGGGCACATAGACTGTGTATGGGTAGGGCGTGACGGGAAATACAATGCCATCATTGAGATTAAAACAGCCAAAGATGCAAGCTTTAAGGTTTTTGTTAAGAAAGGGCTTAAGGTTTGGAATCCTCAATATTATGCGCAAATTCAAAGCTATATGGGGATGAGCGGTATCCATAAGGCATATATACTGGTACTAAATAAGGATAATAGTGATCTTTCCGATGAGCTAGTGACATTTGATAAAGAATACTATGAGCAATTAGAGAAAAAGGCTTTGATGATTTCTACGGCTACGGTTGAGCCTCCTAAGATAAACGGCTCGCCCCTATGGTATCAGTGCAAAATGTGTAAATTTAATAAGGTGTGTCATAAATGATGGACGAAGAGGAACGAAAAAACCATAGTTATTTAGGTGATGGAGTTTATGCCGAAAAATCAGGGGAATTTATTATTTTAAGAACAGGGGATCATAGAGACGGGCTATGCGATAACAAAATCTATCTCGAGGAATCTGTTTTAATAAGCTTTTTAGAATGGATAAATCATGTGGTAGTCAAAAAACAATAATAGGGATGCAAGATGGACGATTTAAAAATTGATGAAAGAAATATTGCTGAGTTAACTCACAAAGCTGCGGAAATGATGGAGGATATGGTTAAGGATATTGAGATTCTTGATAACAAAAAAGAGGATGTGTTTTTAAGGTACATGTCCATGATGCGATTAGGCGCATTATTTTCTGCCGCAAAACAAGCAGAACATATGGCGCGTCACGTGTTTAAAATGGGTTTTGAGATGCATCATCAGTATTTTCAAACCGAAAAAGCCAAAGAATTCGGGTGGGGTGCAATGACAGATATCAATGAAAATCCATTTTTTATGCGAAAGGAGGCAAAAGTGATGTCCGTAGATTTAAATGAGCTGCCGGATGAAATTAAACAAGCTATACATGATGCTTTGGAAAGACAAAGGGATAAGGCTCATTAAAATGAACAGACACTTTTATTTGAATGATGATCACTCTGTAACACCATGCGATGTGGGTAAATGGTCAGAGCAATTTGAGGAAATGTCACGAAATAATACCAAACATGTCGTCGATGATTTGGTTAACGGAAAACGAGTATCAACCGTTTGGCTAGGTACCAATTATCGCTATGGGGATGATGTACCTCCTCAAATTTTCGAAACTATGGTTTTTGCAGAGGGAAGCTTTCAAGAGCTATATTGTGATCGTTACGCCACTTGGGACGAGGCTCTGGCAGGCCATAAAAAAGCGATTCAATGGGTATTGGAGGGATGTAAAGATGAAATGGTTTAGCGTAAAAAAACATAAACCTTTAATGGGTGGAGAGTATTTTATTACCGATTCCGAGTTTTGTTATATTGGAGAATATTCCCCAACGGGAAAATGGATAAATCCAATCGATGATGAGGAAATAGGAAATATCACCCATTTTTGTCGCCCCGATCCCCTAGAAAAGGATTAATTTTTCTCATGATGCAATTAAGACCTTATCAGCAGGATGCTGTAAAAGAGGTTTGGGAGGCACTTAGGCGCGATGATAAGCCTGTCCTCTTGATGGCAAGCGTAGGCTCAGGAAAGAGCCTTATGCTAGCCACCATCTTATTATCTATACAAAACGCCGGTAAACGCGCCCTATGCCTTGTAAACAACGCAGAACTGGTACGCAATAACTGCGCCACATTCATTGCTCAAGGAGGAAAGTCATCTGTTTATTGCGCCTCTCTAGGCGCAAAAGATGCTAGCGCCCCTGTGGTATTTGGAACACCTCAGTCCGTAATGAACGGCATTAACAAAAACGAAACCATAGGCCATATAAAATTTAATATCATAGTGGTCGATGAGGCCCATGCCATTAATTATACCAACACGCGCTCTTGTTTTATGCGCATTCTACGCCATTACAAACAAGAATATCCTCAAATGAGATTGTTAGGCGCTACAGGCACTAATTTTAGATTTAAAGGTAGTGAGATAGTAGGGACAAAATGTTTGTTCCGCTCACAGGTAGGTAATATCACAACAGAGCAGCTTATAGAGGATAAATATTTAATAGACCCTACCTTTCAGGTAGATAAAACCTTGGTTTTAGACTTTTCAGGAGTTAAGGTAAAACGTAACGGGTTGTTTGATCAAAAGCAATTAGAGATGGTGGTCGATGAAAGCAAACGCTTAACAGAGCTTATTTGCCAGCAAATAATCCATATCATGGAAAGCCAAAACCGTTTTGGTGTCTTTTTATTTGCTACCACAAAAAAGCACGCTTACGAGATTTTATCTCATTTACCACCCCATGAATCTGCCATTATTTTAGGGGAGACACCACAGGATGAAAGGACTCGAATACTTGAGGGTGCCAGAAAGGGTACGATACGTTATTTGGTTAATATCGCGATTATATCCGTTGGTGTTGACGTCCCTGCTTTTGACACTATTGCTTATCTACGTCCTACTGAAAGCCTCGTGCTCTTGGTACAAACAATGGGACGTGTCTTGCGTTTATCTGAGTGCACTGGAAAACGAGACGCCCTTGTCCTGGACTTCGCAGGAAACATCGAAAGACATCGCGATTGGGATAACCCCATATTGCTTAAAGCCGTACAACTTACCGTGGATAAAGATAAGCCCTTGGTTATTAAGTGTCCGGCCTGCCAAACCCTTAATACAGAGCATGCCAGACGATGCGTAGGGGTTATTAATAACATCCGATGCGATTATTTTTTTGAGTTTAAAGAATGCCCTGAATGCCAGGTTAAAAATGATGTCTCCTCTCGCTATTGCAGGATATGTGAGGCGGAGATTATTGACCCCAACGCCAAACTAACCCTTGAGGCTGTTAAGAGTAACGCGCAAGAGGTGCAGGTTATGAGGGCAAAATTTGGGGTATCAGGTACCCATGATAAGTTTCGCGTAAGCTGTGCTTATCAGTATAAAGATGATAAGGGCACAATACGCGCAGTACATGAAAGCTATTCCCCATCAACAGAGCGGGCGCGATTTGTATTTTATGGGCAGTTTGTTAGAAAGCATTGTGATAGGTCTTATACATGGTTTACGCATTTAAATAATAGGGCTAAGGTTGAGGAGATGCTAGATACCGCCCATGTACCTAGCAGGTTATTGATAGCGGCAGAGGCTGATGGCATGCGTATTAAGAAAAAGTTTTTTGATTAGAAAGGAGTGTCATGCAATATAAATATAAAGTGATAAGGGGATTGGTAAATAACGCTATTAAATTAAAAAAAAGCGTATTGATAGTCGAAACGCTTAGAAAAACAACCAATAGTCCTGTGATAGAGAGTTTACTTAAGCAATATCAAGAGGAAAGGATGAGTACATTTATTTCCTTGTTAGAGGATACTATAAATAAAGGTTATGCCGCTCTTAACAATCCTATAAGGTTTAAAAAATGACAGAATCACCTATAAATTATAAGGCCAATATTAAAGATATCGAATTTTCAATAAATGCTGCCAATAACGATCATGTGGTTGATCAATGGATGTGTCATTATTTTGGAAAAGTATTATTCGGTATGCAATTATGGGCTGTACCACGCCTTATGAATCCGCCCTCATTTGATGAGATTATGGAGGCGTTTTATAAAATTGCGCAAACCGAGCTTTATTATTTGAAAAAAGAGTGTGACACAATGAATCCTAAGCGGACCTTAGCCGATCTGCACGAGCATGAGTAAATGATATGACCATAGAATTGGATGATAAAAGTTATATAGTAGGTATTTGGTACTCATCAGATCCTGAAACCCTTAATAATTGGCTATCCTGCGTTATTAGAAATCCCGATAATCCGAAAACTTTTAAATGCTGGTCCCGGTTTCGTTATGTCAAAGGCGATAAGATATTTGATGGTGAGGATGAAAAAAGTTGGAATACATTTATATCGAATGAAGGTCATAGCGAAAGTGACCTAATAGCCTTAATGCGTGATGCGCAAGAGCAAATAGCGCCAGGATATCCTAATAAAGACAAAATCATTGTTAAGGGAGGTTTACAAAAATTGATGCGCCTGGCCAAAGATAAAGATTGGATGCATATGAAAACGGAGCGCATTCAATAATGGATGATTTAACCTCTCCTTGTCGTTTTTGCGGTAAGCCTGTTAATGATTCCCTGGATTTTTATGATTTTGATTATGCTGTTGAATGTGAGGAATGCGCTAAAAAAAGAGTTTGGCTTACAACAGGATTCTTTGCGGGTGTAGTATTTACCTTTCTTATTAAATTATTTGTTAATTGGGCCGTACCATGAATGACTTTACTATACAAGAATTAGCTTTATTAGCCTGCTGGTCTGTAAACAGATCGGCGCAGGTAGGAATGGATCAATCTTATGAGGAGGGAACAATTTCCTTAACCCATAAAATACAAGGAATGATTATTAACTATTGTGAACATGAATGGAGAAAGGGAGTGCATCTTTTTAATGATATCTATTGCACTAAATGCGAAAAACATTTTCCAGTAACTAATTTGGAAGACACAAAAATGGTGGAGTAATAGGAAGATAACAACGAGGGACGATAATGAGAATATGTACTTTTGAAGGATGCGAAAGGAAACATGGCGCAAAGGGACTCTGTAAGGTTCATTACAATATGTGGAAAATAGAGGGAGTTGTGCGCCCTATTGGCTTAGCAGGAGGATGGAAAAGAGGAAATAGAAAAGAGGGTATTATTCGATTATGTAGTATCGAGGGGTGCGGCAAGAAGCATGAAGCAAAAGGGCTTTGCAAACATCACTGGAGCCGCCAGCATTACAATAGACAAAACTCAATACCAAGAGCAAGGAATAACGGAAAAATATGCTCTGTAGCTGAGTGTAAAGACTTTGCAAAATCTCAAGGATATTGCCAAAAGCATTATTATAGATGGCGCACCAACGGTACCACGGATTTAATACCACGCCACATTGCCCGCAAAGAGTGCGCTCATGAGGGCTGTGATACTAAAAAGCATAACGGCGGTTATTGTTATCATCATTACCGGGTGATCGTACTCAAAATAGAATGTAAGCCCCGAGGTGGTCATAATAAAAAGCCACGCGTCAAATGCGATGTCGATAACTGCGATAGTTTTGCACGCGTCAAAGGATGGTGCGATAAGCATTATGGACGCTTTCGAAGGAATGGCGATCCTCTTACCTGCTATCGAAGACCTAGAAAATCGGAATACGTCTCCTTAGATAATATCCTTAAAAATAAAGGTACCTACTCAAAGCTTGATGATGAGGAGGTTTTAAGGGAAAACTTTAGCGATATCTATAATGATATGGATCGCGAAAACCATTATTAAAAAAGGTGCTGGAATGAATGACTTTACTAAAGACGATTTATATATGCTAAGACGTGCAGTAATTAATTTATATAAAATTGATGACAAGGATTCTATAGAATCTCCTTTATATAAAAAAATCCAATCCATGATTGATAACTATTGCGAACATGAATCAAACGGTATTCGATATGCTGTTATTAAATTACGATCAACCGATGAACGGGATTATGAATACAAATGCTCAAAATGTAAGAAAGTTATTTTTCAATACTAAAGTCTGGTTATTACAATAATCAGACCTAAGTGTAAATTTGTATACATTCGATACCAAGATGGATACAAACCTATCGAATAGATAAATATTTAATTGCGCAAATATTATACTAACAAATTGGTTTACCATTGTACAGGTTTTTTGGTTCACTATTAACTCTATTTGTTTTATAGTCTATCAAATAGGTTTTAATTATTTCACAAGCAGCCTCAAAGCCCCACACAATGGCACAGTGATACCCTCGGGCGGTTTTTCGGGCTGCGAATGAGATTTGTTCTTTGGTGGGTTTATTTTTTCCGACCTTAAGCTCAACCCACAGTCCGGAGTACCTGCCTTGAGGGAGAGCCAGAAAAAAATCTGCCACACCTTTTTTGACTCCCATACGTTTTAATAGTTTACCCTGTTGAATAGAGCAATGCCTTTCGTTGGCAAAATGATGTAAGTCATCGGCCAAATCAGGATATTGATAGTTAAACCAGTTTACTATATTTATGTGATCAATTTGTTCGGGTTGAAGACGCATACTAGCCTCCAATCATTACAGCTACCTCTTTGGCGCGATTTGGCAGCTCTTTAGCCCATGCACTATTTAGTGCCGCCTGTGCAGCCGCCCTATAGTTTTGATTTTTTAGGGCCTCAATCATATCCTTAAACTCCAAGAGCTTTTCTATGCCTAGGTTAAAATTCATATTGATTAGGGCGTTTTTAACATTGACCGGTAGTATGTTGAACCAGGATTGATTTTTTAACTCAGAAACCGCATCGTTCAAATCGTTTTGAAACATAAGCTCTGCCTCGTTCGCTCGAATGCCATCGCGTAAATTTCTACCCCATCCAATAGTAAGATGCCCTGTAGTATCTACATAAGGCTCAAGCTTTAAGCCCTCATCGGTTTTGATCCATGCCTGAATTGTTTTATCGACCATCATTTTTTACATTCCTTGTAAAAAAGGCCCTTAAAGGGCCTTAGAGAAATTATGCAGGGGTAACAACGCGGTATCTTATATAAAGGTTGACAGTACTGTCACCTGTAGTAAAGGCCGCTGTTGCGTTGGAAAGATATACGGCTGTATTTTCAGAAGCGCTCGCCGCTACATTTAATAAGCCTGCACTTCCTGCATTGGATAAAAAGCCGCTTGCAGCAACGCCGTTCAATGAGGCAGCAGCCAGCGTGCCAGAAGCGGCAGGGCCTGCACCGTGAATAGTATTACCGTATTGGGCGGCAATTGCACCACCTGCAGCGTATTGAGCGGAAACAAAAGCGATATCCCATAACATACTATCTATGATGATAAGCTTTCCTGCACCCGGTGCTGCTAGCAATTGCACAGGTGTTGCATACATACCGTTGATTTGGGCCGCGGTTAGAGCAACTGTTGCGGTTGCTGCAACATCTAAGGCAAGTTGCGCATAATCTACGGCATTGTTAGCAATTTTAGAGCCTGTTACAGCGCCCGCACCTATGGTTAATACCCCGGTGTTGCTTATAGTGGCGTCCCCTGACATAGCGCGTGCTGTTGCTACGTTTGAGGCATTACCTACAATAATATCACCTGACGGTAGGGTATTAGAAATACCACCGTTGGCCGCTAAGGCTACGAATGAGTCTGTAGTAGCGTCGTAGGTAAACCAGCCGATAAGATCTGTTGCGTAGAAAATTAAGACGATATCTTCGGTTTCCCACTGCCATACGCCGTTATTTAAAAGCTCGACCTGTGCAAGCTGGGTTGAAAAATAGCCTGTGGTGGTAATAGTAGATAAATTGTCTGTAGTTACTATCCCCACAATATTGGGAAACAGATTAAACTCCCTTTTAATCGATGTGATCATCATTATCTCCGTATAATTTACCGCGTTTTGTGTTTTAGGTTTTTACGTCTTATCCTATCTATATCGTCCATCCCTAAATAACCCACACCCTCTGCAGCTGCATCGGTGCGTACACCAAACTTTCCTGAATCACCTGCTTTTTCTATACACTCATCATGTCCGTAATAGCCCTCCTTGCGGCCCTCACGAACCTCGATGGGCTTTTTTGGAACCTCATCATAAGCCATGACTTGCTCCTTATTTGCAGTCCTTCTTCATTTTCTTTTTATCCATTTTCTTGCCGTCTTTTTTTTCCATCTTACGGTCCATTTTTTCATCCATCTTTCTTTTTTCTTTAGTAGCCATTTTATTATCCTTAAGTTTATTGAAACCCCACGGCTGCCTTTCCCGCAGCATCTATCGCCTTATCAGCCACGGAAACAGCGGTCGTTAATACAGGATTAACAACCGATGCGACACTAGGTGATTTTTTTGAAAGTAAATTTTCAATCTTTTGTACTAACAGTTTCAGCTCAGTTTCTGCAGCTGCCACAATTTGAGGTTCATGCTGGATTAACGCGTTTTCTGCTACAGTTAAAAAATGATTAATCAATGCGCTTAATAAGACACTCATCCCTTAGCTCCTCTTTCGCCACCGTCTAAAATTCTATCAGCCTTTGCATCGATTTTGGCCTTTGATGATGCGGAAAGCTTTCCCTTGTGCTCCATTTCTGAAGCACGGGATTTTGCATTACGCGCATGCGCCTTATCGGGCATCGGATATTTTTTTTCACCGGGCATACCAAAATCGCTTTTAGGTAGCTTGTTCCTGTGTTTGGTCGTCAGTACCGCCATCTCCCTGGCCTCCTAAGTCATCGGTTTGATTGGATTGTAACGCCACATTATTTTCATGGTGTTTAATCATTTGCTCACAGGCAAAAATAGCACCTATAAGCTGATTTAAATTATTTTGTGCAAATTCTTTTTGTTGCAAAAAGCCTAAGTGCTGGGCTTTTAACTGATCTATCAAGCTAATCTTAGGTCCCTCTACGTTTAAAACATCCTGTGTTACTGACATCGTCCCTCTCCATCACGTTATTAAAAAATCCACACTCACTGTATCATAAATATTTCTACACAATAAATAGCTATTAATCAGGCCATACTATTAAAGGTAGCTCCGCTTCAAATTGCGCAAAGGTAGGAATGCTCCTTTGTCCGCTTTCCATTAAATTATATTGAGCTATAGCATAAATATAAACCGAATCGCGCCATGCAATAAAGGCGGTAGCCTCATTTTTCCACTGACTATTGGTAGAGTTTATATAGGTAGCGCAAGATGCTGCATTTCCGTACTGTTTTTGCTGGGCTACAGAGTCTATATAAGCGGATAGCAAGGGTACAAATTGATTGTAGGTTTGTAAAAATAAATATTGTTGCTCAAGCTGCGGGGTATCCATGGCTAAAATTTGCTCATGGGTGGGTTGTTGTATATTCGGTACATTCCAAAATTCTATAACCACTCCTTGCCCATCATTGTAATCAGCCATGCCAAACAGTCCTTGGGCGAACTGAGTAGCGTAGACCGTAGTTAAAATTTGCTCCACATTCATTATGAAAACTCCCAGACAATTATAAGACCGCCAGAGCCTGCGCCACCGGCTTGCGATGAGGTAAAGGCAAAAGCTCCCGATCCACCTCCGCCGTAAGTAGTAGCGGCATTTCCTGCCGAGTTAGCAGCGTTTGGAGGGATACCACCTCCTCCATAAAGGCTATTACCACCTGCTCCAGGCAACCCGCTATTAACCACCTGCCCATAGGTTTGACCAGCAAGCCCAGGTTGTCCGTGCGCATTGAAATCGCCATTGGATCCAACACCACCTGCCACACCTATAGCAGACTGACTTCCTGTATTTGATGGCGATCCAGAGCCACCTGCGCCACCTGTAGCCTGTAAGGATGATGCGGAGAAGGTTGTGGTACCACCCGCCGTTCCTGTGTTGTTTCCTGACGAGCCTCCTGCGCCTCCGCCACCAACAGTGTAAGTATAGGTTGAAGCTGCGGAAAGCACCCACAGGCGTGCGTAACCGCCACCGCCGCCGCCTGCCGCGCATCCTAAACTTGATGCAGCGCCTGCAGCCCCACCACCACCACCCCCGCCACCTAAGACCTCAACAAGGATGGATGTAACGCCTGCGGGTTTGGTATAGGTGGCAGCAGTACCTGATGTGAAAATTTGAAAGCTTTTCAGGCCGCCTGCCCCTGTTAACGAGGGTGTAGCCCAGCTTCCGTCTCCGCGCCAAAACGTTGATGCAGAGGCAGAGGTTCCTGAGTTTAGGTTGGTAACAGGGAGATTCCCTGTAACCCCATTGGCAAGATTAACCTGATCCCAATTAGGTGCATTGCTTGTTCCGGTATTAGCAAGATAGCGTGTTGCGGTAGTATTTTTGGCCAAAGATGACAATACGTTAGCAGCACTTGCATACAATAAATCCCCCTGCGCAACCGTTGAGGGATGGGTAAGGGTTGACCACGTAGGCGCACCAGAGGCACCTGATAAGAGCAACTGGTTAGCTGTAGCCGTACCGGATAGGATGGCAAGCGCTGAGGCCGTACTATAAACAATACCCCCATTGCTTGCGGTTAAATTAGCATTCGTACCGCCGTTAGCAAGAGAAAGCGGAAAAGAGGGTATTTGGCTTGTCGTGGCAAGAGTACCTGATGTGGGAAAGGTAACACCTGTGATGCCTGTAAAAGTAAAGGTGGAGGCAAAGGCACCCGATAATGTAAAGGCTGCCGCGGTTGAAACATTGCCGCCGATAGTAATGGTTGAGGTACCGTTGTTTACTCCCGTACCGCCGCGCGCAGGCGATAAGGTGCCGGTCCATCCTAGTGTAATGGATGTGGCCTGCAATAAAGCAGTCGATGGAGTACCGCCTAGTGTTATAGTGACATTAGTATCGGGCGTTACCGTTAAGGCTGCAGGAGTGACTCCAGGAACCGATCCCCATACAGGCAATGCACCTGCACCTTGTGATATAAGTACTTGATTTAGTGTTCCCACACCTGAAACATTTTGAAAAGCGCCGGTTGCAGTAGTGCCTGCGCAAATTACAGAATATGCTGTAAAGGTAGAATTTCCGGTACCACCACGCCCTACCGCTAACTGTCCCGTCCATCCCAAAGTCATAGATACCGCTTGTAATAGTGCGGTAGATGGTGTGCCACCGAGCGTCATAGTAACGTTGGTATCGTTATTTTCTGTCAACGCTGCAGGAGTTGGTAATTGGGATGTGGTGGCCAAAGTACCTGAGGTCGGGAATGTTACACCCGTATTTCCTGTAAGCGTTCCTGTAAAGGTAAAAGCCCCTGAAAAGGCTGTATTTCCGCCTAGTGTTAAGGTGCTAGTCCCGTTATTGACACCAGTACCACCTGATGACGGCCCAAGCGGTATAGATGACAGCGTCAAGCCTGCAAAGGTAGGCGTGCTCCCATGAGCTATATCTTGAGGTAAAGAGGCTGTTATATTTCCTGTCGCGGCGCTAAATATAATTTGGTTTGTGGTACCTGTTAAGGATTGTACCCCTGATCCAAACAAACTGTCGGCATAGGTTTTGTTAACTAAATCCGTTCCCGCAACAGGAGCTGCCACCACAGAGCCTGACAATAAAGCCGCTGTTGATGCGGTTATAGTAGCCCCGGGGATAGAAAGCCCTGAGGGTAGTGTCGTACTCATTGAGGGTACTGCAGATCCGTTACTTATCAATACCGCATTAGCAAGTGCGTTGGTAGGCGATACGGCCGTACCGTTTGCGGCATAATACGCTATTGAGTTTGCGGTTCCGGGGTTTACCGTACCGGTACCCGATCCTGAGAGCTGCACCCACATAGAGCTTATCGTATCGTAATACTCATAGGTAAGTGTATCGGTATTAAAACGCAAGCGCCCATCAATGGCCATGCTAGGTATAGGACGTGATGAGGTAGGCCCCGGCGCTAAAAAGGTCCATGGGTTATTAAATAATACGTTGGTAGGTGTCCCCATAATATTTAATAAACCGGGCGTCATCTCCCCGGGCGCCAAATCACCACCGGCCATCATTTGGCTAAATTTAATTGTATTAATGGTCATCACGAGTCCTTGTGATAATTAACTACTAGCCCTGTATTTGCCTAAATGACACACCAAAATAGGCGTTGGCGTCAGGGGTGGTAAAGTGTAATACGTCCCCTCCTCTAACATAGCGCTTTTTCGGCTTAAACTCTACAAAACCCTGCGATCCTACAGAGCCTGCCACAGGTGCTGTAGGAACTACATTTAAGCCTACATACACATTTGAGCTTAGATTGTATTCAAAATAAGCCTGATAGGAGATATTGCTTGCTCCAGGAACCGTTACCGCCTGTGGTGTTCCTAAAGCGACACCTACCTGAGCGCAGGTATCACTAAAGGGCATCGTTTCTATATAATTTGAGTTGTATTGGCTAGTCATTTTTTCATCCTTAAAATTAAAACATTCCAAGCCTTACATCGGCTATATATTGAAAGGCCAGATAGGCTTCCGCAAAGTTATTCGATCCCGAACCGCTTACTAAAGCGCTGACATTATTTGGCAAGAAAGAGGCATATTTTGTGCCAGGCCCCTCTATTTGCCAGTTTGAAATAGGAATTGCGGCGTTAGTAAACGAGGTGCCACCGTTTCTTATGATCCCTAAAACATTCGATATCGTTCCCGGAGGCGTCCAAAAGATTAAAGAATTATTGACATCCGTAGGTGCTATCCGCTTCACACGCCTATATTGAATAGAAAACTTTCTTGCAATAAGCTGTATATTGCCCCCTGTCACATTGATTAATTGCGCCCCAAACTCTTGCCCTGAGGTCGCGTTATCCCCGCCATAATGGTTGTTATCGTAGCTTTTCTCATAATAATATTCACACTCGGCTAAGACCTGATCCCATGTTTGGGGAGCGGGCCTTGTAGCAATATCGCCTGACATTAAGCCTATAGAGCCAATTGAAACCACAGAGCCTGTAGTAGGACATGAAAAGGTAACTACAATTGCAAAATTAGCGGTATCAGAAATTTGTGTCGGATCAACAAGCTCCCAACCGTTAAAGTTTAAATCCACGGCCGCGTTCAAATTAGAATAATCCACCTGTGTTACGGCTGATAAAGTACCAAAAGCATCCCCAAAGCCTGAGCGCGGTATTTCGGACCAGTTCGCAGCGGTTAGGGTAAAAGTACCGTCCGCAGCGATTGTACCAATAGAGGTCGGTAGAGTAGGTATAGAGCCTGCTGAGCGGCTACAATATAAGTATACGGTAGCGGTAACAGCGCCTCCGACATTCGATGCTCTAAAGGCGTTTACATTAACCGCTAATTTGGAGCCTAATATTTTCTTAGCCTGAGCGCCTGATAGGTACTGCATGATATAAAAAGCCTCATCAGCGTTTGCGGTGGTAGCCTGAAAGCCTCCTGTGACACTATCACGGGCCACAGCCACAGAGCCAACCACGCTTTTAGCAATAGTCTGATCCCAAATATAGGCGGCTGTAGTATTGCTAATAGTCCCGCTATCTCCTGCAAATTGCGCAGGGTTAAGCGGAAAATCCCAAGCTGTCAATAAGCTAGGTATCGGCTTATAGGAAAGCTGTGGCTTGTAATAATGGAACGTATTGTCAATTTGTCTATTGATAGAGTCTTGCTCAAAAACAGGCTGTGCAGGCGTATCTTGTACTAAGAGCTGAATACTGGATACGAAAATATCAATATTGCTAGGCAATAATATTTGATAATCTATATAAGCCGCAGGTGGCAGATCAGGGTTGGTAGTAGCAGGCAATGGCACACTAGTACTCCCTGTAAGCTGGTTAAACGCAGGCACCACAGCCTGTGGGAATATAATCGTTCCTAAAAGGGTGGCGTTTGAGTCAACTAGTTGAGAGGATATATTTTGCGGTAACTCATCCGCGCCAAGGCTTGCCGTGATAGCACCTGATACGTATTGGTTCGCCCAAAGCATGCCGTTTTGGAAAAAGCGCTGCGATAAAAAGAGCGAGTTTGCCGTCCAGCCGCTTGCTGTAATGTGTAGGGCATAGGGTGCGTTGGAGGGGTTTGCCTCAGAGTTATTAAGAGGCACCTGCGCTATCGTAACAGTACCTGTGCCTGAAAGATTTAAAAACCAACCTGGTGCTACCTCTATTTTATTTGGAATTGGCAAATCTGCGGCATTGCCTGTAAAGGTAAAGGGTGCTGATAGGTTATATAAGGCAAATTGCGGGTTTGTGATTTGGTTCGATGAGATGGTAGCTATTGTATCAAAGGGTGAGCCACCACCGGCGCCTGGCATATAATCCTCTACCAAATAAATAAGGGGATCGCTTTGTGTGGGGATTCCTAAACCTATATGTTGCCTAAACTCTAATCTATAGGTCGTGTTAGGCTCAAAAAATATATCGTTAGGTAAGGTGCCGTTTGCTAAGAATTGTATTGGATTATCCCACGCAACGCTAAGGTCTGGATCGTGAAATACAGGTACAGGCAAATAGGGTATATCGTTATCTAATACCCACATCCAATAAGTATCGTCAAACAATTTGCCCCATAAATTAACTAAAACCCAGATCGGATTGGCTCCGCGAATCCCTAGTGCTGCCGCCATCATTCACTCCCTGTAATGATTATTTTTTTCTACGTGGCTCGCCAGCCTTTCTATATGCGATAGCCACCGCCTGCTTTTGCGGTTTTCCGGCCTCTACCTCTCGGCGTATATTTTCGCTAAAGCCTGCTCTTGTTTTGGCTTTTTTCCCACCTATCAACGGCATATTCGACTCCATGTCAATTAATGCTTGTTTTTTGTGCACACATCCTTTAGGATGGGTTTAACTACACAAGGTGAAACTATGACTACTCAAAAAATACAAACTACTTATAGTGATGATGTCCGTTTAGCGCTACTAGAGCAAGCGGTAATTAACATCAATGATACACTGGTTCGTTTTGAAAAACGATTCGACAAAATAGATGAGCGTTTTGACAAAATAGACCAAAGAATGACCTCCGATTTTCGATGGATTGTCACTATATTTGGTGGCCTTTTACTAGGTCTTTCTGGTGTCATGGCACATGGTTTCCACTGGTTTTAACCTCTTTTTAGGAGATTGTTATGTTTTACCCTTTACTTGGAATTATTGGTGTTTCTCTTTTAATATTTTGTGCAATTATTTATAGGTAATTATTTTAACAATTCTTTTATCCCCTTATAGCCTCCAAGGGTTGCTGCAAGGGTGGACGCTGCAACAAGTGCTTTTTTAGTACCGGGCTTATGTAAAAACAATCCGGGGTACTTTTTAGCTAGCTCAATCTTAAATTGATCGTCATTCAATAATTTATTAACCGCGGTCTTTGGCAGCATGCGGTTTGCTTCGGCCTCGCTCAACTCTTGAAGCCTTGTATACGGTATAACATTTTCTTTGTATTTGGTGGCCAGCTGACTGTAGCGGTCGGCAAGATGCGGCTTTGATCCAAGATAATGATTGGAAAACATCTGATCTTTAATATCCTTTCGCGTTTCTTGCACAGCCTTTAATGTTTTAGTCTGTGTAGGGGTAAGCCCATTTTTATTCGCAATCCCCTCCATGTGACGCTCTAGCGCTCCTAACTCGCTTTGCGCCCAGTGCGCATTTTCAAGCGTAGGCGTTTTAATATATTCATTAAGCGCCTTATTGTGTTTGGTTTGCGTATTAGCGGTAATGCGCGCCTTATTAGCACGAGCAGATTCCGGCGGCATTACATGGGTAAGCCCCTCTTTTTCGGCATCGCTAAATAGATTTCCATACTCAGTTTTTGCCTGACTAATAGCGGCCTGTTTATCTTTAGATAGCTTATTAACTATACCCTTAGTAGATATAGGTAATTTACCTGCTACCAAAGAACGCAACCCTAAAAGCTCAGGCGCATGCTCTATGCCTTTTTGAAGGAGCCAGTCGGTAGTATCAGGCGTACCCTCCTGTCCCATTAATTTCTCAATATTATAATGCTCTTGTGGTAAATATTTAGATATAGGATGGTCCAAAGTAGGCTTGGGTGGGTTTTTGCCTATATAATTTTCAAATGATAAAAGCTTTCTAATATTATTAAGGCTTTCCAAGCCATGAACCGTATCATGAGGGATATTGACCACATTTTGGCGCTGATTTAATAGGCCTATCATGATATCGCGAGGCAGCCATGTACCTATGCCCTCTTTTTTGGGTGCTAAATATTGCTCCTCTTTTTCCTCTTCAGGCTCTAATAACTTTTCATTAAAACCTTTTGGAGTGGGTGCGGCCTCTTCATAAGGCTCAAGCAATGACTCATCAAATTGTGAGCTAGCCATGTTTCCACCCCTTAGGTAAATGCTTAGCATTGGTCTTTGTTGTTTTAAAACGCTTGCCATCAGGACGAATGACCACTACCTTTTCCTCGTCCTGTATTCCTGAAAGCTTTTTGTTTTCTTTAATCTGATCTTTGATTTGCTTAATATTCGTTTTAATTTTAGCTAAAGCCACAGGTTGCGTTTCAGATAAATTTGGCTTATTAGCCAAAGAGGTCTTAAGCGCCAGCTGATTACCCTTAGAGGTCATCTTCATCTCAGCCGCAACAATAGGCCCTAAACCGTGTGTTTGCCATGCACCCACATTAGGATTTTTTGAGGTTTTTGTAAAACGCTCAGCAGCCCCTTCAGCACCAAAACCAAATACACCGCTATGCCCAAACATATCAGGGTTATTTTTGGCAATAGTCTCCATAGCCTCTAAGGCATGTAGGGTGCTTTCAAGATGCGGAATATCATTTTTGGCAGCCTCTTGCGTCTTTTGACGGGTTGCCTCATTTTTTAAACTAAGCTTTTCTTGTTCCAGCGCTTTCTTTTGCTCTGTTTTAATTTGCTCAAGACGAATTTTATCCTGTAACTCGGCATAGCGCTTTTGTTGAGGATTTTCTTTCACTGTAGGTATTTTAATTCCCGCCATGCTTAAGGCTATTTGCTGATCGGGTGTTAAATTACCAAATAAGCCACCCTCTTGCGCAGGAGCAGGAGGCGCTTGCATAGCCGGCATTTGAGGAGCTTGTGGCATAACAGGCGCCGTTTTGTTGGGCGCAGAGGCAGCTCCTGCAACCATAGGAGGTGCGCTTGAAGCCGATGGCGCTACATCAAATTGATTGGCCGTATTTTCCATCGTTTCATTAGATGGCATACCCGTACCGTTAAAGGCAGGCGTGGTACTTTCTTGAGGCGCACCCTGCCCACCGTTCGCGGATTGATTTTTAATAGCCTGTATAAACTCAAACAATTTTTTTGGATTGGTTTTTAGCTCATGCTCTAAAAGCGTTTGCTGCAAATTCTTTCGAATAAGATCGGCGTTTTGATTTAAGCGACTCTCTTGAGTATTAAAATGCTTATCAGCCTGCTCCAAAGCCTCTTTTTCATGCTCTGTTTTTTGTTTTAGCTGATTGCGCCCAAGGATTTGCTGCATCAAATTATCGGTTAAACCAAAACCCTTTAAAAAAGAGTCAAAGCCAATACCCGGCAGCGGTATATTAAAATTAAGTGCCATGATTAACTACCTCCTGTAGACCATGCGCCGCGCCCAAAGCCGCCTTTACCAAATCCACCTGTCAAATAATCGGCTATCAATTTCCCAATCATGCCAGCACCCTGTCCAAACATTTGACCCGGAGCATTAGTCTTACCAAATTGTAAACCGGCCGAGTTAGTACCCATATTCATGTCATTGTTTGCCTGGTTCGTAGCGGCACCCGCACCAGTATTGATAGCACCTTGGGTTAAGCCTGCACCTGTTTTGTATTTTTCCCACAAATCATCTAAATATTTTTGCCTATCCTGCTCGCCAATTTGCGCAGTCCCTGATTGGATGGCGTTAAGCGCTGTATTTGATCCTCCTAAACCTAGGGAGCTTGCAGCATTAACGCCATGTTCTGTAGCAAATTTCTCAGCCTGTTTGGCAGCCTCGGACTCTTTATAGTTTTTATTCCACTCATCAGAGAGTTTTTCGGGATGCATAAGGGTATCAATATAGCTTTGTAAGTTAGGAATATTTGTTTTGCCCACATCATTATAAGGCTGCAAACGTCCCTGGCTTGTATTGTAATAGTTATTAAGCTGGCCCTGACCGGCATCATAACCTCTCTCTGGATGTAACCAGCTTGTTAACCAGCTCATCGTAAACTCCTTTTTTTATGGATAGGCGGTCGTTGTAAATTTAACCAGCGCCCCGTTTTGCATCCCTACATACTCATTATTCGTAGTATCGTATAATAATATACCATTCTCAATGGCCACTCCCTTGGTAGGGATAAAGGTAAGCGCCTGAGCACCGTTTGCCGTAGCGTTATTATCAATAGTGACGGTATTGCCAATTATAGAAACTATTATGGCATGAGGTGGCATTCCTGTGCCTATTACATTATCTCCCACATTATAGAGCGCACCGTTTGCAACAGTAAAACTTGGAGAGCCTAGCGTTAGCGTTACGGTTTCTGTTAAAAGCGCATAAGAGGGTGCGCTAAATAAATTAAAACCGTTTTCAATATCGCGTATGGTTTCGTTTAGGGTATCAATAAGCACCCAAATCCATTGCAAAAATTGTGGATCCAAATCCTGGCTTATAATAGGTGCAGAGTCTACCCTATCGAGTGCAAAAGCCATCTAGTTAGCCCCCCCTGAAACGCGCCTTGTATTACGCACGCCTCCCAAGACCACAATAGGTGCCGAGCTTACGCAAACAAGCCTATAGCAGCGGTTTCGGCTTATCCCTAACTCATACCAGCGCATGCGCCATCTATAAGCACCTAGAGGGCTAAACTCGCGGTTGTCGGCGCTTCCTAGAGTGTAAGTTTCGCCCCCATCGTCACTATAATAAAGCTCAATGTGAGGCTTAAATAAAGCATAATAGTGGTTGTCGTCAAACGAGGGCGTATTAGATCCCTCGGCAATAATAAACCTATCATCCTCTGTAAGCATATATACAGGGACGCTCGGCGTACTCGTCTCGCCCACAATGAATTTCGTATTAAGAAAGGGCGCCTGACTACGATAAAAGGTCTTGTTACCAAAAACAAAATCAATTTCCACGTATTCATCCATAAACTCCGAGTAATCAGGTAAGAAAATCTGCTTTGTAACAAGCTCATAACGCATAGGAAACTTTAAAAAAGCATCAGGTGCCTGAGGGTCGGCCTGCGCAGGATTTATAAGCTCATTATGATATATATTACCCGCCATCTCATAAATTACCGGATCGCCTAAAACCGTCACCAAATGCTTATTGTTAAAATACACATGTTTTACTATTCGGTTACGCTCCCCGTTTATCTCAATACAGCGCCCCCATGTCTTTGTATCAAAATTGTACTCAATGGAGTTGGCATTGTCCTCAATATCCAGATCGCCTATGTTTAAAAACTTACCAGCGGATGCTCTATAAAAAATAGTATTCTCATACTGGTATAAAAAGCCGTCCACCTCGTTTACTAAAAAGGGGTTGAGCTGCTCGTCATGGGTTGAGTTTTCTAACAAGACGTTGATAGCCTGCGTAGAAATAGGCTCAGGCTTTTGCCCCCCCGACATCATAAAAGTAATAAGTCCTGTGGAGTTTCGCCCTAGCCATACCATCATGCCAAAATCAACGCTTAAGCTATTAGGATCGGCTATTCCATAATCAAAGTTATAGGAGCTGTTAAGCTTCCAGGGAAACTCGCGTGTCACCCCTCCGACTGTAATTTGGGTAATAATATTGGCCCAAACATCGGATACAAAATCGCATAAGATATAAAGTTGGTTTTGTAAGACCGCAAATTGGCCTATAACGCCTGATGCTGAGGCGTTTAAGGCGGCGTTTAGGGCCGGATCGGTAAAATAGGTATTGACGTTCCCCGCCATAAAGGCCTGAGCTAGATAAAACTCAGGGGTATTGGCCTTGCTCACTACGAAGCGATTACCGAACGCCGCGACATAGAGAGGGGATCCGCCTGTCGTTGCACCACCAGGTGCGTTGGGATCGGTAATCACTGCAGCCGTTACGGACGCGCCGTTTTCCGTAATAAGGAAAATATTAACGCTATCGGTAAACATACTATAAACCACACTACCAACCGCTAAGGTAGAAAACCATATAGGCCCTCCCAGCGATGTATTGATAGGTAGTACTTTAAAATTATAAAAACGGTCGTATTGATAAACCGTAGTCCCGTCAAATACATAAAAATAATTGATTGATTTATATACAGCTCTGGGTTGTACATTAAATATAAACCGGTTTTGGTTCATAAACCGTACATGCTGTCGCCCCATAGCGGGGTATAGCGCTTGCTGTTTTTTGCCGCTTTCTACCTGTATCCCATACCAGTTTGCGCAATCCATTGATCCAAATTGCGTAAAGCGCTGGACATCGTAAAAGCAAAATATCGGCAGCTCCTCTATCTTTGCTCCAGGAGCTTTGGCAAGCGCTACCATTAAATACCTGCCCGAACGCGCCAGCTGCCGTTCAGTAAGCTTTGCTCATCGCCCATGATAGATAAATTAACCTCGGACGCACCCTCCATATTATCTTTAAGCTCGCGATACTCAGCCTCTAGGTCGTCAGTCCACGCACTCCCGCGCCCCTTAAACTTAGAGACGTATTTTGCTACTGCATATAAAAAATACAGCTGCCAGTATTGAGGTACGAGGCTTAAATCATCGTCTACCGTTAATAAGGGGAGCTGAAATTTACCCCGCAGGTTAAATAGGTAAAATTGGCTAGGTGCGGGATATAGGCGCACCGTTACAAGGTTAGTGTCAGGGAATGTAATGACAAAACGTGGTAAGCCCTGTAAGGGATCGTATTTCCATGCGGATAAATAATCATCGCGCGATTTATCAATCAAAGGATAAGTGACGCCGTTTAATAAAAGCCATGCGCTATCTAAGTTTGCAAGACGGCCCTGTTTTACATACACCGTATCGGATGGGGTAATATCCCTAATAAACTGTAAAGTAGAGGTCCCCGTAATGGTGGCGTTTGCGGTTAGTGTAACTAAATTACCCACAATGGATAAAATAGTCGTAAGTACAGGGATGCCGTTTCCCACTACGGAATCGCCAACCTGATAAATAGTACCATCTGCCACCGTAAACGTAGGAAATCCTGTGGTAAGGGTTACGGTTTCGAAAAAGGTCTCTGTGGTAGGGTAACTTGGATCTACAAAAACTACGTTAAAAATACCTAGATTAATAGGTACTGATATGGTTTTGGCAATGGTAGTCATAAGCCCTGAGCAGGCATAGGATTGCATGATTTGGTTTAACACGCGCACGGCCAGCTGCTCATCATCCCCGTGTAGTGGTACGGTAGGATTTGAGGCGCTTATAAGCCTATACATTTGGAAACAAAACTCCCGAACCGTAAAAACCGGGAATTGAACCGGAGCTATAAAGGGCGCGATTGCCATAATTACCTCGTTTTAGGTAAAAAACCGTCATCAGATGCCTTTTTAGCCTTTTGAGCTTTTGGCTTTTCAACAACCTCTTCAAGCGCTTTCATATCAGGCTCAGGCGCCGGTGGTTCCACAGAGGCTAGCGCTTCCTGCGCATCCTCTTTGGTTGGAAACCATAGTCCTTTTTCCATGTGAGCCTCGTACTCATCCCATGAGTTTACGAGCTTTGTTGCACCGTTTGGCGCATGGATAAAGGCGCGAAAATTCTTTTTTGAAACGATTTTTCCAAGATAAATTGCTGGGGTATCTTTCATAAGAAACATCCTTGTAAATGTGGTACCCCCTAAGAGCTGGGGTACCGTCCATAAATTACGACATGATCCGAACAGCAAACTCAGGGTTGATTGCCACACCGCATATAACGTCGATACGATCTAGCTGCTCGTAGTTACGGATATCCGCACCTAGTGAGTAGGTCATAGCAAGTTTATAAAGGTCGGAGTAACGTGTTACCGCCTCAACACCACCTCTTAATTCCTTGATAGGAGGCGCTGCAAAAACAACCGCTTGGGTATGGTAAGCCAAGGAAACGTTATGAGATGCAAACAGCAACATTTGAGCGCCGTTTGGAATGGCAGCAGAGATGTTTTGACGCGCACCGTCAATAACGATAGTTGGGTTAACAGGGATATCAGCTGTTGAGCCGTTAGCAGAAATTACCTGAGCGGTTACAACAAATTGCGCAGGCGCATCGTACAAGGGCTCATAGGTTAGCGGATTAACAAAATAAACCCCTGCAGCAGGTGCTACCTGGATAATATCGCCAACATTAAAGACCACGGTTCCTGCTGTCTGACCCAGCCCTGTGACAGAGATGGTATTACCACCTACTATAGGTCCGTTAGTTACAGTACCTGCTAGCAACATACCTGCAGGAGGTGTACCGCCTAGCTGACCTGCTCCTGCAATTTGTCGTTGTAGGAAATTGGTTTTGAAGAAATCAAATCCTGACAAATGGCCTACAAACCCGTCAATTAATGCACCGGTATTAACGGTGTTATTAAACGTATTGAATAAGTCGTTAGAAAGGTTTGCAGCAATTCTTGGACCAATACCGGAGTAGCGTTTTCCGTCCTCAGGTATGGCAAGCTCTGTCATTAGGGCGTCAGCGCTTAGAATGGTATTGAAATCTACAGGTACGCCGGGTGTTCCCACAGACTGATAGGTTTGTGTTTGGAACTGTGAGGCTATGAAGTTTTCAACAAGGTTCGCAAGACGTTTAGCACGTGGTGCGTTTGCCATTTCTAAATACGGCTCATCGCGCGCTCTATCGAATGTCAGGTTAAAGCCTGTGTATTCGATCATAGTGCGAAATTGCTTGGTAATTGAAAGAGGTCTTATGATCTGAACACGAGCCTCGGAGGTAGCTGATGCACCCTCACCCGCTAGGTAGCGTTCCTCTAAACGATAATCAAGTGTTTGACCGGTTGCGAAACGCAAGTTTTTGAAGTCACCCTCAAGATTACGGTTTGCGGTTCGTGCGAAAGATAAACTGTTCCAGAATCGGACGAATACGTCATCCAACACGTATTGCGTCTCTTGAAAGACGTTAGGCATTTTGTTCTCCCTGAACAAATGTTTAATAAATAGCCAATATGGCTGCTCAATTTCATTTGTCAGACGGAAGACAATAATTACGCGTCTAAAAACCGTTCTGGGTGATGGGATCCCTTACTCATCAGATTGAATCATAAGCTTACTTTTTTGTTTTTGTCAAATAATCCTACCATTTCGGTTTTGCGAAAACCGAAATCGGTATTTTTTATAAAAATGTGTGGTATCATGTCGCGCCCTATTCCGACATGAATCGAGGCGACCTTTACAGTCGCCCAGGGCCTTTAGTGAGAAAGTAATCGAATTAATGTCTCTGCAGCTATTGGATGTAATTTCTCCAGCTCTTGTTTTAGTGCAAATATTAAATCAAGACCGTGTTTAAGATCGCCTAGGGCATCGCGCTCCCATCGTTTATCTACACGCTCCAAAGGCTCATTTGTCATAGGATTCATATACTGATAATTCAAAATACTCATTATCTATTCCCTCTCAAACGTGTTTTAACGGTAGCCAAACGCTTTGCATCTGCGCGGGCCAATAATGTATCCCCATTATCCTCGACCTTTTTCTTAGGTGCGGGAGTATGGGAGTCCTCAGGCGTTCTACCTAGCGGCCTTGGTGCTTTGGTTGTAGGTTTATTTTTACGCATACGTTCCTCTAAGCGTCCCATCTCGGTCATTTGAGCGTAAGGGTCTCGAATCTTTGATATCCGCTCAAGCTCTTGCGGATGACGTTTTGCCGCGGCATACAAAAAGGCTGCCGGGTTTTCCATAGCCCGTGTACCTAGAACCATAGGGTCTGATATTTTGCAGGGCAGTCCTTCAATCACATCGGTAAAGTCATCAAATTTTTCAATACCCTGCTTAAATTTGGTTTCAAACTCCCGATGCATTTGGGTTTCGATCGCACGCTCCTGCTCTTCTTTTTCGGTGCGCGCCATGTTTTTAACCTCATGGCGTATCACATGAGCAAGCTGCTGTTGCCAATCCCCCTCTGCATCCGGATCAAACTCAAAATCCCGCGCCGCCTTTTGTACATCAGGGCTAGCCCCTTGCTGAGCAAGCTGTGCGCGTAGCGCGTTAATTTCACGGTCGCGCTGCTCAACCTCGCGCTGATATTGCTTTTCTTTCCTATCAAGGCGCTCTTTCATACCCTTGGACATGCGCTCTTTTTGATTACCGTACTCATCCTCATCGTACTCTTTTCTATCAGGCGTGCTTTCATCGTCCTCATCTGCATCGGACTCATCATGCTCTTGCGGCTCATCAGCTAAAGAATGCGATCCTTCATCATCCGTATCTACCTCATCGACCTCGTTTTCAGGCTCTGGTGCGTCTGAATAGGAGTCGGGTTTATGTTCCGGCGTTTCGGGTTGCAGCGAGTTGCCTGCACCCCCCATTAAAAGCTCATCAATACTACTTGTTGGCATAGATCCCTCTCTCTTTTGTTTTAAACAACCTTATGTGTCAAAAGTTTGACCATATTATCTGCATGCGATATGGTTGCATCACTTTGCGTCCTTTGCGTTTCTGATAAATAGCGCATCTTCGCCTCCTCAACCTCACCTGCAAGCTCCATCTGCGCTATTTCTAATTTCATCTGCTCTATTTCAATCTCAGCCTGAGTCTCGCGTTGTTTAAGAGCCAGCTCTTGTTTTTTAAGCTCAAGCTCTTGTTGCTTAAATTGAGCCTCCATCTGCATTTGCTGTTGTTGTATTTGTATTTGAGCTTGAGCTGCTTGCTGCTCAGGGGACGGCGGTTGATTTTGTGGCATTTCACCCGTTTTACCCGCCTCAATGACAGCAGGTGATACGCGGGTCTTGAGACGATTTTTAATTTCTATGGTGTTGGCCAGAGGTAAATTTTCTGCGTAGAGATCTGCCACCAAATCGAAGGCCGTAGGGTCGGCTTGCAATACATCGCGTAACGACTCCAGTGCTTGCTCTTTTTGACCCTCAAATGACGGCCCGGGCTTTAAGCGTACTTGGTATGTACCCTTACGTATATCGTTCTCAATTTGCTCCCCGTACTCATCGGTTTGGCGGTTTATGGTAATATTTTTCATACCCTCATCGGGCATCATTAGCGTCATGACGCGCTCGGTATCGTAAACGCGTGGGATCATCTCGTTAACAATTTCACCGCCCGTGGCTATAGCACGATTGATTGCATTAAAAAATACATACGTTGTATAAGAACCCTGGCGCGTTCGCGCATCGATGGCCTTGCCTGACGCCTCATCTCCGTTATTGCCCATGCGAGCAGGATAGAGACCTGTACACGTGTATAAATCCTCAATAGCCAGCTGGTATTGTTGAAATAATGACACGGACAGCTCTGGTGGTCTGATTTGCTCGGGCTTGTTTCCGTTTGGTGACTCGTCATAAGTAAGCATCCCTTGTATGGCGGTAGGATCGCGCCAGTTTCTTTGTGTATCGTTTGATGCAACGTTTTTCTTGCTACCTATCCACTGATCGTACCGGCTTACTTTTAAGATGTAGGCCGATTGAGTGCGTAAATAGTTAATGTAGCGTTGAGTATCACGGCAGTCGCCAAAGAAAGAGCGGCAAATCTGTTTTCCGGTCTTGTCGTAATAGCTATTATTATCCACAAAAACCAAAGGCAGCTGTTCGCTAGGAAACTCCGTTTTATCCAAGACATAATTCCCCGCTATCCGATAATGTATGATGGTATGACGCTTACTAGGGCGCTTATCCTCTATACGTACAATCTCCCCATCGCGCCAAAGCGTCATGGTTTCAGGCGTTTCTACCTCCTCCACCTGCGCCTCGATAGGCTCTTTTTTATTAAACTTAGGCTGGCGCATGCCTTTTTCGCTAGGCAATATATCGTGCTCACCGGGTACGCCAAATCCGTCTTGACCTACCTGTGCCAATTGCCCGTCATTACCTAATTGCATCATTTGGCCCTGGTCCTCACCTACCATTCCTGCCTGACCACCACCCATCAATTGTTGCTCAAACTCCATCATTTGGTGTTGCTGGTTAATATCGCGTGATTTTTCTACCAGCTCGTCCATCTCCTCTTGATTTAATACATCCCCGTTAGAGAGCTTATAAAGCATATCCTTTTCATACTTGCGCACAAAATGGTCAATAATGGTAATAGCCTCGTCATCAGACCATGTAAAGGGATCGTCCGCCTCATCAGGTTGTACAGCGAGCGCTATTTCCTCTTGCGTTTGGGTAATGCTGGTGGTTTTTAGAATGTTTTGCTCGACATCCTTACCGTAGATGTCTTTAAATTTCTTACGCGTCATACGGGTAATATAGCCGCAGAGTGTGCCGTCTGTTTTATTAGGGGTTTCGGCCCCTATATCCCAATAGCAGCGGGTGGCATCCTTGTTATATCGATAAATAATATCCTGATCGAAAGATTTGGAGTGTATATAGTCCGTATCTAACCAAAAGGCACCAAAGCCGCCAATAGCCGCCTGCTTTGCCGCAACCTGTACGGCAATACTAGCGCCTGATGAGAACATAATATCTTTGGTAATGATTTCGCGAAGGTGGGCTACTTTTTGGTCGCACTCCGTCATTGGCACGACCTGCAGTTGCGGGGTATTTTGAAGCTGCTCGCCTAGCAGGCTATTGGACATGGTGCCAAGCTTGTTAGCAGTAAGAGGCACCTTGCGGTACGTCTTAATCATGTCATCCTCTTCCTCATCGGTCCATTGCTCGCCGAGTACAAAGGTATGCATGAGGTGGTATAGGTCTATATTGTATTTAAAGTATTCACGCCATTTTTCGCAGGCAATACGGGCCTCACGAGCCAATTTCTCATTTTTAATAGGCATAACAATCCCTTGTTGTGTGTGTAAATATCCTTATTTACAGCTATTGACGATCCTATTCTTCTTCGTCTTGATTTTCTATTTTGTTCTCAAGTCTTAATAAATCCTCTTTAATAGCGCTTAGTTTAAGCGGTAAGCTGGTAAGCTCTTGTTGCATGCAATTTAGACGCACCTCAAGATAGCGTTTTAGGTAATCTGATTTAGTATCGTCTAAGTTTTTAGTATAAGCAAAGGTCATTTCTTGTATTTTTTTCTCAAAATCTTTGGTGCTATCCTTTATGTATGCCTTTAATCGTCTATCAAACTCATCAAGCTCTAGCTGCATATTTTCCATGCGAGCGGCCAGCGCTAACAAATCCTTAATTTTTTTCCACCATCTCATCATATCAACATCCCCGCTGTACGCTCAGGTATTCGGTTAACCTCATAGCCTCCATCGCTTACATACTCACCCCCAAAAAAGGTTAAGATTAGCGCCTCTGCGCAATCAGGGGAAAGCAGGCCGCGCTTTTTGGCATCCTCTTTGCTTTCTATTTGTAGCTTATCGCTGCTATCGTATTTGTAGCCTAGGCCGCATAGGTCTGTTTGTAGCTCATCGGAGTCTGGTATTTCTACCGGCATATCTTGTATGAGCCACTCACGCGCCCTATCCCAAAGCTCTGCGCGCGTATTTTTGTATTTTTGGGGATCCTCTGCGCGCGTTGCCACATTTACCCCTACTACAATATCGCTATAGCCTAACTCATGGAGCCTATCGACCACGCCCGCACCCAGACCTATACAGTCAATACATACGCGCTTAGGCTCCTCTTTGTCAATAATACGCTTCATGATGCCTGCAAGCTGCATTAAGTCAATATTGTAATGTGTTTCTAAATTATAAGCACGCCGACCGCGCCGTCGGATAATAGCTATACGGTCATCGCCCATGCGCGCAGGATCAAGCCCTACCACCAAATGCGATTTACTTTCGACCTTAGTGACACGCGCCTTTTGAGCATGCTCTACCTGTATAAACGTATCGGTAATCGAAGATAAAAAAGCCTCATCATCAGTAAAGGGATATTCTTGTCTAAATTTTCTACATTTTTGCTCGTAATCACCCTTAATATCTTCCATCTTTATACGGCGCCAGTTAAGATGTCCGAGCTTTAGGCCGTTATCACCAAATTGCTCAAGCCATTTGCGCTCGTCATCGTTTGGGATAAATTGCGCGTCATCAATACAATACTCATCTTGCCAGTACCAGGGTACAAATATAGCCTGATATCGGCTCTTACCGTTCTTTGCCGCCTGCCAGTCTGCGTAGAAATCATTTGACTGACCGTTAGCGGTAGACTCTTTGATGATTTCGGTATCGTCAATTTCTGCCACCGTATTCATCAATCCCATGCCAATTTTTGCCGCATCTTTATAGAATGCATACTCGGATAGGTGCAAATACTGGTTGGTCATCCCACGGCCTACCTCAACAGAGCCTGCCGTACCTACGCGATAGCCTGAGGATAGCTTTTCATACATCAGCGTATTATCGTTTTTCTTATCAGGTTGCGGGAATAGAACGCCGTCTAGGTTTTCGCTATAGCGCTTGGTCATCTCAAATAGGGCGCGTGTTGAGTCGGCATGGTGGGTTAGGATAAAGGCTTTCTTGCCGCGTTTGGTCACTATCTTATGAAAGAAACGGGCTTGTACGTAGGTGGAAACACCCTGCTGGCGTCCTTTAAGTACCAGCGCTCGTATTTTTCCTGTAGCAAGAAATTGTGCTTCTAAGCGCTCGTGTATATAGAGCTGGGCGCGGTTAAGCTCAAATTTGCGCTCTGTCCCTGATTTATCATGAATGATAAGAAAGTTTTTAGCAAAAGAGGGTAAAGATTTTAATATGCGTATAAGCTTTTGCTCATCCATAACAACTTAAATCCTTTTAAGTAATTTGGAGACAGGGCTAGGGCTTTCACCTAGATTTCTCGCTTCACAGGCGAGTGATTTGGCGTCTTATCGTACGTTATCCCGCTTTTATATCTACCCCGTCACATCTACTCCACAAGCTTATCGATGATTGCCTCGACAATCTTATCGCTAACACTTGCGGTTTCATCCTTCTCACGCCATCTAGCGCGGGTTTTTAGCCAAAAAATCTGTGCTTTAATGTCATCGCCATCGATTGCTTTACGAAACAATTTAGCGGCGACCTTTGCGTTTGCGCGCACCACGCTGTTATCCAGCTCATCGCGATAATGACGCGCTAGCGTATCATGGGATATTCCTAAGTATCCGGCAATCTCCTCCTGAGAATTACCAAAACTTACGAGCGCAGAAACCTCGGCCCTTGTTTTTTCACTAGGCTCGTGGGGTTTCGTTTTCCCCGATTTCGTTTTGGCCATCCTTAGCCTCTCTTACGGCTTTCTTGCCGCTGTAGTTCTCATAGCGCTGTATAATAATATCGCAATATTTGGGATCAAGCTCCATCATTAACGCACGCCGCTTGGTCTTTTCACAGGCTACCATGAGCGTCCCTGAACCTGCAAACGGATCGTATACGTACTCACCCGGGTTTGTATGATGATTAATAGAGCGTATAAATAATTCAACAGGTTTTTGGGTGGGATGTGCTGTTTTTTCTTTTTCACTCCCAATACTTGGAACATCCCAAACGGTCATCTGTGTTCGTCCGCCTTTCCAATTGCGCTCGCCTGATTTCTTAACGGCATACCAACAAGGTTCATGTTTCCAATGGTAATCGCAACGCGATAAAGCATGTACATTCTTATTCCATATGATTTGTTGTTTAACCTCAAATCCTGCATCGCGAAGGTTTGCCATCACCACATCGGTAAAAGCGCTGGCATGCCAAACGTAGGCTACAGATCCCGGAAATAATACATAAGCATCATACCAATCGGCATTGTCATCGTTCTCAAGCTTATTATTTGCCTCACGAGCAGTTCCTTTAGAGCGCCCTGCTTTTACCCTCCAATTTGCCTCATACTTCACACCATAGGGCGGGTCGGTAATCATAGTATTGGGAAATTGTCCGGCTAGCAGCTTGAGCACGTCATCCGAAACAGTAGAGTCCCCGCATACCAGCCTATGATCCCCGAGCAGCCAAATATCACCAAGACAAGACCTATGTTCAGCAGCGACCGGTAAATCATCCTCACCGCAAAAAACCTCCGGAGCCTCGTCCGGAAAAATATCGCAAAGTTCATCAAGATCAAACCCCGTTAATGTAAGGTCGTAATCAAAACTTTTCAAAAACGCAAATTGCTCAAGTAAAATATTGGTATCCCATCCCGCATCCACCGCAATCTTATTGTCAGCTATGACAAGCGCTGCTTTTTGGGCCGGCGTTAAACCCGGCAATACAATACAAGGCACCTCATCTAAACCTATCTGTAGCGCTGCAGCAAGCCTACCATGCCCCGCTATGATTACGTTATTTTCATCAATAAGGAGCGGGTTTGTAAAACCAAACTCGTTTATAGAGCGTACAATTTTAGCTATTTGTTCATCAGAATGAGTGCGGGAGTTCGCCTCATATTTGACCAACTCCCCCACTAAAACGCTTTTATAGTTACGCAAAGACATATTTATGGGCCTGCTTGCTCGTTGCGATGCGCAGCTTTCATCTCATCACCCGCAGCACCCGGCTCACAATACTTAGGCTGCATCTTGTTTTGGCTTTCAACACGACGGCCGTACGCGCTAGGTACGCCCTGATAGTGTGTATTGCCCTCATCACCATCGCTGGTTGTATAATCTTTAACTTCCATATCATTTCTCCGTTTATTTTTATTAATCGATTAATAAGCGTGGCGTCCTTTTTCCCAAGCTATTACGGCCATAGTAAGTTACCTATGATTCGTGCACCTGCTAGAACGTATGTCCCTGCCGTAGTGGGCTAATCGCATCGCCGTTGGTGCGCCACCCACTAAATGTAGCACAACCACCCATAATCCACAAAATGATAATAATTGTGTAAATTTATTACCGCAACTATTGACATATACCGCAACTATTGCTATACTCCTTTTATCAACTAACGAGAGGAAATAAAAATGAAAGAATACAGAAAAAGGCACAAGGCGAGCGTAAAGCGCATGAATAAAATGTTTACAAAATTGTTTAAATCACTACGAGGATAAAGAAATGAAAAGAAAATACTACGCATTCACATATGCAGATGGCTATTCCACAACTTATGCCAATGTTCCTACAAGAATATGCGGAGAAATACATCAATTCAATTCTATGCAAGAGAGAGATAGTTTTGTTAAAGAGATGAATTATACGCAAA